>Ga0308160_10000150_pt1 | contig 179497 bp, 158 predicted proteins | sample PhyFR1_FD_201036 | JGI IMG/M metagenome (GOLD analysis project Ga0308160, IMG submission 201036) | Phyllosphere microbial communities from UC Gill Tract Community Farm, Albany, California, United States - DLSLF.R1 | ecosystem: Host-associated > Plants > Phyllosphere > Unclassified | place...
GGATCAGTTTCAGCTTGTCCTCGGGCGTGGCCTCGGCCAGGAAGTCGTCGACCCCGGCTTCGGCCGCGATCGCCGCCGCCGTCAGGCGGTTGTCGCCGGTGATCATCACGGTCTTGATGCCCATGCGGCGCAGCTCGGCGAAGCGTTCGCGGATGCCGCCCTTGACGATGTCCTTGAGTTCCACCACGCCCATGACGCGGCCGCCGTCGACCACCACCAGCGGCGTGCTGCCGCGGCGCGCCGCCTCGTCCACCGCCTGGCCCACCGCGGCGGGATATTCCCAGCCCAGGCCCAGCACGTACTTGCGCATGGTGTCGGCCGCGCCCTTGCGCAGCGGCCGCTCCAGCAGGTCCACGCCGCTCATGCGGGTCTGCGCGGTGAACGGCACGAACTCGGCGTTCAATTCGCTCATTTCGCGGGCGCGCAGGTCGAACTTCTGCTTGGCCAGCACCACGATGCTGCGGCCTTCCGGGGTCTCGTCGGCCAGCGAGGCCAGTTGCGCGGCCTCGGCCAGTTCGCGTTCGCTCACGCCCGGCGCCGGCAGGAAGGCGGCGGCCTGGCGGTTGCCGAGGGTGATGGTGCCGGTTTTATCCAGCAGGAGCACGTCGACGTCGCCGGCGGCTTCCACCGCGCGGCCCGAGGTGGCGATCACGTTGGCGCCCATCATGCGGCTCATGCCGGCCACGCCGATGGCGGACAGCAGGCCGCCGATGGTGGTCGGGATCAGGCACACCAGCAGCGCCACCAGGACCGTCACCGTGACCGGCAGGCTGGCGATGCCGGCGGCCTTGGCCGCATCGGCGGCGTACACCGAGAACGGCAGCAGCGTGGCCGTCACCACCAGGAACACGATGGTCAGCGCCACCAGCAGGATGGTCAGCGCGATCTCGTTGGGGGTCTTCTTGCGGGTGGCGCCTTCGACCATGGCGATCATGCGGTCGATGAAGGCCTCGCCGGGATTGACCGCGATGCGCAGCACCAGCCAGTCGGACAGCACGCGGGTGCCGCCGGTGACGCTGGAAAAGTCGCCGCCGGATTCGCGGATCACCGGCGCGGATTCGCCGGTGATGGCCGATTCGTCGACCGAGGCCACGCCTTCCACAACGTCGGCGTCGGCCGGGATGACGTCGCCGGCTTCCACCAGCACGAACATGCCCTTGCGCAGGTCGCTCGCGGGGCAGGGCAACCAGGTGGTGCCATGCTGCGGCACGCTCAGCTTCTTGGCGATGACGGTCTGCTTGAGGGCGCGCAGCGAGGCCGCCTGGGCCTTGCTGCGGCCTTCGGCCATGCTCTCGGCGAAGTTCGCGAACAGCACCGTGAACCACAGCCACAGGCTGATGGCGAAGACGAAACCGGGCGAGGTTTCGGGACCGTTGGCGGGGTTGCCGCCGTTGCCGCGCAGGGCATCCAGCCACAGCAGGGTGGTGATGATGGAACCGACATAGACCACGAACATGACCGGGCTGCGCCATTGCTTGCGCGGATCCAGCTTGCGGAAGGCGTCGATCGCGGCCGGGCCGGCCAGTTTGGGATCGAACATGCTTGTATTGGGATGTACGGCAGGATGTGACACCTTGAATCCTTCCTTTATTTTGTGGAGAACAGTTGCAGGTGTTCGGCCACCGGGCCGAGCGCCAGCGCCGGGACGTAATTCAGCACGCCCACCAGGAGCACCGCGCCGATCAGCAGGCCGACGAACAGCGGGCCATGGGTCGGCATGGTGCCGGCGGTGACGGCCAGGCGCGGCTTGTTGGCCAGCGAACCGGCCAGCGCCAGCACCGGCACGATCATCGCGAAGCGTCCCAGCCACATGGCCAGCGCCAGCATCACGTTGTAGAAGGGCGTGTTGGCGGACAGGCCGGCGAAGGCGCTGCCGTTGTTGTTGGCGGCCGACGTAAAGGCGTACAGGATTTCCGAGAAACCGTGAGCGCCCGGGTTGGCGATGCCGGCCACGCCGGCGCTGGAGGCCACCGCGACGGCGGTGCCGGCCAGGACCAGCACCGGCGTCACCAGGATCGCGATCGACACCATCTTCATGTCGAAGGACTGGATCTTCTTGCCCAGGTATTCCGGGGTGCGGCCGATCATCAGGCCGGCGATGAACACGCCCAGCACGGCGAACACCAGCATGCCGTACAGGCCGGAACCGACACCGCCGAACACGACTTCGCCGAACTGCATCAGGGCCAGCGGCACCAGGCCGCCGAGCGGCATCAGGCTGTCGTGCATGGTGTTGACGGCGCCGCAGGAAGCCGCGGTGGTGACCGCCACGAACAGGGTGGAGGCGGCGATGCCGAAGCGGGTCTCCTTGCCTTCCATGTTGCCGCCGGCCTGCAGGCTGCCGGCGGCCTGGTCGACGCCCAGCGCCTGCAGCGCCGGATGTGCCTGGCCTTCGGCCCACATCACGGTCAGCGTCATGGCCACGAACAGCAGCGCCATCGCGGAGAAGATGGCCCAGCCCTGGCGGCGGTCGCCGACCATGCGTCCAAAAGCGAAGCACAGCGCGGCGGGAATCAGGAAGATCGCTACCAGCTGGGCGAAGTTGGTCAGCGCGTCCGGGTTTTCATAAGGATGGGCCGAGTTGGCGTTGAAGAAACCGCCGCCGTTGGTGCCCAGCATCTTGATTGCTTCCTGCGAGGCGACCGGACCCATGGCGATGGCCTGGGTGGTGGCGGTGAGGGTTTCCATGACCGGCGCGCCGGCCTTGTCCTTGAGCGCCTGGCCGTCGGCGTCGAGCTTCGGCTGGGAATACGTCACCGGATCGAGCAGGGTGGCCTGCTGGTAGGGTGCGAAGTTCTGGATCACGCCGCGCCCGACCAGGAACACGGCCAGCAACAGCGCCAGCGGCAGCAGCACGTACAAGGTGGTGCGCACCAGGTCGGCCCAGAAGTTGCCGACCGAGCGCGAGGAGCGCGCGGCGATGCCGCGCACCAGGGCGAACACCACGCCGATGCCGGTGGCGGCCGAGAAGAAGTTCTGGCCTGCCAGCACCACCATCTGGCTGAAGTAGCTCATGGTCTGCTCGCCGCTATAGCCTTGCCAGTTGGTGTTGGCGACGAAGCTGACCGCGGTGTTGAAGGCGGAATCGGGCGACACCGCGCCCAGGCCCTGGGGATTCAGCGGTAGCACGGCCTGCAGGCGCTGGACGCCGTAGACCAGCAGGGCGCCCAGGCCGTTGAACAGCAGCAGCGCCAGGGCGTAGGCTTTCCAGCCCATGCCCTGGGTGGGGTCGACGCCGGCCATGCGGTAGCACAGGCGTTCCAGCGGCGCCAGCCAGCGCAGGCCGCGGATGGGGGCCGCCGTGCCGTCGCCGACGGCGGCCAGCAGGCGGCCCAGCGGCAGCGCCAGCAGGGTGACGACGGCCAGGAAAATCACCAGCAATAGCAGTGCGTCGGCATGCATTTACAGGTCCTCCGCATTCAGCAAGGCCACGACCAGGTAGAGCAGCACGGCGGCTGCAGCCAGGCCGGCCGCCCAGTAAGTCAGGTTCATTATTTGCTCCCCAGCGCGTCGCAGGCATGCGCCAGGCCGCAGAGCAGGGCGGTCAGCACGACCGTCGCTGCGATATACACGATGTCCATCTGTCCCTTTCAGGGTGGTTGTTGACGACCGTGAAAGCTTAGGCGGCAGTGGCGAAATGCTGTGTAAATAGTCGGGCCGGCGGCATATATGCCGTGTAAACAAAACGCACCCAGGGACTTGTCGTCGCATTAACAAGGCGTGGCTGTATTGCCACTTCTTGTTGTTTCAAGGCAACCTGCTGATTGTGAAGTCGGAAGCAATTTGTATGAATTTAGTTGCGCTGTGGACTTATCTGAAGGAGGCCGCTATGCTCCATCCACGCCTTCCATCCTCGCACCCGCCCATGCCGAATTCCGCCGATTCCGATCAGCACCGCCTGCAGCGCCTCGACCGCATGCGTAAACCCATGCTCCTGCGTGCGATCGCACTGCTGGCCGGTTTTTGCGCACTGCTGGTCGGCTTGCATGCCTGGAGCCTGTGGGCTTCGCGCGTGCACCAGCTGGAGCAGACCGCGGTCAACACCGCCAACATGGCGCGCGCGCTGGCTTCGCATGCCGAGCGCTCGATCAAGGTCGGCGACTCCATCCTGGCCGAGGTGGTGGAGCGCGCCGAGGTCGATGGACTCGACGGCACCGCCGGCGAACGCCTGCACCGCCGCCTGCAGCACGTGGTGGCCACCTCGCCCGAGCTGCAGGAAGTCTTCGTCTACGGCGCCGACGGCGAACGGCTCGCGACCTCGCTGGCGCAGCTCAAGCACGGCAACAATGCCGACCGCGAATACTTCATCTATCACCAGACCCACCCGGGGCGCGGCACCCTGGTCGGCAAGCCGATCCGCAGCCGTTCCAGCGGTGTGCTGGCAATTCCGCTGTCGCGCCGCATCAACCGCCCGGACGGCAGCTTCGGCGGGGTGGCGATGGCCTCGCTCCGGATCGATTTCTTCAGCAAGTTCTACAACAGCTTCGACGTCGGCCGTACCGGCACCATCATCATGGCCACCGACGACGGCATCCTGCTCTACCGGCGCCCCTACAACGAGGTGATGGTCGGCAGCAGCATCGGCGACGGCCCCATCTTCCAGCTGTACAGGAAGTCGGGGCCGGTCGGCACCGCCATGCTGGTGTCGAAGATCGACGGCATCAAGCGCCTGTACAGCTACCGCCACCTGGACGGCTTCCCGCTGATCGTCGCCAGTGCCCAGTCGGAAAGCGAGATCCTGGCCGGCTGGTGGCTGGCGGTGATCAAGATGAGCTGCGTGGTGACCTTCGCCATCATCGTGCTGGCCTGGGGCGGGCGCCGCATGGTACGCCAGATCAAGGTGCGCGAAGCGCTCGAGGATGAACTGCGCCGCGCACGCACCTCGCTCGAACTGCACAATGTGTCGCTGCGCGCGCTGGCCGAAAGCGACGGCCTGACCGGCCTGGCCAACCGCCGCCTGTTCGAGTCCACGCTGGAGCGCGAGGTGGCGCGCGCGCGCCGCCTGGATGCACCGTTCGCGCTGATCCTGGCCGACGTCGATTTCTTCAAGAAGTACAACGACCGCTACGGCCACGTGGCCGGCGACGATTGCCTGCGCAAGGTGGCACAGGCCATTGCCGCCGGCGCGCGCCGGCCCACCGACCTGGCGGCGCGCTACGGCGGCGAGGAATTCGCGCTGATCCTGCCGGATACCGACCTGGAGGGTGCGATGGCGGTGGCCGAGATCATCCGCGGCGCCATTGCCGCGCTCGACATCCCGCACGTAGACAGTCCGCTGGGCCGCGTTACCCTGAGCCTGGGCGTGGCCGCCGGCCATCCGGCCCGCGAAGCCGAGCATGTCGGCGCTGCATGGGTGGAAGCCGCCGACGCCTCCCTGTACGACGCCAAGGCCGCCGGCCGCGACCGCGCGCTGGGGCGGATCGGCTGCCTGATTGCGGCCTGACTGCGTGCGATAGAGCGCCGCAATCGCATCGATAAAAATCATTTCGATGCGATTGCTTGCAATTGAATAGCGTGCGATCTAACATGGGTCCCATGGACACCAACGACACGATTCCCAATACGCCAGGCAAGCCTGGCGCGCCGCTGCTCGACGATCAGCTCTGCTTCGCGCTGTACTCGACCGGGCTGGCGATGAACAAGGTATACCGCAAGCTGCTGCGCAAGCTGGACCTGACCTACCCGCAATACCTCGTCATGCTGGTGCTGTGGGAGCGCGATGAACTGACGGTATCCGATATCGGCGCGCGCCTGTTCCTCGACTCCGCCACCCTGACGCCGCTGCTCAAGCGCCTGGAAGCGGCCGGCCTGGTCGGCCGCAGCCGTTCCGCGGCGGACGAGCGCCAGGTGGTGGTCAGCCTGACCGATGCCGGCCGCAAGCTGGCCTTTGATGCCGCGGGCATCCAGCACGAGGTGCTGTGCGCCACGGCTTGCACGCCGGATGAGCTGGGGGTGATCAAGCGCCAGCTGGAGGGTTTGCGGGGGAAGTTGGCGGATAGCGCGTAAGCCCAAACCGACGTGTTACTCCCCATCACCCCTGCTGGCACCCCGGCTCCGCCTGCTGCGGCGCCATGCTCTGCGACAGCAGCAGCTTCCTGAATTCCGGCTCCGCCATCGGCTTGCCGATCAAATACCCCTGCAGCACGTCGCAGCCGGTCGAGCGGATCGCGCAGCGCTGGCCTTCGGTTTCGATGCCCTCGCAGATCACCGACAGCTTGAGCGACTTGGCAAAGGCGATCACGCCGTTGACGATGTCCAGGCAGCGCCGGTCCTGCTCGATTTCCTGCACAAAAGAGCGGTCGATCTTGATTGCCGTGATCGGGAACTGGCGCAGGTAGGACAGGTTCGAGTAGCCGGTGCCGAAGTCGTCGAGGGCGATGCGGAAGCCTTCCTGCTTCAGCATGCGCAGCACCGCCGCGGCCTTGTCGATGTCCTGCATCAGCATGCTTTCCGTGACTTCCAGCTTGATGCATTCCGGGTGCACGCCATAGCGCTCGACCAGGCCCTTCAACAGGGCCGGCAGCTTGTCGTCGGTGAGCTGGCGCGGTGAGATGTTGACCGCCATCTTCAGGCGGAAGCCGAGCCGCTCCCAGTCGCGCGCCTGGCGGCAGGCTTCCTCGAACACCCAGGCACCCACCGCGACGATCGCCGGCGAATCCTCGAGCATCGACAGGAAGGCTTGCGGCGCCAGCAGGCCCAGGCGCGGGTGGTCCCAGCGCAGCAGGGCCTCGGCGCCGACCACGGCGCCGTTCAGGGCATTGATCTGGGGCTGGTAATGCAGCACGAACTGGCCCATCGCCAGCGCATCGAAGAGTTCCTGGCGCAGCTGCAGGCGCTGCTTGAGCAGGCGGGTGCCGGTTTCCGAATACACGCTGCAGGTATGGCGGCCATTGGCCTTGGCTTCGTACATCGCGGTGTCGGCATTGTTCAGCAGCTCGTCGGGCGTGACCTCGTCGCCGCTGCCGATCGCTACGCCGATGCTGGCCCCCACCGTGACCTGGTGGCCGCCCACCATGATCGGCTTGCCGAGGCGGCGCAGCAAGGCCTCGGCCATGCTGCGGGCGGCGCCGGTGTCGGTGGACTCCAGCACGGCCACGAACTCGTCGCCGCTGATGCGCCCGATGGTGACGCCGGCACCGGCGAAGGTCGACAGGCGCCGGCCGATCTCCTGGAGCGCGGCGTCGCCGGCCTGGTGGCCATAGGCGTCGTTGACTTCCTTGAAGCGGTCGAGGTCGATGAACAGCACGCCGACCCGCTTGCCGCCGTCGCTTGAGCGGCGCAGCGCCGCGTCGAGCGCGCGCATGCAGCTGAAGCGGTTGTGCAGGTCGGTCAGGCTGTCGTGGGTGGCCAGGTGGATCAGCTTGGCCTCGGCTTCCTTGCGCAGGGTGACGTCGGCGAAGAATATGCTCAGGCCTTCGCGCGTGGGATAGGCGCGCGCCTCCAGCCAGACGCCGAGCGGCGCGTAATAGCTCTCGCAGGTGGTGAAGGTGCGCGTCTTGAGCGCGCGCTGGTAGGCCAGGTGGAAGTCGCCGCCGAGTGCCTCCGGGAATTCGTCCCAGATGCGCTTGCCGATCAGATCATCGGCGCGGCGCGCCAGCCAGGAAGCACCGCGCGCGTTGATGTAGGTAATGCGCCAGTCGCGGTCGAGCGAGAAGCAGCCGTCGCCGATGCTTTCGAGGACGGCGCTGAGGTGGGCCCGCGCCTGCTCGGCGGCCTCGCGGCCTTCGATCGCATCGCTCACATCCTGCAGGAAGCCGGCGAAATTGAGCAGGCGGCCGTACTGGTCGTGCAGCGGGAACACGTGCATGCGGATCCAGACCATGCTGCCGTCCTTGCGGTAGTTGCGCAGGGTGGTGGTGCAGGGACGCTGGTCGGCGATGCAGGCGCGCAGCTGGTCGAGGCCGGGCTGGTCGCGGTCTTCGCCCTGCAGGAAGCGGCAATTGCGGCCGACCGCTTCGTCGAAGCTGTAACCGAGATTGGCTTCGAAGGCGGGGTTGACGTAGACGATGGGATTGTCGGGCTGGTGCGGATCGGTGATGACGATGCCATTGCTGCTGGCCGCGATCAGCCGTTGGTAGAACCAGGCGGGTTGACTCTCCATGGGTGCGGGAATGGGCATGATCGACCTAGTCAATGCGTGACGGGTTCAGTGTAATCCTGTCATCTCCGGCGTGGAGCACGACAGGCAGGCTGGGCGGGGCTATCGTCCGGCGGCCGCCTGCCCGCGCGCTAAGCGAGGCCCAGGGTCCCCATCTTTGCGGCCAGGGCGAGGCGGTCGGCGTCGATCTGGCTGCCGTTGGTGCGGCTCGACAAAGCGCTTTTCTCCTTGCGGCCGAGGAAGTAGGCGATGCGCTCGGCGTTGGCGCCGGACGGATGCGGCAAGCCATGCAGGATGCGCGCCTCATCCAGCACACCGCGCGCGGCCAGCCAGGACAGCGCCTGGCCGACCTTGGGGCCGAGCGGGACGTACACCGCGTCCGGCAGGGCCACCGCTTCCCGGGCAAAATGGTCGAGCATCTGGGCCTGCAGCAGCGGCGTGGCGACCATGTCCGGGCTGGCGCCGTTGTAATTCTTGCCGTCCACGAAGACCGCGTGGCGCAACACCGCAGTCACGTGCATCAGCGCCGCATCCGCGCTCCACAAGGTGGCGCAGCTGGCGATGCCGAGCCAGCGCTGCAGGCCGACGTGGTCGAGCAGGGCCACCAGGTTGGGACGGATCGCGCCGCTGAAGGCGCCGCTGTACTTGGCCGCCCGCAGCACGTCCGGCAGTGGCGCGCCAAGCGCCAGCTGGCGCCGCGCCTCGCGCACCGCGTTTTTCCACTGCGCGAAGCCGGGCGTGATGCCGACCACCACCACGCGTGCCGCCGTGTTCACGTAGTCGAAGGGCGTGTAGTGGATGCTCAGCGTCTTGTTGTTCAGAGTATTGCTGCGCGCAAGCAGGAAGGCGGCCGGAATCGACCGCGGATCGGGGATCGTGTCGACCTCGGTGCCGACGATGGGTTCGATGAATTGTGAGAAGCATGCTGCCGTCATGGTGCCGTCGATCGCCTGCGCTGGATAGAGGAGGGAGGATTGTGCCATGCACGGACATCTCCTACTGCGACTAAGAGAACTCTTAATTGAATTCGGAAAATTCTTACCCATGGCGTCTGCCGCGGACGCGAGCAACAGTATGGGTTTCGCCGCCATGTTAGGATCAGGGCATCTATGGGACTGCCCGCGGCGGCCTTCCACTTTCTAAGGACAGAACAATTGCACATGGACATCACGCAGTCGCCTTTCGGTACTTTGCCTGACGGCAAGCAGGTCAATCAATACACGCTCAAGAACAGCAGCGGCATGATCGTCAAGATCCTGGACTTCGGCGGCATCATCAGCGAAATCCACGTTCCCGACCGCGAGGGCCGTTTTGCCGACGTCGCACTCGGTTTCGACACCCTGGCCCCCTACCTGCAGGACAGCCCGTATTTCGGCGCCCTGATCGGCCGCTATGGCAATCGCATCGCCAAGGGCCGCTTCACGCTCGACGGCAAGACGTACCAGCTGCCGGCCAACAACGGCGCAAACCACCTGCACGGCGGCGACCCCGGCTTCGACAAGGTCTTGTGGACCGCCACGGTGGAAGAGGGCGGCCTGGCGCTGCGCTACCGCAGCGTCGACGGCGAGCAGGGCTATCCCGGCAACCTGGACGTGACCGTGATCTACAGTCTCAGCGAGGACAACGAGATCGTGGTGCGCTTCCACGCCGTCACCGACCAGCCGACCCCGGTCAACCTGACCCAGCACAGCTACTTCAACCTGCACGGCGTGGCAGCCGGCACGGGCAACATCCTCGACCACCTGTTGCGCATCGACGCCGACCGCTTCGTCCCGATCGATGCCGGCGCCATCCCGCTGGGCGCGCTGGCGCCGATTACCGGCACGCCCTTCGACTTCCGTAAGCCGCGCGCGATCGGCGAACGCATCGAGCAGCCGGACAAGCAGTTGCAACACGGCATCGGTTATGACCATTGCTGGGTGTTGAACCACGCCGGCGGCGAACTGGCGCGCGCAGTACACGTGCTGGAGCCGGTATCCGGACGGGTACTGGAATTGTGGACCCGGGAGCCGGGCGTGCAGTTCTATAGCGGGAACTTCCTGGATGGCTCGCTGACCGGCAAGGGCGGACGTCAATACGACTTCCGCACCGGTTTCTGCATCGAGCCCCAGCATTTCCCGGATTCGCCGAACCAGCCGGCCTATCCGAACACGATCTTGCGGCCGGGGGAGGTGTATGCGACCGAGTCGCGGTTCAAGTTCTCGGTGGAGAAATAAGACCATCGCCGGAACAAAAGTCCCGTCGTCCCTGCCTGCGCAGGGACGACGGGCAACCGATATCATAAGTGGTATCGATAATGCGCAAAAAGTGATTGGAAAGTTATCTCGGAGCTCTGCATACTTCCTCCACCGCTGAGATGGAGAAAACAATGTCGGAGACAAAGAAGAAGCCCACCCTGCGCTCCGCAGCGTGGTTCGGTACCCAGGACAAGAATGGCTTCATGTACCGCAGCTGGATGAAGAACCAGGGTATCCCCGATCATGAATTCCAGGGCAAGCCGATCATCGGCATCTGCAATACCTGGTCCGAACTCACCCCCTGCAACGCCCATTTCCGCAAGCTGGCCGAACACGTCAAGCGCGGCATCCTGGAAGCCGGCGGTTTTCCGGTGGAATTCCCGGTGTTCTCCAACGGCGAATCCAATCTGCGGCCGACCGCCATGCTGACCCGTAACCTGGCCAGCATGGACGTCGAAGAATCCATCCGCGGCAATCCGATGGATGGCGTGGTGCTGCTGGTCGGCTGCGACAAGACCACGCCGGCGCTCCTGATGGGTGCTGCCAGCGTCGACATCCCGACCATCGTCGTCACCGGCGGGCCGATGCTGAACGGGAAGCTGAACGGCAAGGACATCGGCTCCGGCACCGCCGTCTGGCAGCTGCACGAGCAGGCCAAGGGCGGTCAGATAAGCATGCACGACTTCCTGGCGGCCGAAGCCGGCCACTCGCGCTCGGCCGGCACCTGCAACACCATGGGCACGGCGTCGACCATGGCCTGCATGGCCGAGGCGCTGGGCACCTCGCTGCCGCACAATGCCGCGATCCCGGCGGTGGATGCGCGCCGCTACGTGCTGGCCCATATGTCCGGCATCCGCATCGTCGAGATGGTGAATGAAGACTTGAAGCTGTCGAAGATCCTGACTCGCGAGAACTTCGAGAACGCCATCCGCGTCAACGCGGCCATCGGCGGTTCGACCAACGCCGTGATCCACCTGAAGGCGATCGCCGGCCGCGCCGGGGTGCCGCTCGAGCTGGAAGACTGGACCGCGATCGGCAAGGGCACGCCGACCATCGTCGACCTGCTGCCTTCGGGGCGCTACCTGATGGAAGAGTTCTATTACGCCGGCGGCTTGCCGGGCGTGATCCGGCGCCTGGGCGAGGGTGGACTCCTCCCGCACAAGGATGCGCTCACCGTCAACGGCCGCACGCTGTGGGAGAACACGCAAGATGCGCCGATCTACAACGACGAGGTGATCCGCCGGCTGGACACGCCTTTGATCGCCGATGGCGGCATCTGCATCCTGCGCGGCAACCTGGCGCCGCGCGGCGCCGTGCTGAAACCCTCGGCAGCCTCGCCCCATTTGATGACCCACCGCGGGCGCGCCGTGGTGTTCGAGGACTTCGACCATTACAAGCAGCGCATCAATGACCCCGAGCTGGACGTCGACGAACATTCCATTCTGGTGATGAAGAACTGCGGCCCCAAGGGCTATCCGGGCATGGCCGAAGTGGGCAACATGGGCCTGCCGCCGAAACTCCTCGCGCGCGGCATCACCGACATGGTGCGCATCTCGGACGCGCGCATGAGCGGCACCGCCTACGGCACCGTGGTGCTGCACGTGGCGCCGGAAGCCATGGCCGGCGGGCCGCTGGGCATCGTGCGCGACGGCGACTTCATCGAACTCGATTGCGCCCAGGGCCGGTTGCACCTGGATGTGGCGGACGACGAGATCCGCACGCGCCTGGCCGAGCGCGCCGAGACCCAGCAGGCGCCGGTGCGCAGCGGTTACCAGGGCTTGTACCTGGAGCACGTGCTGCAGGCCGACGACGGCTGCGATTTCGATTTCCTGGTGGGCTGCCGCGGGTCTGCGGTGCCAAAACATTCGCATTGATTCCGGCGTCCGCGTGGGCTCCCCGAGCCCACGCGGACGCGGCATAACGGCAGACGCCGAAGGAGACACCCGGATGCTGCTCATCCAATACACCACCCCCGCCGGCGAACGCCGCGTCGGCATCCTGAACGGCGACACGGTCACGCCGCTGGCCGGCCACGCCACTACGCTGGACCTGGCCACGGCCGCCATCGCCGCCGGCACCGGCATTGCGGTCCTGGCCAACGCCGCCGTCACCAGCATCACGGATTCCTACGACGCTATCGCCGGCGAAGGCCGCCTGCTGCCGCCACTGGACCATCCGGACCCCGCCCACTGCTACGTCACCGGCACCGGCTTGACCCACCTGGGCAGCGCCGATACCCGCGACGCCATGCACAAGAAGATCGGTGGCGAGGTCGAGGCGCTGTCGGACAGCATGAAGATGTTTCGCATGGGCGTGGAAGGCGGCAAGCCCGCGGGCGAGGCGCCCGGCGTGCAGCCCGAGTGGTTCTACAAGGGCGATGGTTCAAGTGTGCGCGCCAGCGGCCAGGCGCTCGACATGCCGGACTTCGCCCTCGACGGCGGCGAGGAACCGGAAATCGCCGGCCTTTACCTGATTGGCGCCGACGGCCAGCCCTGGCGCCTCGGTTTCGCCCTCGGCAACGAGTTCTCCGACCACGTGACCGAGCGCCAGAACTACCTGTATCTGGCGCACTCGAAGCTGCGCAGCTGCGGCCTCGGCCCGGCCCTGCTGGTGGGCGAACTGCCGGCCCACGTGGCCGGCGTGTCGCGCATCCTCGACGCCGAAGGCCAAGTGCGCTGGGAGAAACCCTTCGTGTCGGGCGAGCAGAACATGTCGCACACCATCGTCAACCTCGAACACCACCACTTCAAATACGGCCTGTTCAAGCGCCCGGGCGACGTCCACATCCATTTCTTCGGCACCGCCACGCTGAGCTTCGCCGATAATATCCAGGTGCGTGCCGGCGAAACCTTCGAGATCGAGGCGCCGGCCTTCGGTCCGCCGCTGCGCAATCCGCTGGCGGTGACGCCGGCCGGCAGCGCGCGGGTCAAGGTGCTGTAAAAAATAAAATAGATAAAAAAATGGAGACGCCATGAGCAAATTGGCCAGGTACGGCAGCCTGGAAGGCAGGCGCGTATTCGTGACGGGCGGCGGCAGCGGGATCGGCGAGGCGATCGTCGCCGCCTTCGTGGGGCAGGGCGCGCAGGTCGCCTTTGTCGACATCATGGTGGATGCCAGCGAGGCGCTGGTGGCGCGGCTGGCGGCAGACTTGCAGCCCGGCCAGGCGGCGCCGCTGTTCCGCCATTGCGACATCACCGACATCGCCGCGCTGGAAGCCAGCATGGCCGAACTGGCGGCCACACTGGGCGACTTCGACGTCATCGTCAACAATGCCGCCAACGACCAGCGCCATCATATCGGGGAGGTGACGGTCGACTACTTCGACGAACGCATCGCCATCAACCAGCGCCCGATGTTCTTCACGGTGCAGGCGGCGCTGGAAGGCATGAAGCGGCGCGGTGGCGGTTCCGTCATCAATTTCAGCTCGATGTCCTTCCACGCCAAGAACCCCGACTACCCGATCTACGCCGCCACCAAGGCCGCCGTCACCGGCCTGACCCGCTGCCTGGCGCGCGACCTCGGCAAATTCAACATCCGCGTGAACACCGTGACGCCGGGCTGGGTGATGACCCAGCGCCAGATCGACCTGTGGCTGGACGAGCAGGGCGAAGCCGAGATCAAGCGGGCGCAGTGCCTGCCGGGCAAACTGATGTCCGAGGACGTGGCGGCCATGGTGCTGTTCCTGGCGGCGGACGACAGCAAGATGTGTACGGCGCAGGATTTTGTGGTGGATGCCGGGTGGACGTGAAGTGCGCTGTCATGCAGTTGCTCCCACCGTTATCTTGAAAACCGTCATTCCCGCGCAGGCGGGAACGACGGGGTTAAGCCAACCATCCTCCACAGGCAAACCATGATTAAACTCCTCCCAATCGCCCTGCTGCTAAGCACCCCGGCCTTCGCCGCATCCGCTTTTTCCGCTCCATTATCGAGCCCCGACCGCCACATCAGCGTCGAGCTGAAAATCACCCCCGCCCAGACCCTGGAATACACAATCGCGCGCGACGGCAAACCCGTCATCCTGCCTTCCCGCCTCGGCCTGCAACTCGAGGGCGCCGACTTATCCAGCAAACTGACCCTGGCCGCCACCTCGGCCATCCAGCCCGTCAGCGACCGCTACGAACTGGCCACCGGCAAGAAGCGCCGCATCGACTACCAGGCCAACCAGCAGATCGTCACGGTACGCAACGCCAAGGGCCAGGCGATGGACATCGCCCTGCGCGTGTCGAACGATGGCGTCGCCTTCCGCTACCTCGTGCGTGGCGCCGGACCGCATCGCCTCGTCGCCGAAGCGACCAGCTTCCGTTTCGACGCAAGCGCCAAGGCCTGGCTGCAGCCGATGTCGATCGCCCAGACCGGCTGGAGCAACACCAACCCGTCCTATGAAGAACATTACCGGCGCGAGATCGCGGTCGGCACGCCGTCGCCGCTGGCGGCCGGCTGGGTGTTCCCGGCGCTATTCCGCAGCGGCGACGCCTGGGTCGCGCTCACCGAAGCCGGCATGGACGGCAGCTGGCATGCGTCGCGCCTGCAGGCCGATTCCAGCGGCGGCGTCTACCGCATCGGCGGGCCGATGGCGACCGAAGTCACGCCCGGCGGCGCGCTGCTGGCGCAAGGCAGCGGCGAGTTCAAGTCGCCCTGGCGCGTGATCGCCCTCGGCAGCCTGGCCACGCTCGTGGAGTCCACCCTCGGCACCGACCTCGCCGCGCCGGCCATCGCCTTCGACAAGGACAAGGTCGTGCCCGGCCACGCCTCCTGGAGCTGGGCGCTGCTGAAGGACGATGCCACCGTGTTCGAGGTGCAGAAGAAGTTCATCAACTACGCCGCCGACATGGGCTGGGATTACACCCTGGTCGACGCCGACTGGGACCGCAAGATCGGCTACGACAAGCTGGCCGAGCTGGCGCGCTACGCGGCATCGAAGAAGATCGGCCTGCTGGCCTGGTACAACTCCTCCGGCGCCTGGAACCAGACCCCGTACACGCCCAAGAGCAAGCTGCTGACCCACGACCAGCGCGTGGCCGAGTTCGGGCGCCTGCGCGAAATGGGCGTCAAGGGCGTCAAGATCGACTTCTTCGGCGGCGACGGCAAGTCGATGATCGGCTACTACATCGACATCCTCGACGACGCCGCGGCCGCCGGCCTGCTGGTCAACTTCCACGGTGCGACCCTGCCGCGCGGCTGGTCGCGCACTTATCCGAATTTGATGACGACCGAAGCCGTGCGCGGCCTGGAATTCACCACCTTCAGCCAGGACGACGAGGATGCGGTGCCGCGCCACGCCGCCATGCTCCCCTTCACGCGCAACCTGTTCGACCCGATGGACTTCACGCCGCTGGTGTTCGGCGACATCCCGAAGATCAAGCGCGTCACGCGCAACGGCTTCGAGCTGGCGGAATCGGTCCTGTTCCTGTCCGGGATCCAGCATTTCGCCGAGACGCCGGACGGCATGGCGGGCGTGCCGGCCTATGTGAAAAGCTTCCTCGGCACCCTGCCGCGCAGCTGGGACGAGGTAAAGTTCGTGGACGGCTATCCGGGCCGCCACGCCGTCATCGCGCGCAAGAGCGGTGACGCCTGGTACCTGGCCGGCATCAATGCCGACGAGCGCGACCTGGCGCTCGACCTCGACCTGGGCTTCCTGGCCGGCAGGGAAGGGCAGCTGATCACCGACGGCGCTGGCGAGCGCGCCTTCACGCAGGCCACCGTCCGCGGCGGCAAGCAGCGGCTGACGATCAAGGCGCGCGGCGGCTTCGTCGCCGTATTCAAATAAAGCACGCACCAATAAATAAACCATGGAGACCCGCATGACACTGTTCAAACCCACCATCCTCGCGCTGAGCGTGCTCGCCGCCATTCCCGCATTCGCGCAGGTGCGCCTGAGCGTGGACGCCGGCAAGCCGGGCGCCGTCATCAACAAGGACGTGTATGGCCAGTTTGCCGAGCACCTTGGCACCGGCATCTACGAAGGCATGTGGGTCGGACCGGACTCGCGCATCCCGAATACCAGGGGCTGGCGCAAGGACGTGGTCGGCGCGCTGAAGGAACTGCACGTGCCGCTGGTGCGCTGGCCCGGCGGCTGCTTCGCCGACGAATACCACTGGAAGGACGGCATCGGCCCGCGCGCCAAGCGCCCGGTGAAGGTGAATACCAACTGGGGCGGCGTCCCGGAAAGCAATGCGGTCGGCACCCACGAATTCTTCGACCTGGTCGAGATGCTCGGCGCCGATGCCTACGTCAACGGCAACCTCGGCACCGGCAGCCCGCAGGAGATGGCGGAGTGGGTCGAGTACATGACCTCGACCGGCAAGTCCTCGCTGGCCCAGGAGCGCGCGAAGAACGGTCACCCCCAGCCTTTCAAGGTCGCCTACTTCGCGGTCGGTAACGAAGCCTGGGGCTGCGGCGGCAACATGAAGCCGGAGTACTACGCCAGCCTGTACAACCACTACACCACCTTCCTCAAGGCGCCCAAGGAAGTGCGGCCGAAGATGATCGCCAGCGGCGGCAACGACAACGATACCAGCTGGACCGATGTGCTGAGCAAGCAGACCGCGCGCGACACCGACGGCATCAGCTTCCACTACTACACCCTGCCGACCGGCCAGTGGGAGAAGAAGGGCGCCGCCGTCGGCTTCCCGGAAAGCGAGTGGTTCTCCACCGTGGCCGGCACGCTGAAGATGGATGAGCACATCCGCAAGAACGTCGCCGTCCTCGACAAGAACGACCCGCAGAAGAAGATCGGTTTCTACGTCGACGAATGGGGCACCTGGTACGACGTCGAAGCGGGCACCAATCCGGGCTTCCTGTTCCAGCGGAATACCCTGCGCGACGCTGTGGTCGCCGCCCTCAACTTCAACATCTTCCATGCCCACGCCGACCGCGTGCGCATGACCAACATCGCCCAGATGGTCAACGTGCTGCAAGCCATGATCATCACCGAGAAGGACAAGATGCTGCTGACGCCGACCTACCACGCCTACAAGATGTACGTGCCTTTCCAGGACGCGACCTCGCTGCCGGTGACCCTGGCCGGCAACACGACATACAGCATGGACGGCCGCGGCGTTCCCGGCATCAGCGCCTCGGCCGCGCGCGCCAGGGACGGCAAGGTCTACGTCGCCCTGGTCAACACCAACCCGCGCGACGCCACCGACGTGACCCTGGACGTGGCCGGCCAGGCCGCCGCCAGCGTACGCGGCCAGGTGCTCACTGCCGACGCCATGGACGCCCACAACACCTTCCAGAACCCGCAGGCCATCAAGCCGGCCCCCTTCAGTGCCGCCGCGGCCGGCGGCAAGCTGACCATCAAGGTGCCGGCGAAAGCGGTGATGGTCGTCGCGGTCGAAGGCTGATGCACTCTGCAGCCGTAGGGTGGGCACTCCGTGCCCACGCGAACGCTTGCATATCGCCGGCTTCCGCGTGGGTACGGAGTGCCTACGCCGGCCGCGCCCACCCTACAGCGCCTGTATCCCGGGAGAACCATCTGGCCTCCACGCTTGATATCGAAACCGGTATTACACCCATCAAAAAAATGATTGGATGAGTATCCCAGTTGCCGCTAGTATTAAGCTATAAAAAAATACCGGAGACAAGTGATGCCCCTCACCCGCAGGACGATCCTGGGCGCGGCCGCCGTTGCCCTGTGCGCCGCCGCCATGCCGGCCATGCCGGCATTCGCCGCCAAGCCCCTCACCATCGGTTTCTCTCAGGTCGGCGCCGAAAGCGAGTGGCGCACCGCCAATACCGCTTCCATCAAGGCCGCCGCCAAACAGGCCGGCGTGAATCTCAAGTTTGCCGACGCCCAGCAGCAGCAACAGAACCAGGTCAAGGCGATCCGCTCCTTCATCGCCCAGCGCGTCGACGTGATCGCGTTCTCGCCGGTGGTGGAAACCGGCTGGGAGACGGTGCTGCGCGAAGCGAAGAATGCGAAGATTCCCGTGATCCTGACCGACCGCGCGGTCAAGGTCAGCGACCCGTCGCTCTACGCCAGCTTCATCGGGTCCGACTTCGTGGAAGAGGGCCGCCGCGCCGGGCGCTGGCTGCTGGAGTATGCGAAGAAGAATCCGGGCAAGCCGATGAACATCGTCGAGTTGCAGGGCACCACCGGGGCGGCGCCGGCGAATGACCGCAAGAAGGGCTTTGCCGAAGCCATCGCCGCCAATCCGACAATGAAGATCATCCGCTCCCAGACCGGCGACTTCACGCGCGCCAAGGGCAAGGAGGTGATGGAGGCTTTCCTGAAGTCCGAGGGCAAGAACATCAACGTGCTGTACGCGCACAACGACGACATGGCGATCGGCGCGATCCAGGCGATCGAGGAAGCGGGCCTGAAACCCGGCAAGGACATCGTGATCGTCTCGATCGATGGCGTGCGCGGGGCCTTCCAAGCCATGATGCAGGGTAAGCTGAATGCCACCATCGAGTGCAATCCGCTGCTCGGTCCGACGCTGATGCAGACCGCGCAGGCGGTCGTCGCCGGCAAGCCGGTGGCGCAGCGCATCACGGTCACCGAGGGCGTGTTCCCCGCCGAGGTGGCGGCCAAGGAATTCCCGAACCGGAAGTACTGAGTCGGCCATGGTCGACCCTATCTCTCCGGTCCTCGAGGTCAGCGGCATCCACAAGCAATTCCCCGGTGTGAAGGCGCTGGCGGATGCCGGCCTGCGCCTGTTCCCTGGTGAAGTGCACACGCTGATGGGCCAGAACGGCGCCGGCAAGTCCACTCTCATCAAGGTGCTGACCGGCGTCTACCAGCCCGACGGCGGCAGCATCCTGCTGTCCGGCCGACCGATCGCCCCGCGCTCCACCCAGGAGGCGCAGGCGCTGGGGATCAGCACCGTCTACCAGGAAGTGAATCTGTGCCCGAATTTGTCGGTCGCGGAAAACATCTTCATCGGCCGTTATCCGCGCCGCTTCGGCATGGTCGACTGGCGCGCCATGCGTCGCCAGGCCGCCGCGCTGCTGCAGCGCTTGCGCATCGAGATCGATGTCGGCAAGCCGCTGGCCCACTATCCGCTGGCGATCCAGCAGATGGTGGCGATCGCGCGCGCGCTCCACGGCGAGTCGCGCGTGCTGATCCTGGACGAGCCGACCTCCAGCCTGGACGAGGCAGAGGTGCAGACCCTGTTCGGCGTGCTGCGCCGCCTGCGCGAGGAAGGCATGGCGATCCTGTTCGTCACCCATTTCCTGGAGCAGACCTATGCGATCTCGGACCGCATCACCGTGATGCGCAATGGCGAGCGCGAAGGCGAGTACCGCTGTGCCGAGTTGTCGCGGCTGGCCCTGGTCAACAAGATGATCGGCGCGCCGGCTGACGCCCAGGAGCAGGGCGGCGCAGCGCCGGCGAACGGGGAACATGCGCGCGGTGCGCTCTTCCTGCGCGCCCAGGGCATTGCGCGCAAGGGCGTGCTGGCGCCGGTCGACCTGGCACTCCATCGCGGCGAGCTGCTGGGACTTGCCGGCCTGCTGGGCTCCGGCCGCACCGAGACGGCGCGCCTGCTGTTCGGTGCCGACAAGGCGGACGGCGGCGCCATCGAGGTCGAGGGCCGCAAGGCCGCCTTCGCCAATCCGCGCGACGCCATCGCCCGCGGCATTGGCTTTTGTTCGGAAGACCGCAAGCACGAGGGGGCGATCCTGCCGCTGTCGGTGCGGGAGAACCTGATCCTGGCCCTGCAGGCACGCCAGGGCATCTGGCGCGCGATTCCCCTGAAACGTCAGCAGCAACTGGCCACCGACTACGTCAAGTGGCTGGGCATCAAGACCGCCGGCATCGAGACTCCGATCGGTGCGCTCTCCGGCGGCAACCAGCAAAAGGTGCTGCTGGCGCGCTGGCTGGCTACCGAGCCGGGCCTGCTCATCCTCGACGAACCGACGCGCGGCATCGACGTGCGCGCCAAGCAGGACATCATGGATTACGTGACGGCCTTGTGCCGCAAGGGCATGTCGATTCTCTTCATTTCCTCCGAACTGCCGGAAGTGCTGCGGGTGAGCGACCGCATGGTGGTCATGCGCGACCGCAAGGCCTGCGGCGAATACCGGCGCGGTGAGCTCGACGAGACGTCCGTGCTGCATGTGATTGCGGGAGAGGGCGCTTGAACGCACCGATGACGCCGACCGTCGACAAGCCGGCGGAGTCTGCGCCCCTGCGCACGGTCCTGCTGCAGCATCCGCTGCTGCGTCCCGTCGCCGCACTGCTGGTGCTGCTGGCACTGGATGCCCTCCTGGTGCCGGGCTTCTTCCGCCTCGAGATCAAGGACGGCCATTTGTACGGCGCCCTTGTCGACATCCTGAATCGCGCGGCCCCGCTGATGCTGGCGACGCTCGGCATGACGCTGGTGATCGCCACGCGCGGCATCGACATTTCGGTCGGCGCCGTGGTGGCGCTGTCCGGCACCGTCGCCGCCATGCTGATCGGCGGAACCATGGTCGTCAACAACGGCGTGCCAGAGTACGTGGCCAACACGCCGATGGCCACCGCGCTATTGGCCGCCCTTGGGGTGGCCCTGCTGTGCGGCTTGTGGAACGGCGTGCTGGTGGCCGGCATCAAGCTGCAGCCCATCGTCGCCACGCTGATCCTGATGGTGGCCGGGCGCGGGCTGGCGCAGCTGCTCACCGATGGCCAGATCGTCACCGTCTATTACCAGCCTTACTTTTTCCTGGGCAGCGGTTACCTGCTCGGCCTGCCGTTTTCGCTGTACGTGGTGGCCGCGGTCTTCATCGCCACCATGCTGCTGACGAAGAAGACAGCGCTCGGCCTGTTCATCCAGGCGGTCGGCATCAATCCGGTGGCGGCGCGCCTGGCCGGCCTGCGCACCGCCAGCCTGATCATCTTCGTCTACGTGTTCTGCAGCACCTGCGCCGGCCTGGCGGGGCTGCTGGTCACCTCCAACATCAAGAGCGCGGACGCCAACAACGCCGGCCTGCTGCTGGAACTGGATGCGATCCTGGCCGTGACCCTGGGCGGCACCTCGCTTGCCGGCGGCAAGTTCAGCCTGGCGGGCAGCATGATCGGCGCGCTGATCATCCAGACGCTCACCTGGACCATCTATTCGCTGGGCGTGCCGCCCGAGGTGAACATGGTGGTCAAGGCATTGGTGGTGTTCGTGGTCTGCATCTCGCAATCGGGCGAGTTCCGTCAGTTGTTGAAGAGGAGGGCGGCATGAGCGCCATCGTTAAAGGTGCGCGCGGCCTGTCCACGGCACCCTGGTTCACGTCCCTGGTCACCGTCGTCCTGCTGCTGGCCATGTTGGGCATCGGCGGGTCCGCCTATCCCGGCTTCCTGTCGCTGCAGGTGATGTTCAACCTCCTGATCGACAATGCCTTCCTGCTGGTGATCGCCGTCGGCATGGGCTTCGTGATCCTGTCCGGCGGTATCGATTTGTCGGTGGGTTCGGTGCTGGCGCTGTCGACCATGGTCACGGCCTGGCTGCTGCAACACGCGCACTGGCATCCGGCGGCGGTGATCCTGACGGTGCTGCTGATGGGCGCCTGCTTCGGCGGCGCGATGGGCTTCATCATCCATGCGTTCAAGCTGCAGCCCTTCATCGTCACGCTGGCCGGCATGTTTTTGGCGCGCGGGTTGTGCTACCTGATCAGCATCGAGTCGGTCACCATCGACCAGCCTTTCTTCGTCGCCGTGTCGCAGACCCAGGTGCCGCTGCCGGGCGGCTTCCTGTCGCCGGGCGCCATCATCGCGCTGGTGGTGCTCTTGCTGGCGGTCTGGCTGGCCCACTTCACCGCCTTCGGGCGCGCCGTGTATGCGATCGGCGGTAACGAGCAGTCGGCCGCGATGATGGGGCTGGACGTGGGCGCCACCCGCATCGGCGTGTACGCGCTGAGCGGCTTGTGCGCGGCGCTCGGCGGCGTGCTGTTCTCCTTCTATATGTTGTCCGGCTATGGGCTGCATGGGCAGGGCACCGAGCTGGATGCGATTGCGGCGGTGGTGATCGGCGGGACCCTCCTGACCGGCGGCTATGGCTATATCGCCGGGGCGCTGTCGGGGGTGCTGGTGCTGGGGGCGATCCAGACCTTGATCGCCTTCGACGGCACGCTCAGTTCGTGGTGGACCAGGATCGTGATCGGGAGCCTGCTGTTTGTCTTCTGCGTGGTGCAGCGGGTGATGGGCGGCAGGATGATGGGCGGACAAGGCTGATGGACGCAACGAATCCCAACTGGTTCCTCAAGGCGCGCCTGAAAACCCGCCAGCTCCTGCTGCTGATCGCCCTCGACGATTACCGCAACATCCACCGCGCCGCCGACGAGCTGCACATGACGCAGCCGGCGGCGTCCAAGCAGATCAAGGACCTCGAGGAGATGCTCGAGGTGAAGCTGTTCGAGCGCCTGCCGCGCGGCATGGCGCCGACCATCTATGGCGAGACCATGATCCGCCACGCGCGCATGGCCCTGACCAGCCTGGCGCTGGCGCACGACGACATCCTGACGCTGAAGGCGGGCCTGTCGGGCCAGGTGGAGGTCGGTGTGATCATGGCGCCGGCGATGGGCTTGCTGCCGCGCGCGATCGCCCGCGTCAAGGAAGAGGCGCCGCTGCTGCGCATCGGGGTGCAGCTCGACACCAGCAACGTGCTGCTCGACCGCCTGCAGCACGGCACCCTCGACTTCATGATCGGCCGCATCTTCGACACCATCGACACCTCGGGCCTGATCTACGAGGAGCTGAACGAGGAGCCGGCCTGCGCCGTGGTGCGGCCCGGCCATCCGCTGCTGGACAAGCCGCAACTGCAGTTGAAGGACATTGCGCCGCTGCCCTGGATCCTGCCGCCGCACGGCAGCATCCTGCGCTACCGCTTCGACATGCTGTTCCGCCGCGCCGGGCTGGAGCCGCCCGCCAACGTGGTCGACACCACCGCCATGCTGGTGGTCACGGCCCTGCTGCAGCAGACCGATTCGCTGCACGTGCTGCCGCTCGAGGTGGCCCGGTACTACGCCTCGCTGAACGTGATGCGGATACTCCCCATCGAACTGCCGTGCAGGATGGATGCCTTTGGCATCATCCGCCAGCGCGACCATCTGCTGTCGCCCGGCGCCGATCTGCTGCTGCGCGCGGTGCGGGCGGCCGCGGCCGAGATTTATTGACGAGCTATCGGTGTCTGTTCATTATGTTTTTGCTGATATTTCTCTAGTATTGTGCAGATATTGTTGCGCTAAACACGCAAAATCGGAAATTATTTCCATAAGTTAATTTCCAGATATTGAGCTTGCACCCTTTTGGGACTTACTCTCCGTGATAAGGTAAATACGGCCTGCGCGTCCGTCTTGCCAGTCATCGATTCATGCGGAGAGAAAATGAACATTACAAATTTAAAGATCGGCACCCGTCTTGCAGTGGGTTTCGGCGCGATTTGCGCGGCCCTCGTCTTCATGGTTGGCCAAGGCACTGTGATGCTGGGCCGGGTCAATGACGGCACTGACGAAATCGTCAACCGTCGCATGCCGCGCATCGCGGCAGTCAATCGCATCCAGGCCGAAGTAAACGATATCGCCCTCGCCCTGCGCAACATGATGCTCAACGACGAACCCGCGGATCGTGCCCGGCAGGTCGAGGAGATCGTCTCCTCGCGCAAGGAGGTCGAGACGCTGCTCGCCAAGCTGGACAGCACCCTGACCAACCCGAAAGCGCGCGAGATACTGGCGCGGCAGCAGGTAGCCTATGCCAGGTATGCCAAGGGCCAGGAAGAACTGTCGAAGCTGATCGATGGTGGCGATGCGGAGGGCGCAAAGACCTACCTGACCAAGCAGATGCGTCCTGCCCTGGGCACCCTGAAAGCCACCATCGCCGAACTGCTGCAGATGCAGACCGACATGGCTTCGGAGAAAGCCGCGCAAGCCGAGAAGACGTATAACGAAACCCGCACGCTGATGATCGTGCTGGGCCTGGTGATCCTGGCCGCCGCCGCCGCGCTGGCGCGCTGGATCACGCTGTCGATCACACGTCCGGTACGCCAGGCGCTGGACGTGGCCAACGCGGTTGCCGCCGGCGACCTGACCAGCAAGGTCGACGCCAGGGGCGATTGCGAAGTGGCGCAGTTGCTGAAGGCGCTCGGCGCGATGAACGAGCAGCTGGTGGCCACCGTCAGCACGGTGCGCGGCAGCAGCGATGCGATCGCCTCGGCGTCGTCGCAGGTCGCGGCCGGCAACATGGACCTGTCCTCGCGCACCGAGCAGCAGGCCGGTTCGCTGGAAGAAACCGCCTCCTCGATGGAAGAGCTGACCTCCACCGTGCGCCAGAACGCCGACAATGCGCGCCAGGCCAACACCCTGGCCGACACCGCCACCGGCGTCGCCGCGCGTGGCGGCCAGGTGATCCAGGAAGTGGTGCAGACCATGGAGCAGATCCATGCCGCTTCCGGCAAGATTGTCGACATCATCAGCGTCATCGACGGCATTGCCTTCCAGACCAACATCCTGGCGCTGAACGCCGCCGTCGAAGCCGCCCGCGCGGGCGAGCAGGGCCGCGGTTTCGCGGTGGTAGCCGGTGAAGTGCGCAACCTGGCGCAGCGCTCGGCCGCCGCGGCCAAGGAAATCAAGGCCTTGATCGGCGACTCCAGCGAACGTGTGGAAACCGGCAGCCGCCTGGTGAAGGACGCCGGCGCCACCATGGAGGAAATCGTCAGCAGCGTGCGCCACGTTGCCGACATCCTCAACGAAATCAGCTCGGCCAGCCAGGAGCAGAGCGCCGGCATCCAGCAGGTGAACGAAGCCGTGACCCAGATGGATGGCGCAACCCAGCAGAACGCGGCGCTGGTGGAGCAAGCAGCGGCGGCCTCGCAGTCGCTGCAGGAACAGGCGGTGCGCCTGACCGATGCGGTGGCGGTGTTCAAGCTGGATGCGCATACGGCCGGCATTTCGGCCAAGCCGGTTGTGACGAAGGCGCCGGCTGCAGTTTCCGCACCTCGCCTGCAGGCGGCGAAGCCGGTCGTGGCCAAGCGTCCGGCGGTGGTGGCCGCGCTGGTGGCGAAGCCTGTTGCGAAACCAGCCCCCAAGCCGGCAGCCAAGCCGGCAACTGCAGCGCGTGCGCCCGCGCGTGATGTCGTGGAAAGCGATTGGGAAGAGTTCTGATCCTTCGCGCTGAAATCGGCGGCCGTTGAACGTCGCTGCAGTAATTAACGTCGCCCCTGCGCAGGCAGGGGCCCAAGTTGCACGAAGCGCCTGCGGCAAACGCCAACGGCCTGCGGCGAACTTGGGCCCCTGCCTGCGCAGGGGCGACGTGCATATTTACCCTTGCTGATCCAATAACCGGCCAGCCTCGCGTTCGCGTCGATTGTGATACGCTGTCCGACGCGCCACACCCGCCCCCGGGCCGCGGCGCGCTCGGCACACTGTCTTTACAAGGATCAGCATGACTGGCTTCGTCATTACCCCTCCCGCCATTCCCGCCCTCGCCGTCGCCGGCAGCGACCAGACGTTCCCGGTGCGCCGCGTGTTCTGCGTCGGCCGCAACTACGCCGCCCACGCGCGCGAAATGGGCAGCGACCCGAGCCGCGAACCGCCGTTCTTCTTCACCAAGCCGGCCGACGCCGTGGTGCCTGCCAGCGGCAGCGTGCCCTATCCATCGTCGACCGCGGAGCTGCACCACGAGGTCGAACTGGTGGTGGCCCTGAAAGGCGGCGGTACCGACATCGCGCCGGAACAGGCGCTCGACCTGGTCTGGGGCTATGGCGTCGGCCTGGACCTGACCAGGCGCGACTTGCAGGCCATCGCCAAGAAGGATGGCCGTCCCTGGGACATGGCCAAGGGCTTCGACGCCTCCGCCCCGTGCAGCCCGCTGCAGCCGGTGGGCGCCGTCGGCCATCCGCGGGACGCCGCCATCTGGCTCGAGGTAAACGGCCAGCGCAAGCAGGAAGGCAACCTGAATGAAATGATCTGGCCCATCCCCGACGTGATCGCCTACCTGTCGCGCTTCGTGGCGCTGGCGCCGGGTGACCTGATCTACACCGGCACCCCGTCCGGCGTCGATGCGCTGCAGCCGGGCGACCGGGTGCGCGGCGGTGTCGACGGCGTTGCCACCTTCGAACTGACGATCGGCGCTGCTGCTGCTGCCGCTGCGGGCCAATGAGCGCGCCGGAGCAGGTCAGGCTGCTGCAGGTCGGCAGCTTCCCGCCCGAGGTGCAGTCCCGCCTCGACGCCGAGTTCCGCTGCGTGGCGGTGGCCGAGCTGGACGCCGACCCGGCGCTGGCGCAGGCTATCCGCGGCGTGGTCACGCGCAGCAACCAGGACGTGCCGGCGGCGCTGGTCGAGCGCCTGTCGCAGCTCGAGATCATCGCCACCAACGGCGTCGGCTACGACCTGATCCCGCTGGAACTGGCGGCGCGGCGCGGCATCGTGGTAACCAATACGCCCGACGTGCTGAATGCCGCGGTGGCCGAGCTGTGCATCGGCAGCTTGCTGGCCTTGCTGCGCAAGCTGCCCCAGGCCGACCGCTTCGTGCGCGAAGGCCGCTGGGCCGGATCGGCCTTCCCGCTGGCCACCAGCCTGGCCGGCAAGCACGTCGGCATCGTCGGCCTGGGGCGCATCGGCAAGGACATCGCGCGCCGCCTCGAGCCCTTCGGCGTGGCGCTGGCCTACCACGGCCGCAGCGACCAAGGCCTGGCCTGGCGCTACGAGCCGGACCTGGCGACATTGGCGCGCGACGTCGACATCCTGATCGTGACCGCGCCCGGCGGCCAGGACACCGCGCGCATGATCGACGCGCGCGTGCTGGCGGCGCTGGGGCCGCAGGGCTACCTGGTGAACGTGGCGCGCGGCTCGGTGGTGGACCAGGGCGCGCTGCTGACGGCACTGGAGCAGGGGACCATTGCAGGCGCCGCGCTCGACGTGTTCGACAAGGAGCCGGACATCGATGCGCGCTTCTTCACGCTGGAGAATGTGCTGCTGACGCCGCACCTGGGCAGCGCGACCCATGAGACACGGGCGGCGATGGCGCAGCTGATGCTGGATAATCTGCGGTCCTGGTTCCGTAGCGGGCGGGCGTTGACGCCGGTGCTTGCGGGCTGAGGCAGAGCCGCGCCTCTCCCCAAAACGTCATCCCCGCGAAGGCGGGGATCCAAGTTCTGCACGCGCCAACCCTCATGTGTGCAACTTGGGCCCCCGCCTTCGCGGGAGCGACGGTCTTACGGCTGGCGGTTTTCCGAACCGTTGCGTAATCAGTTCGCCATATTCCGCGCCACGATCGCATCCGTCGCCTGCTGCGCCTCCTGCAGCGGCTGGTCCAGCACCGTGGTCGCATACGCCGGCGCCGCGGTGGCCACCGTGCCCAGCGCGCCGCTGCCTGGCGCGCTGATGTCGACGTCCACCGTGGCCGACAGGCCCACGCGCAGCGGATGCGCGGCCAGTTCCCTGGCGTCGAGCGAGATGCGCACCGGTACCCGCTGCACCACCTTGATCCAGTTGCCGCTGGCGTTCTGCGCCGGCAGCAGCGAGAAGGCGCTGCCGGTGCCGGCGCCCAGGCCGACCACCTTGCCGTGGTAAGTCACCTTGCCGCCGTAGATGTCGGCTTCGATGGTGGCCGGCTGGCCGACGCGGATGTCGCGCAGTTCCGATTCCTTGAAGTTGGCGTCGACCCACAGCTGGTCCAGCGGCACGATGGACAGCAGTGGCGCGCCCGGGGCGATGCGGCTGCCCACCTGCACGCTGCGCTTGGCCACGTAGCCGCTCACCGGCGCCATGATGGCGTTGCGGCGCGACGCCAGCCAGGCCGACAGGTAATCGGCCTTGGCGGCCAGCACCGCCGGGTGCTCGGCCGGGGCGACGCCGGCCACCGACACGCGCACGGCGGCCAGCTGCTTCTGGGCGACGTCTAGCGCCGCCTTCGCATCCTCGACGGCGCGGCGCGCGTGCGCCACGTCCTCGCCCGAGACCACGTTGTCCTGCGCCAGCGGCGCCCGCCGCGCCAGGTCTTCCTGCGCGGTCTTGAGGGCCACGCGGCGCTGTTCGATCACGGCCTGGTATTGCTCCACATTGGTATAGCGCTCGCGCTGCTGGCGCACGGCGGTGCCCAGACGCGCTTCGGCCTGGGCCAGGTTGACCGCGGCGTCGGCCGGATCGAGCTTGACGATCTCGGTGCCGGCCTTGACCAGCTGGGTTTCGTCGGCGCGGATTTCGACCACGCTGCCGTTGACCTGGGACGAGACGTTGACCAGGTTGCCGCCGACATAGGCGTTGTCGGTCTCGACACGCTTGGAAGCGACCAGCATGTAGTAGGCGCCGTAGCCGACGCCGGCGGCGACGAAGGCGGCGGTGATGGCGAGCAGGACGAGCCTGCGCTTGCCGGGGTTTGCGTTGTTGGTGGTTGTGCTCATGGTTGTTCTGTTTTATTTGGTCGTGATCGGGGCGGCGATGGAAGCAGTACCGGCGCCGGCAGCGTGGTAGCCGCCGCCGAGCGCCTTCACCAGCGCCACCTGGGCCTGCAGGCGGGCGTCCACCAGTTGCAGGTCGCTGTCGCGCTGGCGCAGCATGGTCTGCTTCGCCTGCAGTACGGCGGCGCGGTCGGCCAGGCCGCGCCGCTGGCGCGCTTCGGCGTTGGCGGCCAGGCGCGCGCTGGCATCCAGTGCGGCGGCGTGGGAGGCGGTTTCGCGCTCGATGCCCTGCAGGGTCGCGCCCTCCATCGCCACGTCGCGCACGGCCTCCAGCACGGCTTCGTTGTACTCAGCGACCAGGGTGTCGCGGTCGGCGCGCGCGATGCCCAGCTGGGCCTTGAGGCGGCCGCTGTCGAACAGCGGCAGGTCGAGCGTGGCGCCGAGCAGCGGCGTGCGGCTGGGGTAGCGCAGCAGCTTGCCGAGCGAGACCGCATCCAGGCCGACGGAGCCCATCAGGTTGATGTCCGGCCGGAAGGCGGCTTCGCTGGCGGCTATGCGCCCGAGCTGGGCTTCGACGCGCCAGCGTGCGGCCTGCAGGTCCGGGCGGCGCGCCAGCAGTTCCAGTCCCAGTGTGCGCGGCAGGGCGTTGACGGCGGGCGTTGGCGTGAAGCGTGCCAGTGCCCCCAGTACCTCGGCATCGCCACCGACCAGGGAACGCAGGGCTTCGCGTTCGCGCGCGGCCTCGGTGTCGTAGCGCACCGCCTGCTCATCCAGCTTGGCCAGGTCGAGCCGGGCGCTTTGCAGCGCATCCTGGCTGAGCAGGCCGTGCGCCATGCGCGCCTGGCGGTCGGCGATCAGCTCGCGCTGCACCGCCATCAGGGCCTTCACATTGTCCTGGCGCGCCCACAGCATCTGCAGGCGGAAGTAGCTTTGCGCCACCGATGCCGCCAGGGTCTGCGCGGCTTGCGCGCCTTCGGCCTGGCGCGCGTTGGCTTCGCCCAGTGCGGCGGCGACCAGGGCGCGGTGCTTGCCCCACCAGTCGAAGTCGTAGCTGGCGCGCGCCTGCACCGAAAAATCGTTGTACCAGGCGCCGCCCAGCGGTGGCGGGAAGAAGCCGTTGGACGAGTAGCGCTGGCGGTTGGCGCCGCCGGCCAGGCCGACGCGGGCGCCTTCGTCGGCCTGCTCGGCACCGCTCACGGCGCGGGCGCCGGCCAGGCGCGCCTGGGCTACCGCCAGGGTCGGGCTGTCGCGCAGGGCACGCGCAACCAGCGCATTGAGTTGCGGGTCGCTGTAGGCCAGCCACCATTGCTCGGCCGGCCAGGCATCGGCCGGCAGGACGATGTCGGCGGCCAGGCGTAATTTAGCGGCGTCGGGACCGGCGCCGCGCGTGGTATCGGGCGGCACGCTGATGCAGCCGGCCACCAGGGCCAGCGTGGCGGCAGCGGCGGCCAGCGGAAGTGGTTTGGGGTATCGCACTTGGTTTGCTTTCAAGGGTTTATTCCATGGCCGCGTGGTCGACCTGCACCGGGCCGCTGCTGGCCTTGGGCGGGCGGATCAGGATCAGCATCGGGATCACGGCCAGCGTCAGCAGCATCATCAGCCAGTAGTCGTCGACGTAGGCGATCATCGAGGCCTGGCGCGTGACTTCGCTGTCGATCAGGGCGGCGCCGGCCTGGGTCGCCATGCTGTAAACGCTGGACGGGTCCTGCAGCGCCGCATTGCCGCTGTTGACGTGGGCGGTCAATGCCTCGTGCGCGGTGTTGGTGTTCCGCACCAGCAGCACCTGCACCAGCGCGATGCCGATCGAGGAGCCGATGTTGCGCACCAGGCTGTAGAGGGCGGTGCCTTCGGCGCGCATCTGCGGCGACAAGGTCGCGAAGGTGGCGGCCGACAGCGGCACGAACACCAGGCCCAGGCCGATGCCCTGGATCACGCCCGGCCAGATGATGTCCGACTGCGACAGCACCAGCGAGTAGCCGGTCATCTGCCACAGCGAGAAGGCGGTGATGGCGAAGCCGGCGCCCAGCAGCAGGCGGAAATCGACCTTGCCCGTCAGGCGGCCGACCACCAGCATCGCCGCCATCGTGCCCAGGCCGGAGGGCGCGGTGACCAGGCCGGCCAGCTTGGCCGGATAGCCCATCAGGCCCTGCAGCATGGTCGGCATCAGCGCACGGGTGGCGAACAGCACCATGCCGACGATGAAGATCAGCAGCAGGCCGGTGACGTAGTTCGAATTCTTCAGCAGGCGGAAATCGACGAAGGTGGTGCCGGCCGGCCGCGTCAGCGTGTGGCCGATGAAATAGGCGAAGGCCATCGCCGTCAGCACCAGTTCGACCCAGGTTTCGATCGAGGAGAACCAGTCGTTCTGCTCGCCGCGGTCGAGCAGCATCTGCAGCGCGCCAATGGCGATGGACAGCGTGACGAAGCCGAACATGTCGAAGCGGATGCGGCGCGCGCCGGCGCTGCCGTGGATGTAGCGCCAGATGCCCCAGAAGGCCATGGCGCCGATCGGCACGTTGATGAAGAACACCCAGCGCCAGCTGTAGCTGTCGGTCAGCCAGCCGCCCAGCGAAGGCCCCAGGATCGGGCCGATCATCACGCCCATGCCCCATACCGCCATCGCCGAGCCGTGCTTTTCCTTCGGGTTGATGTCGAGCAGGACCGATTGCGAGAGCGGCACCAGGGCCGCACCGAACACGCCCTGCAGCATGCGCGCGACGACGATCTCGGTGAGGGTAGCGGAGATCCCGCACAGCACCGAGGCGATGGTGAAGCCGGCCACCGAGGCCAGGAACACCTTCTTCAGGCCGAAGCGGTCGACCAGCCAGCCGTTGAGGGGCGTGGCGATCGCCGCCGCCACGATGAAGGAGGTCAGCACCCAGGTGATCTGGTCGCTGGAGGCCGACAGCGCGCCCTGCATGTGGGGCAGGGCGACGTTGGCGATGGTGCCGTCGAGCGCCTGGATGATGGTGGCGAGCATGATCGAGATCGTGATCATGCGCCGGTTCAGCGCCGGCTCTTCGGGTGCCAGGGTGGCGGCCTGGCTCACAGGGCGTCTCCGATGCGCGCCTGCAGGGTTTCCAGCAGCGCCGTGGCGCTGGCCAGTGCGGCCGGGTCGATATCGGCCAGCAGGCCGGTGCGGAAGGCTTCGGCTTCCTTGCGCACTTCACGGTAGACGGTGTGCCCGGCCTCGGTCAGGTGGGCCAGCTTGACGCGGCGGTCGGTCGGGCTGGGCGCACGCGTGACGAAGCCGTCGCGCTCCAGGCGGTCCAGCATCGACACCATCGATGGCCCCTCGACGCCGACCAGGTCGGCCAGGGCGCGCTGCGACATCGGTTCACCGGCCTTGGCGATCATCGCGATGGTCATCCAGCCGGACTGGCCGATGCCGAGGTGCTTGAGGCGCTTGTCCAGCGCCAGGCGCCACAGTCGGGCACTGCCGTGCAAGGCCCTGGAAAAGCGTTCCTCGATCGAGGATTCAGGTAGGCCACTCATCATTAGACATGAAATAGATAGGAATCTATCGATTTTATTTTATGCAAGCCGTGTTGTAAAGGTGGCTTGTGGGCACCTGTGCCAGAATCATAGGGAACGCATTGAAAGGAGCGCCATGCCGCAAGCCGCACTGCTGACCGTCCACGGAATGGGCGAAACCCCGCGCGAATACGCCGAGGGCATCTTCCACAAGGTGCGCGACCGCCTCGGCGCGGCCGCCGCCCAGGTCGATTTCCGCTCCATTTATTACCAGGACATCCTTAAACCGAACCAGGAAACCGTGTGGGCCAGGGTGAACGGCGCCACCAAGCTGCATTACGACGACTTGCGCCGCTTCCTGCTGTTTGGTTTCGGCGACGCCGCCGGCCTGGAAAACCGCAAGGAGATCGGGGGCTCGGTCTACGAGCTGGCGCAGGCGGCGATCGCGCGCCAGCTGCTGGGCGTGTACAAATACGCGCCGGACAGCGCGGTGGTGTTCCTGGCGCATTCGCTGGGCTGCCAGGTGCTGTCCAGCTATCTTTACGACGCGCAGAAGGCGCTGGCCGGCGAGACCGTGGCGGCGGGCGTGTGGAAGGATATCGACGACTGGTCGCGGCGCACGCTCGGGCACCGCCTCAGCGACGCCGAGCGCCGTTTCCTGGCAGGCGGCAGTTGCGTCGCCCTGGTCACCACCGGCTGCAACATTCCAATCTTCGTCGCCGCCCACAAGACCATGGACATCAAGCCGATCGCGCGCCCGACGCCGGGCTTCGGCTGGATCAACATCTACGACCCGGACGACGCGCTGGGCTGGCCGCTGCAGCCGCTGTCGCCGGGGTATGCGGCGCTGGTGGAGGACCGCGCGATCAATGCCGGGCAGGGGATGGTGAACTGGATTTTGAAGAGCTGGAATCCGATGTCGCACTCGGCGTATTGGGATGACGAGCAGGTGGTGGGGACGGTGGTGGGGTTCTTGCGCGGGCGGGTGGGATAACGGTTTATATGGTTGATATAGCCGTCGTTCCCGCGCAAGCGGGAACCCAGGCTGCGCTGCCGAAGTACGCTCGCGTGCAGTAATGCAGCTGGTTCGACTCCGGTGCTTCAGTATGGATTCCCGCTTCCGCGGGAATGACGGATATTGGTGGCGTGGCTTCGCTTACTGCCCCTTGCGCGCCGCATCCTCCCGCTCCATCCGTGCCCTGACCCCGCCATCCACGCCAGTCCCTTCCCGCATCGGCTGCTGCACCGACCCGCTGGTCGGCGCCAGCGTCGGCGGCGCGCTTTCCATTTGCGACTTGTGCACCACGTTGGCCGAGATCCGTTCGGTGAGGTCGGGCGCGATATGGTGCGACCACACCGCACCGCGCGCCTTCCAGCCGGTCGGCACTTCCTCGCTTGGATACAGCGAGGTGTGCACGATGTAATCGACCACCTTCTCCGGCGGGTCCATCATCGGCATGCGCGCGGTGCGGCCGGTGTAGTTGGCGGCGTGGTCGAAGAAGGGCGTGTCGGTGGCCCAGGGCATCACGGTCGCCACCTCGATCGGACCGCGCAGGCCGGCCAGGCGCAGTTCCTCGTTGAGGGCGCGGCCCAGGCTCAGCACCGCCGCCTTGGTCGCCGAGTAGGAGGCGTGGTAGGCCAGCGGCACTTCGCTCTCGACCGAGCCGACATTGATCAGGACCCCGGCGCGCTGCTTGCGGAACTGCTGCAGCGCCACGTGACTGCCGTAGATCACGCCCTTCAGGTTGACGTCGACCACGCGGGCATGGTCCTCGACCGGGATGGTGTCGAAGCTGCCGATCGCGCCCACCGCCGCGTTGTTGATCCAGACGTCGATGCGGCCGAAGCGCTGCAGGGCCGCATCGGCCAGCTTGCGCACGTCCTGCGCGTTGGCCACGTCGGTGGTCACCACCAGCGCCGTCCCGCCGGCGGCCTGGGCCTGGGCCGCCACCTCGTTCAAGACCTCGGTGCGGCGCGCAGCCAGCACCACATTCGCCTTCATGCCGGCCAGCCGCAGCGCGACGCCGCGCCCGAAGCCGCTGGACGCGCCGGTGATCACATAGGTCTTGCCGGCGATGCTTTGCTGGTCGGCCGCGCTCAGGCTGGCGCAGCCGCCGAGCGCGAGGAAAGACAGCAGGAAAAGAAAGCGCAGCATGAAGCGCTGCGGCGAGGCGTGAAAGGCGTGCATCTGGACTCCTGTTTCTAATCAATACGTAGGAGCATCCATGCTAGCCACATGCCAGGCACGCCAGCGTACGATACCCTTCGGAACAGCTACCCCCAAACAATTTCCTAATTTCGGGGTCAGAGCACAGTTCGGGGTCAGAGCAGATCGACAAGCCATTGCTCGAAGCATCAGTCTGCATAAAGAGCGGGGTAGCGCCTTGCCGGCTGCAGGCGGTGCATGTAAGGCGGCGGCTGGAGGTACACCCAGTGCGGGCAGAAAGAAATTTCCCAAGATTGCGCTCTGTCCCCGAACAGTGCTCTGACCCCGAAGTGAGGTGATGGTGATGCGGGGAAATTGCCAAAAACCGGGCTCTGACCCCGGTTTGAGTTGGCGCAGGTTGGGTTTATGCGGCTTGCAGGGTGAAGACGGCGTGGGTGTCGCCGGCGATGGTGCCGCGGGCGTTTTTGATGGGTGGGTTGCGGTAGGTGTCGAGGAGGGCGCGGCGTTCCGGGTTGAGCAGGCCGAGCTGGTCGAGCACGCTGTAGACGGCCGGGTGCAGGGCGCGCACGTTGCCGTCGGCGACCTTGATGGCGATGCCGATGCCAGCCGAGCGGATGCCGATGGTTTGTACCGCGTCGGCGCCGATCTTGGCGACCCAGTCGCCGCCGCCCGCGGTCATCCAGTGCAGGTCGGTGCGGGCGGTGCCCGAGACCAGGTCGGGGCGCGCGGTCATGGCGTCGAACAGGTCGCCCATGGCGCCGCCCAGGCGCGCATCCTTGCTGCCCTGGGCCAGGCGCGCGTACAGGTGGGCCAGGCGCGCCAGCGGCATCGCGAAATTGGGCGCCGAGCAGCCGTCGATGCCGGTCGGCAGCAGCTCCTCATTCATCTGCACGCAATCGGCCAGGGTGGCGCGCACCGCGCGCTGCAGCGGATGGCTGGGGGCGACGTAATCCTGGAGGGGCGCGCCGTGCAGGCGGCACCAGGCCAGGAAGCCGCTGTGCTTGCCGGAACAATTGTGGTGCAGCGGCGTCCAGTGCGCGTCCGGCGGCACTTTCTCGCCCATGAATTCGTAATGCAGCGGCACCGCGCAGCCGCAGGCGAGGTGGCTGGCGTCGACGTCGATCTTGGCGAGGATGGAGCGCACCCCGGCCAGGTGTTTTTCTTCGCCGGAATGGCTGGCGCACAGCAGGGCCAGTTCGTCGCGCGTCAGGCCGAAGCGTGCCGGTCCGTCGTCCAGCACGAAGGGCAGGGCCTGGAAGGGTTTCAGGGCCGAGCGGGTGAAGGTCATGAAGTCGGGATCGCCGCTCGAGTACAGCAGGCGGCCGGCCACGTCCACCACGGCCACCGAGCCGAAGTGGATGTTTTCGACGGCATAGCCGGTGTCGGGATAACCGCGGGTGGTGGCGGCAAGGGGAGCTGGATGCATGGCGGTCTCGTCGTTTAGGGGATGGCGAAAGGGGATGGTGAATGCGTGCCGAAACTCTAGCGGATATCCCGGAAAGAGGGCGCCGAAGTGTATGCATCGGCAACCTTTCAATCCGCATTTTCAACAGTTCATCCCGCGTTTCCGTCGCTTCGGCAGATGCCGGATGACGCCTGGAGGCGGCCTCCCTACACTGGTCTCACTCGCCGCACATGACACGACGCGGCGATATGAAAAACGGTAGACCGTGGTAGCCAGGAACAATTGTTTTGCCAAGTGGCTTGCGGTCCATTCCTTATCTTGTATCGAGCACTGGAGCAATCATGCGCATTCAACACGTCCTGGCCTTCGCCGCCGCAGCAACCCTGTCCCTCTCGGCCTGCGCCGAGCCCTTGAACGTGTCGACGCCAAGCGCCGCCAACACCGTCACGATCCAGGCCAGCACGCTGTCGGCGAAGCGTCTGGCACCGGGCACGGCCCAGCACATGAAAGGCGCCTTCCGCCTCGCGGATGGCCGCGTGCTGGTGCTGGAGCCGAGCCGCGACCGCCTGTTCGCCGAACTCGACGGCAAGCGCGAGGAACTGGTGCCGGCCGGCGAGAACCGCTTCGTCGCCCGCGAGAGCGGCACCCGCCTGACCTTCGACCGGGTGCCCTTCGCCAGCGAGGTCGTGGTCAGCAGCCTGCGCTGAGCGGCCCACGACTGACGCCCGGTATGCCCGGGCACTGCATACTGCCGGCACGGCCAATGGGACCGGGCCGGCTATTTACAAGCGCCGCAGCTCAGATCGGCGCCCCGAAACGCCCCGCCTGATAATCGCGGATCGCCTCGTTGATCTCTTCGCGCGTGTTCATCACGAAGGGGCCGTGCGACACCACCGGTTCACGGATCGGTTCGCCGTGGCCCAGCAGCAGCACGCTGTCGTGCTCGGCGATGATCTCGAGCTCGTCGCCTTCCGGATCGAACTCGCACAGGTGGAAGGCGCTGATGGTGTCCGGCGCGATGTTGATCACGCCACGCACCACGTACAGGAACACATTCCGCTCGAGCAGGCCGTCCAGGCGCAGGCGCGCGCCGGCGCGCATTTCCACTATTCCCAGGAACAGGCCGGTCAGCGACTGGAAGGGGCCGCTCACGCCGCCGTAGGCGCCGGACGCCAGCTGCAGGCGCACCTTGCCGCCGTCGCTTTCCACGACCGGGATCGCGTCGCGCTGCAGGCCGGTGTAGCGCGGCGCGGTCATCTTCAGCGCCGGCGGCAGGTTGACCCACAGCTGCAGGATCTCCAGTGGTCCGCCTTGCTCCATGAATTCGCGCGGCGACACTTCCGCATGCACCAGGCCGCGCCCGGCCGTCATCCACTGCACGCCGCCGGGACCGATCACGCTCTCGTGGCCGGCGCTGTCGCGGTGGGCCAGCAAGCCGTCCAGGATGAAGGTGACGGTCTCGAAGCCGCGGTGCGGGTGGGGGCCGAAAGGCAGGCCGCGGTTGTGCGCCGGGTAGACCTGGGGGCCGTGGTGGTTCAGGAAGAGGAAGGGATCGATCTGGTCGATGTGCGGACCCGGCACCGGACGCTGGGTGATCAGGTCGCCGATATCGTCGCGCATCGCCGGATGCAGCCGCTTGATGGTTTTGTAGCTCATGCTTGCTTGTTCCTTATCGTTGTCGCCATACGGTTACGATACCTTATTGCGCGCGCTTACGCCGCCAGGCCACGGCGTGAGACGGACCGTGCTTCCCGCGCCATGCCCTTCCTGCTAGACTCCTTGCGCTTAAGAAAAAACCCGGAGACACGAGCAATACATGAGCAGAACACGCACCCTGGCCGGCCTGCTGGCCGCCGCATTGCTGGCGCACGGCGCGCTGATACCCGGCGCCCAAGCCGCCCCCGCCATGCCCGGCGACGCCGCGCTGCAGGCAGCCAAGCACGCCGCCACCACTTACCGCACCGACGTGGTCGACCTGCTGGCCAAGCTGGTCAGCTATAACACGGTGGCCGATGAGAACGTCCCCTGCGACAAGAATCCGCGCCATGCCGCCTTCCGCGACTTCCTTAAGGGCGAGGCCGCGCGCTTCGGGCTCGACTTCGCCGACCACGGCTGCGTGGTGGTGATCGGCCTGGGGCAGGGCAGCGAAAAAATCGGGCTGATCGCGCATGGCGACGTGCAGCCGGTCGACCCGTCCAAGTGGAAGAAGTCGCCCTTCGAGCTGGACCGCACCAGCGAGCCCGGCAAGCTGCTGGCGCGCGGCGCCGAGGACGACAAGGGGCCGATCGCCACCGCCCTGTATGCGATGAAATCGCTGAAGGATTTGCAGCTGCCGCTGTCCAAGCGCATCGAGCTGTATGTCTACATGGCCGAGGAATCGGACTGGGGACCGCTGGAAGCCTTCGTCAAGACGCATCCGCTGCCGCAGGTGAACATCACGCTCGATGCGGAGTATCCGGCGGTGACGGCGGAGAAGGGCTATGGCACGCTGGCGGTGACCCTGGCGCGCCAGCCGCTGGCGGCGGGTGCGGTGGCCGAGCCGGTGGTCGAACAATTCGGCGGCGGCTTCTTCGGCAGCCAGATCCCCGAGGATGCCCAGGCCACCATCACGGGTGCGAGCCCGGCCCTGGAAACCCAGATCCGCCAGCGCGGCGCGAAACAGTCCGGCATGCGCTACGATTTCGCATGGAAAGGGCAGGACCTGATGGTCACGGCCAAGGGCTTGTCGGCCCACTCCTCGAAGCCGGAAGACGGCGTCAATGCGATCAGCATGCTGGCCGACGCGCTGGCCGTGCGCCCCTGGGCGGACGCCGGCGCCGGGGCGGTGGTCAACTTCCTCAACGAGATGGTCGGCACCGGTTTTGTCGGCGAGAAGTTCGGCAACATCGCCTATCGCGACGCCTTCATGGGACCAATGACCTTCGCCCCGACCGTGATCCGCCAGCACAAGGAGCAGGGGGATGCGATCGAGGTGGCCATCAACATCCGCCGTCCGCAGGGCAAGAGCGCCGAGCAGCTCACCAACGAGATCAACGCCGCCCTGGCGCGCTGGCAGGGGGCGCATGGTGCGCCGGCCCAGGTGAAGGTGGAGATCGGCGATCCGTGGGTGCAGAAGGATGCACCCCAGCTGCCGGTGCTGATGGGCGTGTTTTCTTATTTCACCGGGACCAAGGACCCGAAACCGGTGGCGGTGGGCGGTGGTACCAATTCGCGCCTGTTCCCGCGCGCAGTCAGCTTCGGGCCGTCGATGCCGCGCACGGTGTACACCGGCCACTCGGAACACGAGTTCATCACCGTCAAGCAATTACTGCTGAACCTGGAAATGTACACGGCCGTCATGGCCGAGCTGGCGAAATAGCCGATCCTGCGGCAAGCTGATCAGCAGAAAATGCCCGGCCCAGCGCCGGGTATTTTTTTGCGTTGCAGCACAATCCAGGGTTATCCAGGCGCGACGCGAGCGCGTTTCTGATCTGGAACACACTACCCTTTGTAAGTAAAACTCTCGCTGAAACTACATGATTTGTCTGATGATCTTGTAAGTATTCGCCTACACGCGTCACAGTTTCATAGGGAAATCGACGCCATCCCGACAGCTTTCCCTAGGAGATAAAGCAGCCGCGGCAAACAGGCTCGCCCAACCGTCGTGCACGCCAGTTGATGACCGGAAAATCAAGTAGTGACTGCCAGAAAATGTGACGAAAACGCCATGATAGGATCGCATCCTGACCCTGAATGAGATACCGGAAGTCATGTTGTGCCACCGCGGCGGACACAATCCGACATCAACGCCATGCATAGCCAAGAATTCGTAAAGCCAGATGGACGACAACTGACGCTGTACAGCAATCGGCCGATCCCGGACGGCCTGGCCGCGCCCAGCCCATTTCCGGAGCCGCAGCATGCCAACCCCCATTTGCGCTGGCATCCGCTGCGCGGGGAATGGGTGGCCTATGCCGCCTTCCGCCAGAACCGCACCTACCAGCCGCCGCCCCAATACAACCCGCTGGCACCGACCGTGGATGCGGCGCACCCGACCGAGATGCCGGCCGGCGAATACGAAATCGCGGTGTTCGACAACCGCTTCCCCTCGCTGGCGCTGGACGCCCACGACCCGCCTGCCTTGACCGTGCCGAGCGCGCCCGCCAACGGCAAGTGCGAGGTGGTGGTGTTCACCCAGGATCCGCAGGCGGCGCTGGGGCACTTGCCGCTGTCGCGCATCGAACTGCTGCTGCAGGTGTGGGCCGACCGCAGCACGCGCCTGGCCGGCCGCCACCACATCCAGTACGTGCTGCCCTTCGAGAACCGCGGCGCCGAGGTCGGCGTCACGCTGCACCATCCGCACGGCCAGATCTATGCCTATCCCTTCGTGCCGGCGGTGCCGGCGCGCATGCTGGCCCAGGAGCGCGAATACTACCTGCAGCACGGTTCCAGCTTGCTGTGCGACATGGCGCGCGACGAAGCCGCCGACGGCAAGCGCGTGCTCTACCAGGACGATTATGCAATCGCCTTCGTGCCGGCCTGCGCCCGCTATCCCTACGAAGTGTGGGTGATGCCGACCGATCCATGCAAGGATTTCGCGGCGCTGACCCCGCCCCAGCGCGAAAGCCTGGCGCGCGCGCTGAAGACGGTGCTGCTCAAGTTCGACAGCCTGTGGGACCGGCCTTTCCCCTACCTGATGGCCTGGTACCAGGCGCCGCTGGATGGCGGCGAGCATCCGGAAACCCAGCTGCACGCCCAGTTCTATCCGCCTTACCGCACGCGCGACCGCCTGAAATACCTGGCCGGCACCGAGATCGCGGCCGGCATGTTCGCGATGGACGTGCTGCCGGAAACCACCGCCTACGAACTGCAGCAGGTCGAGATCAACCTGGAGGACGGCGTATGAATACTGCAAGCGACAATCCGGCGATGCGCAGCCGGGAAGCCGCGGACAAGCTGGCGCTGCTGCGCGAGATCCTGGACCAGACCGGGGCAGGGGCGATCCGCCTGCGCGACCCCGGCTGGTTCGCCTGGGCCACCGCCGGCGGCCAGCCGGCCTTGCTGCCGGCCGGCGACACCGGCGCCGCCGAGGTCCTGGTGACGCGCGAGGATGCGGTGATCCTGACCGACGAGATCGAGGCCGAGCGCCTGCGCCAGGAACAGGTGCCGGACGGCTTCACCTTCCACATCGCGCCCTGGGCCGAGGTCGAGCTGCGCGAAACCCATGTGCTGGGCGCGGCCGGCGGCGGCGGCAACGGCGCCGTGCTGAGCGACCGTCCGAATCACGTCGACCAGCCCTTGCCGGCCAGCCTGCGCCTGCGCCGCATGGTCTTGAACGAGCACGAACAGGCGCGCTATCGGGCTCTCGGCGCCGACGCAGCGGCGGCGATGAGCGAGGTGCTGCACGCCGCCCAGCCCGGCTGGACCGAGTTCGAGCTGGCCGCCGCCGCCGCCCATGCCTTGTGGGCGCGCGGCATCCAGCCGGCCGGGGTGCTGGCCGCCGGCGAACGGCGCCTGCCGCTGTTCCGCCATCCGGCACCCTCGCACGAACGCCTGGGCGCGCGCGCCAGCCTGTCCTTCAGCGCGCGCCGCCACGGCCTGCACGCCAACCTGACGCGCTCGGTCAGCTTCGGCGCGCTGCCTGACGAACATCGCGCCGGGCAGGCGGCCTTGCTGCAGGTGGAAGCCACCGGGCTGGATGCGGTCCGTCCCGGCAATTCGCTGGCGGCGGTCTACCACGCGCTGGAAGCGGCCTACCGCCACGCCAACCTGCCGGACGCGATCCGCGCCCATCACCAGGGCGGCATCACCGGCTATGCGGCGCGCGAAATCGTCGCCAGTCCGGTCACTGCAACCGGGCTGGAAACCGGCATGGCGCTGGCCTTCAACCCGGGTTTCAATGGCATCCGCATCGAGGACACTTTCCTGCTCGGCCCCGCCGGACTGGACAACCTGACGCTGGACCCGCAGTGGCCGGCAACCGAGATACAGGGCATCGATTCGGCACCGAGACGGCGCCCGCTGTGGCTGGAGAAACCATGACATGAACAGTCCCGAAACCTTCTTCGGCGGGGCCCCGGAAGCCTTCGCTTCCGCGCCCGGCCGCGTCAACCTGCTGGGCGAGCACACCGACTACAACGACGGCTTCATGCTGCCGGTGGCGACACCCCAGCGTACCGAAGTCGCGCTGGCACGCAGCAGCGACGACCAGCACCACCTGTATTCCGGCACGCTGGACGGCAACGTCACCTTCGCCGCCAGGGGCGGCAGCGCACCCCAGGGCTTCGGCAGCTATATCGAAGGCTGCATCCGGCTGGTCGAGGCCACCGGTGTCGAGGTGCCGCCGCTGCGCTTCTACGTCACCACCAGCCTGCCGGTGGGCTCCGGCCTGTCGTCCTCGGCGGCGCTGGAAGTGGCGACCCTGCGCGCGCTGCGCGACCTGCTGGGCTTCGAACTCGACGACGTCAGGCTGGCGCAAATCGCCCAGCGCGCCGAGATCGAGTATGCGCGCGTAAATTGCGGGATCATGGACCAGATGGCGTCCAGCCTGTGCGACGAGCGCCACATGCTGTTCATCGACGCCCGTTCTCTCGAACACCGGCTGGTCGAACTGCCGCCGGACACCGAACTGATCGTGATCGATTCCGGCATCCCGCGCACCCTGGCCGCCAGCAAGTACAACGAGCGCCGCGCCGAATGCGAGGAAGCGGCGCGCAAGCTGGGCGTGCCGGCCCTGCGCGACGTCGGCGATCCGGCCGCGGCCGAGGCGCTGCTGGGGTTATTACCTGAGCCGCTGCGGCGGCGCGCCCGCCACGTGGTGCTGGAAAACGCACGCGTGCTGGAAGCGGCCGCGGGCGTCTCCGCCGAGCGCTTCGGCGCACTGATGAACGCGTCGCACGACAGCCTGCGCGATGACTATGAAGTATCGATTCCCGAGCTCGACGAGCTGGTGGCGCACCTGCGCGCCGCTCCCGGCGTGTTCGGGGCGCGCCTGACGGGCGCCGGATTCGGCGGGGCCACGGTCGCACTGTGCCGCGCCGGCCAGGCCAGCCAGGCCGCAGAAGCAGCACTTTCCACCTACAACAAAGCAGGACACCAGGGTCGCATCCTGATCCCGGTCCCGACCCAAAGAAAGGAACAAGAATAATGAGTCAGTTCGAGTATCCGCGCCCCCAACTGGTACGCGACAATTGGATCAACCTGAACGGCAAATGGCGTTTCCGTTTCGACGATGAGCCGCACGGCAAAATGCCCGGGGGCGTCAGCGACTGGACCCACGAGATCAACGTCCCCTTTGCCCCGGAAACCGAGCTGAGCGGTATCCAGGACACGGGCTTCCACCGCTTCTGCTGGTACGAACGCGACTTCGACCTGGCGCCCTCCGAGCAGCGCACCATCCTGCACTTCGGCGCGGTCGATTATTCGGCCCGGGTCTGGGTCAACGGCCAGCTGGTGGCCGAGCACGAAGGCGGCCATACGCCGTTCTCGGCCGACATCACCGGCGCCCTGAAGGCCGACGGCAAGCAGACCGTGACCGTGTTCGTCGAGGACGACCCGGCCGACCTGGCCAAGCCGCGCGGCAAGCAGGACTGGCTGCTGGAACCGCACTCGATCTGGTATCCGCGCACCACCGGCATCTGGCAGACCGTTTGGATCGAGCAGGTCTCGCGCAGCTTCATCCGCAGCCTGCGCTGGACCCCGATCTTCGAGAACTTCGAGATCGGCTGCGAGGTGTTCGCCGGCGGTGACATCCAGGAAAACATGTTCGTCGAAGTCAAGATCTGGCACGGCGAACACTTGCTGGCGGACGACCACTACAAACTGCTGGGCGGCGAGGCCAACCGCAAGATCGCGCTGTCCGACCCCGGCATCGACGATTCGCGCAACACCCTGCTGTGGAGCCCGGAAACCCCGACGCTGCTGGACGCGGAAGTCATCCTGCGCTGCGGCGACAAGGTGGTCGACCATATCAAGTCGTACACGGCGCTGCGTTCCTTCCACATCAACCGCGACCGCCTGCTCCTGAATGGCAGGCCGTATCCGCTGCGCCTGGTGCTGGACCAGGGCTACTGGCCGGAATCCTTCATGACCGCGCCCTCCGACGAGCACCTCAAGCGCGACGTCGAACTGGCCAAGCTGATGGGCTTCAACGGCGTGCGCAAGCACCAGAAGATCGAGGATCCGCGCTACCTGTACTGGGCGGACAAGCTGGGCCTGCTGGTGTGGGAAGAGATGCCGTCGGCCTACCGCTTCTCGCCGCACGCGATCAAGCGCATCGTCAAGGAATGGACCGAAGCCATCGAGCGCGACTACAGCCACCCCTGCATCATCGTCTGGGTGCCCTTCAATGAATCCTGGGGCGTGCCGAACCTGACGCTGACCCAGGCGCACCGCAACGCCGTGGAGGCGCTGTACCACCTGACCCGCACCCTGGACGCCACCCGCCCGGTGATCGGCAACGACGGCTGGGAAGCCTCGGCCACCGACATCCTCGGCATCCACGACTACGACAGCGACCCGGAAAAGATCAAGGCGCGCTACGAGGTATCCGACCCGGTGCGTACCCTGTTCGACCAGCGTCGTCCGGGCGGCCGCATCCTGACGCTGGACGGCTTCCCGCACCGCGGCCAGCCGATCGTGCTGACCGAATTCGGCGGCATCGCCTACGACCCGAACGCAACCCCCGAAGACGGCACCTGGGGCTATACGCGTTCACAGACAGCCGAGAGTTATCACGCGCTGTACCAAAACCTGCTGAAGGTGGTCAACGAGACCTTCATGTTCAGCGGTTTCTGCTACACCCAGTTCGCCGATACCTTCCAGGAGGCGAACGGCCTGTTGAACGCCGACCGGACGCCCAAGCTGCCGTTCGAGGTCATCAGCGCCGCAACCCGCAACGTCCCGCTGAAACCGCGCGACACGCAGGAGGAACAGGGGCCCGGACCCGCCTGAAGCACCCAGGGAGGCCCGGACATCGCTCCGGGCCCCTTCAAGAGGTGAGCGCGGTCGGGCGTAGTACCGCATCAACGTCTTTTCATTCACCGACCGCCCCATGGGCGAAGAAGGAGTCACTATGTCCACGATCGTCGTTTTCAGCCACCTGCGCTGGGATTTCGTGTTCCAGCGGCCGCAACATCTGCTGTCGCGCCTGGCCCAGCATTATCCGATCCTGTTTGTCGAGGAGCCGGTATTCGATGACGGCGAGCCCTTCATGGAACAATCCAGTCCGGCCCCCAACGTGACCGTGGTCCGCGCGCACACCCCGATCCACGCCGGCGGCTTCCACGACGAGCAGCTGCGGCTGCTGCAGCCGATGGTGGCCCAGCTGGCACCGCCGGGGGAAGACGTGATCGCCTGGTTCTATACGCCGATGGCGCTGCCCCTGCTGCAGGCGATCGCGCCCTCGCTGGTGGTCTACGATTGCATGGACGAGCTGGCATCCTTCAAGAATCCGCCGAAACAGCTGCTGCAGCGCGAGGGCGCGCTGCTGAACCTGGCCGACCTGGTGTTCGCCGGCGGTCCCAGCCTGTACGAAGCAAAGAAAAACCGCCACCCGAACGTGCACTGCTTCCCGAGCAGCGTCGACGTGGTCCACTTCCAGCAGGCGCTCGACCGCGAACGCCAGCACCCGCAGCAGGCCGCGATTGCGCGCCCGCGCCTGGGCTTCTATGGCGTGATCGACGAGCGCTTCGACCCGGAGCTGGTCGGCGAAGTCGCCGACGCCCATCCGGAATGGCAGATCGTGCTGGCCGGGCCGGTGGTCAAGATCGACCCCGAGCGCCTGCCGCGCCGCACCAACATCCACTACCTGGGCCAGCAGCCCTACAGCGCGCTACCCGATCTGCTCGCCGGCTGGGACGTGTGCCTGATGCCTTTCGCGATCAATGAAGCGACCAAATTCATCAGTCCGACCAAGGTGCTGGAATACATGGCGGCCCAGCTACCGATCGTGAGCACGCCGATCGCCGACGTCGCCAACCCCTACGGCCACGTGGTGGCCATCGCCGACACCGCGCAGCAATTCATCGCCGCCTGCGAAGCCGCGCTGGCGCAGACGCCGGAACAACGCCGCCACATGGTCGAGGCCATGCTGGCGGTGGTGGCCGCCACCTCCTGGGACAATACCGCCAGGCACATGGCCGAGCTGATCGAGACCACGCCGGCGCGCGCCAGGGACACGGCAGACGCGCGCACGGCATCGCTGAATGGCGCGGGCCAGGGCGGGGCCCAGAATGTGGCGCAAAGCGTGGGCCAAAGCGTGGCCCAAAGCATGGGCAAAGGCGGGGCGGCGGTGGCGATCCATGCCGGGGGCGGATCCGCTGCCGCGCCGGTTTCCAAGACGGCGGCTGCGACTGCCGCCAACGTCAATCCGCGACGCGCCTAGGCGCCCATGCACCGTAGCGCAGGCTTGCGCTACGGTGCATCGTGCTTCAGGCTCAGATTCAGGTTCAGGTTCAGGTTCAGGTTCAGATTCAGGTTCAGGTGTGGGTCCCGGCTACGGTATCCGAGCATGAATGCGGGCCGGTCTTCCGGCGGTGTTGTCACCGCCGGAAGACCGGCCCGCTGTACTTGTATGCGCCATCATGCCGATCTGCTGGTCCGCTGATCTGCTGATCCGCTGATCTGCCGATCGGCGCCGATCGATGCGCGTGGCGCCATGGACGCCATGATTGGCTGGGGGCTGGGTTCGGCACTGGCCGCCGATCTTGGACGCTTGGCTCAGTGCTGGATGATGCCGCCCGCCAGCGACACCCGGTCGCCGCTGCGGAAATCCGGCGTCGACGACTGGCTGATCACCTGGGTGCTGCCGTCGTCCATGCGCAGGGTCACGCGGTAGCTGCGGTCGCTGCCCGAGGAACTGGCGGTGGCGCCGCCGGTGCTGCTGCCCATGGCGGAAGCGCTGCTGGTGGCACCTTCCGTGCTGCCTGCGCTGCCCTGGCCGGGCACCACCTCGATGGCCGCCACCGTGGCGTTCGGACTGGCGCTGGGGGCGACTGCCGCGCTGCCACCCGTGGTGCCGGTTGCGCCGGTGGCGCCGCTGCCGCTGCCCTGGTCGATCCCGGTGCCGGAGCCAGTGCCCGAACCGGAGCTACCCGAACTGCCGGAACTTCCCGAGCTGCCCGAGGTGCCCGAGGTGCCCGAGGTGCCCGAGCTGCCCGAGCCCGACTGGTCGTAGCCCGAACTGCCCGAGCCGCCGCTGGTACTGCCCGAACCGGCACTGCCCGAGCTGCTGGTGCCGCCGCCCCAGCCGGCCGAGCCGCTGGTACCGGTCCCGCTGCCGGTGCCGGACATGCCGCCGGCGGTGCCGCCGGCGCCGGTGCTGCCCGCGCTGCCGCTGCTGCCGCCGGCACTGCTGCCCTCGGTGCCGGTGGTGCCGCTGCTGCCGCTGCTGCCGCTGGCGCCACTATCGCTGCTGCCGCCCATGGAACTGCACGCGGACAGGCCGAATGCCATTGCCAGCAAGCCCGTCAGTAACAGACTCTGGTGTTTTCGCTTCATGTTCAACTCCTTTATGGAAACGTGTCAGGGTAAGTACGTGACGATGCCGCGTGCCACGCAAGTAAGAGGCCTGTTTGGAATCCGCGTTCCAGTTGACTCGGGTTGAACATGAGCCACGTCAAAGACGGGCCCATTCGTGGGATTTCGTGGCAACACTGCACCCGTCAGGTCGACCTCAGCTTGGTAGGCTTGCCCGTTTCGGCAACAGCAGGCACAGCAGGCCAGTGACGACAATCGCCGCGCTGCAGTCAACTGCCCAGTCGCGCACGTCGGCGCCGCGGTAGGGGAAGAAGCTCTGGATGAATTCGTCGCCGGCGCCCATGGCAGCCACCGTCAGCACGCTTTTCAGCGCGCGCACGGCCGGACTGCCGGTGCTGCCGAAAAACCACAAGGTGGCAAGCACGGCATAGGCGGTCGAATGCAGGGCCACGCCGGATGCATAGTGGCCGATATCGGCGCGCGCGCCTGGAAGATTACCGGCGATCACAATCGCCAGGTACATGACGATGGCGCTGGCAAGCAGGAACACGCGCAGTTTCGGATGGCGCAACAGGGTGGTCGGATCGGAGGTCATGGCTGGCGGTTCGAAAAACGCTCACCTTACCATGTGTCCGGCGGGACGCGTGGCTGGCGTTCCGGCGCCACCTTTGTGCGCGCCTGGAAGCCGATGGGTTTGCCTTGTGCGACCGGCGCGCCTTCGTAGGGACGTCGACCGTGGGCGCGGTGCCCGCCTCAGATCGTGAGCGCGTGGGTACCGTTCGGATAATGGGCGTCGAAACAGCTGGTGCAGTCGGCGCAGAACAGGTGGGCCATGCGCACCGAGGACTGGCGCAAGACCAGTTTCAGGTGGCCGGACTGGCATTTTGGGCAAAACTCGCGGACGCTGCCGAAAGTCAGTACGTGAAGGGGCAGGCCTTCATCGTCGACATGGTCGACCACCATGCGGGGGTTGAGCTCGCTGAGGACCAGGTAATCGTCCGGGTCGTCACGGCGTTGGCGCGGCGTGGCGCCATCATGCTGTTGGGGTGGAGACATCGTTTCACGTAAAGTCATCGGACTCAGCTCCATGTTTGATTGTCTAGTTCCCCACGCGAATATCCAAAAACGCGAGGCGCGAGATTCATCATAGCGGAATCTCGAGATCGTTCAAGCCCGTGGAAAAGATTTAAGGTCGTTCCATGCAGGCGGGTTGAGCCAGGGAACGGCACAAAAAAAAGTGCCCGCCAACGGAGGACGGGCACAACCCAAGATCGGGCCAAGAGACGCGGAATTCGGTGCGGTGTAGCGCATCGGAATGCGGTACACCTTACTGCGATCACGCATATCGGTTGCGTGTATGCAGATGAACCCAGTATAAGAAGAGAATGTGACTTGGGGATGACAGGGCTCAAACATCACCCCGTTCCAACCGAACGTTTGCAGTTGTGACCGGTCCACGGGAATTGGCCGGGATAAATGGTTGGCAACGACAAAAAAAAGCCCGCTTACATGAGCGGGCTTGAAACTATTTTCTTGGAGGAGAATAGTGGAGACAGGTGCATTATGTCGCTCAGCCGGATATATGTCTAATTTTGATTTCGGATACCAGTTATCAATAAAAATGATGAACAGGAATGCCGGCAGGCGCCAGGTTCATTCGCTGACCGGCACCGTGTAGTTCAAGGCCATGCGCCCGCCATCCGCGTACAAGGTCTGGCCGGTCATGTAGGAGGCATCGTCACTGGCCAAGAAGGCGGCGATGGACGCGATTTCCTCGGGCTCGCCGCAGCGGCCGAGCGGGGTACGCGAGAGGATGGTGTGGCGCGCTTCCGGGCTCCCCATCACGGCCTGCTTCGCCAGCTCCGTGAGGATGGTGCCGGGACCGATGGCGTTGACGCGGATGCCGTATTTGGCCAGGCCGATCGCCGCCACTCGCGTCAGCTGGTTGACGCCGCCCTTGGAGATCACATACGGCACCTGGTTGGCGATGGTCAGCTCGGCGTTCACGCTGGACATGTTGATGATGCAGCCGCTGTTGCGTTTTACCATTTCACGGGCCACCGCCTGGCTGCACAGGAACATCGATTTCAGGTTGATGCGCAGCACGCGGTCGAAATCTTCCTCGGCCAGGTCGAGGAAATCGGCGGCGTGGGTGACGCCCGCATTGTTGACCAGGATGTCGACCTGGCCGAAGGCCGCAAGGGTCGCGGCCAGCATGGCATCCACGTCCGACTTCTGGCTGACGTCGGCGACGGTAAAGCGCGCGGCATCGCCCAGGGCCGCGGCGGCGGCGGCGCCTTCCGGACGCACGTCGACCAGCATCACGCGCGCGCCTTCGCGCACCAGGCGCTGGGCGCAGGCAAGGCCGATGCCCTGGCTGGCTCCGGTGACGATGGCGACTTTCTGGGCTAATTTCATGGCGGACTGTCCTTGTTGGCTGGTGAAAGCCGCCATTCTAGCGTCATAACATCAGCGGATGGTCCGGCAGTTCGTTCGGGCGCGCGCCGTTCGCGGGGAAGTGCTGGCGCAGCAGTTCGTTGACCTGGCCGATCGCCGCCAGCGTCGCGCCCTGGTAGTCGCCGCGCGCGAAGCCCTGGGTCATCGTGGCGCACACCGCCTGCCAGGTGGCGGCATCGATCTTGCGGTCGATGCCGCGGTCGGCCACGATGTCGACCTTGCGGTCGGCCAGGTTGACATAAATGAGCACGCCGCAATTGTCTTCGGTGTCCCAGATGCCGTAGTCGGCGAACAGGGCGATGGCGCGCTGGCGGTTGCTGACGCCGGACCAGGCGCTGGCCAGCGGCAGCGACTTTTCCACCACCAGCCGCACTTCGCCGCGGTGGGTCAGTTCGCCGGCAGCGATGGCCTCGGCGATGGCCGTCAGGCTGGCTGCGGGAAAGGCGCGTGCGGCCGCGGCGCGGGTGCTGCGCCAGTGACGCAGGGCGCGCCCCAGTCCGCCGGTTTGCTGGGTCTGTGCCATCACCAGTCTCCCGAGGCGCCGCCGCCGTCGAAGCTGCCGCCGCCACCGCCCGAAAAGCCGCCGCCGTCGGAAAAACCGCCACCGCCGGAAAAGCCGCCGCGCGAGCGTCCGCTGTTCATGTTGCTGAGCACGCTGCCGAGGATGAAGCCGGCGGCGCCGCTGTCGAAGCCGCCACCACGCCGCCCGATGCCAGGCTGGCTGAGGCGCGCGCCGCGCGGGCGGAACACCGAACGCAGGATGGTCACGCCGACCAGCACGAAGAAAATGCTCATCAGGATGCCCGGGCCGCCGAGGTCGCTTTCGCCCTGGGGCGTCGCGCCCTGGCGCGCTTGCGGGGCCGGGAACTTCTCCTGGTTGAGCAGGGTCGAGATCGCGCCGACGCCGGCGACCAGACCGCCGTAATAATCGTTCTGGCGGAAGTGGGGCGCGATGGTGTCGCGCAGGATGCGGCTGGATTGGGCGTCGGTCAGCACACCCTGCACCCCGCGTCCGGCTTCGATGCGCAGCCGCCGCAGCGCGCTCGGGTTGTCGCGCGCGACCAGCAGCAGCACACCGTCGTCGACGCCCTTGCGGCCGAGCTTCCAGGCATCGGTCACGCGGATGCTGTACTGCTCGATGGCTTCCGGTTCGGTCGACGCGACCAGGAGCACGGCGATCTGGCTGCCGGTCTGCTTTTCATAATCGGCGAGCACCGCTTCCAGGCGCTGGCGCTGCTCGGCCGTCAGCATGCCGACCTGGTCGGTGACGCGCGCTTCCAGCGCCGGGACCGGCTTGAAGGGCGTCTGCACCTGCGCCAGCGCCGGCATTGCGCATGCGAACAGCAGGGCGAGCAGGCTGCTCCATAACTGTCGCGTCAGTGCAGTCATGCTTTATTTACCGAAATTGACCGTGGGCGCCGTCGAGATCGCCTTCTCGTTCTCGACCGTGAACGAAGGCTTGGCCTGGTAACCGAAGGCCATCGCCGTCAGGTTGGTCGGGAAGCTGCGCACGCTGACGTTATAGTCCTGCACCGCCACGATGTAGCGCTGGCGCGCCACCGTGATGCGGTTCTCGGTGCCCTCGAGCTGGGACGCCAGGTCGCGGAAGCTGGCGTCGGCCTTGAGCTGGGGATAGTTCTCGGACACGGCCATCAAGCGCGACAGCGCACCCGACAATTCACCCTGCACCTGCTGGAACTTCTGGAAGGCTTCCGGATTGTTCAGCACTTCGGGCGTGATCTGGAAGCTGGTGGCGGCGGCGCGTGCGCGCGTCACGGATTCCAGCGTCTCCCTTTCATGCGAGGCATAGCCCTTGACCGTGTTGACCAGGTTCGGAATCAGGTCGGCGCGCCGCTGGTACTGGTTGACCACCTCGCCCCAGGCGGCCTTGGTGGCCTCGTCCTTGACCTGGAACTGGTTGTAGCCGCAGCCCGAAAGCAGGGTGCTGGCCAGGACGGCGGCCAGCAGCATGCCGGCCCAGCGCGTGAAAAGGGTAGGCTTCATGGGTAAATCCATTGCAAGTTGTCGAATGGTCAAAACTATATCCGAAATAAGCCTTCGGTGTCGTACTGACGGCATGCCGTCGATCGGCAGCGGCGCCGCAGGCTACAATACCGGGTTTGCAACGAACTACGAGGCCTGCCGTGAACTTCATCAACAAGCTGGATGCCGCCTGGCGCGGCAACGATTCCCTGCTGTGCGTGGGCCTGGACCCCGACCTGGCGCGCCTGCCGGCGCACTTGCGCGAGCGGCCGGACGGCATCGTCGAGTTCTGCAAGGCCATCATCGACGCCACCGCCGACCTGGCCTGCGCCTTCAAGCCGCAGATCGCGTATTTCGCCGCGCTCGGCGCAGAACGCCAGCTGGAAGCGATCTGCAGCTACCTGCGCGCCAAATACCCGCACATCCCGCTGATCCTGGATGCCAAGCGCGGCGACATCGGCGCCACCGCCCACCAGTACGCGCGCGAAGCCTACGACCGCTACGGCGCCGACGCGGTGACGGTGAACCCCTACATGGGCTTCGATTCGGTGGAGCCCTACATGGCCTGGGAAGACCGCGGCGTGATCGTGCTGTGCCGCACCTCCAACGCCGGCGGCTCCGACCTGCAATTCCTCGACGCCGGCGGCCAGCCCCTGTACCAGCACGTGGCGCGCCTGGTGGCCGACAAGTGGAACAAGAATGGCCAGTGCGCGCTGGTGGTGGGCGCCACCTTCCCGGACGAGCTGGCGCAGGTGCGCGCGATCGTCGGCGACATGCCGCTGCTGGTGCCGGGCATCGGCGCCCAGGGCGGTGACATCGCGGCCACTGTGGCGGCCGGACGTACGGCGGCCGGCACCGGCATGATGATCAATTCCTCGCGCGCGATCCTGTATGCACCGGTGCAGGACGGCGAGGATTTCGCGGCGGCGGCGCGCAGGGTGGCGCTGGAGACGCGGGATGCGATCAACCGCTATCGCGGCTAATTCAGCATTGGTAGGGTGGGCTCCCCGAGCCCACGCCTGAGCAAGCGCCAAGCCAAGGTTCACGTGGGCTCCGGGAGCCCGCCCTACGGTTCATGGCTGACTCAGTAGCGCTCGGGCGCAATCGCCTCGGCATAATCGTAGAGCGCCCCCAATATCTCCTCGCCACGCTCGTCCGCCGTCTCGGACAGCGCATCGATTTCCCCAAACAACTGGTCCACGCTGCGTGCCCCGCCTTCGCCGTCGAACAGGCGCGCGGCGCGGTGGGCTTCCCAGGTCTGGACTTCCTCGGGGTGCAGGGTGTCCGGGAAATTGCGTGCGCGGTAGCGGAAGAACAGTTCTTCCAGGCGCGGATCTTCGAAAGAGGGGCGGGCGGCGGCCAGCCCGGCCGGCGATTCGGCGCGCAACGATTCCAGGCGGCGGCGGTCGGCGGTGGAGACGAAGCCGCCGTACAGGTCTTCGTCGACGTCGGGCGGCGCCGCGGCCTCGCGCTGGTAGACCTGGGGCCAGAGCGCGGCCAGGTCCGGCCCATCGGCCGCGATGCGGGCGTGGGCCAGGTTGCGCTCGAGGTCGATGTCCCACTTGGCGGCGGTGGCGGCGTTCAGGGTTTTCAGGTTACCGACCAGCATCGGCGATTTGTTCAGGTGCACGCTCTTGATCGGCAAGCGGGTGACGCCTTCCGGCAGATCCGCGCTGCGGGTGAACATGCGCTGGCGGATCTCGTCCACGTTCATGCCGAACAGTTCCGAGGGGTCGTGGCGGCAATCCCAGACCAGCACCTCGTTCTTGTTGGTCGGGTGGGTGGCCAGCGGCCAGACCACGGCCAGGCAGCCGCGCTCGGCCGGGAACATGCCGGACACGTGCAGGAAAGGCTGGCGCTCGGCACGCTCCAGGTGCAGGCCCATCTCGGATGCCACCTTGTCCTTGCGCCGCAGCTCCAGGCAGAAGTCGTACAGCTTGGGCTGCTTGCCGCGGATCAGGCGTGCCAGCGCGATGGTGGCGCGCACGTCGGACAAGGCGTCGTGGGCCGACTCGTGCTGCAGGCCATTGGCGCGCGCCAGGTCTTCCAGACGGAAGCTGGGCTTGCCATCCTCGCGGCGCGGCCATTCGATGCCTTCCGGGCGCAGCGCATAGGTCATCCGTACCACGTCCAGCAAGTCCCAGCGGCCGCAGCCGTTTTGCCATTCGCGCGCATACGGGTCGATCAGGTTGCGCCAGAACAGGAAGCGCGTGACTTCATCGTCGAAGCGGATCGTGTTGTAGCCGACCCCGACCGTACCCGGCTCGCTGAAGGCGGCGCATACGGTGGCCGCGAATTCGTGCTCGGGCACGCCGTGCTCGAGGCAGTGCTGGGGCGTGATGCCGGTGATCAGGCAGGCTTGCGGATCGGGCAGGTAGTCGGGGGCCGGCTGGCAGTACAGCATGATCGGCTCGCCGATTTCGTTGAGCTCGGCATCGGTGCGGATCGCCGCGAACTGGGCGGGCCGGTCACGCCGCGGTTCCGCGCCGAAGGTTTCGTAGTCGTGCCAGAGGAAGGTATGGGTGCTCATGAATCCGGGAGGCGGTGGTGAATGGCAAAGCGCCATTCTAACGTGCCGCGCCGGCCGGCCCTAGCCGGCTGTCAAGCCCATCCCGGGAACCGCACGCTGCGGTCGCGGTCTATGGACGCCGGATCAGGTACAGATGCGGTTGCGTCCGGCCGTCTTGGCGCGGTAGAGGGCGGCGTCGGCGGCCTCGATCAGCGCCAGTTCATCCTGTCCCGGCACCAGGGTGGCCAGGCCGAAGGAACCGGTGACGTGGGGCAGGGGCAGGCGCATGTCGGTCAAGACCACGGTGTCGCGCAGGCGGCCGCACAGGCGCTCGGCCACCAGCATGGCGGCAGGCATGCCGGTATTCGGCAGGATCGCCATCATTTCTTCGCCGCCGTAGCGCACCGCAAAGTCGGACGGGCGCAGCGCGTCCTTGATCACGCTGGCGGCCGTCACCAGCGCGTGGTCGCCGAGGATGTGGCCGTGGGTGTCGTTGAAGCGCTTGAAATGGTCGAGGTCGATCATCACCAGCGACAAGGGCGTGGTGTCCTTGCGCGCGCGCGTGACCAGCTTGGGCAGCATGTCGGCCAGCCAGGCGCGGTTGTAGAGGCCGGTCAAGCCATCGTTGAGCGAGAGCTGGCGGTAGAACTCGCCCAGCTTCTGGCGCCGGCGCAGCAGGGCATTGGCCTTGCGGATGTCGAAGGACAGCAGACGCAGCAGGTTGCGGGCAACGCCGTTGTGCTCGTCGATCAATTGCCATAGCAAGTCAGGCGCGATCACCAGCAAATCGCTGTCCTCGAGCGCGGTCATGGTCGCTAGGTTGGCGGCATCGTCCAGCACCGATTGCTCGCCCACGCTCTCGCCCGGCACGATGCGTTCGATCGTGCCTTCGCCCATGGCGGTTTCGGCGGCCACGCCGAGCGCGCCCGACAGCACGATGTAGAGGTGCGCGCGCACGCTGTCCTGCAACTGTTCGCCCTGGGCCAGGTGGACCACCTTGCAGGGGGCGAGCGCTTGCGCGACGGCCGGTGTCACGGCATCGCGGAACAGCTGCAAGTCATGGATATCGTAGCGCGAGGCGCCGAAGCTGTCGGTATGGGCCATGGTGGATCGATTGTTTCCAAAAAAGAAAGCGTGTTGACAGACCCACATCATACCCCATTGGATTCGGATGCCCATGCTGGCGTACGATTGGTAACAATGTTCCAATAGCGGCATGACTACTGCCAACGATATCACCGCGACGGCGCCGCTGGCCGATGCGCTCGGCCGCCACCATGCGCCCGCACCCGACGCCCGCATCGTCTGCCTGGTGCCCTCGATTACCGAACTGCTGTGCGAGCTCGGCCTGGCAGCGCGGCTGGTCGGGCGCACCGGCTTCTGCATCCATCCGCGCGTCCTGGTGGAGGCCATTCCCAAGGTGGGCGGCACCAAGGACGTCAACATCGACAAGATCCGCCGGCTGGCGCCAACCCACGTGGTGGTGAACATCGACGAAAACGAAAAGCCGACCGTGGACCTGCTGGCCGAATTCGTGCCGCACGTCGTGGTCACCCACCCGAACACGCCGCGCGACAACCTGGCACTGGCGCGGCTGATGGGCGGCATCTTTGGCGCCGAAGCCGCCGCCGAACGCTGGTGCGCCGCCTTCGAGGCCGAGTACGCGGCCTTGCGCGCCATGCCGCCGGGGCCGGCACGCACCGTGCTCTACTGCATCTGGCAGGATCCGTGGATGAGCGTGTCGGCTGACACCTATATCGGCAGCATGCTGGCCGAAATCGGCTGGCAAGTGCCACAGCTGGAAGCGGGCGTCCGCTATCCGCGCTTCGCCTGGTCGGATGCGCTGGTGGGGCAGCTGGATGCGGTGTTGCTGTCGACCGAACCTTACCGCTTCACGGAGGCGCATGCGGATGCGCTGGAAAAGCAGATCGGTATTCCGGTGTTGCTGGTCGATGGGGAGATGATGTCGTGGTACGGGAGCCGGGCGTTGGCGGGGATCAGATATCTGCGGGGCTTGCGTGCGATGTTGTAGGGTGGGCACGCCGTGCCCACCCTACGGTTAAGCTTGCACGCAGTGATTGCGCCAGGTTTTACAGGTTATCGGTCAAGCCCTTGTCCGCCTCGGCATCCACGAACAGCGGCTCGCGTTTGTTCTTGTCGGCCAGGCGGCCGAGGGCGCTGTCGAGGGCGCGCTTGAGTTTGCCGGACGCGCCCGAAATCGACAGGTGCAGGTTTTCGGCGTGTGCGTGCACGACCACCGGCTCGTAGCCCGAGACGCGCGCTTCCATCATGCAGTAATTGTCGCCGTCGGCGTGCTTCTGGCCGTTCTGGTTGCTCAGGTGGACATCGACGCGGCGGACTTGTTCGCCGAAACGGCCGATGCTGGATTCGACGGCTTCACGGACGCGTTCGTCCAGGCCCTGGTGGCGGTCGATGGTGTTGTCGGTATTGATATTGATTTCCATAAATCGCTCCAAATGTGAACATTGTTGAAATAATCTTACCCGCTTCCATCAATACCCTGCGTTCGCTAGCTCACAGTGAACGCGCATTCAGGTATTGATCAGGCCGGCGGCAATGTTCACGGAGAGACCCAGGATCAGCAGGTTGAAGAAGAAAGCCAGCACCGAATGGCCGAGCACCAGCTTGCGCATGCTGCGCGAGGCCACCGCCACGTCCGAGGTCTGCACCGCGACCGCGATGGTGAACGAGAAATAGAGGAAGTCCCAGTAGTCGGGTTCCAGACCGTCCTGCGGAAAGCGCAGCGGCGGCTCGCTGTTGCCGGCGCGGTAGTAGAGATGGGCGTAATGAATGCAGAACAGCACCCCGACCAGCAGCCAGGAACCGATCACGGTGATGGCCGTGAAGGCATAGCGCAGCGCGACCTGGTCGGCCGGCAGATGGTCCATGCGCGTCAGTTCCGAGACGATCGCGTACAGGCTCATGCCGGTGCCGGCCAGCAGCGTGGCCAGCACCAGGCCCGCGCTTTCGTCCTGGCGGCCGGCGATGGCGCGCACCTTGCCGTGGTCGGCGCGCGCCATCATCCACATCATGCTGACCAGATAAGCCCAGACGCCGGCATTCCAGCCGACCAGGGCGCGCCGCAGCCCGCTGAAATGGGCCGGCCACGCAAGGGCCACCACCACGCCGAACAGGACCGCCAGCATCAGGTGCGGGCGGCTGCGGATGATACGGTGCAGCAGCCGCTTGTCGCCGAGGTCCTGGGCCGGCGCCGTCATCGAAGGCCCTTCATTGGGCGGCCTTCGCGGCCTTGGCGGCCTGTTCCGCCTCGTGGTGCGGGAAGCGGTTCATGCGCGACAGCACCGGGAACAGCTTCATCCAGGTGCCCGTCACCAGCAGGGTGACGGCGCCGCCGAACAGGATCGCGCGCACCAGCCCGAACCAGCTGGCCGTGAGGCCGGATTCGAATTCGCCCAGTTCGTTGGAGGCGCCGATGAACACCGAATTGACGGCGCTGACGCGGCCGCGGATCTCGTCCGGGGTCTCGTACTGCACCAGCAAATGGCGGATGTAGACGCTGACCATGTCACCGGCGCCCATCAGGAACAGGGCCGCCAGCGCGATCGGGAACATGTCGGTCAGGCCCATCACGATGGTGCCGAGCCCGAACAGGCCGACGCCGCCGAACATCCAGGCGCCGACGCGGCGCTGGATCGGCCAGAACGCCAGTGCGATCGAGCACAGCGCCGCACCGGCGCCGGGCGCGGTGCGGAGCAGCCCGAGCCCGGTCGGCCCGGCGCCCAGCACGTCGTGGGCATAAGCCGGCAACAGCGCGGTGGCGCCGCCGAACAGCACCGCGAACAGGTCGAGCGAGATGGCACCCAGCACGATCGGCCGGCTCCACACGAAGCGCAGGCCCTCGAGCAGCGTATGCCAGCTGACCGGCGACTTGTTCATCGCCTGCGGCGCGCTGCGGGTGGCCGCCATCAGCAGCACGGACAGCAGCAACAGGATGCTGGAGACCAGGTACACGACCTGGGGACCGAACACGTACAGCAGGCCACCCAGCACCGGGCCGGCGATCACCGCCACGTGGAAGGTCGAGGAACTGAGCGCCACCGCCTGCGAGAATTCCTCGTTCGGCACCAGGTTGCGCAGCACCGCCTGCGAGGCCGGCATGCTGAAGGCGCGCGCGCTGCCGTACAGGACCAGGATCGCGAACACCGGCCACACCGTGTGGCTGCCGGACCAGGTGAAGGCCTGCAGCAGCAGGCTGCACAGCAGCTGGGTGCCCATGCACAGCAGGATGATGGTGCGCCGGTTGTGGGTGTCGGCGACGTGGCCGGCCCACAGGATCAGCACCAGGAAGGGCGCGAACTGCGCCAGGCCGATCAGGCCGAGGTCGAACAGGCTGTGGGTGATCTGGTAGACCTGCCAGCCGACCGCGACGCTCTGCATCTGGACGGCGAGGGTATTCAGGAAACGCGCGGACAGGTAAAACGAGAGATTACGGTTGCGCAGGACGCCGAGGCGGCCTGTGGGTGAGGTCGATGACATAAGGGCGGATGAGGACTGGCGGGGGTGCTGGCCTCATTGTGCCTTATATAAGGTATATATGCAGTCATTACACCTGCGGCGTTTATCCTTGTCCGTACATCAAAGACCGTCGCCCCTGCGAAGGCGGGGTTAACGCAAATCGGACGCAGCCTCAGGGCTGCGCCCGGTCGGCCTCGGTGGTAAAGGCATCGGCATAGAACTCCGCGTCCGGCAGCCCGCATTGCGCCACGTAGTCGCGCCGCGCCGAATCCACCATCAGCGGCGCGCCGCAGGCATACACCTGGTGGCCGGACAAGTCGGGCAGGTCCTGCATGACCGCCGCGTGCACGTAGCCGGTGCGGCCACCCCAGCCGTCTTCCGGCAGCGCGTCCGAGATCACCGGCACGTAGCGGAAATGCGGCAGCTCGCGCGCCCAGGTTTCGCACAGCGCGTGCATGTACAGGTCTTGCGGACGGCGGCCGCCCCAGTACAGGCTGACGGGACGTTCCGACTTCAGGTGGATCATGTGCTCGACCAGCGCCTTGACCGGGGCGAAGCCGGTGCCCGAGGCCAGCAGCACGATGGGCTTGGTGGAATCCTCGCGCAGGAAGAAGGTGCCGAGCGGCGCCTCGAAGCGCAGGATGTCGCGTTCCTTCATGCTGCCGAAGACGTGGTCGGTGAACACGCCGCCCGGCAGGTGGCGGATGTGCAGTTCCAGCGGGCCGCTGAAGGAGGGGGCGTTGGCGATGCTGTAGGCGCGCCGCTTGCCGTCCTTGAGCAGGAATTCGATGTACTGGCCGGCGCGGTAGGCCAGCGCCTCGTTGGCCGGCAGCTGCAGGGTGACGATGGCGACGTCGGGCGCGGCGCGGCGGATGCTGCTGACCCGGGTCGGCATCTTGCGGATCGGGTATTCGGTGCTGCCGCCCACTTCGCGCGCCTCGATGGTCAGGTCGGTCTCGGCGACGGCGCAGCAGAACAGCGCGTAGCCCTGCAGCTTTTCCTGTTCGCTCAGGGCGCGCTGCTGGTGCGGCTTGTGGTGGATACTGCCTTCGACGACCTTGCCCTTGCAGGAACCGCAGGCGCCGTTCTTGCAGCCGTAAGGCAGGCCGATGCCGGCGCGGATCGCGGCGGCGAGCACGGTATCGTCCTGCTCGCAGGCATATTGATGGCCGCTGGGCTGGACAGTGATCTGGAACGTCATACAATCCTCGGAATGAAAACACATAAAATAAATCGGCCCCGCCTGCTGGTCGTGGGCTGCGGCGATGTCGGCATGCGTTTGCTGCCGCTGGTGCGGGCGCGTTTCCGCGTGTTCGCCCTGACCAGCCAGCCGGAACGCGCCGCCGCGCTGCGCGCAGCCGGCGCCATTCCCATCATCGGCGACCTCGATCGTCCGGACACGCTGGCACGGCTGCGCGGCCTGGCGCGGCACGTGGTGCACCTGGCGCCGCCGCAGGCCGAGGGCGATATGGATTTGCGCACACGCAATTTGACCGCCATTCTACCCGAGGGCGCGCGCGTGGTTTATGTGAGCACGACCGGTGTCTATGGCGACCGCGGCGGTGCGCTGACGCCGGAAAGCGCGCCGCGCCGCCCGCACAACGCGCGCGCGCGGCGCCGGGTCGACGCCGAACAGGTCTTGCGCGCCTGGGCGCTGGCCGCGCGCGGCTCGGTGGCGATCTTGCGCGCGCCCGGCATCTATGCGGCCGAGCGCCTGCCGCTCGAGCGCCTGCGCCAGGCCACGCCGGCGCTGCGGCCGGAGGACGACGTCTACACCAACCACATCCACGCCGACGACCTGGCGCAGCTGGCCTGGCTGGCGCTGTTCCGGGCGCTGCCGGGCCGCGCCTACAACGCGGCCGACGATACCCATATGAAGATGGCGGATTATTTCGATGCGGTGGCCGATGCCTTCGGCCTGGCGCGCCCGCCGCGCGTGGCGCGCGCCGAGCTGGCGCGGACGATGCCGCCGCTGCGGCTGTCCTTCATGTCGGAGTCACGCCGGCTGGTGAACACGCGCATCAAGCGCGAGCTGCGGGTGCGCCTGCGCTACCGACAGGTGGGGGACTTGCTGGAACAACCGGGCCTGCGTGATACCGTTGCGACTCAGGAAGCCGGCCCCGGGCTGCCCTGATCCCGAATGGAATCGCGATACGGTCGTCCTGCAACGCAGGACGAACAAGAATGCGCACCGCCGCGCACCGGTGCATGCGCGATCAGCTTGCCGCGACAGCGTCTTTTGCGCCAGGGCTTGCGCACCACGCGGTCGCGCTGCCATTCACTGCCGTCATGTGTTTCGCCCCCGGACTGGCGCACCAGGTGGCCTGGTCACCACCCAATGCGCCCGCCTTGTCGCCAGGACTGGCGCACCAGGCCGTATCGCTGGCCTTGGCACCGGGGCTGGCGCACCAGGCCGCCGTGTTACCGGACAGGGCGCCAGGCTTGGCACCAGGACTGGCGCACCAGGCGGCATCGCTAGCCTGAACAGTGCGCTTATCTCCCGGGCTGGCGCACCAGGCAGTGGCCGCCTTGCCGCACTCCGAAACCGCCCTGTCTGCACTGTCGATGCGCTCGCCACTGTCGGCGGCCTGCTGGGCGGCGGCTGCGCCGAACAGGTGCGCGTACAAGACACGGGTGCGTTGTCCGCTGTCGAGGCGGGACTGTTCGTCATCCTCGCCCTGCATGCCGACATAGGGATAATGATGGACGAAGTAGCCGAAAGCCTGTTGGCAGTCCGCGGCGTACTTCATCGTATCGAGGATGTGGTAATGCCAGAAGGTGTCCACGTCCATCACCGGCGCGATCGACTCTTCCGGGTAGGCTGCCACCAGACAGAGGAAGCGCCGGTATTCCAGTTCGACGACATTCGCCTTTTCCAGGCTCCAGCCTTCTCCGGATGCAGCGTGCATCAGCTTGCCCTTGATGGGAGACAGGTCGAGTTTCATGACTGCCTCGTGTACTTCCTCAAACCGGTTATTCGCTTTCATGGTCGTCCTCATCGATTTGGTAAACAGTCAACGTCGCCAATGGCGCTGCGGATGGAAAAGGCTTGCAGCAATGGCGGCTTTATTTTTCCGGCTATCAATAAGTTTCAACAGGGTTATTGATGACGGTCATGTTTATTCACTGTAATCCTCATCAAAGCGACGCGGACCTAGTTGTTATGAGGGGTATTCGTTCCGGACCAGGAACACAGGCGGTGGCAGGACGATGCGCCCTCTGCCCGAACGGACGCCCCAAATGAAAAGGTCCGCCCCGGATGGGACGGACCTTCCTGAGCGGCCGTGGATTACAGGCCAGCCGGGACAAGCAGCGGGCGCAGATCAGGCTGCGAGCGCCACCCTGGCCCTGCCGGTTGTTGCGGCCGAAGCGCCGCGCGCGGCGGCCTTCGCACCGGGGCTGGCGCAGTAGGCGGCCTTCGCACCGAGGCTGGCGCAGTAGGCGGCCTTCGCACCGGGGCTGGCGCAGTAGGCGGCCTTCGCACCGGGGCTGGCGCAGTAGGCGGCCTTCGCACCGGGGCTGGCGCAGTAGGCAGCCTTCGCACCGGGGCTGGCGCAGTAGGCGGCTTTTGCACCGGGGCTGGCGCAGTAAGCCGCTTTCGCACCGGGGCTGGCGCAGTAGGCGGCTTTTGCACCGGGGCTGGCGCAGTAGGCGGCGTGCGCACCCGCGCCCGGGCTGGCGCAATAGGCGGCCGCGGCGACCGGGTCGGGCGCCAGGCCGGGATAGGCATCGCCGAAGGTGGCTTCATACAGGGTCCGCATACGGTCCGCGCTGTCGAGGCGGAACTGTTCCTCATCGCCGCCGCCCAGTCCGACATAAGGATAATGGTGCAGGAAATAACCGAATGCCTGTTCGCAGTCGCCGGCATACTTCATCGTATCCAGGATGTGGTAGTGCCAGAAGGTGTCCACGTCGACCAGCGGTGCCGTGTCTTCGTTGGGGTAGAGCTTCATCAGGCACAGGAAACGGCGGTACTCCTTTTCCACGGCATCGGCCTTTTCCAGACTCCAGCCTTCTCCAGATTCGACGTGCATCAGCTTGACCTTGATTGGCGTGAGGTCGAGTTGCATTACTGCGCGGAACAGGTCATTCATATTCATGATGTTGTCCTTATCGATATAATATTTTTGTGAAATACTTCCCTGGTATTGGTATACTTCGCATCTGTCCGGCGATGGGCCCGTGTTTATGTTCGTCGTTCGATCCGGTTCACTTTTCCTCCGCGTTTTCGCTTGTTTCAAAGCAAGCACAGCGTTGTCGTTGATCGCTGTCGTCGTTGTTTGTTGCCTGTACTCAATGTAATTGAGCCCAGTCGGCAAGTAATTGCGTTCCGTCAAAAGTCGAAACGCGTTGCTTCGACGAGACAGGCGGACGGGAGGCGTGTGCAAGCAGCGGGCCGGCGGGCCGGCCGTGCGACGAGAATGTCAAATCGGCTCAAAGGACGGCAGAGCTCGATTCAGGTTCGAGCTCGAGCGGTGCGAGGGGTTCCTGGGTTCCCACCACTGGCGCCGAGACCATGATCGTGGTGCCGCCGTCGCGCTCGCTGAAAACGGCACAGGTGCCGCCAAGGATGACGATGCGCTCTTCAATGCCGACCAGGCCGAAGGAACCGTGCTTGTTGCGCCCGCCCGGCGGCAGGCCGCAGCCATTGTCCCTGACGATCAACGACAGCCAGCCGCCGTTCAGGCGCAGTTCGACGACCACCCTGGTTGCCTTGGCGTGGCGGACGACGTTGTTGAGCGATTCCTGCAGGATGCGGAAGAAAGCCGTGGCGCAATGGTCGGGCATGGCGATTTCGCCATGGTCGTCATGGATTTCGCACTGGATGCCGGTACGCCGGTGAAACTGGTTGACCTGCCATTCGACCGCCGCCGACAGCCCCAGGTCGAGCACCGTCGGCCTCAGGTCGTTGATGATCTGGCGTACGCTCTTGATGGTGGAGTCGATCTGCACCAGGGTCGTCTGGGCCCGCTTGTAAAGGTGGCCGTGGGAGCCGCGCGCGCGCGCGGCCAGCAGTTCGGCTTCGATGCGCAGCACCAGCAGGCTCTGGCCGAGATCGTCGTGGATCTCGCGCGCGATCCGTTTGCGCTCCTGTTCCTTGACCTGGTAGGCGTGGTCCGCCAGGCGCCGCAGCTTCTGGTGCGACAATTGCAGCTTGTTCTGGCTTTCGCGCAGTTCGCCCGTCATTTCCTGCGCCAGAGCCAGCGCAGCGCGGCGCGACGAGGTCAGGATGAACAGCAGGGTGTACAGCATGAACGATCCGAAAAAGCCGAAGGACATCATCAGCTTGGGATAGTCGGCGTCGAAATCGGTATGCAGCGATGCTTTGTGCACGCTGTAGACGGTCTTCCAGGGACGGCCGTTGAAGTCCAGGGGCAGGGTGACGGAGAAGACGTCGTCGCCGCTATCGAGCGCGGGAGCGGGGTTGGCGGTATTGCCGCGGGTGTCGAACAGCATGTAAGGGCGGGTCGTTTCGCGGCCGTCGATGCTGACGTGGGTGCCGGTATCGTACAAGGTCATGCGGATGCCCTCGATCGGGATTTCGTCGATGACGCCATGCAGCAGCTTGGGAACGCTGAAGGCGATCCCGAGCGAACCGGCATAGGCAGCCCGGCGCTGCGCAACGCTGCCGAGCGGGGCGCCGAGGCGATAGACCGCTATGCGCATGCCAAGATGGTTATCGTTCGGCTTGGACAGCGGTGCGATCGGCGTGCCCGACGCCTGTACCTTTCCGCTGTCTCGCTCCTCCATCAGGCGCCGCCCGAAATAGCGGTTGGCCAGCAGGTCGACGCCATAATGTCCGGGGTTGACCAGGTCGGGTTCGACGTAGGAGACGACCAGGTAGTGGGGGCGCCTGCCCGATGGCGTGATGGTCAGGGGCTCCGGCGTGCTCACATAGCGCTGCATTTCGTTGCGCAGGTCGGCCAGGAAGGCTTCGCGTTGCGCATCGGCGAAATAGATCGCGAAGTTGATACTGTCCACCGCCGGGAACTGCTTTTCCATTTCCAGCCCGCGCACGTACTCGTGGAACTGGCGGTGGGTCAGGATGTCCGCGCTCTGGATCTGGCTGGCGGCGCCGCGCAGCAGGTCGGTGTACGACTTGATGCGTACGCTGATCATGCTTTGCGCGTAGCGCACGTGGTTGATGAAACGCTCGTGCGCATCGCTCTCGATCGAGCGCTGGGTCGAGATGTAGAGGCTGCAGCCGATCAGGGAAGACAGCAGGGCGCCGATCCAGAACGACAAGCGCGTGATTGAAAACGCTTCCCTCAGCATCGCCAACATGATTGCCCCCGAACGTGTTCGCCAGCGTGCGCCGCTTTTGCGTAGTGAAGCCCTGCAACTTACGCAACTTGGGTGTCAAGCGAACCTATCAGTTCATAGAGGTTGTACATACAGCGTCGTTGAGATCGGTCAACTGAGCATGTGAGGGAAGACAAATACCTAATAAATAGACATAAAAAAGCCAGGCGCATGCAGTGGCCGGGCTTTCCATGGTGTTGCTGCGCTTACTTGCCCCAGCTGTCCTTCAGCGTGGTCACGCGGTTGAACACCGGCGCGCCCGGGGTGGAATCGACGCGGTCGGCGACGAAATAGCCATGGCGCTCGAACTGGAAGCGCTGGTCGGGCAAGGCATCCTTCAGGCCCGGCTCGAGGTAGGCGGTGACGGTTTCCAGCGCGTTCGGGTTCAGCACCGACATGAAGTCCTTGCCGCCGCCGTCCGGCTGCGGGTCGAGGAACAGGCGGTCGTACAGGCGCACCTCGGCTTCCAGGGCGTGGCTGGCGCTGACCCAGGTGATGTTGCCCTTGACCTTGTAGTTGTCGGCGCCTGGCGTGCCAGACTTCGAATCTTCGAAGTAGTTCACGTGGACCGCGGTCACATTGCCGTCCGCATCCTTGTCGAAGCCGGTGCATTCGGCCACGAAGCCGTATTTCAGGCGCACGCGCGAACCTGGCTTGTCGGCGGTCGGCGGGGTGAAGCGGAAGTAGCCCTTGACCGGGTTTTCCATGAAGTCTTCCTGCTCGATCCACAGTTCCCTGGTGAAGGGGAAGGAACGGCTGCCCATTTCCGGATGGTGCGGGTGGACCGGCGCGCTGCACTCGACCGTCTGGCCTTCCGGGAAGTTGTCGACGATGAGCTTCAAGGGACGCAGCACGGCGATCGCGCGCGGCGCCTTCGGATCCAGGTCGTCGCGCAGCGAACCTTCGAGCGTGCTCATGTCGATCCAGCCGTCGGCCTTGCTGACGCCGATGCGTTCGCAGAACAGCTGGATCGCCTCCGGGGTGTAGCCGCGGCGGCGCAGGCCGACGATGGTCGGCATGCGCGGGTCGTCCCAGCCGCTCACCACGCCGGTATCGACCAGCTGGCGCAACTTGCGCTTGGAGGTGACGACATAGGTCAGGTTCAGCCGCGAGAACTCGTACTGGCGCGGCACCGGACGGGCAAAGAAGCCACCGTCGGCCAAGGTCTCCACCAGCCAGTCGTAGAACGGACGGTGGTCGGTGAATTCCAGCGTGCACAGCGAATGCGTGATGTTTTCCAGCGCATCCGAGATCGGGTGCGTGTAGTCGTACATCGGGTAGATGCACCACTTGTCGCCGGTGCGGTGGTGATGCGCGTGGCGGATGCGGTACAGGGCCGGGTCGCGGTTGGTCATGATCGGCGAGGACATCGCGTCTTCGCTCATCTTGGCGCGCAGGATGTGTTCGCCGTCCTTGTACTTGCCGGCCTTCATGTCGCGGAACAGTTGCAGCGATTCTTCGACCGGGCGGTCGCGGAAGGGCGAGTTGACGCCCACCTGGCCGAAATTGCCGCGGTTCTTCGCCATGTCTTCGGCGCTCTGGCTGTCGACGTAAGCCTTGCCGTTCTGGATCAGGTACTCGGCCATCGCGTACAGCTGGTCGAAGTAGTCGCTGGCGTAATGCAGGTATTCCTGGCCGCCTTGCTCCCACGAAAAGCCCAGCCACTTCACACTGTCCATGATGGTGTCGACGTACTCCTGGTCTTCCTTCTCCGGGTTGGTATCGTCGAAACGCAGGTGGCAGCGGCCCTGGTAGTCGCGCGCCAGGCCGAAGTTCAGGCAGATCGACTTGGCGTGGCCGATGTGCAGGTAGCCGTTCGGCTCCGGCGGGAAGCGGGTGATCACCGAAGGCATGCCTTCGCGGTCGTGGGTGCCGGCCGCGCGGTCGGATTCGATGATGGCGCGTACAAAGTTGGACGACGGCGCAGGTGCCGCAGAGTTCTTGTCGTTGCTCATGAAAAGGTGTTTTGGATGGGTAATATTGCGGGCATTTTACCGTAGAAGGCAGTCCCTGGCCGCCTTATGTGCTGGAGCGCACGGTTGCGCCGCTACGCCAAATGGATACTTGGGCTTATTGACGTCCACCGTGACGTCCGCCACAAGATGGAAGGGACGCGCCATGGAAACGCGCACTGGCCAGCCTGTCAAGATCGCGTTTTCTATAGGATAATCATCGTTTAACGTTTTTTCGGCCACCGCCGGAGAGTTCCAAGTGGAAAATTTATACGCGATCCTCGGCGTCGCGCCGAACGCCACCGACGATGAGATCAAGAAGGTGTACCGCTCGCTGGCGATGCGCTACCACCCGGACCGCAACCAGGCGCCCGGCGCCGAGGCACGCTTCAAGGCCGTCACCAAGGCCTACGAGATCCTGTCCGACCGTGCCAAGCGCGGCGAGTACGACCAGAGCGTCAACCACCGCATCGTGCTCGATGCCGAAGGCGAGGCCTTCGAACTGTGGCGTTCCCTGTTTGCGCTGAACGGCGTCAGCCTGCACTAATTTCCCAAGAATGCGAATCCAACCATGAAAAAAGTACATCCCGAATTCGCTTTCCAGTCGCGTGAACTGGAAGGCCAGATCGACGGCACCCTGGGCGACCCGCCCAACCGCAAGAACTACGACATGATGGTGCAGGCGCTGGTGTCGGAATATGCCGACGGCAACGGCCTGGACGACGTCAACATGATGGCCTTCGCGCTGGTCGACCGCATCCGCTTCACCGACCCCAAGGGCCTGGTGCGCGAAGCCATGGACTACGAGGGCAATGGCGATCCGGCGGCCGTGTTCGCGATGGCCAACTGCGATGCCGACGAGGGCGAAGGCAAGGCCATGTACGAGGCCATCTGCGCCAACCACCCGGAACTGGCGCGCCAGGCCATCATCACCGCCTTCCTGTACAAGAACCAGGCGCGCTGGGAAGACGACGACCAGTCGCTCGACCAGCTGGCCAGGGACGACGAGGGCGATGACGACGAGCTGGACGAAGGCGCCGTCGGCGACGATTTCACCGGCATCTTCGATCAGGAAGGAGGCGATCGCGCATGAGCGACGACAACAAAGCCAACCTGCCGGCCTTGACCAAACAGGTCAGCGAACTGGTATTGGCCGGCTCGCTGCAGCACGCCGAGGAAGCCTTCTCCCAGGCCGCGGACGAGCACGGCGACTACGCCGTGGCCGAGGTGCTGTCGACCCTGCCGCCCCAGGTCACCGCGCTGCACCTGGCCGGCTTCGACGGCGCCAAGACCTCGCTGGCCACCATGCTGGTGCCGCCCAAGGCCTGGGCCGAGAGCCTGGCCTACATGGCCGCTACCTGGCCGGACGACATGATCGAGGACGATCCCGAGCGCATCGCCGAGAACCTGTTCAACCATATCCACGGCGTGGTCTACGCCACCGATGACGAAGAGCGCCGCCACGAGCTGCTGCTGGAAGCCTCCGCCACCGACCACGGCGCCACCGCCTTCGCCATCCTGTGGTCGCTGGCGCCGCGCGAGATCCTGGAAGTGGCCGGCGAGATCAACGCCAAGGGACCGTATGTGACGGGCCAGACCACCTCCGACAGCGACATCGTGCCGCTGGCGATCGAGCTGGCCAAGGCCAGCGAGGACGGCTGGCAGCGTTCCCTGCTCGAGCTGTTCCCGGAATACCGCAACACGGCCGACCTGGCCGACCTCGAGCTGCCGGACGACCCGGACGAGGAATCGGAATTCGAGCAGCGCGGCACCCGCGAACTGCTGTATCGCCTGCGCAAGCAGGTGCCGTCGGTGCGCACCCAGCCGCGCCGGAGTCCGCGCCGCAGCATGGGCACGGACATCTTCTCGTGAGCGGAGCCAGTTCATCCATGCTGCCTTCGATCGTCATCGAAAGACTGCCGCGCCTGGTCCGCGCGATCAAGCTGATGGCCGGCGGCGGCGCCAGCCCGGAAGAGTCCATCGGCCTGGCCGACGAGCTGGCCGGGATCACGGCGATGGTGGCGGAAAAGTTCACCAACGACCGTACCGCCGAGGGCATCCAGCGCGCCCAGCTGCTCACCATCGGCGCCGTCTCGCTCGGCCTCGAGCACCTGCTCGAGGATGAGGAAGACGAAGCCGTGGGCGACCAGGCCGCGCTCGGCGTGCTGATCTCGGAAGGCGCCGAACTGGTGTTCCAGCAGGGCTTCCGGCTGGTGCGCGAACTGTCGGCGCTGCCCGAGGACACCCTGGTCGGCGAGTACGACAAGGACCCGGTCTACGCCCAGCGCCGCCTGAAGGAGTTGTTCGTCGACCTGTGCACGGCCGATCCGGGCGAAACCTGGTCCGGCTACGAACGCTACCTCGGCCAGCTGCAGCAGCGCCAGGGCGTGCAGGCGATCGTGCGCGCCGCCGAATGGCTGCGCCGCCACCACTGGGACGGGCCGGTCAAGGATCCGGACCTGAACGCGGAAGGCGTGATCGCGCTGGCGGTCATCTTCGGCATCGAAGGCGGCGGGCGCATCGTCGCGCGCGCCGGCCAGAAGGAGTTCGAACGCTTCGTGCAGGCGGTACGCAGCGGCAAGCAGGACCACGAGGCCGGCTGGGCCAAGCTGCTGGAGAATATCCCGGCACCGCACCGGCGCGTCGTCGCCGAACGCATCGAGGGCTACCGCAACAGCCTGCTGCTGCAGCACATCGGCGACAAGACGCCGCTCAAGCAGCTGTTCGTCGAGCTGGAAAACTATGCGGGGTCGGAGATCGATGCCGAATATCCGTAATCTTGCATCTTTCGGTCTTTGATCGAAATCAATATCCCGTAAGCCACTCCCTTTAAGGTTGTCGAGTTCGCTTGACTTGAGTTCCATCAACCTGAAGGGGAGGCCGGTATGGGCAAGATGGCATTGGTGTTGCAAGGCGGCGGCGCCCTGGGCGCTTATGAGTATGGGGTGGTGTCCAAGCTGGTCGACATGGGCTGGGAGCCGGTGGCCGTCACCGGCGTCTCGATCGGCGCCGTCAACGCGGCCGCCATCGCCGGCGCCAGGAACGGCGACATCGGCGCCAGCCTGGATGCGGTCTGGAACGCGATCACGCTGCAGCCGCTGCCGTTCTGGCCGGCGGACATGCAGGGCAACCTGGCGCTGCTGGGCAATCCGAACTTCTGGCGTTCGCGCACCGACTACCTGCAGATGACCAGCTGGGACAGCCTGTGCGATACCGGCCCGATGGTTGCAACGCTGGAACAGCACCTGGATTTCAAGCAGATCAACGACCGCGATCACATGCGCATCGCGGTCACCGCCACCAGCCTGCAGACCGGCGGCCCCACCACCTTTTCGAATCACCTGGCGCGCCAGGCGCACCGGCGCTCGCACAGCCTGCAAGCGGTGCAGGCGCTGCTGACGCCGGCCCACATCATGGCCAGCGGCGCCTTGCCGCCCGGCTTTCCGCCGGTGACGATCGACGATCGCGCCTACTGGGACGGCGGCCTGTTCAGCAATACCCCGCTGGATGCGCTGCTCAACCTGCTGGAGCCGGACGAGATCGACACCCTGCCGATCTTCACGGTCGACCTGTTCGCCACCCGCAACCAGCCCTTGCCGAAGAACCTGCTCGAGGTGCAGACGCGCGCGCTGGCGCTGCAATACGAAAACCGCTTCTGGGCGGAGTATGGCGGCGAAGCGGGGCCGGAGGGCTTCACGGCGATGCTCAGGCAGCTGGAACGCGAACTGCCGGCCGACAGCAGCCTGCGCCTGGACCCGGCCGAGCACCCGGACAACCCGGCTGCGGCAGCCTGGCACTGGCTGCAGCGGCTGCGCGCGCTGGCCAACGTCCACGTGATCGAAGGGGCGCCGGCGGCGGCCGGTGGCGACCACGATTTCTCGGCCTATGCGGTGAAGGCGGCCTACGAGGCCGGGCGCGCCGCCGCCAGCCGCTTCGCGCCGGCGGAGGTGCAGCATCCGCGTTTGCGCGCGGTGGCGTAGGGTAGGCGCGGCCGGCATAGGCACCCCGTGCCCACGCGGATACCGGCGTAACGCGAACGTTCGCGTGGGCTCGGGGAGCCCACCCTACGCGAATCGAGGGCCCCGTATGGACATGCCTGCTTCTATTTACGGCTATGATAAGCCGCATAGAAACAGGACCATCCATGCCCCACACCCCCATCGCCGCCGGCAGCGCGGCGTTCAAACGCATCAACCGCGCCATGGTCTTCGGCGGCTTTTCCACCTTTGCCCTGTTGTACTGCGTGCAGCCGCTGATGCCGCTGCTGGCCCATGATTTCCTTCTCAGCGCGGCCCAGAGCAGCCTGGTCCTGTCGGTGGCCACCGGCGCCCTGGCGGTGTCGCTGCTGGCGTCCAGCGTGCTGTCCGAGCGCCATGGCAGGAAGCCGCTGATGGCGGCCTCGATGTTCGCCGGCGGCATCCTGACCCTGCTCGCCGCTTTCGCCCACAGCTATGCGCAGCTGCTGGTGCTGCGCGGCCTGCTCGGCCTGCTGCTGGGCGGGATGCCGGCGCTGGCCATGGCCTACCTGAGCGAGGAAATCGACGGCCCCTCGCTCGGCCACTCGATGGGCCTGTACATCGGCGGCAGCGCTTTCGGCGGCATGGCGGGGCGGGTCCTGTCCTCGGTGATCAGCGACTTCTGGAACTGGCGCATCGCGGTCGGCGCGATGGGCGTGGCCGGACTGTACGCGGCCTGGGAATTCAGCCGCAGCCTGCCGGACTCGCGCAACTGGCGCCAGGGGCAGGGCGGCTGGCGCGGACTGTTCAACGGCACCGCCAGGCACATGGGCGACCAGGGGCTGCCCTGGCTGTTCGCGCTGTCCTTCCTGTTGATGGGCTGCTTTGTCAGCATGTACAACTACATCGGCTACCGCCTGCTGGGCCCCGGCTTCGCCATGCGCCAGAGTGCGGTCGGGGCGCTGTCCATCCTCTACCTGCTCGGCATCTTCAGCTCGGTCTGGGCCGGCAAGCTGGCCGACCGCCTGGGCCGGCGCAACGTGCTGTGGATGGTGATGCTGGCGATGCTGGCCGGCCTGCTGCTGACGCTGTCGAACGCGCTGGTTGCCATCGTCGCCGGCATGGGCCTGTTTACCTTCGGCTTCTTCGCCTCGCATTCGGTGGCCAGCAGCTGGGTCGGACGGCGCGCGCGGGCGCCGCAGGCGCTGGCCTCGGCGCTCTACCTGTTTTTCTATTACCTGGGATCGAGCGTGGTCGGCTGGCTGGCCGGCGTGGTCTGGGGCCATGCCGGCTGGGGTGGTGTGGTGGCGCTGCTGGGGGCGGTGCTGGGCGTGGCGGTGATGGTGGCCTTGCGCTTGCGGGGCCTGGCGCCGCTGGAGGTGCGACCGTAGGGTGGGCGTGCCCACCCTACGTTTTATTTCAGCGCTTTGGCGGCTTCCAGGTAGCGCGCCGCATTCGGTGCGGCGGTCCAGGTCGGGGCCTTGGGATCGTCGGCGATGGCGAGCAGGCCGATGGCGACCATGCGGTCGATGCGCGCCATGTTCTCGTAGTCGACCTTTTGCCAGTCGTCGTCCTTGCCGTGGTAGTCCGGGAACTCGTAGGCCACCGACAGCGTGTGCGCCGGCACGCCGGCGTCGGCCAGCGACTGGTTGTCGCTCTGGGCGAAGTAGCGGTCGCTGTTCTGCGGGTGCTTGACCAGCTTGACGCCGACTTTGGCGCCGGCGCGCTGCAGCACGGGTGTCATGCTCGAATAATCGAAGCCGGTCAGGTTGGCGGCGCCCACGCGCGCGCCTTCGCTGTCGTCGGTGCGGCCGATCTGTTCCAGGTTGAGGTCGGCCACCGTGTCCTTGAGCGGGAACACCGGGTGCTTGCCGTAGTAGCGCGAACCCACCAGGCCGAGTTCCTCGCCGAAGAAGGTCATGAACACCATGCTGCGCTTCGGCCGCGTCTTTTGCGCCGCCAGGCTGGACGCGATCTCGATCACCGACACGGTGCCGCTGCCGTCGTCGTTGGCGCCGTTGAAGATGTCGCCGTTGCGGATGCCCAGGTGGTCGTAGTGCGAGGTCAGCATCACATAGGTGTCCTTCAGCTTCGGATCCGAACCGCGCAGCACGCCGACCACGTTGCGCAGCTTGACCGCGCGTTGCACCGGGGCCGGCACGTTCAGCGTGACGCTGGCGCCGCCCGTCAAGGCCGCGCCGGCCTGGGCGTCATACAGCACCAGGCTGCGCTGGGCGTCCTGGGGACGGCGCGCGCCTTCTTCCACCAGCCAGCCATTCACGCCGCTGCCCTGCTTGCGGCTGGCGTCGAGCAGCACCAGGAGCGCCGGCTTGCCCTTGAACTTCTGCAGCTCGCCATAGGCGGCGCGGCGGTCGGCCGGCAGCGTCAGCACCAGCAGCTTGCCGTCGGCGCGCGTGGCATCCTGCATCGCCTCGGCCCAGGGCATGCCGACCACGGCGGCGTCCTTCAGGCTGAGCGCCTCGCGCACGCGCAGGTCGACCGCGCTGGCCGGCACCTCGATGCGCTTGCCGCCGGCCTGGATGTGGAAGGCGAACTGGCTCATGTCGCGCTCGGCGTATTGCCAGCTCGAGGTCTGGAAGTAACCGTCGTCGCCGGCCGGCTCCAGGCCGGCGCGGCGGAACTGGGCGGCGATGTACTCGGCGGCCAGGTCCTGGCCGCGCGACGGCGTGCCGCGGCCTTCCAGCAGGTCGGACGCCAGGAAGGACAAGTGGCCGCGCAGCGACTGCGCCGTGATGCGGGCCGCGACCGGGTCGCTTGCCTGGGCCTGGGCGCCGTTCGAGGCGAGCAGGGCGAGGGAAACTGCAAGGGAAGCGGCACTGGAGCGGACAAATGAGCGCATGCGAAGACTTTCGTAGGCAAAAAGGAAATGCACTATTGCATGCTGGGTAGGCTTGGTCAACATGCAGGCATCCGGAAGCGGGTTTGCACTATCAAATTCGGCGAATTGCAGCAGGCATGCCGCAGCGTGAACCCAGCCGCTCCGGCGGTCCGTGCGCCACCTTCCGGGCACCGGGTCTACTATGGTTGTCCGCTAGCCCGCATCCCCCGGATGCGTATGAGTCCAACCCAACGCAAAGGAGTACGTCATGTTGCAAGCAAACGAAATCCAGCAGCGCTTTACTCATATTCAGCAAACCGTCGGCGAAGCAGAACAAGCCTGCCAGTCCTCGCAGGACGCGCCGACCGAGATCCGTGACTGCATCAAGAAGCTGTCCCAGGAAGTCCAGCAGGCCCAGGGTGTGATGCAGTCGAACGACCAGCAGCGCATCATCGCCTGCGTCGACAGCCTGGAAGACATGGGCGACGAAGCCAAGCGCATCAGCCGCAGCCTGCCGCAGATGCCGGCCCACCTGGAAGCCGCCGTCAGCCGCGTGCACGCGGAACTGTCGGACTTCAAGCACAAGCTGCACTGATCGCACTGATCAGTTAACCTGGCCGGTCAATCGGGCCCGTCTCGCGGCGGGCTCATGGTTCCATGCGTAGCGCCAGGCTGTAGGGGTACATCATCTCGCAGGGCTGTCCGGCGCACTGCGCGGGCTTGTACTGCAGCATGCCGGCAGCCATCGACACTGCCTTGCGCACTTCCGGATTATCCAGGCCGATCGCGGTCACGTTGACCAGCTTGCCGTCCCTGCCGACCAGGACGTACACCCTGATCTCGCCCTGCTGGCGGGTGGCGCTGACGATGCGCTGCACCGTCTTGTAGAAAGGCGCCGGACCGGTCAGGGGGTAGGGCGGTTCGTCGCCGGGTGCGAGGGCCGGGAACCAGCGCCTGACGCTGTCCTGTTCCGCCGCCGACAGCTTGTCGTAGCCCAGCGTCGGCGGCACCGGAATCTCGCGCGCCACATCGCGCGTGATATTCGACCCGGTGGAGGGACGGTCTTGCTTGAGCGTGTAGCGCGTCGGCGGCAGCGTGGGCGCCGCGGCGCGCTCCGGCAGACGCCCGTCGACGACGGCCGCTTCGCGCCCCGGGGTGCCGGCAAACACCAGCTTTCCTTCGCCGCACGGTTTGTCGTTCTTCCAGGGGCCTTCGTAGCGTCCGCCCAGCATGTAGACCAGCACGCCGGTGCCGTCGCGCTTGCCGTTCTTCCACTCGCCCTTGTAGTCGTCGCCCTTGGCGTAGGCCATTTCACCGCTGCCGTTGCGCCGGCCCATGCGCACGTCGCCCTCGTACTGGTTGCCATTCGGGTAGAGGAAGTAGCCGTGGCCGTCGGGCACGCCGTCGCGCAGGGTGCCGGTATAGACGGTGCCGTCGGGCAGGGTCAGCTTGCTCTGGACTGCGGCGGCGGCCTGGGCGGCCGGGGCGCCATCCTGCGCCAGGGCCGGGTGACAGACGCCGCCAAGGGCGAGAACGAACAGCAGGCAAACTGGTTTCATCCGCATTGCTCCTGGGTTGGATTACGACATTGTTCTACAGTACGCCCTGCGCGCGCAGGGTAGCAATCTCCTCGGCGCTTTTACCGAGCAGCCCGGCCAGCACCTCGTCGGTATGCTGGCCGAGCAGCGGCGGGGCGGCCTCGCTGGTGGCCGGCGTGGCCGACATTCGCATCGGGCTGCGCACCAGCCTCACGCTGCCGGCGGCCGGGTGTTCCAGCTGCACTTGCATGCCGCGCGCCCGCACCTGCGGGTTGTCGAACACCTCGTCCAGCCCGTTGATCGGCCCGCAGGGCACGCCCCGGGCTTCCAGCAGCGCGATCCAGTCGGCGCGGGTTTTTTGCGCCACCATTGCGTCCAGCAGCGGCACCAGGATGTCGCGGTTGCGCACGCGCAGCGGATTGGTGGCGAAGCGCTCGTCGCTGCCCAGTTGCGGACAACCGCCGGCCTCGACGAACTTGCGGTACTGGCCGTCGTTGCCGGTGGCGACGATCAGGTGGCCGTCGGCACAGGCGAAGGTCTGGTAGGGCACGATGTTGGCGTGGGCGTTGCCCCAGCGCTGAGGCACCTTTCCGCTGTTCAGGTAATTGCTGCCGACGTTGGCCAGCATCGCCACCTGGGTGTCGAGCAGCGACATGTCGATGTGCTGGCCCTGGCCTGTGCGGTCGCGGTGGGTCAAGGCCGCCAGCACCGCCACGGTGGCGTACATGCCGGTCATCAGGTCGGTGATCGCGACTCCGGCCTTTTGCGGACCGCCACCCGGCAGGCCGTCGCGCTCGCCGGTGATCGACATCAGGCCGCCCATGCCCTGGATCAGGAAGTCGTAGCCGGCGCGGTGGGCGTAGGGGCCGTCCTGGCCGAAGCCGGTGATCGAGCAGTACACCAGGTCCGGCTTGATGGCGCTGAGCGCCGCGTAATCCAGGCCGTAGCGCGCGAGGTGGCCGACCTTGAAGTTTTCCAGCACCACGTCGCAATGCAGCACCAGTTCGCGCAGCAGCGCCTGGCCGTCCGCGCTGGCGATATCGACCGTGACCGAGCGCTTGCCGCGGTTCGCCGACAGGTAATACGCCGCTTCGGAGCTGGGCTTGCCCTCGGCATCCGGCGCATACGGCGGCCCCCAGGCGCGGGTGTCGTCGCCCACGCCCGGCCGTTCGATCTTGATGACGTCGGCGCCGAGGTCGGCCAGGTTTTGCGAGCACCACGGCCCGGCCAGCACGCGCGAGAGGTCGAGCACGCGGATGTGGCCCAGGGCCCTGGGTAAGTCAGCCGATGAGCCAGTCGATGAGCCAGTCGATGCGGATGCCATGTCGTCCCCGTTATGATTGTTTATTGTTGTGCCGATTATAACGGCGCCGAGTCGTGGCTCTTGCGCGGCGCCGCCTGCACCAGGGCGGCGGCGAACAGGTCGCGCTCGTGGTCGACGATGCGGTCGACCACGGCCTCGTCGAGGCCCATCGCTTCCAGCACGAAGGCCGACAGCTGCAGGCTGGCCTCCAGCGTCTCCGGCACCACCACGCTGGCGCCGGCCTGCTTCAGGATGCGCGCATGCTGTTCGTCGCGCGAGCGCACGAACAGGCGCGCGTGCGGGAATTCGCGTCGGATCCCGCGCACCGCCTGCAGCGCCGAATTCGGGTGGTCCATCGTCAGCACGATGGCCGGCGCCTGCCCGGCGTGCACGCGGCGCAGCAGTTCGGGACGGGCTGCGTTGCCGAACCAGACCGGCACCCCGTCCGCATGCAGGCGCGAGACCAGCCGGGCGTCGTTCTCGAAGGCGACCCAGGCGATGCCCTGGGCATCCAGCAGCTTCGCCAGTTGCTGGCCGACGCGCCCGAAGCCGGCGATGATCACGCGTCCGCGCGCATCGCCCGGCAAATTCGCCAGCGCGGCATCGTCGGCGGCGGCAGCATGCCGGTGCGCCCGGGCTTCGAGCCGGTCGCCGATGCCGCGCCCCAGCTTCGCCAGCAGCGGCGTGACGAACAGCGACAGTCCGACCGCCAGCATCACGCGCCCGCCCAGCGCCGCATCCAGCAGTTTGGAGGCGACCGCATAGCCGATCACGATGAAGGCGAATTCGCCGCCCTGGCCGAGCAGCAGCCCGCCTTCCAGCGCGCGGCCCCACGGCAGGCCGCCGAGCCGCAGCAGCGGCGCGATCACGCAGGTCTTGAGCGCCACCAGCGCGGCCACGGCCGCGGCCAGCCACAGCGGCGCCTCGACGACCTGGCGCAGGTCCATCCCCATGCCGACGGTCATGAAGAACAGGCCCATCAGCAGGCCCTTGAAGGGCTCGACCATCAGCTCGACCTCGTGCTTGAATTCGGTCTCGGCCAGGAGGAGGCCCGCGATCATGGCGCCCAGGGCCATGGAGAGGCCGGCCATGAAGGACAGGCCGGCGATGCCGAAGGTGGACAGCAGGATCAGCGCCATGAAGACGTCCGGCTGGCGCTGGCGGGCAAAAGCGCGGAACAGCGGGTGCACCACGCGCCCGCCGACCAGGTAGATGAGGGCGATGGCGATCGCCGCCTTGGCCATCGCGCCGACGGCGACCAGGGCCACGCCGCCGCCATCGCCACTGTTTCCATTGGCGAGCGCGCCGATCAGGATCAGGATCGGCACCACCGCCAGGTCCTGCAGCATCAGCAGCGCGAACACCGCCTGGCCCAGCGGCGTGGCGGTGGCCTGGCGCTCGCCCAGCAGCTGCATCACGACGGCGGTGGAGGACAGCGACAAGACGAGACCGAGGATCAGCGCGGTATCGGCCTTCTGGCCGAGCAGCAGCCAGGCCGCGCCGCCGAGCAGGGCGCTGCACAGCACGACCTGGGTGCTGCCGATGCCGAACACCCAGCGCCGCATCGCCCACAGGCGGGCGGCGGACAGCTCCAGGCCGATCATGAACATCAGGAACAGCACGCCCAGCTCGGCCAGCATGGCCACGTTCTCGTTGTTGGGGAAGGTGAGGTAGGCGAGCCAGGGCAGCCCGCTCGCCATCGACCCCAGGCCGAAGGGACCGAACAGGGCGCCGACGGCGAGGAAGCCCAGCACCTGGTTGATGCGCAGGCGCTGCAGGGTGGGAATCAGGATGCCGGCGAGGGCGAGGAACAGGAGGATTTCCCGCAGAAAGGGAAAGGCGTGTTGCTCTTGCACGGGGACTGGCCTTTATGCGATGCGGACCCGGGCATTGTATACGCGTTGCAAATGCGTCAGAGGTTGGTGCTCAGCCGAAGGTTGAAGGGCACCACGCCCGCGCAGGGCTGGCCGCCGCATTGCGCCGGCTTGTACTCCAGCAGGCCGGCGGCGGTGGCGATCAGGCGCCTGACTTTGGGTTCGAGCGGGCTCATGGTGGCCACCGACGTGACTTTGCCGTCCTGGTCCACGTCGACGTAGACCAGGACGTCTTCCTTCGGCTCGATATGCCGCGCCAGGTACACCAGCAAGGTGTACAGCTCCTTACCGCCCTTGCGTGGATAGGGCGGATCGTCGCCGGCATCCAGCGCCGGGTAGTAGGAGCGGACGAAACGCTGCTGGTCGAGCGTCAACTGGTCGAAGCCGAGGTCCAGCGGCAAGGGTCCGTAGGCCACCTTGTTGCGGATGTGGGAACCGGTCGGGTCGGTGTCCGATAACAGGAAGAATCTGGTGGATTCGGTGGCGGCCGACGGCGCCTCCACCACAGCGTCGACCCTGCGGTCGTCCGCGAAGCGCACCGCGGCACGGCGGCCGCTGCCGGCAAAGGTCATGCTGCCCTTGCCGTCGCGGCGGCCATTCTTCCATTCGCCTTCGTAGGCGCCGCCCAGCGCGTAGGTCATCGTGCCGACACCGTCGGGCTTGCCGTCCTTCCACTGGCCGCGGTATCTGTCGCCGTTCCAGTACATGCCGTCGGCGACACCATCGGCGACGGTGCCGGCGAAGCCGCCGCGGCCGGGCATCTTGAGTTGCACCTCGGGCTGCGGCGGCTGGCTCGCCCCGGCAAGGCCGGTGGCGCCACACTCCAGGACCAGGGCGATAATGGACAGGACAGCGGCGGATCGCATCGACTGCTCCTCACAAGTTCACGTACATTGATTTTCAGTAATTTGCTACTGTTGGTCAATGAAAATGATTTCTTGTGGTGAATTCGCATACCGACGGTCGCATATCGACGGCACGTTTTCCGTCGGTCGGCGCCTGGCTCAGGATCCGTGCGCCTGAACCGCCTCCGCCGGCGTCTCCACCATCTGGCGCTGGCCGCCGGCTTGCGGCTGGCGGGTCTCCATGGTGCGGATCAGTTCCTCCATTTCCGGATCGTCCTGCTTGCGCAGTTCGAGGTAGCGGGCCAGGGCGTTGTCCAGGGCCGGCAGCAGGATGCCGCGTTCGCTGCTCAGGGCCGCGTAACGCGGACGCGCCGCGACGTAGCCGCAGGCGCTGGCCGGCCTGGCTTCCAGGCGGCCGGCGTCGATGCCGGCCTTGCCGGCGGCCAGCCGGGCCAGCTCGGCCCAGCTCACTGCGCCCAGGTTGGCCAGATGCCAGATGCCGGCTTCGGCGTCGATGGCGAGGTCGAGGCAGGTGTGCACCAGGTCCGGCACGTAGGTGGCGGACACCACCAGGTCATCGGTGGCCGTGAAGGCGTCGCCGCGTTCCAGCGCCGCCAGCGCCTGGGTCACGAAGTTGTGCTTGTCCCACGGGCCGAAGAAGGCCGCGGTGCGCACCACCAGCGCGCCCGGGTGCGTCTCCAGCACGCGGCGCTCGGCTTCCGCCTTGCTGCGGCCGTAGACGCCCAGCGGCGCGGCCGGGCTGCTTTCGACATAGGGCGTGTCCTGCGCGCCGTCGAACACCAGGTCGCTCGAGAAGGTGGTCAGGTGGATGCCGCGGGCGGCGCAGGCAGCCGCCAGGATCGCCGGGCCGTCGGCGTTCTCGCGCATGCAGCGCTCGACGTCGTTCTCGGCGTCGTCCACGCGCACGTAGCCGGCTGTGTTGACCACCGCCCAGGGCTTGTGCAGGGCCAGTGCGCGCTCCACCGATGCCGCATCGGTGATGTCCATGTCATGGCGCGACAGCAGGCGGTAGGCGATGTTGCGCTTGCGGCAGATGTGGGCAAAGGCGCGGCCCAGGGTGCCGCTGGCGCCGGTGATCAGGATCGGCGCGGCATCGGTGCCGACCAGGGTGTGGCCGTCGGCCGTAATGGAGCTCACCGCGTCCGGCGTCGCCACCGGCTGCTGGCACAGCCAGCGGCCCGGACGGCGCCACCAGCCCTGGCCGCGCAGCACCGGGTGCGACAGCGGAGCGCCGGCGGACAGCTCGCGCATCATGCGCGCCACCGCGGTCGGGCGCGGCACCGGGGAGCGCACGTCGAAGGGGCCCGGCTCGTAGTAGCCGCGGTTCTGGGTCACCAGACTGTTCCAGTCGAAGGAGCCGAGCAGCGACCACACGGTCACCGCACGCAGGTCGACCCCGTTGCCGCGCACTTCCTTGGCCGCTTCCCAGATTTCCAGCAGCCAGCGCAGCTGGTCTTCGCGGTTGGCGTCGATGTGGGCTTCGGTGATCGCCAGCGGGATGCCGTAGCGCTCCCAGACTTCGGTGAGGAGCGGGGCGATGCCGGCGGTCGGCGTGGCCAGCACGCGCGAGGCTTCGATGTCGGCGCAGGGGATGCCGTCGGCGACGCCGCGGTGGTGCTCCGGATAGCGCTCCGGACGGTGATCCAGCCAGCGCTCGCTGGTGACATAGTAATTCACGCCGATGATGTCGGGCGGGCAGGGGTTCTCGCGGAACCACAAGATCTCGGCCTGGTCGATGCCGGTGCCGGCGAGGTAATCCCACAGCACGTGTTCTTCGTTGACCAGACCGCACAGCAGGTCCCACCCCAGCCAGCGGCGTTCATTGTAGAACTCGGCCGTCCTGGCCATTTCGGGCGTGCTGTAGGTCTTGCCGAGGTCGTCGGTTTGCACCAGCTTGGCGTTCGGGTTGACGGCGCGGATGGCGCGCATGCACAGCACGGTGGCGCGGCACTGGTTCAGCAGGGCCTGGATGAAGGTGCGGTTGTCGCGGCCGTGCGGGTACCACACACCGTACAGGCCGGCAAAGCGGGCGGTGGTGCAGATTTCGTTGACCGGGGTGTAGTACTCGACCCATGGATAGCGCGCGGCGACGGCGCCGGCATACTCGGCCAGCTGCTCTGCAAATGCGGGGTCGACCAGGCTGGTATGGCGCGGGCCGCTGCCGTGGTGGATCAGGCCGGCGATCGGCGTCACGCCGGCGGCGCGCAGCGCTGCCAGGCGCTCGTCGGGGAAGGACCAGTCGGCCTTGTCGATGCCGTCCGGCGCGGTGCGCTCCCACAGCACTGGGTAGCGGATCGCGCGGATGCCGGTTGCCGCGAAGCGCGCGATGTCGTCCGCGCGGCCGTCATGGCCATTTCGTCCGAGTTGCTGGTGGTAAGTGTCTTGCACGCGGTTGACGGTGCATTCGAGGCCGCCCCAGAGTTCGAGGGGGAGGGCGTGGCTGTTCGTGCTCTTCGAAGTATTCATAAATCACCAAAAGTATTAATCTTGTTGCAACAAAAAATCCGGAACCGCCCCGATCAGTGATGACATCGGCGCGGGCGGGAGGGTGCTACGTGCGGTGGCGGTTGACAGCGCTGCGTCAACCTGCAACCATGCGGTCCATGAATTTTTCGTATCCACATCCTGTTCTCGGTAGCTGGTGGCGCCTTTGAGCGCGCGCGGCCAGAGAGAGATGTGATTTCGTTCAAACGCCGCCTCGATTCAGGTGGCGTTTTATTTTGACGCGGCAAGATCGAGGCAACAGCAACCCAAGGAATCTCGATGAGTCTGCAAACCGCCAATCCTTCCTCGCCCGTCATCCTGACCGGCGATCGTCCCACGGGCCCGCTGCACCTCGGCCACTTCGTGGGCAGCCTGCGCAATCGCGTCACTTATCAGGACCAATATCGCCAATTCATCATGCTCGCGGACGCCCAGGCGCTCACGGACAATATGGATGACATCGGTAAGGTACACCGGAACGTGGTGGAGGTGGCGCTCGATTACCTTGCCGTAGGGATCGATCCGGCCAAGTCGACCATCCTGATCCAGTCGCAGATTCCGGAACTGGCCGAGCTGGCCTTCTATTACCTGAACCTGGTGACCGTGGCGCGCCTGGAGCGCAATCCGACGGTCAAGCAGGAAATCGTGCTGCGCGGCTTCGAGCGCGACATCCCGGCCGGCTTCCTGGTCTACCCGGCCAGCCAGGCCGCCGACATCACGGCGTTCAAGGCCAGCATCGTCCCGGTCGGTGAAGACCAGGTCCCGATGATCGAGCAGTGCAACGAAATCGTGCGCAAGTTCAACCGCACCTACGGCCAGGGTAAAGATAAGGACGGCGACATCCTGGTCGAGTGCAAGGCGATCGTGCCGGAAGTCGGCCGCCTGCCGGGCATCGACGGCAAGGCCAAGATGAGCAAGTCGCTCGGTAACACCATCAACCTCGGCGCCAGTGCCGACGAGATCCGCGCCGCCGTCAAGATGGTGTATACCGACCCGCTGCACCTGAAAGTCTCGGACCCGGGCCACATCGAAGGCAATGTCGCCTTCCTCTACCTGGACGCCTTCGATCCGGACAAGGAAGGCCTGGCCGAGATGAAGGCGCATTACCAGCGTGGCGGTTTGGGCGACTCGGTGGTCAAGAAGCGTCTGGAAGGCATCCTGCAGGACCTCATTGCGCCGATCCGCGAACGGCGCGAAGAGCTGGCCAAGGACAAGGGCCAGGTGCTGCAGATCCTGAAGGAAGGCACGTTCAAGGCGCGCGAGATCGCGGCGCAGACCATGGATGAGGTGCGCAAGGCGCTGGGTCTGTCTTACTTCTGAAGTTTCACTGCTCGCCGCAGCCGGTCTGGCTCAGGCGTCCCTGCGCGCCAGCCGCTTGCCTGCCCATCCACCGCCCAGGCAGAGCAGGCCGCCGGCAGCCGCGACGACCAGCCAGGCGGGATCCCAGCGCCGTTCCGCGAGCAGCATGGCGGCGATGATGGCGCACAGCAAGATCGACGGTGCGGCCAGCAGCAGGACGATGCGGCGCCAGTGCGCCGCATCGAGCAGGCCGGCCGCAAAGGATGCCGAGGCCGCCACTGCGGCCAGCCCGGCCAGGTCCGGCGCGACGTCGCGCAGGCGCGCGTTGAAACTCATCGCGAACAGGAAGCACGCCAGCAGCGTGCCGCCGGCAACCGCGGCAAGGCTCAGGACGATTGTTTTTCCCCGCATTACCGGCTGCCCCCGACCGCCGCCACCGTGTCCTCCCGCATGCCGGTTCAGGCCACCAGGGCCGGCACGGGCCGCACCAGGCGCTGTTCGGTGAAGCCCGGCGGCGCCGTCGCCGCCTGGCGCACGAGGTCGAGGATGGCATCGTGTCCGACCGCGAGGCTGGACGCAATCGTGCCGTCCGCGGCGATGCAGACGGCGCTCGGCGTGGCCAAGACACCGAACAGGCCGGACAGTTCGAAGGTTTTCTGCACGATGGCGCCGTCGACGAAGCGCGTGGCGCCCAGCTTGTCGATATTCGATTGCCGCGATCCACTGGTGATGAGCTGGATATCGACGCCCACGGCCGCCCGCTCGAGGTCGGGCATCAGGGCCGTGCAGGGTTTGCAATCGGCATTGACGAAGACCAGCACCATCTTGCGCGCCGTCAGGAGCGCCGACAATTGCACGGGCGTGCCGCCGAGGGTCTCGGCCAGGAAATCCGGTGCCGGCGTGCCGGGCGCCAGCCCGGGTTGGGATTGCGGGGTGTCCGCGGCGCCGATGCCGGCCACTTCCAGCCTGTATTCCAGCGTATCGATTTTCAGCAGCAGGCGCCCTTGCTGGCGTATCACGTTGAGGTTCACCCAGGCTTGCACTGCCGCGAGACCCAGGCCGAGCAGCGCGAGCAGGACCAGCATGGCATTGCCCTGGCGCAGCAGGTTCGCCGTTTCGGACAACAGGCCGTGCTGCAGCCGTTCGGGCGAGGCCAGCAGGCTGCCCGCGATCGCCATCAAGACCAGGTTCCTGGCCACGGTACCCCAGCCGACAGGCGACGCTGCCGCCTGGCCGAAGCAATTGCACACCGGGTGACGGCCTTGCGCCACGGCAGCCGCCACGGTCAGCGTGAAGCCGCCCAGCACCAGCAGCGCGGCGCACACGCCCAACCACATCGCCGACGGCATCAGGATGGCGAGGGCGATCAGGAGTTCGAGGATCGGCAGGCACAGCGCGGCGGCCGGCGAGCTGCGCTTGACGATGCCGAAGTCGACCAGCATCGTGGCCGTCTGCCGCGGCTTGGACAGCTTGGCCAGGCCGGCGGCGGTGAACACGAGCAGCGTGATCATGCCGCACAAGACAAAGATGACATTCATGGCGTTTCCTTTTCGTTTTCCTGGAATGCGTGCCGGCGCACGGCAGGCACGCGCGGCTCAGTTCTTGTACGAGCCATCGGTCATGGGGCCGGTCGGCCGCGCGCGCGACTGCGCTCCGGCGCCGCTGACGGTGAAGCAGGGCTGGATGCAGATCGGGCTGCTGCCGCAGCAGGTCACGCTCACGCAAGCCCATCCGGCAGGGCAATTCGCGCTCGACGCGCAGCTGGACAGGCCGGAGCAGGATTGCGGCAAGTGGCAGAAGCCGGTCCCTTCGATCGTCTGGAAGCAGACGCAGCCCGGATCCTGGCAACTGGGCAGGGCGCCGCAGGTGCCGCCGGGGCAAGTCCTGCAGGGTTCGTCGCCGCAGCACTGGCAAGCGCCGCGCTGTGCCGCGTTATAGGCCGGCACGCCCCAGCGCTCGGTCTGCACGCCCGCAAAATAGGCACTGGCGGTCGAGTGGCAGGTGCCGCGCTTGATCTTGTTGGTGTCGACCCTGCCGACCAGCGGCACGTCGACAAAACTGGGCGGATAGGCGGCGTCGCAGGACGCGTTCATGCAGCTTTGCATGGCACCGTCGCAGCCATTCTTGGCGTTGTCGCGGTGACAGGTGCCGTAGCAAGTATCGTGGTTGTTGCAGCAGTTCAGGAAGCTGGCGGTGCCGAAGAAGCTGTTGGGGAAGCTTTGACCGCCCGCCGCGCCGCAGCCGTTCACCGCGATTGTCCCCGGCACTTGCGTCTTGTTCGGGCAGCGTGCCAGGTCGGCGGCGGGGTATTTCGTCTGCACGCCGGTGGGCGTGCAGCATTGCGTGGCGCTGTCGTAGAGCTCGCGGTCGCACAGGCAGCTGGCCGCTGCAAAGGCATGTTTGAGGCCCAGGCCGTTCAGGCAGAGGGTGGCGACGCCGTAGAGCGACGCTTTCAGGACGCCGCGGCGCGTCGCCTGGCTGCCGATCGAGCGTACGAAGTCGTCGAAGCCGGCTTGGGCGGATGGGCCAGGCTGGCGCGAGGGCTTTCCATTCATGTGCTTGCTTTTCATCTCGGTCTCCGGATGGGGCTGCGCTCAGGGGCGGCGGGCCGGCGTGGGCAGGTAGTCGCCGATCGTGCGGCCACCGGTGTCGATCGTCTGGTCCCAGGCGGCCACGGTGGCGGGCGACGATTCCGAGGAGGTGCTCGCGCTCATCAGCTGGAAGCCGCCCAGGGATTGTCCCGGCTGGACCTGGTGGACGTAAGGCGGGACGAAGTCGTCGGCTGTCCACAGCACATAGGAAATGTTGTCGGTGACCACGCTCCAGCCCGGCGGCGTGCCGGTGACGGCGACCGGGGCGGCGACCTGCACGGAAAACGAGGCCAGCCATTGCGTGCTGCCGGGCGCTTCGTCGTTGACCAGCGTGTAGTTCCAGTAATTCGGCACGGTCTGCGCGACCATCCTGGCTCGCAAACGCGGCATCTCCGGCAGGGCGGGCGCGGGCAGGGTGATGTATTTATTCAGCTGCAAGCCGTAGTTGACGCCATCCAGCTGGTAGACAGCGCGCACGCTCAGCAGGTATTTCGCGCCGGCCGTCAGGCCCGCGCTTGAAAAGCGGGCGGCGGCGAGCGCCGTGCCATGCGCCCCCAGCGTGCCCAGGTACAGCGGCGGGCCGGCCGGTGGATTGATGGCCTTGGCCGCACCCAGGCCGATGTCCGTCAACCTGAAGTTGGCCAGGGCCACCGTACTCGCATTGATGATCGAAATCCCGACGCGTAATTCGTTCTCGTAATTCTCCATTCCAAGGTCGCCCAGGATCACCTGGACGGGTGTCGTCACGCTTGCCATGTCTGCTCCTTGCTGGTTGTCGGAGGGGCTTCGTTCAGTTGCCGGTGCCTGGCATAGGGCGACGGCGCTGTCGTGTCCGGATGTACAGGCAGCCGGCACCCATCAGGAACAGGAGCGCCATGGCCGGTTCAGGGACATCGGCGGGCGGGGTGTCCGCTGCGATCACGACCACGAAGGTTTGCGCGGTGCTGACGACGCCGTTGATGTCGATGGCGAAAAATTCGAAAGGCAGCGGTGTCGCACCGGCCGGCGCGCCCAGCGCGATAATGCTGAATAAAGCGATCTCGTCCGAAATAGTCCGGTCCGGCAGCGCGAACTCGTCCAGGCCCAGCAACTGGTCGATCTGCAGGTAGTCGGGCGCATAAGCACTGAAGCTCAGAAAGATATCGTTGGTGAGCAAGTCGGTGCCGGTGAGGTTGGTGATCGTGCCCGCGACGATGACGCGCTCGCCTGGCGTGAGCGTGACGGAGGACAGTGCAGGCGTGACCCGTAATTCGATGGCCTGGGCCGGCAACAGGCCGGCAAGCAGCAATGCGGAGGCAAAGATAAACCGTTTGATGGCGGATACCGTCATGTTCTCATCCCGTAGTGAATGGTTTGGACCAGCTTCGCCTTGTTGTAAATGCAGGCGATAGCGTTGTCGATGCGATGCGGGAGCGGCGAATTCCTTTCACTGATCAAGGTGACAGGAAACTAAGCACGGACTGTGCCATTCAATTGGGAAATTTTTGAAAACGTGTAAAACCATACGCTTAGCGCAGATCAGTATGCGCTGGACATGCGGTCGCGAAACCGCCTGTCAAATAACTCGACGTATTATTAGTCACATTGCATGACGAACAGCCGATGATGTCGCGCACGACGCGAGCGCGCCGCCATGGCGCGCGGGCGATGGCGGCGCGTCGGTAGGGGAAAGGATCAGTCGCGCAGGTCGGCCGGCACCTTGCCGCCGTTGGCCGCCAGCTTATTCATCACCTGCTTGTGCAGCCAGATGTTCATGCTGGCTGAATCGTTGGTATCGCCCGAATAATGCAGCTCGGCCGCCAGTTCCTTGCGCGATTGCAGGCTGCTGTCCAGGTTCAGCAGTTTCAGCAGGTCGACGATCGAGGTGCGCCAGTTCAGCTGCTGGCCGGATTGCGCCTGCATGTTGGTCAGGATTTCTTCGACGTCCACTTGCTGGTTCAGGGTGGCCGCGGGTGCGGTGGCGGCCGGGGTGACTTGCGGCTGCGGCGCGACCGGCGGCACGTTTTGCTGGCCGCCGGGTGCGGCGGCTGGCGCGGCGCCGGCGCCGGCCTGGCCGCCGGCTTGTGCGGCCGGGTGCGACGAAGGGAAGATTTTGTGGAAGATATTGCTCAGAATGCCCATGTAGTACTCCTTGTTGGTGTTGTTGGATGATGCGGGGATCGGTCTAATCAGTTGCGCTGCATGCCCTGGGCCATGTGGCCGAGTGCGATGGCAAGTGCGGCGCCGCCGATGGTTTTCACCAGCGTCGGATGTTCGGCATAGAAGTCGCCCATGCGTTCGACGATGCCGGGGTTTTGCTGTTCGGCCTTTTCGGCCAGTTCCTGCACCTGCTGCGGGGACAGCTGGGACGCCTGTTCCGGCGAAATCTGCGCCTGGTCGGCGCCGCGCAGGTTGCTCAGGGCGCCGCCGGCGACCGAGGCGAGCACGCCCGGGCCGATGTTGGCCAGGATCTGGTTCAGCATGCCGGCACGCTGGTTCGGATTGCCGTTGTTGAACAGCTGGCCGATCATTTGCGAGAACGGCGGCGTCTGGTCCGAGCGCAGCGCCTGGGTCACGCCCGCGGCCACGTTGGCGCGCGGTGCGTTCTGGGCCACGTGGTCGAAATCGTTCTCGGCCTGTGCCGGGTTGGCGTTGGCGCCGCCCAGGTATTGCTGCAGCATATTGCCCAGGTTACCTAAATCGAAACTCATGATGCTCTCCCGAGATGAAACAATCGAAACAGGAGGGTAGGGCGCGCACGCGAATTGCTCCGTACGTTCCCTAACCGAGTGCGGCAGGCGTGCTTGCTGCATGGACACGCTCAAGCGGAACGCGTAAGCTCGCGGCATGCCCTACTTGCCCATCCTGTTGTTTGCCGTCCTGTACGCGGGCATCACCGTCGCCTGGGGCTTGAGTCCGCTGGTTGGCGCGGCCTACCTGGCGCTGAGTGCGCTCTGCTTCGCCGCCTATGCGGGCGACAAGTCGGCCGCCCGGCGCGGTGAACGGCGCACGCCGGAGCGCACCCTGTTGCTGCTGGGGCTGGCTGGCGGTTGGCCGGGCGGCTTGCTGGCCCAGCAATGGCTGCGCCACAAGACCGTCAAACAAGCTTTCCGCCGCCTGTTCTGGTGCAGTGTCGCCGTAAACGCCGGCGCCTTTGTCTGGATTGCGCGCCGGCTGCTGGCGCCGGCCGACTGAAAGGAGTCTCCCCATGTGGCCCTACCCGAAGGTACTCGCCCACCGCGGCGGCGGCACCCTGGCCCCGGAAAACACCCTGGCCGGCCTGCGGCGCGGCATGGATGCCGGTTTCCGCGCCATCGAATTCGACGTGATGCTGGCGCGCGACGGCGTCCCGGTGGTGCTGCACGATCCCTTCCTCGGCCGTACCGTGCCCGGTTCGGGCAATGTGTTCGATTACGATGCGCTGGAGCTGGCCGCCATGGATGCGGGCGGCTGGTTCGGGCGCGAGCACGAGGGCGAGCCGGTGCCCCTGTTCGTCGAGTTCGCGCAGTACTGCAAGGCGCAGGGCGTGTGGATGAACATCGAGATCAAGCCGGCGCCCGGCTACGAGCTCGAGACCGGCGGCGTGGTCGCGCGCATCGCCGCCGCCATGTTCGCCGACGAGATCGCCGCAGGCAGCATGGCGCAATTGCCCTTGCTGTCGTCGTTCAGCCAGCCGGCACTGGAAGCGGCGCACGAGGTGGCGCCCCAGCTGCCACGCGCGGTCCTGATGAGCGAGCTGGCGCCGGACTGGGAGCGCCGCGCGCGCGCAGTGGACGCGGTGGCGATCCACACCAACCACCGCCACCTGATGCCCGCGCTGGCGCACGCCGTGAAGGCGGCCGGCTTCGGCCTGTTCTGCTACACCGTCAACGAGCCGGCGCGCGCGCGCGAACTGCTGGCCTGGGGCGTGGACGCCTTCTGCACCGACCGCATCGACCTGATCGGGCCGGATTTCGCCAGCGCCGCTTGATCCGCGCAATTCCTGCGGCGGTATTTACGAAATATCAGCATCCGGGCCTTCAGAAGAGAGCGGCCTGGTCGTTAAGGACAGATCACCGTCTTTCCGACTGACGATCATGTCACTTTCGATCAATACCAACGTGCTGTCGCTGAACACGCAGCGCCGTTTTGCGGACCATGCCGCCGAGACGACGCGCCTGATCGAAACGATGAATGCGAGCGCGCGCATCGGCAGTGCCAGCGACGACCCGGCCGGGCAGGCGATCGTGTCGCGCATGTCGTCCAGCCTGCGCGGCATGAGCCAGGCCATGCGCAACATCAATGACGGCACCTCGATGCTGCAGGTGGCCGACGGCGCCATGGCCAACATCGGCGACAGCCTGCAGCGCCTGCGCGAGCTGGCCGTCCAATCCGGCAACGGTGCGCTGGCGGGCAGCGACCGCGAAGCCCTGCAACAGGAAGCGGTGCAGCTGCTGGGCCAGATCAACGAGGTCGGCACCCGCACCAGCTTCAACGGCCAGGCTTTGTTTTCCCAGGACACCAGCAGCATCGGCGGCGATGCCCGCAAGCGCGCCGTGATCGACGGCCTGAAGACCGGCTGGCTGTCCTCGGCCGAAGCCATGGTCAAGCAGTACTACGGACTGGAGGCCGACGGCGCGACGATGACGGTCAACCTCGACACCAGCGACGGCGCCTGGAACGTGCTGGCCTCGGTGTCCGGCACCGTCTCGGGCGGCAAGTACACCAATCTGCACCTGAACCTCGACATGGCCGATTTCGGCGGCGGCGACACGCCTGACGGCGGGTCCGCCTTCCTCTACAACGACCGCGTGGTGGCGCACGAGATGGTGCATGCCATCATGTCGCGCTCGACCAATTTCGCCACGCAGCCGGGCTGGTTCAAGGAGGGTATGGCGGAACTGATCCAGGGTTCGGACGAGCGCCTGGCCGGGGCGGTGGCCGGCGCCGGCGGCGCCGCTGCATTGGTGAGCGGGGTCACCGACGGCGGCTACAGCTACGAGGGCGCCTACGCGGCGGCGCGCTACCTGCATGCCCAGCTGAAGAGCCTGGGCGTCGACGGCGGCGTCAAGGGCTTGACGACCTACATGACCGACAACCAGGGCGCCACCCTGGACACGGCGCTGAGCGCGGTCACCAACGGCCATTACGCCGGCAGCGCGGCCTTCCTGGACGACTTCCATGCGAACGGCGCGGACTTCATCGCCACCAGGATGAACCTGGCCAATGCCGACACCGGCGCCATCGGCGGCCTGGATGCCGATGGCGGCCCCTCGCGCAATGCGCGCGACGTGGTCGCGGACGCCGGCACTACCCCGGCCGACAAGCCGCTCGCCAATTTCACCACGGTGTTCCCCGACATCGGCGGTGGCGCCGGCCTGCGCCGGGTCCAGATCCAGGCCGGCAACGGTGCCGGCGCCGGCGACCTGATCGAACTGCAGTTCGCCGCTATGAACGCGCATGCGCTGGGCCTGGCCGACCTCGACATGAAGCATACCGCGGTGGCGCTGCTGCACATCGACCAGGCGATCGACTTCGTCGACCAGCAGCGCGTGACGGTGGGCGCCGCCAGCAACCGCCTGGACATGGCGGCCAACAACACCCGCACGGCTTCCTTCAACCTGCAGGAAGCCCAGGGCCGCATCCAGGACGTCGACTACGCCAGCACCACGGCGCGCCTGACGCGCTCGCAGATCCTGCAGCAGGCGGCGTCGGCGATGATGACCCAGGCGAACGGGCAGCCGAATGCGGTGCTGGCGCTGTTGCGCTGATTCTTTCCTTTATTCTTCCTTTTGTTTTCCCTTCGTTGTCTGATTCGACGGCGCAGCCGGTGCGTATCACCGCGTCGACGGCGCTTGTGTTGCGAATATTTATGTGGCAGAGGTGGAGCCGTCCACCCTACGCTATAATCGATTTCCTTACTATAGCAAGCTGCCTTCATCCGCCCCTACGACATGAAATCCACCGAAATTCGCGAAAAGTTTCTCAAGTTCTTTGAGTCCAAAGGCCACACGATCGTCCGCTCCAGCCCGCTCGTGCCGGGCAACGACCCGACGATGTTGTTGACCAACAGCGGCATGGTGCAGTTCAAGGACGTGTTCCTGGGCCTGGATACGCGTCCGTACAAGCGCGCCACCACCGTGCAGCGCTGCGTGCGTGCCGGCGGCAAGCACAATGACCTGGAAAACGTCGGCTACACCGCGCGCCACCACACCTTCTTCGAAATGCTGGGCAACTTCAGCTTCGGCGACTATTTCAAGCGCGATGCCATCAACTTCGCCTGGGAACTGCTGACCAAGGTGTATGCGCTGCCGGCCGAAAAACTCACCGTCACCGTCTACTTCGAAGACGACGAAGCCTACGACATCTGGGCCAACGAGATCGGCGTGCCGAAAGAGCGCATCATCCGCATCGGCGACAACAAGGGCGCGCGCTATGCATCGGACAATTTCTGGCAGATGGCCGACACCGGTCCCTGCGGCCCGTGCACCGAAGTGTTCTACGACCACGGCGCCGACATCTGGGGCGGTCCTCCGGGCTCGCCGGAAGAAGACGGCGACCGCTTCATCGAGATCTGGAACCTGGTGTTCATGCAGTTCAACCGCGACGAGAAGGGCGTCCTGACCCCGCTGCCGAAGCCGTCGATCGACACCGGCATGGGCCTGGAGCGCCTGGCCGCGGTGCTGCAGCACGTGCACTCGAACTATGAGATCGACCTGTTCCAGGCCTTGATCAAGGCCGCCGCCCGCGAAACCGGCACGACCGACCTCGAGTCGAAGTCGCTGCGCGTGATCGCGGACCACATCCGCGCCGCATCCTTCCTGATCGTCGACGGCATCATCCCGAGCAGCGAAGGCCACGGCTACGTCCTGCGCCGCATCATCCGCCGCGCGCTGCGCCACGGCCACAAGCTGGGCCAGACCAAGCCCTTCTTCTACAAGCTGGTGGAAGACCTCGACATCGAGATGGGCGACGCCTATCCGGAACTGCGCGACGCCAAGCAGCGCGTGATGCAGGTGCTGAAGGCCGAGGAAGAGCGTTTCGGCGAGACCCTGGAAAACGGCATGAAGATCCTGGAAGCCCAGCTGGCCAAGGATCCGCAGAACCTGGACGGCGCCACCGCCTTCACCCTGTATGACACCTACGGCTTCCCGCTGGACCTGACCGCCGACATCTGCCGCGAACGCAACATCACGCTGGACGAAGCTGGCTTCACGGCCGCCATGGAGCAGCAGAAGAAGACCGCGCGCGCCGCCGGCAAGTTCAAGATGGCCGCCGGCGTCGAGTACGCCGGCGAAAAGACCAAGTTCGTCGGCTACGACGCGCTGGTCCACAACACCCACGTGCTGGCCCTGTACACGGGCGGCGCCCCGGTGCAGGAACTGAAGGCGGGTGAAGAAGGCATCGTGGTGCTCGACACCACCCCGTTCTACGCCGAATCCGGCGGCCAGGTCGGCGACAAGGGTTTGCTGAAAGGCGTGGCCGACGTAGGCGTGGCCGGCGTGTTCGAAGTCGAAGACACCCTCAAGATCCAGGCCGAGGTGTTCGGCCACCACGGCGTGCTGCAGTCGGGCGTGCTGAAGGTCGGCGACACCATCGATGCCCAGGTCGACGAAGCCAAGCGCGCGCGCACCATCCGCAACCACTCGGCCACCCACCTGATGCACAAGGCCCTGCGTGAAGTGCTCGGCTCCCATGTCCAGCAGAAGGGTTCGCTGGTCGATCCGGACAAGACCCGCTTCGACTTCAGCCACAACGCACCGCTGACGCAGGAACAGATCGCCCAGGTCGAGACCATCGTCAACCGCGAGATCCTGCAGAACCACGCGACCCAGGCCCAGCACATGTCGATGGATGACGCCATCAAGCATGGCGCGATGGCCTTGTTCGGCGAGAAGTACGGCGACACCGTGCGCGTGCTCGACATCGGCTCCTCGAAAGAGCTGTGCGGCGGCGTCCACGTGACCCGCACCGGCGACATCGGCCTGTTCAAGATCGTCGCAGAATCCGGCGTGGCCGCCGGCATCCGCCGCGTCGAGGCCGTGACCGGCGAGGGCGCGCTGGCGCTGGTGCAGGCGATCAATCGCAAGCTGAACGAAGCCGCCGGCGTGCTCAAGACCAGCCCGGACGAGCTGCCATCGCGCATCGGCCAGGTCCAGGACCAGGTCAAATCCCTGGAAAAGGAAATCGCCGCGCTGAAGTCGAAGCTGGCGGCCGGGCAGGGCGACGAGCTGGTGAACCAGGCGGTCGACATCAACGGCATCAAGGTGCTGGCAGCGACCATGGAAGGCGCCGACGTCAACGGCCTGCGTGAAACCATGGACAAGCTGAAGGACAAGCTGAAGACCGCCGCCATCGTGCTGGCGTCTGTGGCTGACGGCAAGGTCAGCCTGATCGCCGGCGTCACCGCCGACGCCACCGGCAAGGTCAAGGCCGGCGAGCTGGTCAACTTTGTCGCCAAGCAGGTCGGCGGCAAGGGCGGCGGCCGTGCGGACATGGCCCAGGCCGGCGGTACCGATCCTGCTGCGTTGCCGCAAGCGCTCGCGGGCGTGGCAGGCTGGGTGACCGAGCGCGTTTCGGCATAAGGTAAGTACGCGTTGCGGGTAGGGTGGACGCGGACGGCCAGTCGACTATGCCGTCCACCCTACCCGCAACGTGGAGGTCGTTGAAAACGCGATGCCCACGCCACATATCTAGACACCAATCAATTCTTCCCAGCTGTCAAGGTCTTGTTGTTGTTGCAACACAACACGGGTATCATAATTTGGTGCGGCGCGTCATAATCCTGCAATAGGAGTAGTATGCGGGCATATGGCCCACCCAACATGCAGGCAAAATCGATGACTGAAACCATGATCGACCCCGGCACCATCGAGTACCGAAAGGACCTGGATGCGCGCGGCTTGAGCTGCCCGCTGCCGATCCTCAAGGCCAAGAAGGCCCTCGCCGAACTGGCGAGCGGCGAGGTGCTGCGCATCGTCGCCACCGACACCGGCTCGGTACGCGACTTCCAGGCTTTCGCCAAGCAAACCGGCAATGCCCTGCTGGCGCACACCATCAACAACGGCGAATTCACCTTCTGGCTGCGCCGTAAGTAAATTTTGCCGGCGAAGCTCTGCCGGCGTCCCGCAGCGCGGGACCGGCGTCTCCCCACTTCCTCAATATTTCCCTGAAAAACTAGCCCCAGTACAAATTAGGGGATTTCCTCTAGCTGAAAAACGCACGATCGTGCTTTAATTCTGTCCTGAACGGAATTTGCTCTTATAATTCGGATCATTTTAGTCAGTCGTCAGTCACTTATTTCATTTTCCAAAGGCCCACTATGAAAGTCCTGGTACCCGTCAAACGCGTGGTCGACTACAACGTCAAGGTCCGCGTCAAGTCCGACGGCAGCGGTGTCGATATCGCCAACGTCAAAATGTCGATGAACCCGTTCGACGAGATCGCTCTGGAAGAAGCCACGCGCCTGAAGGAATCGGGCAAGGTGACTGAGATCGTTGCCGTGACTTGCGGCGTAGCACAGGCCCAGGAAACCCTGCGCACCGGCATGGCCATCGGCGCCGACCGCGGCATCCTGGTCGAGACCGGCGCCGAGATCGAGCCGCTGGGCGTGGCCAAGGTGCTGAAAGCACTGGCCGACAAGGAACAGCCGCAGCTGATCATCCTGGGCAAGCAGGCCATCGACGACGATTCCAACCAGACCGGCCAGATGCTGGCCGCGCTGCTGGGCTGGCCGCAAGCCACCTTCGCCTCGAAAGTCGTGCTGGAAGACGGTAAAGTCACCGTGACGCGCGAAGTCGACGGCGGCCTGGAAACCGTGGCCCTGAGCCTGCCAGCCATCGTCACCACCGACCTGCGCCTGAACGAGCCCCGCTACGTGACGCTGCCGAACATCATGAAGGCCAAGAAGAAGCCGCTCGAGACCATCAAACCGGAAGACCTGGGCGTCGACGTGACCCCGCGCCTGAAGACCGTCAAGGTCGCCGAGCCGGCCAAGCGTTCCGCCGGCATCACCGTGCCGGACGTGGCGACCCTGGTGGCCAAGCTGCGTACCGAAGCCAAAGTCATCTAATAGAATAAACAAGGGATTATCATGGTCGCACTCGTAATTGCAGAACACGACAACGCCGCGCTGAAGGGCGTCACCCTGAACACCGTCACCGCCGCATCGCAATGCGGCGGCGAGGTCCACATCCTGGTCGCCGGCAGCGGCTGCGGCGCCGTGGCCGAGCAGGCCGCCAAGGTCGCCGGCGTCACCAAGGTACTGGTCGCCGATGCGCCGCACTTGCTTGACGGCCTGGCCGAGAACGTCGCCGAGCAGATCCTGGCCGTCGCCGGCAGCTATTCGCACATCCTTGCCCCGGCCTCCGCCTTCGGCAAGAACGTGCTGCCGCGCGTCGCCGCCAAGCTGGACGTGGCCCAGGTGTCGGAAATCACCAAGGTCGATTCGCCCGACACCTTCGAGCGCCCGATCTACGCCGGCAACGCGATCGCCACCGTGCAATCGACGGATAGCGTGAAAGTCATCACCGTGCGCGGCACCGGCTTCGATGCCGCCGCAGCCGAAGGCGGTTCCGCCGCCGTCGAAAGCGTGAGCGCGGTTGCCGATTCGGGCAAATCCAGCTTCGTCGGCCGCGAACTGGCCAAGTCGGACCGTCCGGAGCTGACCGGCGCCAAGATCGTCGTCTCCGGCGGCCGCGGCATGGGCTCGGGCGACAACTTCAAGCTGCTGGAGCCGCTGGCCGACAAGCTGGGCGCCGCCATGGGCGCCTCGCGCGCCGCGGTCGACGCCGGCTACGTGCCGAACGACTGGCAGGTCGGCCAGACCGGCAAGATCGTCGCCCCGACCCTGTACATCGCGGTCGGCATCTCGGGCGCGATCCAGCACCTGGCCGGCATGAAGGACTCGAAGACCATTGTCGCCATCAACAAGGACCCGGAAGCGCCGATCTTCTCGGTGGCCGATTACGGTATCGTGGGCGATCTGTTCGAGGTGGTGCCGGCGCTGGTGAAAGAGCTGGGCTAAACAAGTCGCAGGGCAGGGTGCTCGACATGAACCCGTGCCCGAAAAACCGTCGTTCCCGCGCAGGCGGGAACCCAATTTGCACGCAGACCACCGGCGCTCGCCGTTGCGGGTACGCTAAGAACTTGGGTTCCCGCCTGCGCGGGAACGACGTTTTCATTTGTACGTGCGCATTCAAACGTACGTGACAATCCAAAAGAATACCTAGGAGACCAAGGTGAGCTACAACGCCCCTCTGAAAGACATGCAGTTCGTCCTGAACGAACTGGCCGACCTGTCCGCCATCGCCCAGCTGCCGGGCTGCGAGGACGCGACCCCCGACACCGTCGAAGCGGTGCTGGAAGAGAATGCGAAATTCTGCCGCGACGTGATCGCGCCGCTGAACCATGCCGGCGACAAGGAGCCCAGCTTCTGGCACGACGGCGAGGTCACCACCAGCAAGGGCTTCAAGGAAGCCTTCCGCGCCTTCGCCGACGCCGGCTGGCAGGGCGTGCAGCACCCGGCCGAATACGGTGGCCAGGGCTTGCCGAAACTGGTGGCGACGCCGTGCATGGAGATGCTGCACGGGTCCAACCTGGCGTTCGCGCTGGTGGCGCTGCTGACCGACGGCGCCATCGAGGCCCTGCTCACCGCCGGCACCGACGCCCAGAAGTCGCGCTACATCGAACCGCTGATCAGCGGCCAGTGGACCGGCACCATGAACCTGACCGAGCCGCAAGCCGGCTCCGACCTGGCCGCCGTGCGCACCCGCGCCGTGCCCCAGGGCGACGGCACCTATAAAATCTTCGGCACCAAGATCTACATCACCTACGGCGAGCACGACATGGCCGAGAACATCATCCACCTGGTGCTGGCGCGCACGCCGGATGCGCCGCCGGGCGTGAAGGGGATCTCGCTGTTCATCGTGCCCAAGTTCATGGTGAACGAGGACGGTTCCCTGGGCGAGCGCAACGACGCCCATTGCGTCTCGATCGAGCACAAGCTCGGCATCAAGGCCAGCCCGACCGCCGTGCTCCAGTTCGGCGACAACGGCGGCGCCATCGGCACCCTGGTGGGCGAGGAAAACCGCGGCCTGGAATACATGTTCATCATGATGAACGCGGCCCGTTTCGGCGTCGGCATGCAGGGCGTCGGCCTGGCCGAGCGCGCCTACCAGCAAGCTGCGGCCTTCGCCAAGGAGCGCGTGCAGTCGCGCGCCGTGGAAGGCTCGAGCGGCCCGGTCGCCATCATCAACCACCCGGACGTGCGCCGCATGCTGATGTCGATGCGCTCGCAGACCGAGGCGGCGCGCGCGCTGGCCTATGTCGGCGCCGGCCTGTCCGACCTGGCCCACAGCCACCCGGATGAAGCCACCCGCAAGGCCAACCTGGCGGTCTACGAATACCTGGTTCCGGTCATCAAGGGCTGGTCCACCGAGATGAGCGAGCAGGTCGCGCGCGACGGCGTGCAGGTGCATGGCGGCATGGGCTTCATCGAGGAGACCGGCGCCGCCCAGCACTACCGCGACGCCAAGATCCTCACCATCTACGAGGGCACCACCGCGATCCAGGCCAACGACCTGGTCGGCCGCAAGACCGTGCGCGACGGCGGCGAGGTGGCCAAGTCCATCATTGCACAAGTGCGTGCCACGGAAACGCAATTGGGCGAAGGGCAGGGCGCCGACTTCGCTGCCATTCGTTCGCAGCTGGCGGCCGGCAGCGCTGCGCTGGAAGCGGTGGTCGACTTCGTGGTCGCCAACACCAGGTCCGATCCGCGCGCCGTGTTCGCCGGCAGTGTGACTTACCTGAAGCTGGCCGGCATCGTGCTGGGCGGCTGGCAGATGGCGCGCGCAGCCCTGGCCGCGCAGCGCAAGCTGGACGCGGGCGATGGCGACGCCGCCTTCTACCGTGCCAAGATCGCCACCGCGCGCTTCTTCGCCGACCATATCCTGTCCCAGGCCGAGGGCTTGCGCCATGCGATCGTGGAGGGCAGCGCCGGCGTGCTGGCGCTCGACGTCGAGCAGTTCTGATCACCGTCAGCGAGGTGTGACAGGCGGCCCCGAGGGGCCGCTTTTTTTTGGGCGTGTTTTTTGGCGCCGCTTTTTCTATGGACGCGATTCGGCGAATTGTTGTGTGCGGCCCAGCGCGTCAATCGTGCTGCCGCCGCACTTGAGGCTCCTTAAACGGCTGGCATGGCAGCGGCTCCTAGAATGCCTGCTTACGACTGCAGACCACAGGAGAATCCATGTCTTTCCCTATCCGTCGCACGCTGTTGCCGGTATCGACCATTGCCGCTTTGCTGACTTGCCTGGCCGCTTGCGGCGGTGGCGGCGAGCATGCCACGCCCATCGTCGCCAATCCGCAGCTGCCCGACCCGCCGCCGCAACCGGCACCGCCACCGGCGGCCGAACTCACCCTGGAGGCGGCCTACACCGCGATCGCCGCCTCCACCGGCTTCAGCCAGCCCAACTGGCCGGCATGGAATCACACCGGCACTGCGCCAGTCGACGGGGTGGGCTGCGCGCGCAACGAGAATTACCACGTCCACGCGCTGCTGTCGGTCTATCGCAACGGCCAGCGCCTTGCCATTCCCGATTCGATCGGGCGCGGCAGCGGCTGCAGCTACGAAATGCACACCCACGACGGTTCGGGCGTGATCCACATCGAGACCGACGTACCCAAGACCTTCACCCTGGGGCAATTCCTGGCGCTGTGGGGCCAGAGCATCAGCGCGGGCAGCATCCTAGGACTGGCGGGGCCGGCCCAATACTACGTGATCGAGAACGAAAAGATCACGCCGCTGACCACGGATCCCGCGGCCGTGGTGCTGGCGGGGCGCAAGGAAATCGTGATCATCACCGGCACGCCGCCCAAGACCTTGCCGCGTTACGACTGGGCCAACAGCGGCCTTTGATCACCCGTAGGCGCCACCGGTATAGAGCAGGTCGAACAGGCGCGCGATGGTCGCGATCAGTGCGGTGGCGCCGACCAGCATGGTCAGTACCAGCAGCAGCGCCAGCGGCCAGCGCGAATGCGATGCGCAGCCCGTGCCGGGATTATGTTTGGCGTCCCAGCGCTCGTCCGGCGTCAGGCCGATCGACAGCGCCTCGATGAAGCCGACGATGCAGGAGACGATCAGCGGTAGCAGCACATAAAAGGCGTTGGACGCGTGGCCGGCGCCGTACACGAGACCGGCAATCGGCAGGCTGCATACATGGAGCAGGCCGAGGCGGTCGACCGGGCTTTTCAGGTAAAAGCGGTGGACACCGAGCCCGCCCAGCAGGAAGGCGAGGGCGGTGGCGAGGGTCTTGTTCTTGTGTCGCGGCATGGGCGGTCGGCGGCCTGTTGTTGTGGGAATGCAAAGCAGCCAGTATCGTCCAAAATTGTCCGCCAAGCATCTTGTTTTACGCGCCGGCGGACGCCGCGCAAGAGAGAAGATCGGCGCCGGCAGGTAGCGCTGTAGCACAAAATAGGCCATAATGCTGGATTCGGCCGGGACTGCGCGCCCAGCTGGTGTTCGTTTTTACATCAACGCTTGCTGATGCACGGCGTGGCGGGCTATAATCGTCGGCTTTCTCCGTCCAGTACAATTTTTTGGAAATATTATGGTCGTTATTCGTTTAGCTCGTGGTGGTGCCAAAAAGCGCCCGTTCTACAACATCGTTGCAACCGATTCGCGCAATCGTCGCGATGGCCGTTTCATCGAGCGCATCGGTTACTACAACCCGATGGCATCGGGCCAGGAAGTCGGCCTGAACATCACCGCTGACCGTCTGGCCTACTGGCAAGGCGTTGGCGCGCAACTGTCGCCAACCGTTGCTCGTCTGGTCGCTGGCCAGAAGCCTGTCGCTGCTTAATTATAAAAATTAATTAGCAACTAATTGACAAGGCAGACGGTTTGACCGATTCAGCAGCAACGATGGGAAGCGCGGTTCCAGCACATGTTCCTGCCGACCTGATCCAGGTCGGCTACATCACCGGCGCCTACGGGCTCCGGGGCGGGATCCGCATCACCCCGCATTCGCTCGATGCGGATGCGCTGCTGAACGTGAAAACCTGGTGGCTCGACAAGCCGTCGCTGCGCCCCGTGCAAGTACGGAGCGCGAAGTTCCACAGCGGCGATGTCACTGCCACCCTGGTCGATTTGAACGACCGCGATCTGGCCGAGGCGCTGAAAGGCGCGACCGTGCAAGTGTCGCGGGCCGATTTTCCGGCATTGCCGGAAGACGAGTTCTATTGGACCGACCTGATCGGCATGGACGTGGTGAACCTGGAGGGCGAAGCCCTTGGCAAGGTCAGCGACATGATGCACAACGGCGCGCAATCCATCCTGCGGATCACGCCGGTGCCCGTCGCGACGGATGCCGCTCCCGCCGACAAGGTGGACGAGCGCCTGGTGCCTTTCGTGGACCAGTTCGTCAAGACTGTCGACCAGAAAGCAAGACTGATTACCCTGGATTGGGGTCTGGATTATTAATCCGATCTGCAACACGGCGCGAGGTCCCGATGCAGTTTGACGTCGTGAGCTTGTTTCCGGAAATGTTCGCCGCATTGACGCAGTCGGGTGTGACCCGGCGCGCGCACGAGCAGGGGCTGTGGCAATTGTCGCTCTGGAATCCACGCGATTTCACCCAGGACCGCCACCGCACCGTCGACGACCGTCCGTATGGCGGCGGTCCCGGCATGGTGATGATGGCGCGCCCGCTCGAAGCGGCCATCGATGCGGCCAGGCAGCGGCAGATCGACCTCGGCTTGCCGGCACCGCGTGTGGTGTTCATGTCGCCACAAGGCAAGCCGCTGACGCACGAGCGCGCGATGGCGCTGAAGAACGAGCCCGGCCTGGTCGTGCTGTGCGGCCGCTACGAAGCGGTGGACCAGCGCCTGCTGGACCGCGTGGTCGACGAGGAGATCTCCCTCGGCGATTTCGTGCTGTCCGGCGGCGAGATCCCGGCCATGGCCTTGATGGACGCCGTGGTGCGCCTCATCCCCGGCGTGCTGGGCGACGACGCCTCGGCGGTCGAAGACAGTTTTGTCAACGGCTTGCTGGATTCGCCGCATTACACGCGACCGGATGTGTACGAAGACGTGGCAGTCCCGCCGGTCCTGATGGGCGGGAACCACGCCGAAATCACCAAGTGGCGGCGCCAGCGCATGCTGGAAGCCACCGCGAAGAAACGGCCCGATCTGCTGGACAAGGCGCGCAGCGCCGGTCAGCTGAGCAAGGCCGATGAAAAGTTTCTGGCAGCGTTGAAGGACGCTGCCGACTGAATTTGCGCCGGCCGCAAGGCCGCTGCAAAAAACTGCGGACATGTTGTCCGTGCGTTCACCCCCATCCTCTACCGGGCAAGCGTTACGGCGCCGGCATGATGGTTACAGGAGTCATCCAAATGGATCTGATCCAGCAACTCGAGCAAGAAGAAATTGCGCGCCTCGGCCGCAACATCCCTGATTTCGCACCAGGCGACACCGTTGTCGTCAGCGTCAACGTCGTCGAAGGCAACCGCAAGCGCGCCCAGGCATACGAAGGCGTCGTCATCTCGCGTCGTAACCGCGGCCTGAACTCGAACTTCATCGTTCGCAAGATCTCGTCGGGCGAAGGCGTCGAGCGTACGTTCCAGCTGTACTCGCCGCTGATCGCTTCGATCGAAGTCAAGCGTCGTGGTGACGTGCGTCGTGCGAAGCTGTACTACCTGCGCGAGCGTTCGGGCAAATCGGCACGTATCAAAGAAAAACTGCCACAACGCAAGGTCGCTACGGCCGCTGCGAAGTAATAGTTTAGGTAGTGAAAAAAAGGCATCCCATGGATGCCTTTTTCTTTATGGTCGCCGTTTTTGTCATGCGGCATTAGTTTCGAAGAATATCTTGGCAAAACTGCTCATCGATCCCCAGCGCCTGCCCATCGACGCGATTGCCGGCGAGCCCGCGCTGCCGCCCGAGCGCCTGGACCCCGATTGGCTGCGCCGCCGCCTGGCCGACCCCAGGCCCTGGACCCCCGAACTCCCGGAAGACCTGCTGTTCCGCCTCGGCAAACTCCGGCGCGCCGCGGTGCTGGTGCCCCTGGTCCGGCGCCCGGCCGGCCTGACGGTGCTGCTGACCCAGCGCACTGCCCATTTGACCGCCCATGCCGGCCAGGTCAGCTTTCCCGGCGGCAGCGCCGACGCCGTCGATTCCTCCGCCATCGAAACCGCGCTGCGCGAGAGCGAGGAAGAGATCGGCCTGCAGCGCCGCCATGTGGAAATCATCGGCGTGCTGCCGGACCACGCCACCGCCTCCAGCTTCCTGGTCACGCCGGTAATCGCCCTGGTCACGCCGCCCTTCGAGCTGCAGGCGGAACCGGGTGAGGTCGCCGAGATCTTTGAAGTGCCGCTGGCCTTCCTGATGGATGGCATGCACCACCAGCGCATGTCCTTCGACTTGCCGGACGGGGGCGGGCGGCGCAGCTTTTATGCGATGCCGTATGAGCGCTTCTTCATCTGGGGGGCGACGGCGGGGATGTTGCGGAATCTGTTCCACCTGCTGCGGGCGTGAGTCGCCTTACGCAATAGCACAACGTCGCCCCTGCGGAGGCGAAATGGTGCCCCCGGCACCATTTCCCCAAGTTCTGCGAGCGCTATCGGCACCTCGGAAAAATTGGGCTCCTGCCTTCGCAGGGGCGACGGTAAGAGTAAACGATCAACCTTTGATTTGATTCCCGACGCCCTCTGCGCTATCGTAGCGGGCAATGAAGTCTGGCAACAAATAAAGGACCGTGCATGACATTCTTTTCCATCCTGTGCGCACTCATCATCGAGCAGCTGAAGCCCCTGCGCGCGGATAACCAGGTCTACGCCGAGATCAAGCGCTTCGCCATGCGTATCGAAGGCTGGTTCAATGCCGGGCAGGTGAGCCATGGACGGCTGGGCTGGCTGCTGGTGATCGGCGGCCTGATGCTGCCCACCGTGGTGATCTACTGGGTGCTGCTGCGCTACAACCTGGTGTTCGCGGCCTTTGCCTGGAACGTGCTGATCGTCTACCTGACCCTGGGTTTCCGCCACTACAGCCATTATTTCACCTCGATCCAGTTTTCCCTGAACGCCGGCGATGACGCCACCGCGCGCACCCTGCTGGCCGAGTGGACCAGGACCGACACGGTCGGCATGGACAGCACCGAGATCGCCCGCATGGCGGTCGAAAAGGCATTGATCACGACTCACCGCAATGTGTTCGGCGTGTTCTTCTGGTTCCTGATGCCGCTCGGCCCGGCATGCGCCGTCATGTACCGCGTGTCCGAATACCTGGCGCGCGCCTGGAACGAGCCCGACCACATGCGCAACGAAGCCTTCGGCCAGTTTGCCGCGCGTGCCTTTTACTGGATCGACTGGATCCCGGTGCGCCTGACCGCGATCGCCTTTGCCGTGGTCGGCAATTTCGAGGATGCCATCTATGCCTGGCGCAACTTCGCCCACCGCTGGACCGACGAGTCGCGCGGCATCATCCTGGCGGCCGGCGGCGGCGCCATGGGTGTGCGCCTGGGCACGCCGCTGGAAACCGCGGCGCGCTACGTGACGCCGGATGCCGCCACCGTCGACCTGTCCGACAGCGAGGCCGACGTGCTGCCGGGCGAGGAGCCGAACGTGCGTTCGCTCCAGAGCACGGTCGGCCTGGTCTGGCGCGCACTGTTATTATGGATGCTGCTTCTGCTGTTGTTGTCGGGTGCCGTGTTGCTGGGCTGAAACATCTTGAGAGGCCGGCCGGCGGACGGGACAGACAGGGCTCGTCCGCAGGTCTTCTATAAGATATAATACCGGCGTTGTTCTCATCCACGCTTCATGTTTCAGTAAGCTGCACTATGGCCGATTTACCGCAAAACGGGAAAGACCGCGCCGACGAGTTCTTCATTCTCGGCGTGACAAGCAAGGGCCGGCAGTTCCGTCCAAGTGATTGGGCCGAACGCCTGTGCGGCGTGATGTCGTGCTTCCGCCCGCCAGGCAGCGGCGGACGCAATGCTCACCTGAAATTTTCGCCCTACGTCTATCCGACCAACGTGAATGGCGTCAAGGCCGTCGTGGTCAACAACGCCCTCAAGAGCGTGGAACCCCTGGCTTACCACTTCGTGGTGAATTTCGCCAAAGACAACGATCTGCAGCTCGTCGAAGCCTGCTACGTCCCCCCGCCAGAAGAAAAGAAACCCTGAGTCGTTCCCAGCGCGGATTTGATCCTGATCAAAGCCGCATGATCCAAGCGCGTTAGCGTTAGAGCTTGCGCAAGGAGAACGCCATGGAACTCAGGAAATTGTGCACCCTCGATACGGTCTGCTGCGGCCGCCATGAAAGCGTGCAGGGCGCGGCCCTCCTGATGCGCAGGCATCATGTCGGCGACATCATCGTGGTCGATGAACCGGATGGCGAGCGCAGCCCCATCGGCATCGTCACCGACCGCGACATCGTGGTCTCCGTCATCGCCCTCGGCCTCGACCCGGTCGGCCTCGAAGTCGGCGACATCATGAGCGACGATTTGCTGGTCGCGGGCGAACACGACGATCCCTACGCCACCATCGAACGCATGCGCCTGCGCGGCATCCGCCGGGTGCCGGTGGTCACCGACCATGGCAGCTTGGCCGGTATTGTCAGCGCCGACGACTTGCTGGTCTTCCTGGCCGAGGAAATGGAAGAGCTGTCGCGCATCAGCCCCTACCAGCAGCAACACGAAAAACGCGCCCGCCAATAGCGCCGGCCGCCGGATCGCCCCCCGGTAAGTTCCTCCTAAGTCACCGTCTGTTACCATGATGCATGCCTGCCATGGCTGTGGCGGCACCGCATAACTACAGATGGAGTGACATGAGCTCGATGTTTTCCCCACGCGGCCTGGTCGCGTCCTTGTCCCTGATTGGCCTGTCCTTCGTCGCCACCGGCCCGGCCTGGTCGCTCGACTTGCCGAAAGGCGTGGTGCAGGGACCGTCGGTCGAAGGCATCACCGAATACCGGCTGCCGAACGGCCTCAAGGTGCTGCTGTTCCCGGATTCCTCGCGCCCCACCGTTACCGTCAATGTGACCTACCTGGTCGGTTCGCGCCACGAGAACTATGGCGAGACCGGCATGGCCCACCTGCTCGAGCACCTGATGTTCAAGGGCAGCCCCAAGCACCCGGACATCACGGCCCAGTTCGCCGACCGCGGCATGCAGTTCAACGGCACCACCTCGCTCGACCGCACCAATTACTACGAGGTGTTCCAGGCGTCCCCGGATAACCTGCAGTGGGCGCTGCAGATGGAAGCCGACCGCATGACCCATTCGAACATCGCGCGCAAGGACCTCGATTCCGAGATGACGGTGGTGCGCAACGAATACGAGAACGGTGAGAACTCACCCGGCGCGGTGCTGATGAAGCGCATGCAGAACATCGCCTACGACTGGCACGCCTATGGCCGCTCGACCATCGGCAACAAGAGCGACATCGAGAACGTCAAGATCGCCAACCTGCAGCAGTTCTACCGCACCTATTACCAGCCGGACAATGCGGTGCTACTGGTGGCCGGCAAGTTCGACCCGGCCCAGACCCTGCTGTCCATCAACCGCCTGTTCGGCGCGATCCCGAAACCCAAGCGCACGCTACCCCAGTTCTGGACGGTGGAACCGACCCAGGACGGCGAGCGCAGCTTCGAAGTGCGGCGCCAGGGCGACGTGCAGATCGTCGCGCTCGGGTACAAGATCCCCTCCGGCCTGCACGACGACAGCGACGTGCTGAACTTCGCCAACACCATCCTCGGCGACGTGCCGAGCGGGCGGCTCCACAAATTGTTGGTCGAAACCGGCAAGGCAAGCCAGGTGTTCGCCTTCCCCCAGACCGGCTTCGCCCCCGGCCTGCAATACTTCGGCGCGGTGGTCAAGAAGGGCGATCCTGTGGAGCCGGTGCGCGCCGCGCTGACGCAAGCGGTCGAGGAATTCAGCCAGCATCCGCCGACGCCGGAAGAAATGGAGCGCACCCGCCGCACCTACCTGAACGACATCGAGCGCAGCCTGAACGACCCGCAGCAGGTGGGGGTGGCGCTGTCGGAAGTGATCGCGCTGGGCGACTGGCGTTTGTTCTTCGTCGGCCGCGACCGCGTGCCGACCATCACCGCCGAGCAGGTGGCAAGCGCCGCCGGGCGCTATTTCAAGCGCGACAACCGCGTCAGCGGCAGCTTCGTCCCGGACGACGCGCCCCAGCGCGCGGTGATTCCCCCGGCGCCGACGGTGGAGAGCCTGCTGAAGGACTTCAAGCCGCAAGCCTCGACCTTGACGGCCGAAGACTTCGAGCCGACCCAGGCCAACATCATGAAGCGCACCACCCTGGTCACTGCCGGCGGGGTCAAGCTGGCGCTGTTGCCGAAGAAGAACCGCGGCCAGACCGTCACCGTGGACCTGAGCCAGCATTTCGGCGACGAGCAGAACTTGTTCGGCAAGGGCGCCATCCCGGGACTGACCGCCGCCATGCTGACGCGCGGCAGCGCGCGCTACGACCGGGTGCAGCTGGCCGACGCCTTCGACAAGCTGAAAATCGCCGGCGGCCCCACCCATTTCCAGACCACGCGCGAGAACCTGGCCGACGCCCTGAAACTGGTGGCCCACGTGCTGCGCGAACCGAGCTTCCCGGCGGCCGAATTCGAGCAGCTGCGCAAGCAGTCGCTGGTGTCGTTGGAGGCCAGCCGCAGCGAACCGCAGAACGTGGCTTCGCGCACGCTCAACGAACACTTCGACATCTATCCGAAGGGCGACATCCGCCACGAGACCACGCTGGAAGAAGACATCGCCGACATCCAGGCAGCAAAGCTGGACGACCTGAAAGCCTTCCACCGCGATTATTACGGCACCGTGCCGGCCGAGATGGCGATCGTCGGCGACTTCGACGCCAAGGCCATCGAGCCCCTGGTCGATCAGTTGTTCGGCGCCTGGAAAGCGCCGATGCACGTGGCGCCGGTGCTGCGCAAGCACGCGGACATCGCGCCGATCCGGCAGACCCTGAACACGCCGGACAAGGAAAACGGCTTCTACACCGCGCGCATGAACCTCGACCTGAACGTCGAGGATCCGGATTATCCGGCGCTGATGCTGGCCGATTACATCTTCGGCGGCGGCGGCGGCCTGAAGTCGCGCCTGATGGACCGCATCCGCCAGAAAGAGGGCCTGTCCTACGGCGGCGGCACCCAGCTGGTGGCGGGCGACCAGGACCGCGCCGGCATGTTCGCGATCAGCGCCATCGCCGCGCCGCAGAACCTGGCCAAGGTCGATGTCGCGGTGCGCGAGGAACTGGCGCGTGCGCTCAAGGACGGCTTCAGCGCGGCTGAACTGGCGGGCGCCAAGTCGGGCCTGATGCAGCAGCGCATCCAGACCCGCGCCGACGACGGTGCCCTGGCAGCCGGCTGGACCTCCTACCTCTACCGCGGCCGCACCTTCGAGTGGTCGGCCCAGTTCGAAGGGCGATTGATGGCGGTCACCTTGCCGCAGCTGAACGCGGCCTTCCGCAAGGCGCTCGATCCGGCCAAGCTGTCGGTGGTGATGGCGGGTGACCAGTCGAAAACCGCGTCCGCTGCCAAGGCAGTCAAATGATTGCACCCTGAATGCAACACTTGGCGGCCATTCTGGGTCGAAACTGCCGAGAAACTTGGTCATTGCCCTTTACGGCGCTATGATGTTGCCTGTGAGAAGTATTGCACATAAGCAGCAAACATTGCGCAAGGTTATTGTAAAGGAAGCATCATGAAGGGCTTGACCAAACAACCGCCAAGCGGGATTTCCTATGCCGGCAAGGTGGTGCTGGTGACGGGGGCCGCCAGCGGCATCGGCCGCGCGATCGCACTGGCATTCGGCAGGGCAGGCGCCTGCGTCGTCATCGCCGACACCGCGGTCGACGGCGGCCACATGACGGCGGCGCTGATCGTCGAAGCCGGCGGCAAGGCCCTGTTCGTGAAGACCAACGTCACGGTGGCGGCGGAAGTCGACACCCTGCTGGACAAGGCGGTGGCGCACTACGGCCGCATCGACTGCGCGGTGAACGGCGCCGCCATCGAAGAGGAATCGATGCCGCTGGCCGAGGGCGAGGATGCCCAGTTCGACCGCATCATGAACGTCAACGTCAAGGGCGTCTGGCTGTGCATGCGCAGTCAGCTGCGTCGCATGCTCAAGCAGGAGGGCGGCGGCGTCATCCTGAATATCGCCGACGCCGGCGGCCTGGTCGCGGTGCCCAACCGCGCCGTGTACGCGGCCTCGAAGCACGCGGTGATCGGCCTGACCCGCACTGCGGCGGTGGAATACGCCAAGTCGGACATCCGCATCAACAGCCTGTGCCCGGGCGCCGTCAAGACCCCGATGCTGGCGCGCATGCTGGAGCGCGAGCCGGGCCGCGACAAGAAGCTCAAGGCCGCGCACCCGATGGGCCGCATCGCCGATCCGTCCGAGGTGGCGAATGCGGCGTTGTGGCTGTGCTCGGAGCAGGCGTCGTTCGTGACCGGGCACCAGCTGGCGATCGATGGGGGTTTGACGGCGATGTGAGGTACAACGCCGCGTCACCAAAAACGTCGCCCTTGCCTTCGCAGGGGCGACGTTTTAATTTCGCGGGAGCTTCGCTGCCATGGCGCTCCCTCAATGCCGGCTTACGGCCGCTTCTTGACCTTCACCCGCTGCTGCTGCTTTTGCTGCGTCTGGTTCTTGTTCTGCTTGGCGGTGTACAGCGCCACGGCGTCTTCCTTCGCGCGTGCCAGCGTGCGCATGTCCTCGTGGTCGTCGTGGGGCGAAAAATATTCGGCTTCCTGGGCGTCCATCACCAGTTTGATGGCCGCTTCGTCGTCCAGGTCGTAGATTTCGGTGATCAGGGTGGTGACCTCGTCGAGGTAGGCTTCGTAAGTCAGGGTTTCCATTGTTTCTTGCTTTCAGGGTAAAAGGGCTGCGTCGCGTTCGCTGCCGATGCCGGTGTCCATGCGAGCGTCGATGCGGGCATCGATGCGCGCGCGGATCCAGGCGTGGCTGCAGGCGGTGACAAGCTGCGCCATCCGCACCGGAAAATGAATGATGCCGTGCGGCGCTTCAGGCAGCAGGTGCAGCTCGGCGTCGGCGCCGGCGGCTTGCCACCGGGCCGCCATTGTAATCGTATCGTCGCGCAGCGGGTCGCGTTCTCCGGCAAACAGGATGGCGGGCGGCATGCCGGCCAGGTCGCCGTAGAGCGGCGAGAGCGGTGCTTGGCGTCGTTCGTCATCGTCCAGGCCGGGCGTCAGATGACGCAGCGACGCCAGCATGCCGGGACCGTCCAGCACCAGGGTGTCGGGGCCGGCCTGGCGCACGCTCGGGGTGCCGCCGAAGTCGTACACGCCGTAATACAGTACCGCGCCGGCGATGCGCGCGAGTAGCGCCGGCCTGGCTTTCAGGCGCAGCAGCGTCGCCGCCGCCAGCTGGCCGCCGGCCGATTCGCCGACGATGAACATCGGCAAGCCATCGACCTCGGGCAGGCCGCCTTCCAGCAGCCAGCGCGCGGCGGCCAGGCAATCGTCCATCAGGCCGGCGATCGGTGTGTCCAGCGCCAGCCGGTAATCGACCGACACCACCGTGACCCCGCAGGCTTTCACCATGGCGGCGTTCAACTGGTCGTTCATGCGGGCGTTGCCGAGCACCCAGCCGCCGCCGTGGATGTCGAGCACCACTGCACGCACGGCGCCCTTGGCCGGACGCAGGATGCGCACCCGCACCTGCTGCGCGCCCACGCGGCGGTCTTCGGCATGGATGCCGGCGCGTGCCAGGCGCCGCTTGGCGCCCACTTGCGACAGGCGCAGCAGCCCTTGCGCCATGCGTGCCAACGGGCGGTACTTCATGCCGAAGCGCGGCGACCTGGCCAGCTTGTCGTTGAAGGCGCGCAGTTCCTGCAGGGTGGATGGGTCGATAGTCAGTGGGGGCATGGATCAGACAGCGCTGAGTTCGGCGACGAAGTCGTACATGTCGCCACGGAAGTAGGAGCGGCAGAATTCCACCGCCTGGCCGTCGGGCAGGAAGCCGAGGCGTTCCACGCACAGGCCGGCGTCGCCTTCCTTCGATTGCAGCAGCCTGGCCTGTTCGGCGTTCAGCAGCAGGGCGGACAGGCGCTGCAATGCGCGCACCGGGCGCTTGCCGGCCGCTTCCAGGGCTTCGTACATCGACACGTCCACCGCCGCCAGCGAGGGCAGGGCGCTGGCGGCGATGGTCGCGTATTCCAGGCACATCGGCATGTCGTCGGCGTAGCGGATGCGGTCGAAGCGGTAGACGCCGGCGCCGGGCGACAGGCGCAGGCGCAGCGCTTCCTCCGGCGTGACCGTGCCCTCGGCGCGCTTGAGCCAGACGCTGCGCGGCGTGCGGCCGCGCGAACGCATGTCCTCGGAAAACGAGGTCAGCTTGGCGAAATTCTTTTCGATGCGGGTATTGATGAAGTTGCCGGAGCCGGGACGGCGCACCAGCAAGCCTTCGTCGACCAGGCCGTCGATCGCCTTGCGCACCGTGATGCGCGAGATGTCGAGCTCGGTCGCCAGCTGGCGCTCGGCCGGCAGCGCCTCGGCCGGGCCGAACACGCCGCGCTCGATCGACTCGCGCAGGGCCCGCTGCAGCTGCTGGTAAAGCGGCAGCTTGCTGGTGGCGGACAGGGTGTGCATCAGCTGCGCGAGAGGCGACATGCGGCGGAACGGAGAATGGAAGGTGCGCCGATCATACCAAAAAAATACCGCCCCGCAGGAGGACATCGCGGAGACCATCAAGGGTGCTTTCAAGGGTGCTTATTTGGGCCGCGGGCGGCTCAGCTTGCGGTCCGGCTGCACCAGCTTGCCCGAGCGGATCAGCTGGACCGTGGATGCCACCGCGCGCGCCACGTTGCGCACCTCTTCCTGGAAGTCAGTGTCCTTGTCGAGCGTCTCGTGACTGTCTGCGTAGGATTCGTAGTAGCCGACGTAACGGTCCAGCTTGGCCTGGGTACCGGCGTCGATGAAGCCCATCCAGTCCAGCCAGTCCGACAGCGAACGGCGCAGGCCTTCGATGCCGGCGACGTCGCCATGCACCACCAGGCCATAGGCGCGGCCGGCGAGGTGTTTCGGGTAGTCCCAGTCCTGCTCCAGCGCCTTGGCTTCCTCGGGCTTCTTGCCGTGGGTCGAGCTGGGGTCCGGATTGCCGCCGTCGGCGCACACCAGGCGGTCGATCATCAGCTTCAGCACCGCCGGCGCCTGGTACCAGTAGGTCGGGGTCAGGATGATCACCGCGTGGGCGGACACCCAGCGTTCGTAGATCTCGTTCATCCAGTCGTTGTCCTGGTCCAGCGAATGGTTCGGGTAGCAGCTGCAAGGCCAGTGGCAGAGTGGCATCGCGGTCGACACGCAGGCCTTGCAGGGGTGGATGCGGCGTTCGTAGTCCGAGGTCAGCAGCGACAGGTCGAGCAGGTCGCTCTCGATGCCTTCGGCCTGCAAGATGTCTTCGCACAGTTTGCTCAGGCGCCAGGTTTTCGAAATTTCGCTGGGGCAGCTGCCGTCGTTGCGCGCGGAGGCGTTGATCACCAGCACCCGGCTGCGGGTGGCCGGGTCCTTCTGGCGCGCCTCGGCGGCCAGCAGGCGGTCATGCGCTTCCTTCCACTCCACCGACAAATCGTAGTCGGGATCGGCGAAGCCGGGGCCGGCCTTGACCGTGATCGGCGCCTTGTGGGAATCGATATAGTTCTTCCAGGCGATTTCCTCGACAGAGGCCAGTTCGCGGCTCACTTCCTGGAAGGACGGATCGTAGAACTTGCGCATGAAGCGCAGGTGGAATTCGTTGCGGTCCAGCTTGGCGGGCGCCTGGCCCTTGCGCACGGTCGTCATGACTGCCTTTACGGAATAGTATCTGGGCAATTATGAAACGTGGGCAAGGTCCAGCCGGTACGCTGCCTAACCGAAGAAAGCAAAAAGCGGCGCCGGCTGGGAACCGGCACCGCTTTTCAGAGGCGTTGACGATTACTTGGCTGCGCCAGTGTGCGGGTGGTTCACCAGCAGGATCCAGTACTTGGCGATGTCGGCCGCGCCGCTGCCGCCCTTGACGGTTTCGAAGGTCTTGATCGCCTGGTCTTTCTTGCCGGCGCGCGCATAGGCCATGCCCAGGCGCAGCTTGGCTTCGTCAGGCTGCTTCAGGCCGCCCTTGGCGATACCCTGCTCGATGAAGCCGATGCCCTTGTCGAACTGGTCCATGGTCACGTAAGCCCAGCCCAGGTTGACCAGGCCGGCGCCATTCTTCGACTTGGAGGCCGAGGCTTCGCCAGTGGCGATGTTCTTGGCGTCGTCGGCGGCGCCCTTGGTGGCGCGGTCGCGCAGCTGGCGGTGGGCGGCGGCATTGCTGCCGGTGCCCAGCACGCCCGCCGCGAAGCCGGCGTCCACGACCTTCTTGGCTTCGGTCGGGAAACCGTCCTTCAGCGTCAGCTCGGCCAGGTCGGCGTAGGTTTCCGGTGCCAGTTTCTGGACGGCGGCAAACTGCAGGCGCAGCACGTCGGTGATGTAGGTTTCCTGATTGAAGCCGGGACGGCGCACCACGCCGCGGTTGATCACGTCCAGCCAGTAGTCGTCGGTCGGGTAGTAGGCGGCCAGCTTTTCCAGGCCGTACAGGTAACCGGCCTCATCCTTGACCTTGTTGGCGGCCGAGGCGTACATGCGCAGGTCTTCGGTCGCGGGCGGCTTGCCGGCTTTTTCCGACGCCTCGATGCTCGGGCGCAGCAGCTTGACCGCGGCGGCATAGTCGCCGCTCAGGTAGTAGGAACGCACCAGCGGCGCGCTCACCGCGTCGGCCTGGGCCGGGACGTCCTTCTGGATGCGCTGGTACCACTCGATGGCTTTCGGGTAGTTCTTGGCGTTGTAGTAGGAACCGGCCAGGGCCTGCATGAAGTTGCCCTGGTCGGCCTGCGGCAGCTTGCCCGAGGCCAGGATGGCTTCCAGTGCGGCGGTCACGCCCGCCTCGTTGTTGGTGGCGGTTGCCAGCGACAGTTTCATGCGGTTCAGGACGTAGTTCTCGTAAGGCGTACGGTTCTGGACGGCTTCGGCCTGAGTGACGCGGTTCTGGACTTCGGTGTAATTCTTGGCGTCCATCAGCGGCTTGATCTGGGCGGGATCGAGCAGCTTGAACAATTCTGGGCGAACCGCATCCGCCGGCGCCTGGGCGGCGGCCGGCGCGTCCTTGTTCTGCGCGGAGGCGCTGTGCATCAGGGCCGGGGCGGCGTTCAGGCCAATGGCGGCCAGCATCAGGGCAAGACGGGCAAAACGGAATTGGGACATGAATAATCCTTCTTTAATGACTGAAAAATGCCACTGTCATCGACTTAAACAATGGTGACTTTGCCAATGCGGACAAGGCGTGCATTGTCCCACAAAGTGCGGCTCAGGCGCAGCTCCGGTGCAATTGTGCCGCACCCCGGCCGGGAAGGCGGACGTCGTTACAATGCGTTACCGCCGGGTTTCATGCTGTTTGCGGAGCGCGGCCCGGCATCAGAATCCCGGCACCGGGCAGTGTCCCGTGGCCTCGATCTCGCCGCGCAGCCAGGCATTCACCGCGTCCAGTGCCGGCGGCGCGAAGCCATAGGTCATCAGGGCCGGCGCGGCGATGTCGAGGGCCTGGTAGGGATTCCACAGCGCCAGGTGCAGGTCCGGCCGCCAGCCTGTGCGCGCGCGCGGGCCGTAGCGCCGGCGCGAGGTCGAGGCCAGCACGGTGAAGCGGCCGTCGTCCGGCAGGCTGGCCCAGTCGAAGGCTTCGGCGTCCGCGAAGGTCACCAGCTCCACCTCGTACAGCGTCGCCAGTGACGCGGCGATGCGCTCGGCCGGCACCCCGGCTTCCGACACGCCGTCGCTGACCACGTCCTGGCGCGCTATCAGGCGCAGCTTGGCGCCGGGCGCGGGACGCTGCGGGTTACCGTGCGCCGACAGGCCGCGGCGCCAGGCCTCGGCCATCAGGACGCGGTCGGCGGCTTCGGTTTCATAGGGAGCGGCGGCGGCCGGATGCGCTACCGCCAGCTTGTCCAGCCGTGCCAGGCGGGCTGCCACTTCGCTGCGCGCCAGGCGGCCGTCATCGATGGCGGCGGCGATCGCGTCCAGCGTCTGCTCCTGGGTTTCCCGGCTGCCGATCGCCATCACCATGTCGGCGCCGGCCAGCAGGGCATTCACGGCGGCCGCACCGGCATCGTAGCGCTGGGCGATCGCGTGCATGTCCATGCCGTCGGTGATGATCACGCCGCGGTAGTCCATCTGCTCGCGCAGCAGGCCGCTCAGGATGGCGCGCGACATGGTCGCCGGGTGGTGCGGGTCCAGCGCCGGGTAGACGATGTGGGCCGTCATCATGGCCGGCGCCTGTGCGGCGGCGCGGCGGAAGGGTGCGAATTCGAAGCGTTCCAGTTCGGCCAGCGGCTTGGACACGGTCGGCAGGTCGCGGTGCGAATCGACGTGGGTATCGCCATGGCCGGGGAAGTGCTTGACGCAACAGGCCACGCCCTCGGATTCGCTGCCGGCCATCCAGGCCAGCGCGATGTCGGTGGCGCGCACCGGGTCGGCGCCGAAGGAGCGCTCGGCGATGACCGGGTTCAGCGGGTTGTTGTTCAAGTCCAGCACCGGCGCGAAGTTCCAGTTGAAACCGAGCGACCTGACGGCGCGCGCCACCGCGGCGCCGACGTCCTGCGCCAGCCGGGCATCGTCGGCCGCGCCCAGCGCCATCGCCGACGGCGGCGGCGGCACCCACAGCGAGCGCACCACGGCGCCGCCTTCCTGGTCGAGGGCGATCAGGGCGTGCGGCCCCATGGCCTCGCGCAGGTCGCCGGTGAAGCGCGTCAGCTGGGCGGCGTCCTGCATGTTCTGGCGGAACAGGCAGGCGCCGCGGATGCGGTTGGCGCGGATGAAGGCGGCGGTATCGGCATCCAGTTCGGTGCCGAACAGGCGGATCATGATCAGCTGGCCGGCCAGCTGTCGGGTTTCAGTCATCTTGATGAGCTTAGTTCTACTTGGTTCTACTTAGTTGGTCCTGGTGACCTTGCTGAGATGGCGCGGACGGTCCGGATCGAGGCCGCGCGCCCTGGACAGCCGGGCCGCCATCACATAAAAGGCCTGGACCGCGACGATCGGGTCGAGGTCGGGGCAGGCCGCCAGCGGCAGGTCGAGGTCGCGGCCGGGTACGTCGCTCGGTGCGGCCAGCAGCACGCGCGCGCCGCGTCCGCGCATCTCCTCGGCCAGCGCCACCAGGCCGGCCTGGGCCGGGCCGCGGGTGGCGAAGATCAGGAGCGGATAGCCTTCGTCGATCAGTGCCATCGGGCCATGCTTGATCTCGGCGCCGGAAAAGGCTTCGGCCTGCAGCGCCGAGGTTTCCTTGAATTTCAGGGCCGCTTCCTGGGCGATCGGGAAGCTGATGCCGCGCCCGACCACCATGATGTTGCGCGCCGGCGCCAGCACCTCGAGCGCGGCCGACCAGTCCGTGCGGGCAGCCTGGCGCAGCGCCTCGGGCAGGGCGGCCAGGCCGGCTTTCAGTTCGGCGTCGTCCTGCCATTCGGCCACCAGGCGCGCACCCGCGCTCAGGCTGGTGATGAAGCTCTTGGTGGCGGCGACGCTGGCCTCCTTGCCGGCGCGCAGCGGCAGCGCCCATTCGGCGGCCTGCGCCAGCGGCGAGGCGATCTCGTTGACCAGCGCCACCGTGGTGGCGCCGCCGGCGCGGAAGTAGCGCATCGGCTCGACCACGTCCGGACTCTGGCCCGACTGCGACACCGACAGCGCCAGCAAGCTCTCGGTCCGGAGCGGGGCGTTGTACAGGGTCAGCAACGACATCGGCAGCGAGGTCACCAGCCGTCCCGTGCGCGCCATGATCAGGTAGGCCAGGTAGGCCGACGCATGGTCCGAGCTGCCGCGCGCCACCGTCACCGCGTTGTGGAAAGCCGTGGCGCGCAATTGGCGGCCGAGTTCTGCATAGCGTTCGCCATCGCTGGCCAGCTGCAGGGCAACGCAGTCGGCGGCGGCCAGGGCTTCTTCCAGCATCAGCGAGCCTGGTTCAGAGTTCACACGCTTCTCCTTCGATGTAGACGGCTTTCAGCTTGAGGTCGCGGTCGAGCACGACCAGGTCGGCGTGGCAGCCGGGCGCCAGCCGCCCGCGCCGGGTTTCGCCGAGGTAGTCGGCGGCATTGGTGGACACGCGGCGCGAGGCGTCGGCCAGGTCGAGCCCGATCGCCACCAGGTTGCGCAGCGCCTGGTCCATGGTGAGGGTGCTGCCGGCCAGGGTGCCATCCGCCAGGCGCACGCCGCCCATGCATTTGTGGACGGTCTGGCGGCCCAGCATGTATTGACCGTCGGGCATGCCGGCGGCGGCGGTGGAATCGGTCACGCAATACAGCTGCGGGATGCAACGCAGCGCCACCTTGATCGCACCCGGATGCACGTGCAGCAGGTCGGGGATGATCTCGGCGAACCGCGCATGCGCCAGTGCGGCGCCCGCCATGCCGGGTTCGCGGTGGTGCAGGCCGGGCATCGCATTGAACAGGTGGGTGAAGCCGGCGGCGCCGTGTTCCAGCGCCTTGACGCCGTCTTCGTAGGAACCGCTGGTGTGGCCGATCTGCACGCGGATGCCGGCGTCGGCCAGCTGGCGCACCAGGGCCAGGTGGCCGTCGATCTCGGGCGCCACAGTGATCAGGCGCATCGGCGCCTGGGCGTCCAGGCGCTGGACTTCGGCCAGCGAGGCTTCGCGCGCGAACGGCGGCTGGGCACCCAGCTTGCCGGAATTGATGTAAGGGCCTTCCAGGTGCACCCCGAGGATGCGCGCCTCGCCGGCGCCGCGGTCCCTGCAGGCGGCGCCGATGGCGGCCAGCGCGCGCTCGATCTCGGGCAGCGGCGCGGTCATGGTGGTGGCCAGCAGGCTGGTGGTGCCGTGGCGGGCGTGCAGGCGCGCGATCGCGTGCGGGGCGTCGCCGCCTTCCATCATGTCGCGCCCGGCGCCGCCGTGCACGTGCAGGTCGATGAAGCCGGGCAGGATGTAGTCGTCGCCGTTGGCGGAGGGATCGGCGGCCGCGCCGTCGATGCGCTCGATGTGGCGGCCGAAAGCGATCTCGCCGTGGCGCCAGCCTTCAGGGGTCAGGATATTGCCTTGCATGGTCTTCCTTCAGCGCCGCGGTTCGATCGGATGGATGGCGAGGTGCTGCGCAACCAGGCGCAGCGCGCCCGCCGCCGAATCGCCTTTGGGCGCGATGGCGCGGCTCGACAGGCCTTGCGGCAGGTAGTCGCGCAGGGAGGTGGCCAGGCCGCCGCACAGGGCCAGCGGCAGGCTGCCTTCGGGGTCGAGGGCGCGCGCCAGGTTGCCGGCTTCCTGGCCGGCGTCGAGCAGGATCGCGCGCGCCACCGTATCGCTGGTCTCGCGGGCATGGCGCAGCACCAGCGGCGCCAGCGCGGCATAGGTGGCCGGGGTGGCGCGGCCGAGCCAGACCTGGACTGCGGCGCGGCTGCCGCCGCAGTGGGCGATGACGGCATCGGCGAAGGCGCCGGCCTCGCGCCGTCCGTCCAGCACCTGCTGGATGTGGTTGACCGCGCGCAGGCCGATCCAGGCGCCGCTGGCTTCGTCGCCGGCGGGGAAGCCCCAGCCGCCGACTTCGCGCCGGCTGCCGTCGGCCTGCAGCACTTCGCCGACGCTGCCGGTGCCGATGGCGAGGATGGCGCCGGGCGCGCCGTCGTGGGCGCCCAGCAGGGTGGTGAATGCATCGGTTTCCAGCACCAGCGCGCCGTAGCCGGGATCGGCATCGACGAAGGCGGCGGCCCACTCGCGGTTGTGGACGCCGGCCAGGCCAAGGCCGATGGCGATGCGCTGCAATGGCGGCTGCGGGATGGCCGCCGCCGCGAAGGCTGCCGCGACCGCGTCCTGGATGGTGCGCCAGGCGGTGGCGATGCCGAGGCTGAGGCCGGACGGGCCGCCGCTGGCCTGGGCGAGGGTGGTGCCGTCCTGGCGCGCGATGCGCACCCGGGTGCCGGTGCCGCCGCCGTCGACGCCGACCAGGTAATCGATGGGTGAAACGCTCATGATGGGCCTTGTGCCGGAAAGGTCAGGGCACTATAGGAGGCGCTGATAAGCTTGTCAACAGGTATGCAACTGGTATTGTCGCGTCCCGGAAGGCTTGGGCGAACTGGTCTGGTTTCCCTCAGAGAAGTTCCGGCAGATCGCGCTTAATTGGTATTAATAGTGGTACTTTCCGGTACGTCCTGGCGCACTCCGCCGCGCAGCCACACGAACAGCACCGCCATCATGAAGGGGCCCACGAACAGGCCGATCACGCCCAGCGTGGACACGCCGCCGAGCAGGCCGAACAGCACCGCCAGGAAGGGCAGGTTGACCTTGTGGCCGATGAGTTTGGGCCGGATGAACTTGTCGACCATGAACAGCTCGATCGCGCCCCAGCTGAACAGGCCGAGCGCCGCCCCCGAATGGCCCTGGCCCAGCAGCAGCAGCGACACCATGCTGAAGGACAGCGGGGCGCCACCGGGGATCAGGGCCATGTAGCCGGTGATCACGCCCAGCAGCGCCGGGGCGGGGGCGCCGGCGATGGCGTAGGCGATGCCGAGCACCACGCCTTCCAGCAGGGCCACCGAGCACAGGCCGAGCGCGGTGCCGCGCACCGACAGCGGAAACACCCGCCGCAGCATCGGATAGTGGGCCGGCAGCAGGCGCTCGCCGGCGCGGTCGATGTAGCGGACGGCGGCGTTCCCATGCAGGTAGAGCATGAACAGGGTGAGCAGGGTGAGGAACAAATAGAGGGCATTCGCCAGGATGGTCGAGCCCCAGGTGCGGGCGGCGCCGCTCAGGTGCGGCAGCAGGTCGCCCACGGTGCTGCGGATCAGCGCGTGGACGCCCCCCGGCACCGCCAGGTGTTCTGCCCACCACTGGGCCGCCGGTTCGGCCACCAGCGGCAGGCGCGCCACCCAGGCCGGCACCGGCACCCCGGTGTGGTTCAGGTCGGCGACCAGGCTCTGCACGCCGGCCAGCTCGCCGCCCAAAGTCTCGAACAGCAGCAGCGAGGGGCCGGCGAAGGCGATCACCAGCAGCCCCACCAGGACGGTGGCGCTGAGCACCCGCGGCCAGCCGCGCCGCAGCAGGCGCTGGTGCAGCGGCCAGGTGATCGCCGCCAGCAGCCCGGCCCAGGCCAGCGAGCCCAGGAAATGGCGCAGCAGGGCCGCCAGCGCCAGCGCGAACAGCGCCGGCAACAGGAGGGGGAGAATCGGTGGCAGGGTCAGCCGCATCCGCGCCCTGCTCAGGCGCGCTGGAGGGCGGCGATGCGGTCCTCGCAGGACGGGTGGCTGCTGAACAGCGACAGCACGCCGCCGCCGGCGATGCCGGCCATGGCCAGGTTCTTCGGCAGGCTGCTGGTCTCGATGCCGCCCAGGCGGCGCAGCGCCGCGATCATCGGACGCGGGCTGCCGAGGATCTCGGCCGAGCCACGGTCGGCGCGGAACTCGCGGCGGCGCGAGAACCAGGCCACGATGATGCTGGCCAGCAGGCCGAATACCAGGTCGCAGATCACGGCGGTGACGGTGTAGGCGATGCCGGGGCCGCTGCTTTCCTCGTCGCGGCGCAGGAACTGGTCGACGAAGTAGGCGACCACGCGCGCCAGGAAGATCACGAAGGTGTTGACCACGCCCTGGATCAGGGTCAGGGTGACCATGTCGCCGTTGGCGATGTGGGCCACCTCGTGGGCCAGCACGGCCTCGATTTCCTCGTGCGTCATCGACTGCAGCAGGCCGGTGGACACCGCCACCAGCGAGGCATTCTTGGTGGCGCCGGTGGCGAAGGCGTTCGGCTCGCCCTCGTAGACGGCGACTTCCGGCATGGCGATGCCGGCGCGCTGCGCCTGGGCGGCGACGGTGTTCATCAGCCACAGCTCGGTCGAGTTGCCCGGCTGGGTGATGACGCGGGCGCCGGTCGACCATTTGGCGATCGGCTTGGACATCCACAGCGAAATGAAGGCGCCGCCAAAGCCCATCAGGGCGGCGAAGCCGAGCAGCATGCCAAGGTTGAGGCCATTGGCCGTGAGGAATCGGTTCACGCCAAGCAGGCTGGCCGAAATGCCCAACACGAGCATGATGGCAAGGTTGGTAGCGATAAAGAGAACGATCCGTTTCATGTTTCTAGTCTCGTCGTGGTGGTTGAAGTATCGGTCAAAAAGACAGAAAGCAAACGTCTTTTGTTCCAGGACAAGAGAATAGATCAGAGACGGGATCGAGAAAAGCGAAGTTATTGGGATGGTAACTGCGTAAAAACGGAAGGGTTGTTGAAGCCGTAGGGTGGGCACCACGTGCCCACGAAGCGCAGGTGCGACGCATCGTGGGCACAGCGTGCCTGGCCGGCGCGCCCACCCTGCAAAATTACTTCATCGTATAACTCTGCTGCGCCGTATCCACGGCAAACCCGCGCGCCGCATCCCAGTAAGTGAAGCTGTAGCGCACCACGTCGCCGATCTTGAGGCCGCCGGCGTCGAAGGTGTTGGTGCTGCCGTTCAAACGCATGCGCACGTTCTGCTGGGCGCCGTTGTTGACGGTGTAGTGCACGTCGGCCCAGCTGCCGGTGGTGGTGACGAACTGCAGCGTCGTCGCCGAGGTCTGGGTGACCGAGGTCGGGCCGGACGCCGGCGGGGTGGTGGTGCCGCCGCTGCCGGAATCCCAGACGATGTCGTCGATGGCGAACTGGAAGGTGGACGCCGGCAGGGCATTGGCGTCGCTCGAGATCATGAAGACGTCGAGCAGCGATTGCAGCGCCACCTTGGATCCGATCAGGGTCGACACCGGAATCGTGCCCTGGGCCCAGTCGCCGTTGCGCACCAGGCCGTAAGCGGTGGTGTTGGCGGGGAAGCTGACCCAGTTCTGGTTGGTGTAGGTGTCGCCGACGCCGATGTTGAAGGATACGTTGGCCGGGATCTTGATGCGGAACTTCATGGTCCCGTTGCGGAAGTTCGACAGATCGCGCGCCTGGCGCGACTGCACGCCGCCGCCCCACCACTGGCCGGGCGCGGTGTACGCCCAGGCGATCACGTTGCTGCCTTCATAGGGCGCGGTGTTGCCGGCCCCGCTGGACGCGCCGTTCCACAGGAAGATGTCGGAACTGGTGCCGGCCACCAGCTTGCTGTTGACGGCCGTGTTATCGGTGAACACGCCGAACTTGCCGGTTTCCGGCAGGGTCTGGTTGCCGAGCTTGACCGTGCCCTTGCCGTCGAGCTGGTAGACACGCACATAGTCGACGTACATGGTGGCCGGCAGCGGCGCCGTGACCTGGGCCGCGGTGGCGGCGTCGGTGAAGTTGCCGCCCACGGCCAGGTTCAGCAACAGGTAGAACGGCGACTGCAGAGCGGTGGAATTCACCGGCAGCGGCGCGTCGTACATATTGCGCTCGACGCCATTGTCGACGATCGAGAAGCGCATTTCGCTCTCGGTCCAGTACAGGCGGTAGGTGACGAAGCGGTTGGCCAGCGAGTTCGGCGCCACATACCAGCTCTTGGTCTGCCAGGCGGTGGAGGCGGCGCAGCTTTCGTTGCCGGTCACGCAGGCGGCCTGCTGCCAGGTGATCACGTTGGAGCCGACGTAGTTGTTGGCGCCGGGCGAACCGGCCGCCGTGCGCGAGGACGCCTTGTGACCCATCTCCATGATGTCGATCTCGCCGTTGCGCGGCCAGGTCTGCGGGCTGACGCCCAGCATCCATGCCGCCGGCCACAAGCCGGTGGCGATGTTCGGCGTGGCCATGCGCACTTCGATCATGCCGTATTGCACCTGCACCTTGCCCTTGCTGTCCAGCTTGCCGGACGTGAAGACATTGCTGCCGACGGTCTGGCGCTGGGCGCGGATCGCCAGCGCGCGCGTGCCGGGTTCGAAGGGCACGTCGGCGATCGACAGGTTGTTGGGGCTGTAGTACTCCAGCTCGGCATTGCCGTAGCCGCACAGGTTGATCTGGCAGCCATTACCGTCGGTGGCGGTCCAGACCCCGGTGTTCAGGGTAGCGCCATTGAATTCCTCGGACCACAGCAGCTGGCCGATGGCCGGGTTGGTGACGCTGGCCGAGGCCTGCGCAGCGCAGGTCAGCAACAGACCGGCCGCCAGGGTGCGGAAAGGTTTCCATGCCGCGTGGTGAGCTTGATTCGCTTGATTCACGTTGTCTCCTTGTCGTTCTCAGAAAGGTGCGGACGGCTGCCCGTGCCGCGTTGTGCCAACTGTGTCGTTGGTTTTGAAAGATGACGGAATGGCTGGGTATGGAAACGTTTCCAAACGGATGTGTGAAATATATGCCGATTTTTGAGACGCGTCAAACCTTTACCGTGCGTAGGCGGCGAGTTCGCAAAACCGTTTTGAGCCGGATCAATTGGCCGGTGAAAATCCTCGGCCTTAGTCCAGCCTGCCTTCGAGGGCAGGGAGGTAGGCTGGACTGTCTGCGATGCTGTTGTGGCCCACGCCGGGCAGCACCCGCAGCGCAGCCACGCCGGGTGCGAAGCGCCGCAGCAAGCGTTCGGTGCTCGCCGCCGGCACGATCTCGTCCTGTTGCGCCGCCAGCAGCAGGGTCGGGGCCTTGATCCCGGGTGCGTAACGCCAGGATTCGTATTTGTCCTTGAGCAGCAAGCTGATGGGGAACCAGGGAAACTGCTTCGCGGCCAGCCCCTGCAGGCTGTCGAAGGGCGTGACCAGCACCAGCCGGGCAACCGGGCGCCGGCTCGCCACCTGCACGGCCACGCCGCTGCCCAGGCTGCGGCCGATCAGCACGATGGTCGGATGGCGGGCCGCGACCCGGTCGAACAGCAGCAGGGCATCGGCCACCAGCGCCGCCTCGTCCGGCTTGCCGCTGCTGCCGGCGAAGCCGCGGTAGTGCAGTAAATAGAGAGCGTGCTCGGGAAAGGCCAGGGCCAGGGATGGCAGGCCGGCGGACACGTCTTCGGCATTGCCGCCGAAATAAATCACCGCCTGCCTGCCGGCCAGGGGCCGTTCGCTGATCTGGAGCCGGGCCCCCGGCGCGTCCAGGGTGGACAGCGCGGGTCCGCCAAGGGCTGCCGCGGACGGCGGAAAATAGATGAGCGAGCGCTGGACGAGGAACAGTCCCAGGCAGGCGGCCAGGTAGACGGCGATGCCGGCGATCAGGATGATGCCCAGGGCTTTTTGCATCGTGCTGGCGCGAAGAGAAGACCGGTCCAGTGTACACCTGGCTCCTGTGCGAAAGCGCTGCTGTCACATCGGCGTCATCCTGGCACCGTATATTTTCGCTTTTGCAATAACAGGAACAAGCGATGCGCAACCCAGTCTTCCATGTGCGGGCCGCCCTGGCCCTCGCCGCGGCCGCGGCCATGCTCGCCGGCTGCGGCACCACGACCGACGAAGCCAGCCGCGACGAACACGTCAAATACGCCTGGGTCGTGCTCGGCGACGGCGGCAAGCCCATCGCACGCGTGGCCACCGACTACGCCAGCTGCCCCAACATCACGGTCGACGACGGCGAGACCCGCATGCAACTGCGCGCCGCCGCCGGCAGCGCCGCCCAGCGCACGACCGCGAGTGCGGCCGCCGATTCCAAGCCCTCGGCCTTCCCGCTGACCACCTGCGAAGCGGCGCTGCCGGCGAGCGCCAAGCTGGCCCGCGTCGGCACCCGTTTCCTGCCGCTGCCCAAGGCCGAGCCGCAGCGCGTGCTGGTGCTGGCCGACACCGGCTGCCGCCTCAAGAAAGCGGACAACGCCTTCCAATCCTGCAACGATGGCGAGATGTGGCCGCTGGCGCAGATCGCCGCCAGCGCCGCCGCCATGAAGCCGGACCTGGTGCTGCACATCGGCGATTATCACTACCGCGAAAACGCCTGTCCGGCCGACATCGCCGGCTGCAAGGATAGTCCCTGGGGCTATGGCTGGGATACCTGGGAAGCCGATTTGTTCAAGCCGGCCGCGCCGTTGCTGGCCGCCGCACCCTGGATCGTCGTGCGCGGCAACCACGAGGAATGCGCGCGCGCCGGCCAGGGCTGGTTCCGCCTGCTCGACACCGCTCCCTGGAGCGCCGCGCGCAGCTGCGACGATCCGGCCAACGACGGCACGGCCAACTACAGCGCACCCTATGCGGTACCGGTGGGCAGCGACACCCAGGTCATCGTGTTCGATTCGGCCAAGGCCGGCAAGGTAGCGCTGCCCGTCACCGACCCACAATTCCTGGCCTACCAGAAGGACTTCAAGACCGTGGCCACGCTGGCCGCCAAGGCGAAGACCACCAGCCTGTTCGTCAACCACCACCCGATCCTGGGCTACGCGCCGCTGGCCGGCAGCGCGCCGGCCGGCGGCAATGCCGCGCTGCTGTCGGTGGCGGGGCAGGTCAACCCGGCCGCCTACTATCCACCCGGTATCGCCCTGGCGCTGCACGGCCACGTGCACGACTTCCAGGCAATCAACTTCAGCTCGAACCACCCGGCGACCTTTGTCAGCGGCAACGGCGGCGACAACCTCGACGTGGCCTTGCCCGACCCCTTCCCGGCCAACCTGCCGCCGGCGCCCGGCGTCACCCTCGACAAGATCACCCACAGCGTCACCTTCGGCTTCATGCTGATGGACCGCGTCGGCAGCGGCTGGACCTTCAAGGCCTACACCCGGGCCGGCAAGCTGATGGCGACCTGCACCCAGTCGCTCAACAAGATCGCCTGCGACAAGGTGGGCTTCCTTGCCGGCTAGGCGGCTGCTCGCTGGCGCACTGGCGCTGGTCGTAGGGTTGTCCGCCGCCGCAGACCTTGCACGCATCGGCGCGACCCCGCAACTGGCAGCGATGCCGGAGGTGGCCGGGCCCTTCAAGCCGGACCCGGCGCGCGTGGCGCTGGGACGCCAGGTCTTCTTCGATACGCGCCTGTCGCAGCCGGCCGGCACCAGCTGCGCCAGCTGCCACGACCCGCGCCAGGCCTTCGCCGGCAACCATGGTTCGCGCATCGGCGTGCCGCTGGGCAGCCGCCCGGACCTGGTCGGCGTGCGCAACACGCCCTCGGCGCTGTACGCCGCCTACGTTCCGCGCCTGTTCTTCTACCAGGACGACGACGCCTTGGCGCCGACCCCCTTCGGCGGCCTGTTCGCCGACGGCCGCGCCGACGACGTGCCGGACCTGGTGCGCCATCCGCTGCTCGATCCGCGCGAGATGCACAACCGCAGCCTCGACGACGTCGCCCGCAAGCTGCGCGCCGCGCCTTACGCCTCGGACTTGAAGCGCGAATTCGGCGCGGGCGCCCTGGAGACCACGGCAAGCAGCATGGCGGCGCTCGGCAAGGCCATGGAAAGCTTCCTGCAAAGCCGCGAGATGGCGCCGTTCTCGTCGCGCTACGACGGCTGGGTGCAGGGCAAGGCCACATTCAGCTCCCAGGAGCTGCGCGGCATGAAGCTGTTCCAGAATCCGGACAAGGGCAATTGCGCCAGCTGCCACAAGTTCAATCCAACGTCGAGCAACCCGGCGCGCTCGATGTTCACCGACTACGGCTTCGACGCCATCGGCGTGCCGCGCAACCGCGCCATCCCCGCCACCCGCGACCCCAGGTACTTCGACACCGGCCTGTGCGCCACCGACGCCGCCAAAAAATGGCCGGACAGCGGCCAATGGTGCGGCTACTTCCGCACCCCCAGCCTGCGCAACGTGGCCGTGCGCGAGCGCTTCATGCACAACGGCGTGTTCGCGACCCTGCGCGAGGCCGTCGCCTTCTATGCCACGCGCTCGATCGCGCCGGAGCGCTGGTACAAGGACGGCAGGCTGTTCGATGACGTGCCGACGCGTTATCAGGGGAATATCAACGCCGCCACGCTGCCTTACAACCGGCGCAAGGGCATGCAGCCGGCCATCGACGATGAGGAGATCGATGCGATCGTGGCGTTCTTGCGGACCTTGACGGATGCGCCTTGGGCTGACAAGGCAGGGCAGGGTGGGATGGCGCATCGCTGAGAGAGGGATGGCTTACGCAGTTCGATGTGCACAGCAAAAGCGGGTTGATAGCAGATGCTTGACTAAATTACCCTAAATGCAGGTGGCAAAGAAAACGACCGTTAAGGGCAAAACTTTCGCAGCTTGCCACTAAACATCTGTCCCATTAAGTAAAATCCGCCACTGCCATGGGTAGCTCTTTGCAATTGCACATAGCCTTCTATCTTAAGCGTGCTGTCTGTTGTAATTGGAGAAATTTTCTTCTGGGCGCTTTCGGCAGTTTGGTGCAGCATGGATTGTTTTTCAGTTCACCCAAGCGAGGCGTGTCTCAAATGCACCATAGCCCTTATGGCAGGATGACGTCGATCTCGACCAGCGCCCTGCCATTCGCCGCATAGCCGAGCTTGGCTGCGGCAACGTACGATAGATCGATGATCCGGTCGGAGAGGAAGGGGCCGCGGTCGTTCACGCGAACGATGATCGTTCGACCGTTCTCGACGTTGGTGACCCTGACATAAGAGGGGATGGGAAGGAGCGGATGCGCAGCCGTGAGCTTCATCACGTCGTAGAGTTCGCCACTTGCCGTCGGCAGTCCGTGGTAACGGGTTCCGTACCAGCTTGCCACGCCGCGCGCATGGTAGGGCATTAACTTGTTCATCGGACGGAAGCTATTGCCCATAGCAACATACGGTTTGAGCGTACCGGAGACAAGCCGCTCTGCCTTGGGTACTGGCTCCTTGACTGCATCGATCTGCGCCTGCGTTACGCCTTTTGGTGGACCATCGTTGAGGTAATAGCGCCCACCGGCTTTCGTTGGCTGCACTTTTGGTGTCGAGCAGGCTACAAGAGACAGGGCCAACGCTGCTACCAGCGCTGGTGTTGAACAGATAGGTAAAATGCTTCTCATCGTTGCTTTCCACACGTTGTTGATCGCGCCCGGCACGCCGCCGACTTGCCACCATGTCGGGTGACTCGCTTCGGCATCCGCTGGCAGACACTGCAAGGCGCAAGGCCGAGTTTGTGGATCATACATGTGGAACGGCAGAGCAGAAAAATCGCTGTGTTGCAGTCCTGGATCAGCGAAGGATGGGATTGACACGCTGCAGACCTCGGGCTCGGCATAGCATGTCGCTAAATTAAGCATCCCGTGGGGTGTCGTGACTGTCCGCAACCGATCTGAAGCGGATGAAGACCGTGGCTGCCGAAGTGAAGCGTCATGAAGTGGTAGCGCGTGGCAGCCACGACTGTGCATGCAAACTGGGGTTCCCGCCTGCGCGGGAACGACCGTATCTGGCTCGGGAAATATATGCAGACTACTTCTGCGGCGTCTGCTTCTGCGCAAACGTCCCGATCAACTCTCCCTTGCCTAGCACATGCCCCTGCATCGCATCCAGTAACTGGTCGCGGTCCGCACCCCAGGGCACGTCCAGCACCTTGTCGAGTGCATAGACCTGGAAGTGATAATGATGCGGCTTGTCCCCGACCGGTGGACGCGGTCCGAACCACCCGGTCGAGCCATGCGAGGTGCGGCCCTGCAGCACGCCGTCCGGATCGGTCAGGCGCGGCTGTTCCTGCAAGCCTTCCGGCAAGCTGGTGATCGTCGCCGGGATGTTCCAGGCCAGCCAGTGCACGACCGGCGTCACCGGCTTGGCATCCGGGTCTTCCATGACGATCGCATACGACTTCGCGCCGGCCACCGCGCTCCACGAGAGCGCAGGCGACACGCCGTCGGCATATTCACTGTATTTGGCCGGCATCTCGCCGTTTTTGGGGAAGCTGGATGAGGTCACGCTCAAGCTGCCTTTCGACCGGGTCTGCGGCCGCGTGATCGCGATCGGCACGCCGTTGCCCTTGTTGGCCTGCTGCTGCATCGGGCCGGCCGGCGCTGTCAATGCCGACGTTCCCTTGGCCGCATTGCCGGTGTAGGCCACGCGGTAGATGACGCCGTTGGCGTCGTCCGCCATCAGCAGCGATCCATCTTTCGCCATCGCCAGGCCGACCGGGCGCGCGATGTGGGTCTTGCCACCGTCGCTCAGGAAGCCGGTGACGAAAGGTTCGATCGAGCGCGCCTGGCCGTTCTGGAAGCGCACGCGCACGATTTCGTAGCCGGAGGGGACCTTGCGGTTCCAGGAACCGCGCATGGTGACGAAGGCGTCGCCCCGGTATTCGGCCGGGAAGCCTGTGCCCTTGTAGAACAGCAGCTGCATCGGTGCCGCGTGGGCCGCGTAGCCCAGCACCATCGGCGTGCTGTGCGCCTTCCAGTCCGCCTTGGTGATATCGCCGATCGGCGTGCTCTGCGGGTAGATGGTGCCGGCACCGACCACGTGCGGCCAGCCATACTGTTTACCCTGTTCGATCTTGTTCAGTTCTTCGGGCTGCTCTTCGTCGCCGAGGAAGTCAATGCCATGGTCGAAGCCCCATAATTCTCCCGTCTGCGGCTGCCAGTCGAAACCGATGGTGTTACGCAGACCGCCGGCAACGATCGTGCGGCTGCTGGCGTCCGCCGGCATGCGCAGCAGGGTCGCGTTTTCCTGGTTGTTTTCGTTGCAGGCGTTGCAGGTGCTGCCGACGCTCAGATACAGCATGCCGTCCGGGCCGAAGGCGATGGTACGGTTGGCGTGCTGGCCGGCGTCAGGCAGGTCGCCCACCAGCATTTTCAGCGGGCCGAGGCGGCCGTCCGGCTGGATGTCGGCCACGAACAGTTCTTTCACCGTCACCAGGTACAGCTTGTTGTCGCGGATCGCCAGGCCGTGCGCGCCGGCGCGGCTGGCCACGATCTCGGGCGCACCGTCGGCGCGACCGTCGCCATTCGCATCGCGCAGCAGCAGCACATCGCCCTGGTCGCGCCGGCTGAGGTAGACGTTGCCGTTGGGGGCGACCGCGATGATGCGCGCGTTTTTCAGATTGGTGGCAAAGGGCGTCACCGTGAAGCCTGGCGGCGCCTTGATGGCCGCGATGCGCTGCGCGCTGGGCTCGACCTTGTCCGGCTTGAAGATATTGTTTTCGGAACTGAATCGGGTGCCGTCGCCTTGCTGGGCCCAGGCGCCGGCGGCGGTCAGGCACAGCAGTGCCGTGCCAAGAGGACGTTTCATCGGGAGCTCGCTTTCGAAATCGAATCGGTCGGGGGAGGAACCGAGGCCATCTTTACGCGGACAACAAGGCGTGTCTGTTTGCAAACTCACCAAGTGCACCTGACAACACCTTTCGACATCCCGCCAACAGATGAGTGAGCAATGCAAGCAAGACCATCATCCAAAGCGTGCCCGGTCGAAGTTCAGAGTTTCATCATGATCGGCACCCGGCTCTAACTTTTGCCGTCCAGATAACAAACAGGCGCCGCAGCCAGCGCCTCCGGCGTCACATCATCCAGGCAAGCCACGCTCACCGCCACATACTCGCCCCAGCGCGGCGAGGTCCCCGTGCCGAAGGTGCGCACGCCGCAGGTGGCGCAGAACATGTGCTGCTCGGTGCGCGTATTGCAGCGGTATTCGCTCAGCGCCGCCTCGCCTTCGAGCAGGCGGAAGGCGGCGCGCGGCACGATCGCGGCCCAGTTGCGCTGCTTGGTGCACAGCGTGCAGTTGCATTGGATGGTGCCGGCCGCCAGGTCGATCTCGGCCTGGAAGCGCACCGCGCCGCAGTGGCAGCTGCCTCGGTACAGGCGCGCAGCCATGGTCAGTGGGAAGCCGAAGACGGCGCCGTAGACCCCTCGACCACCGGCAGCTCGACAAAGCTGCTGTGGTACACCCGCTGCGTCGCCTTTTTATAGTCCGCAGGCTTGGCATTGAAAATATTCGGCACGAAGCTCTGCGGATTGCGGTCGTAGAGCGGGAACCAGCTCGACTGCACCTGCACCATGATGCGGTGGCCAGGCAGGAAGACGTGGTTGGCGGTCGGCATGCCGAAGCGGTAGTTCAGCGCCTTGTTCGGCGCCAGCGGCTTCGCGGTCTCGAAGCCTTCGCGGTAGCGGCCGCGGAAGATGTCGGCCGAGACCATCAGCTGGTAGCCGCCCATGGCCGGCTGGCTGGCCACCTGGTCCGGATACACGTCGATCAGTTTCACGACCCAGTCGGCATCGGTGCCGCTGGTGGAAGCGACCAGGTTGGCGACCGGCTCGCCGGCGATCTTGACGGGCGCGGTGAGCACCTCCGACACGAAGCTGAGCACATCGGTGCGGCCCGAGGCTTCGCGCTGGTCGTCGGCCAGCCAGCGCGGCCAGCTCTGTCCCTTGGCTTCGTCGTAGCCGTAGGGCGGGATCGGGCGCTGGCGGAAGGGCACCGGCTTGGCCGGGTCGGACACGTATTCGTCGTAGCCGCGCGCGTCGGGCGCGCCGCCCAGCACCGCTTTTTGCGCGCCGGCCAAACGCAGCGCCACCGGCTTGGCGGCGGCGCCCGGCCAGGCGGACAGATTGCGCCATTTGTTGGTGCCGGTCTCGAAGGCGGTGACGGTGGGGATGGCCGGCGTCGCCTCGTCGCCCTTCAGGTAGCGTGCGAGGAAGGGTTTCAGTACTTCCTGGCGCCAGTGCAGGGCGGTGTCGGCGCCGAACTTGAGGGCGCCCAGGCTGCTGCCTTCGCCGATCGCGCCGCCGTGCGACCACGGGCCGATCGACAGGAACACCTTGTTCTCCTTGTCGTTCGGCTTGATCGCCTTGTACACCGCGATCGGGCCGTAGATGTCCTCGGCGTCCCACAGGCTGTGCACCAGCAGGGTCGGTACCGTCACCGGCTGCCTGGCCAGGATCTTGTCCATGGCTTGTCCCTGCCAGAAGGCGTCGTAGCCGGGATGCGCCAGCACCTTGCGCCAGAAGCCGCTCTGCTCGAGGCCGCGCTGGCGCCCCAGCTCGCCGGCCGAACCGGCGCGCAGGTACATGTCGTAGTCATCGTAGTTGGAGGTGAACCATTTCGCGGTATTGCCGCGCGTGACCACCTGCTCCTGGATGTAGGACATATTGATCTGGCGGAAGGCGCCGTGGTGGAACCAGTCGTCGCCCATCCAGCCGTCGACCATCGGGTTCATCGGCACCGAGACCTTCAGCGCCGGGTGCGGGTTCACCAGCGCCATCAGCGGCAGGAAGCCGTCGTAAGAGATGCCGATGATGCCCACACGGCCGTTGGTTTCGGGGACATTCTTCGTCAACCACTCGATGGTGTCCCAGGTGTCGGTGCTGTGGTCGACCGGGGTCGGGTTGAGCGGGCCTTGCAGGGGGCGGTTCATCACATAGTCGCCTTCGGAACCGTACTTGCCGCGCACGTCCTGCACCACGCGGATGTAGCCGCCTTCGACGATGACGTCGGCGGCATTGTCGTAGCCGCTGAGAATGGTTTCCAGGTCCGAGCTGTCGGCGTGGTTGACCATCGAGGCCGCGTCGTAGGGCGTGCGCGTCAGCAGGATCGCCGCATTTTTCGCGCCCTTGGGCACGATGACGACCGTGTTCAGCTTGGTGCCGTCGCGCATCGGGATCATCACGCTGCGCTTGACGTAGTTGAAGCCGGGCGCCGGGTCCTTGAATTCGGCCGGCGTTTCCGAGGGCAGGGCGGGGTACTGGGGCGCCAGCGGGGTGGCGGTCTGGGCGTGGACCACGCCGCCGAGCAGGAACGGTAGGAGCAGTGCAGCGGGCAGCTGAGCGGAAATCTGTGACTTCATGGGCGTCCTTGGTAGTGGTGCGGCTGCGTTCCGCAATTCGGTCCGTCAATTAGTCCGCAAATAGGTGCGATATTGCCGCCTTGATACATTAGCACAAGGGCAAGCCCGCACACGGCCGCCACGCCCTGGCGGCCACGGGTGTATATTTCAGGCGTCATTCACGCACTGCCGGGGAGCCGCCATGTCCACCTTGACCGTCCGCAAGCTCAACATCGATTTGTCGCGCGGCTTCGCGCGCCACTGGATGGGTGGCGACGTCTACCGTACCGCCTTCATGAACGCACTGTCGATGAGCTTCCCGCTCGGCGAGCAGATGTTCATCGACAGCGTGCGCGCGGTGCCGGCCGACACCATCGCCGACCCGGCGCTGCGGGCGGAGGTCAAGGATTTCATCGGCCAGGAAGCCAGCCACCGCTTCGTGCACCAGCAATACAACGCCGAGCTGGCGCGCCAGGGCTACGACTACACGCTGGAGCCGAGGACGCGCGAGCGGGTCGAGCTGATCGGGAAGCTGCCGGTACGCGACCGCCTGGCGATCACCTGCGCGCTCGAGCACTACACGGCGATGCTGGCCGACTTCGTGCTGCGCCATCCCGGCTGGCTGGAACAGGCCACGCCGGAGATGCGCACCCTGTGGTCCTGGCATGCGGCCGAGGAGAGCGAGCACAAGGCGGTCGCCTTCGACGTCTACCGTGCTGCCGGCGGTTCGTGGGGCAAGCGGGTGCTGTGGTACCTCCACGTCAGCCTGATCTTCTGGCGCGACACTTCGCTGCAGACGATCTACAACCTGAAGCGCGACCGTGCCCTGTGGCACCGGTCGACCTGGCGCAGTGGCTTGGGCGCCTGGTTCGGGCGCCACGGACTGGCCTGGCATCTGCTGCGCCCCGGCCTGGACTACCTGTCGCCGCGCTTCCATCCTTGGCAGCATGACAACCGGGCCTTGCTGCAAACGTGGCTCGAACGCAACGACGCTTCCTTCCGCGCCATCGGCAGCACGCCGTCCTGAGCGCCTCCGGGCGCCATCCGTGGCCGGCGGTGCCCATGGATGTCATAATCGAGGGCTTGAGCAAGGAGAGTATTTTGATTCGCTATATGGGCACGCGCAAGAATGCGGAGGGTGCCTCTGTGTACATCTTCATCGTCAACGGGCTGGAAAAGGAAGTGCGCGAGCACGCGCTGAAACAGCATCCGGGCTGCTACGAAGCCTTGCCGGCCTCGGTCAAGGCGAAGATCGCCGCCAACCGCGCCTGGCTGTCCAAGCTGTGAAGGCGCGCGCCGTCTGCCTGCCGCTGGCGCTTGCACTGACGCTGGCGACAGCGCCAGGCATCGCGCTGGCCCAAGCCGGCGACAAGCAGCCTTCCACCTTCGGTCCCGTGATCGGCAGCGCGCTGCTGTGCCGCGACCATCTCGATAACCGCTATTTCTATTCGTGGCTGCAGACCGCCTTCGGTCCGCCCTACAAGCACGAGGGCGGGGCCTTCTGGTTCCGCACCGGCGAAGCCACGCTGTGGGGCGCGCCGGTGAGCGAGGTGATGGTCAGCGACGATACCAGCGAGCTGGTATTCCTGGCGGCGGTGGCGGAAGTGCCGCCGGACCAGCTGGAGCAGTCGATCCGCGCGGCGGCCGGCGTGCGCCACCTGGCGGCCGACATATCGCCTTATCCTTTGCGGGTGTCTAACCCGGGCAGCAAGATCGCTTACTACAATACCAAAAGCAAAATATACTGCGCGAAGTTCAAACCGCTGCCGCCGCGCCGCTGACTAGCATGTACACCAATTATTTCAACCTGAAGCAGGCGCCGTTCTCGATCGCGCCCGATCCGCGCTACCTGTTCATGAGCGAGCGGCACCGCGAGGCGCTGGCCCATCTGCTGTATGGGATCGGCAGCGGCGGCGGCTTCGTCCTGCTCACCGGGGAAATCGGCGCCGGCAAGACCACCGTGTGCCGCTGCTTCATCGAGCAGGTGCCGGAGAACTGCCGCCTGGCCTATATCTTCAACCCCAAGCTGACGGTCGAGGAATTGCTGCTGACGATCTGCGACGAGTTCCGCATCGAACTGCCGCACGCATCGAGTGGCGCGATCGGGGTTAAGGGCTACGTCGATGCCATCAACGCCTACCTGCTGGCCAGCCACGCCCAGGGCAACAACAACGTGCTGGTGATCGACGAGGCGCAGAACCTGTCGGCCCAGGTGCTGGAGCAGCTGCGCCTGCTGACCAACCTGGAAACCAGCGAGCGCAAGCTGCTGCAGATCATCCTGATCGGCCAGCCCGAGCTGCGCACCATGCTGGCGCAGCCCGAACTGGAGCAGTTGGCCCAGCGCGTGATTGCGCGCTACCACCTGGGGCCCTTGTCCGAATCCGAAACCGGCGCCTATGTCACGCACCGGCTGGCGGTGGCCGGCGCACAGGCCGGGTCGCCGATCCCGGCCTCGCTGGCGGCACCCATCCACCGCCTGACCGGCGGCGTCCCGCGCCGCATCAATCTGCTGTGCGACCGCGCGCTGCTCGGCGCCTACGTCGAGAACAGCCCGCAGGTGACGCCGAAGATTTTGCGCCGCGCGGCCGAGGAAGTGTTCGCCGGCGAAGCCAGGGCGCCGGGAGGCCGGGCGGCACCGCGCTGGCCGCTGGTGGCGGGCGGGGTGCTGGCCGGGGCGGCGATCAGTGCCGCGGCCTGGCAGGCGGTGCCGCACGCGGCGGCGCCGTCGGCAGCATCAGCGCCTGCGGCCGCGTTGGCCGCGGGCGCCGGCGTCAAGCCGGCCGCCGCGACAGTTGCCGCGAAGGTGGCCGCGCGGGCCTCGACGCCGCCGCTGGCGCTGGCCACCCAGGAAGAAGCGCTGCGCGAACTGGGGATGCTGTGGGGCCAGCAACTGCCGGCCGGCGCGCCTTGCCAGGGTGCGCCCAGGCTCGGCCTGCGCTGTTATGCGGGGCGCGGCGGTGTGTACGAACTGCGCCTGCTCGACCGCCCGGCCATCGTCGCCCTGCACGACGGCCAGAAGCTGGGCTACGCGGTACTCAGCGGCATGGATGGCGACAGCGCCACCCTGAGCGTCAACGGGCGCCGCCAGAAGGTCAGCCTGGGCGCGCTGGCGACCCGTTTCGACGGCGAATTCACCACCCTGTGGAAGGTGACGCGCGGCTTCCGCGATGAAGTGAAACCGGGCGACACCGGACCGGACGTCGACTGGATCGCCGCCAACCTGGCGCAGATCGACAAGCGCGCGGCACCGGCCGCCGCCCAGCCTTTCGACGCGTCCACCCAGCGCCGGCTGCGCGCCTTCCAGAGCGGGCAAAACCTGAAGGCGGACGGCGTCGCCGGTCCGCGCACCTACATGCGCCTGAACCAGCTGAGCGGGGTGGCGGAGCCGCGCCTGCTTGCCACTTCTGCGCCGGCCGCTGCTGCCGCTGCTACTGCCCCTGTCGCCAACGTGGCGGGGAACGGAAAATAATATGTCCTACATTCTCGAAGCATTGAAAAAGGCGCAGGCCGAACGCCAGTTGGGCAATGCCCCGACCCTGCACGCGGCCCAGCCGGTAGTGCCGGCCTTGCCGGCATCGGCCGCCAGCCGCAAGCCGCTGCTGGTCGGCCTGGGCGCCGGGGCGCTGGTGGTGGTGGCGGGGGCCGTGCTGCTGTGGCGTTCTGCGCCTGGGCCTGGGCCTGGGCCTGGGCCTGGGCCTGGGCCTGCAAAGCAGGTGGCTGCCGTGGCGTCTGCGCCGCCGACCGCAGCGTCGCCGGCCGCCGGATCGCCCGTCGTCGCCAATTCACTGGAGGTGAGCGCACCGCCGGCGCCGCCGCAGGAAGTGCGTGCACCCCAGCCCCGCGTGGCGTCTCCCGCGCCGGCACCGGTTGCCTTGCGCGCCGTGCCGCAGGCGGTACCGCCCGCGCCACCAGCGCCGGTCGTGACAGCGGTCCGCACGCCGACGGCCGTGCCCACACCGGCGCCGGTGGCCGCCACCGCACCGGCACGCACCCAGGCGCCGGCCGCCGCGCCCGATGACAGCCTGCCTTATCTGCAGCAGCTGCCCGATTCGGTCCAGCGCGAGGTGCCGCGGGTCGCCTTCGGCGGCTATATGTATTCGGCCAATCCGGCCGACCGCCTGCTGCTGGTCGACAAGGCCTTGCGCCACGAAGGCGAGGAAGTCGCGCCCGGTCTGATTTTGGAAAAACTGCTGCCACGCGCCGCCGTGATGAATTACCGGGGAGTGCGTTACCGTGTCTCGTATTGATGAAGTCAATGCCGAACTGGTGGGCACCGATGTGGCCGTCAAGGCCGTCAGCGGTGCGGTGGTCGGCGTGATCGGCTGGTCCGGCAGCGGCAAGACCACGCTGCTGGAATTTCTGGTGAGCCGCCTGGCGGGGGAGGGCGTGCGCGTGAACGTGGTCAAGCACAGCCACCACGATATTTTGCTGGAGCCGCCGCACAAGGACAGCGCGCGTTTGCGCACGGCCGGCGCCGCCGAGGTGATGATCGCCTCGCCTTACCGCATCGCCATCATGCGCGAACTGCGCGATGCGCAGGAGCCGACGCTGGCCGAGTTGCTCACGCGCCTGGCGCCGGCCGACCTGACCCTGGTCGAAGGCTACAAATGGGAGCCGCTGCCCAAGCTGGAGGTGTACCGGCCGGAAGTCGGCAAGCCGCCGGTCTATCCGGACGATCCGCACATTGTCGCCGTCGCCTCCAGCGTGGCCGCGCCGCCGGGGCTGGCACCGCACGTCACCTGGCTCGACCTGGACCAGCCGGAAGCGGTCCTCGGCTGGCTGAAAGCGCATGCCGGCCTCATGTTTTGAGCGAAGCTGCCGTTATAGGGAAGATGCCGGATCCGCCGGCACATTCCCACAGGAGATTGCCATGGATGTCATGGGTATTGCCAAGCTTGCCACCAGTATTGCCGAGACCGGACTCCGGCAGGACGTCGGCATCGCCATGATGAAGAAGGCGCAGGACGTCCAGGCCAGTACCGCCACCCAGCTGCTGGAAGGCCTGCAGGCGGCGGCGCCGGCGCAGAACCTGCCGGCCCACCTGGGCAATCACGTCAACACCACCGCCTGAGCATAAAAAACAGCCGGCCGCGTCAACAGGCGCGGTCATTGGGACGTTACAGCACCACGTACCCGGCGCGACGGGCGGCCGCCATTAACCGCTCCAGCCGCCACCATATCGCTGCGCCGTCTTGTTGTCTTGCGACGCCATGCAGCGCCATTCCAAGCGCAGTCGCCCCGCGGCCGGCGTACGTATCCCAAGGGTGGGCATCGACTGCCCGCGCCGCATCCAGTAGAATTTCCCACTTATTCATTCACCCGTTCCGGCAACGGAAACGCACCATCATGAACAAACGTCACGCCCTGGTCGCCGCCGCGCTGGCCGGTGTCTGCGCCGCCAACGCCTCGGCCGGCGGCCAGATGGACATGCAGCCCAAGGGCGAGCACGAAAAGTGTTACGGCACGGCCAAGGCCGGCCAGAACGATTGCGGCACCGCCATCCACGGCTGCGCCGGCCAGGCGGCGGTCGACCACGACCCGGCAGAATGGACCTTCGTGGCCAAGGGCACCTGCGAAAAGGCCGGCGGCAAGCTGGCGCCACCGGCGCAGGGCAAGCAAGGCAAGTAAGGGGTGGCTCGGAACGCGGCGCAGCCTGCATTGCCGACGCAGCTTGGCATCGGCATCGGCCTGCGTGTGCCGCACTACCAGGCATTCATCGAGGAACGGCCCAAGGTCGGCTGGATCGAGGTGCATACCGAGAACTACCTGGCGCGTTCGGGCCGCGACTGGCAGGTGCTGGACACCCTGCGCCGCGACTATCCGCTCAGTTTGCACGGCGTCGGCCTGGGACTGGGCTCGGCCCGGGGCTTTTCCGACGCCCACCTGGCACGCGTGCGCGAGCTGGTGCGGGCGCTGGCGCCGGCGCTGGTGTCCGAGCACCTGAGCTGGGGCGCGCTGGACGGGCGCCAGTTCAACGACCTGCTGCCGCTCCAGCTGGACCGCGCCGCGCTCGACCTGCTGGCGGCGCGCATCGGGCGCGTGCAGGATGCCCTCGGCCGCACCATCCTCGTCGAAAACGTCTCCAGCTACCTGCGCTTTCGCGGCGACGCCATGAGCGAAGCCGAATTCCTGGCCGCGCTGGTGCGCCGCACCGGCTGCGGCGTGCTGCTGGACGTGAACAACCTCTACGTCAACCAGCACAACCACGGCGAGGATGCGCTGGCGGCGATGGCGGCGCTGGCGCCCGGCAGCGTCGGCGAGATCCATCTCGGCGGCCACCTGGTCACGGACGACGGCTTGGTCGATCACCATGGCGACCGCGTTGCCGACGCCGTGTGGGACCTGTACCGGGCGGCGCTGATGCGCTTCGGCCAGGTGCCGGCGCTGGTCGAATGGGATGCCGGCCTGCCGCCGCTGGCGGTGCTGCTGGAAGAAGCGCAGACCGCGCGGCGCATCGCGGCGGAGGTGGCCGCGTCGGCGCCGCCGGTCCCTGCCATCCGCGTCGACACCGATTCTGGTCCTGAGGCTGATGCGGATTCCGAAGCGGATACGGGTCCATTACCGGAGGTGCTGCAGCAAGCCTTCGGCGCCGCCCTGTTCGACCCGGCCCGGGATGCCGCGCTGGCACCCTGGCTGAAAGGCGACGTCTCGCGGCTCGGCATCTACCGTGGCAACCTGCATGCCAACTGGCGCCGCGCGCTGGCAGGCAGCCACCCGGTGCTGCGCCAGCTGGTGGGCGCCGACTTCTTCGATGCGCTGGCGGGCGTGTACGGCCGCGCCCAGCCCTCGCGCGACCCCGACCTGAACCGCTTCGGCGCCGGTTTGGCCGGCTTCCTGGAAGGCTTCGCGCCGGCGGCGGATTACCCCTGGCTGCCCGACGTGGCGCGCCTCGAATGGCTGGTGCACGAGAGTTTCCTTGCGCCGGACGCGGCGCCGCTGCCGCACCCGGCGCTTACGCTGGCCGGCCTGGAGCCGGATGCCTTCGAGGCCAGCCACGCCACCCTCCATCCTTCGCTGCGCCTGCACGCCTCGAACTGGGCGACGCCGGCGCTGTGGCAGGCGCACCAGCCTGGCGGGCCGGCTTTTCCCGAGGTGCTGGCGCGCGCCAGCCATGCGCTGGTGTGGCGCCCGCGTTTCGAGGTGGACGTGCTGGAGACCGGGGCCGCAGCACATGCCGCGCTGGCGGCGCTGGCGGCGGGGCAGAATTTCGGCGCGGCGCTGGATGCGGCATTCGCGCTGGACCGGGACTTCGACGTGGCCGCCCACCTGCAGCGCTGGATCGGCATCGGGGGCGGGGCCGGCATCGTGGTGGCGCTGAAGGTTTCGGCGTCCACTTAAAGCATCACGGCGCCTCGCGGGCGCCGTGTTCGCATCTGCCGCCAGGCTGCGCACTCAATGATAATAGAAGGCGCGCAGGATGCGCTCTTCGCCGGTCATGTCGTGGTGCAGTTCATTGGCCGCGCGGGTTTCTTCCATCATGCGGGCAAGCTGTTCTTCCTCGAAGCGCGCCAGTTCCTCGTTGGCCGCCGTCAGTGCCGTCGCCAGTTTGGCGCGCGCGTTCTGGTACACGACCCCGGTGTAATGGTCGGTATTCTTGAGCAGTTCTTCCGCATTTTCGATCACGAGACGCAGGTCGCCGATCAGCCGCTGCTGCGTCGGGGAGCTCGATTCTGGGGTATCCATCTTCCTCACCTTTAGCCGAATGTTACGTCTTCAATATAAAGAAGGGAGACTGCGCAAGTTTGTCAGGGCGCAAACGCGAATTGTACTGCCGGGAACGCCTAAGACGGCGAATCCGGAAGGCGCACCGGGCGCGCCCGCGGGGCGCATCCGACGATGCCGTGCCGCCTGCGTCGCGGTGCTTACTTCACGTCGATCCTGATGTCGCCCAGGCGCACCGTCTGGCCGGTGCGGATCTTGGCGGTCTTGCGCAACTCCTTCTTGCCGTCGACTGACACCGCGCCGCTGGCGACGACGTGCTTGCCGGCGCCACCGCTGTCGACCACGCCGACGAGCTTGAGCAGCTGGTTGAGTTCGATGAACTCTGATGTCAATTCGAAAACTGTTGTTTGCATTTTATCCTCGGAAAAAATTTCTTGCTGTACTGTTGAGTTCGGCGGGAAATGGGATGTTTTAGGGTGCGCGCCGACTCACGAACGTATTGTTCCCACAAAAGCGTCGTCCCCGCGCAGGCGGGGACCCAAGTTGCACGCGCAGCGTCAGCGCAGGCAGAACTTGGGTCCCCGCCTGCGCGGGGACGACGGTCTTTCAGTTAACGAGGGGCGTTCCTGAATCCGTCCTCAATCCGCCGGATGCGGCCGCGTCATCTCGATCGGCACGATCCAGGCATTGAACTGCTCCTCGCTGACGAAGCCCGATTGCAGCGCGGCCTGGCGCAGGGTCAGGCCTTCGTGCTGGGCGGTCTTGGCGATCTGCGCGGCGGGATCATACCCGATATGCGGGGCCAGCGCGGTCACCAGCATCAGCGACTGTTCCATCAATTCGCCGATGCGCTTGCGGTTCGGTTCGATGCCCACCGCGCAGTGTTCGTCGAAGGAGCGCATGCCGTCGGCCAACACGCGCACGCTCTGCAGGAAGTTATGCGCGATCATCGGCTTGAACACGTTCAGCTCGAAATTGCCCTGGGCGCCGCCGACCGTGATGGCGACGTCGTTGCCGAACACCTGGCAGCACAGCATGGTCAGCGCCTCGCACTGGGTCGGATTGACCTTGCCCGGCATGATCGAGCTGCCCGGCTCGTTTTCGGGAATCGTGATCTCGCCCAGGCCGGAGCGCGGGCCGGACGCCATCCAGCGCACGTCGTTGGCGATCTTCATCAGCGCGGTGGCCAGGGTCTTGAAGGCGCCGTGTGCCTGCACCATGGCGTCGTGGCCGGCCAGCGCCATGAATTTGTTGGGCGCCGACTTGAACTGCAGGCCGGTGCGCGAGGACAATTCGGCGGCGATGCGGTTGGCGAATTCCGGATGGGCATTCAGGCCGGTGCCGACCGCGGTGCCGCCGGCGGCCAGCAGCAGCAGGCCGGGCAGGGCGTTCTTGATGGCGTGCTCGGCGAACTCCAGCTGGGCCACGTAGCCGGAGAATTCCTGGCCCAGGGTCAGCGGCGTTGCGTCCTGCAGGTGGGTGCGGCCGATCTTGACGATGCCGGCGAAGTCGCGCGACTTGATCTCCAGCGTGCCGCGCAGCCGGGCCAGCGCCGGCAGCAGGTCCTTGGCCACCGCCAGCGCCGCGGCCACGTGCATCGCGGTCGGGAACATGTCGTTCGAGGACTGGCCCATGTTGACGTGGTCATTCGGGTGCAGCAGGCGGCCTTCGCCGCGCTCGCCGCCCAGCAGCTCGGAGGCGCGGTTGGCCAGCACCTCGTTCATGTTCATGTTGCTCTGGGTGCCGGACCCGGTCTGCCAGACCGACAGCGGGAACTCGCCCGGATGGCGGCCTTCCAGCACTTCGTCGGCGGCCTTGATGATGGCGTCGGCCTTGTCCTGGGGCAGCTTGCCGAGCGAGCGGTTGACCGCGGCGGCGGCGCGCTTGACCTGGGCCAGCGCGGCCACCAGCTCGGGCGGCATCTTCTCGCTCGAGATATGAAAATGGTGCAGCGAGCGCTGGGTCTGCGCGCCCCACAACTGGGCGGCCGGGACTTCGATGGGTCCAAAGCTGTCCTTCTCGATCCTGTTTTCCATGTGGCGTCCTGGTTTCCTGTTTGTTTGACAAAATTGACAAAAGGTTTTCATTAAAGAGTGTACCGCAACGGTCGTTAATGAGCCTGAGGCTACGAATTCCACTCCCCCTATGCTCCGCCGCTCCCGCCGCTTACTGTCCACGCTTGTATTCTCCATCGCCGCCGCCGGCGCCCTGCAGGTTGCCGCCAATGGCGCCGAACTGGGCGAGGCGCGGGTGTCGTCCCACATCGGCCAGCAGCTGGTCGCCGACATCGAACTGGCCCAGGTCGACGACCCGGCAGCCCAGGTGAGCGTGCGCCTGGCCAGTCCCGAGGTCTACAACGGCGCCGGCATCGCGCTGCCGTCCGTGCTGGCCAGCCTGAACCTGTCGGTGATGCGGCGCGACGGCCGACAGTTCATCCACGTGACCTCGCTGCGTCCGGTCGAGGCCGAGCATCTGCATCTCTATCTGGAGCTGGGCGACAAGGGCCAGCGCGCGGTACGCCTGGTGACCCTGTGGCTGACGCCGGACCCGAATCCGGCGCCCGTGCCGGCACCTGCGCCGGCGCCGGTTCCAGTTGCAGTGCCGGCAACCTTGCCGGCGCCGCTGCCCGTGCGCGCGGCTGCGGCTGCGGCACCGGTGCAGGGCGCAGCGGCCGCCATGCCGGCTGCCTTGCCGCCGGCTGCGCCGGCACCACGTCCGGTCCGGCACGTCAAGCCCGCACCCATCGCGCCTATCACGCCAGTGCGCAAGCCGGTGCCGGCCACCGCGCACGTCGACAGCCAGTCGGCCGCCTGCGCGCCCCAGCCGGACGAAGCCCAGGCCTGCAGCATACTCGGCGTCAAGAATGCGGCCCTGCGCGGGCAGCTCGACAAGCTGGAAGAGAAGGTCAAGGGCTTGCAGCAGCATATGGGCGTAGCGCCCGCCGGAGCGGCAGCCAAGGCGGCGGGAGGCAAGGCCGAGGCGCACAAGGCAGAGGAACCGAAAGCCGCAGAACACAAAGCCGAAGAACCCAAGACCGAAGTGCACGAGGCCGACGAACAGAAGCCGCAAGAGCACAAGCCGCAAGAGCACAAGCCCGAGGAAGCGCTGGTCCTGCCCAAGCCGGTCATCAAACCTGCCGGCCCCAAGCCGATCAGCTCGATCAAGCCGCTGGTGGTCCACAAGCCCAAGGTGACTGCGGAAGAGGGCGGCGCACCCTGGGGCTGGATCGCCGCCGGCATCGCCGCGCTGGCGGCCATCGGCGGCGGCGCGGCCTTCCCGCTCAGGCGGCGCGCGCACAAGCTGGCGCAGGCCGGCAATGCGCCCGACGTCCCGGGCATGTTCGACAAGCTGAAACAGCGTTTCGCCGCTCGCACCCGGGCCGAGGCGCCCGGCGCCACGCCCGAAAAAATCGCCGAACCGAGCCTGGATTAGGCGCGCACGAACTCGTCTACACAAATTTCATGCATGGGTTATACTGGCTCGCATGTGATCTTTTAGACCACAAAAACGGATCAGGTCCGGCGCAGCCACCACCGATAGCGTGGCGCGGGAACCGGAGGAACGCTGACGAAGCGCCTGACCCCGGAAGCAGTTTGCGGGCCGACAGTGCGCACGTGGACGCCGGATGCAACCGGCAAGAGGCGACGCCAGGGGATGCCTGGTGATCGCTCTCCCCATTTTCGATTGGTGGCAGCGCCATCCATCCAGAAAACCCGCACGGACAGGCGCCGCGCGGGTTTTTTTACGCCCGCGCGGGTGTGTCCATGCGGGGCAGTGACGCAACAGGCAATCAGACCAGGAGGGGGAATGATGAGTGAAGCGCTGCCGGGCCATGCGATGCGTGGCGACGTGATGTCCGAGCACTGTCCGTCGCGCGAAGCGCTCAAGCACGTGACCAGCCGCTGGGGCTTGCTCTTGCTGGTGGCGCTGGGCGGCGGCAGTCTGCGCTTCGGCGCGTTGCGGCGCAAGGTCGGCGGCATCAGCGAACGCATGCTGATCCAGACCCTGCAGTGGCTGGAGCAGGACGGTTTCGTGCAGCGCATCGCCCATCCCGGATTGCCGCCCCGCGTGGAATACCGGCTGACGCCGCTGGGGGAAGAGATCGGTGCCGGCGCCCGGGCCCTGGCCGACAGCATCGAGCGCAATCTGGACGCCATCCTGGCCGCGCGCGCCCAGGCGGCGTCCGGCGCGGAGCGGGCCGCGCCGGCTGAAAACAGCGCAGTAGGGATGTAAAGGCGAGGACGTAAAAAAACCCCGGAGCGCAGCCGCCGCGGGGTTCGATCGGTGCCGGCGCATTGCCGGCCGATGAACAGCTCAGTGGGCCGGGCGCATCGCGCGGTCGAGCTGGCCCATCCAGGGTTCGGTCACGTCCTTCACCACGCGGTCGTTGGCCATGATCTGCTTGAGCAGGTCGATCTTGCGCTTGCGCTGCTCGCCTTCCAGCGGCGGCACGCCGGTCCGGGTGGCGCTGGCCTGCTGTGCGCATTGCGTTTCCAGCTGGGCCAGGTCGTTCCAATCCCCCGCGCGGGCGGCAAGCGCCATGCGGCCGGTCAGGGCAGCGATGTTTTCGTACATTGCGAGGACTTCGTTGGACGTCATGTTGTCACACCAGAAAGAAACCAAAACCGGCCGGATTGCCGCTTGTCCCCCATTAACGACTGCCTCGCGGCGAACTTTAGGGTTTTCGAAAGAAAATTTGAAAATATTTTTCGATACGGATTGTCGGCCGAAATCCGATCCGGGCGGCGCACGCCTTGGCCGGCAAGCGCAATTCCCGGCAGGCCGGCGCATTGCAGTAAACTACACGGACAGACAAGCTTCCAAACCAGGGGACCCCATGAAAACAAGCTGGACACCGATCAGACACACCGCCATCGCCCTGGCCCTGTGCGGCGCCTTCTCGACCGCCGCCTTTGCCGCTGGCCAAGCCGGCACGCAGGCCCAACCCGCGGCCAAGCCGGCGCCCGCAGCGGCTGCAGCCACCGCTCCAGCCACCCCGGCGCCACCCGCCAACGCCACCCTGCGTCCCGGCGACGATTTCTTCGCCTATGCGAATGGCGGCTGGCTGGCCAAGACCGAGATTCCGGCCGACCGCAGCAGCTGGGGCGCGATGGCGAGCCTGGCGGAAGACACCAACCAGCGCATCGTCAAGCTGATCGAGGATGCCGCCAAGGGCAATGGCGAGGCGCGCAAGGTCGGCGACTACTACGCCGCCTACATGGACGAGGCCGTGATCGAAGCCAAGGGCACGGCGCCGCTCAAGCCGCAGCTGGCCCAGATCGCCGCGATCAAGGACAAGGCCGGCCTGGTGCGCGCGCTCGGCGACAGCCTGCGCGCCGACGTCGACCCGCTCAACAGCACCGATTTCTTCACCGAGAACGTGTTCGGCCTGTGGATCGCCCAGGGCCTGCACGACAGCACCCGCAACATGCCGTATTTGCTGCAGGGCGGCCTGGGCATGCCGGACCGCGCCTATTACCTGGACGCCAGCGAGCGCATGGCCGGACTGCGCAGCAGCTACCAGAAGCACATCGCCGCGATGCTGAAGCTGGCCGGCATCGACGACGCCGACGCGCGCGCGGCCAAGGTGTTCGCGCTGGAAGTCGACATCGCCAACAGCCACGCCAGCCGCGCCGACTCGGCCGACGTGCTGAAAGCCGACAACACCTGGACCATGAAGGACTTCGCGGCCAAGGCCCCGGGCCTGGACTGGAAGGCCTTCTTCAAGGCCGCGCGCCTGGGCGACCAGGACAAGTTCATCGTCTGGCATCCATCGGCCGTCACCGGCACGGCGGCGCTGGTCGACAAGATCGACCTGGCCACCTGGAAGGACTTCCTGGCCTTCCACCGCATCAACCAGATGGCCGGGGTATTGCCCAAGGCCTTCGTCGACCAGCGCTTCGCTTTCTATGGCCAGGCCCTGAGTGGCACCCCGCAGCAAGCGCTGCGCTGGAAGCGGGCGCTGGGCGCGACCAACGAGGCGATGGACGAAGCGGTCGGCAAGCTGTACGTGGCCAGGTATTTCCCGGCCGAGAACAAGGCGCGCCTGCAGCAGATGGTGGCCAACATCGTGGATGCCTTCGGCAAGCGCGTCGACAAGCTCGACTGGATGGCGCCGGCCACCCGCGCCCAGGCCAGGGAAAAGCTCAAGACCCTGTACGTCGGCGTCGGTTATCCGGACAAATGGAAATCTTACGATGGCTTGAAGGTGGTGCCGAATGACGCCTTCGGCAACGCCGTGCGCGCCGAGCAGTTCCATTACGCGGAAGAAATCGCCAAGCTGCACCGCAAGCCCGACCGCAGCGCATGGGCGATGCCGCCGCAACTGGTCAACGCCGTCAACCTGCCGCTGCAGAACGCGCTGAACTTCCCGGCCGCCATCCTGCAGCCGCCGTTCTTCGACCCGAAGGCGCCGGATGCCGTCAACTACGGTGCGATCGGCGCCATCATCGGCCACGAGATCAGCCACAGCTTCGACGACCAGGGCGCCCAGTTCGATGCCCAGGGCCGCCTGCGCGACTGGTGGACGAAAGAAGACATGGCGCACTTCAAGACGGCGTCGAGCAAGCTGGTAGACCAGTACAACGCCTACAAGCCCTTCTCCGACCTGGCGGTGAATGGCCAGCTGACCCTGTCGGAAAACCTGGCCGACCTGGCCGGCCTGGCGGCTTCCTACGATGCCTACCGCGCATCGGCAGGCAAGGGCGCGGGCGAAGAGGGCGACCGCCAGTTCTTCCTCGGCTATGCATCGAGCTGGCGCAACAAGGCGCGCGAGGCGTCCGAGCGGCGCGGCATCCTGACCGACGGCCACGCGCCGCCGCAGTACCGCACTGCCACCGTGCGCAACCTGGATGCGTGGTACAAGGCCTTCGACGTGCAGCCGGGCCAGGCGCTGTACCTGGCGCCGGAGCAGAGGGTGCGGGTCTGGTAAGTATTTATAGAGGGTAACGGACGCCGGCGACAGAAATGACGGGCCTACAATGGCTCGGAGTCTATTTCTTCGTCGGTGAGCCATGCACCCGGATTTTCTCGACATCAGGCGGCCCCGGCTGCACCAGGATCCGCATATGGCACAGGATGACCTGTCCGGCATCGTCGACAGTGACGATTTCCGCGACATCACGCAGCGCACGCTGCATCACTACGATTCGGTGGCGCCGCGCTTCTTCGCCGGCACCATCGACCACGACGTCAGCCAGAACATCGCTGCGTTGATCGACGCCATCGAGTCCGACTCGCCCTACACGCTGCTCGACCTCGGCTGCGGCCCGGGCCGCGATCTGAAAACCTTCCGCGACATGGGCCATCGCGCCATCGGCCTCGACGGCAGTGCCGAATTCGTGGCGATGGCCGCCCAATACAGCGGCTGCGAAGTGTGGCAGCAGAACTTTCTCGACCTTGACTTGCCGGATGCGCTGTTCGACGGCATCTACGCCAACGCCTCGCTGTTCCACATGCCGCGCAGCCTGCTGCCCAAGGTGCTGGGTGAATTGTTCGCGGCGTTGAAGCCCGGCGGCGTGCTGTTCAGCTCGAATCCGCGCGGGAACAATGAAGAAGGCTGGAACGGACCGCGCTGGGGCAGCTTCCACGATTATCCAGGCTGGGAACGGTATGTGACCGGGGCCGGTTTCCAACCCCTGCACCATTACTATCGTCCGCCCGGCTTGCCGCGCGAGCAACAGCCCTGGCTGGCCAGCGTCTGGCGCAAGCCGCGCTGAATTATTTTAATCTTTTGTTAAGTTGCGAACAGAATTGCGTTCGCAATGAGAGCAAGATACGTTCATGCCGCTTCACTTCACGAAGCAGTATTTCACTGACGATAGGAGATAGATCATGAACGAAGACCAAATCAAAGGCAAAGCCAAAGACATCGGTGGCAAGATCCAAGAAGGTTTCGGTAAAGCCATCGGCAGCGAAGAGCAGGAAGCCAAGGGCCTGGCAAACCAGGTCGAAGGCAAAGTGCAAGAGAAGGCCGGCGACCTGAAGGACGTGGTCGGCAAGAAGTAATTGACGCTTTCTCGCAGCAAAAAAAGAACAGCCGCGCATGCGGCTGTTTTTCTTTGTGCTGCGTGTTTGATCGTAGGGTGGGCATCCCGTGCCCACGCGAACGTTCGCAAGCCACATGCTTTCGCGTGGGCTCGGGGAGCCCACCCTACCCAACGCGGGCGCTAGCTTACTTTGCGTCCGTCCCGCCCAGGTTCTTCTTGAAGAAGCCTTCGATCATCCCGTACACATGGCGCTGGCCGCTGCGCGACGAAATGCCGTGCTTGGCACCCGGATAGGTCATCAGCTCGAACTTGACGTTGCGGTTCACCAGCGCGTCGATCAGGCGCGTCGAGTTGGTGAACAGGACGTTGTCGTCGGCCATGCCGTGGATCAGCAGCAGCGGCGACTTCAAACCGTCCAGGTGGGCGAAGACGCCGCTCTGTTCGTAGGCTTTCGGATTCGACTTCGGCGTGGCGCCGACGAATTGCTCGGTGTAGTGGGTGTCGTACAGCGACCAGTCGGTCACCGGCGCCACCGACACGCCCATCGCGATCTTGTCGGAACCGGCTTCCAGCAGGCGCAGCGTCATATAGCCGCCGTAGCTCCAGCCGAACACGCCCACGCGCTTCGCATCGACGAAGCTTTGCTTGCCCAGCCAGTCGATGCCGGTCAGCTGGTCTTCGACTTCATGCTTGCCGAGTTCGCCGTAGATGACGTCGGTGAACTTGCGCTCGCGGCGCGATGAACCGCGGTTGTCCAGGGTGAACACCACGAAGCCCTGCTGCGCCATGTACTGCTTGAACATATTGCCCCAGCCGCGGCTGACCTGCTGCGAGTGCGGGCCGCCGTAGACCATCAGGAACACCGGATAGCGCTTGGCCGGATCGAAGTTCGAGGGCTTGATCATCGAGTAGTACAGATCCTGGCCGTCGTGCGCCTTGATGCTGCCGAATTCGGTCGGCAAGTGATCGGCCATGTACTTGGCGTACGGATGGTCGCCTTTAACTTCGTTGTGCTCGAGCCATTCGACCAGCGCACCGTCGGCGCGCCGGATCGACACTTGCGGCGGCGTCTTCGGATCCGAGAACGTGTCCACGAAAATCTTGCCGTTCTGCGAGAAGGTGTCGTCGTGCATGCCGTCCTGCTTGGTGATGCGCACCGGCTTGTCGGCATTGCCGCCATCCAGGTTGACGGCGTAGGTCTGCTTGTCGATCACCGCATCCTTGTTGGAAGCGATGTAGACCTTGCCGGCCTGTTCGTCGACGGCCAGGATGCTGTCGACGCCCCATTCACCCTTGGTGATCGGGTGCAGCAGCTTGCCGTTCATGTCGAACAGATACAGGTGGTTGCGGCCACTGCGCTCCGACGCCCAGATGAAGGCGTTGCGGTTCTTCAGGAAGCGCAAGTCGGCCGGCACCGCGACCCAGGTATTCGAGGTTTCGCTGAACAGCGGACGCTGGGCCAGCGAGGCGGCATCCACCGCCACCAGGTCGAGGCGCTTCTGGTCGCGCGACTGGCGCTGGTACACCAGCGTGCGGGCGTCGCCGCTCCAGTCGGCGCGCACCAGGTAGATGTCCTTCTCGGCGCCGAGATCGACTTTCTTTTGCGCGCCGGTGGCCGGATTCACGATCATCAGGTCGATCACGACGTTCGGGTCGCCGGCGGCAGGATAGCGCTGGTCGATGACCTCGGTGCGGTCGGCGTAGATTTCGAAGCGGCGCGCGACCGGCACTTGCGCTTCGTCGAAGCGGCGGTAGGCGATCGCGGAATCGTCCGGCGCCCAGTAGTAGCCGGTTTTCTGGTCCATCTCTTCCTGGGCCACGAACTCGGCTTCGCCGTTGTGAATCGTTCCTTTACCGTCGCTGGTCAGCTGGCGTTCCTGGCCGGTCGACAGGTCGATCACGAACAAATTCTGGTCGCGCACGAAGGAGACGTAGCGGCCCTTCGGCGAAATCTTCGGATCGCCGACATTGCCGGAAGCGACCTTGCGCGCGGCATCCGGATTCTTCACGTCGACCAGGTACAGATCGCCGGCGATCGGCACCAGGATCTGCTTGCCGTCGGGCGACCAGCTGTAGCTGATGATGCCGGACAGGCTGGCGGTGCGGGCGCGCTCGCGGCGTGCGCGTTCTTCCAGCGACAAATTCTCGTTCGGCACCAGCTTCTTGGAGTCGACCAGGCGGTGCGTGGTCTTGTCCTTCATATTGTATTCCCACAGGTCCAGCTGGAACTGGTTGTCGGCGCGGCCGCGCAGGAAGGTGACGCGTTCGCCATCGGGCGACACGCGCAGGCTGCGCACGCCGGGACCGGACAACGCCGGGTCGGCGTGGATACGGTCCAGCGTCAGGCGTTCCGCGGATGCGGGAACGGCTGTGAGGGCAGCGAGAAGCAACAGGAGAGGGCGCATGGAAGGTCTCGGAAGGAATAAATTATGTATGTGCAACGGCCGAGACGATACCAGAGTCGGGGGTGATGCGCTGTAAATATGGTTGGGTTAAGCGTGGTGCGCGCGGCACGCGTTGGCACCAGCGCGTCGCCCCTGCGAAGGCAGGGGCCCAAGTTGCACGCGATCCTGCTATATGCGCAAAACTTGGGCCCCTGCCTGCGCAGGGGCGACGTTGATAAGCTAAGGGGTAGCGCTGGCGTCAGCGATCCACTTGTTTGCCGGTTACTTGCCGATCACCTTCACCAGCCCCGGCAGCGAACGGGCCAGCCCGCTGTCGCCACCCGACGCGCTCAGCTTGCCGCTGCCTTCATTCCAGCGCAGCTTGGTCAGCGTCGACTTGCCCTTCTCGTAGTCGTAGGACACGCCATCGTCGTCATACAGGCTGAACTCGCCATCCTTGCCCGGGTAGACTTCCACCGAGGCGATCGCCTGCTTGGTCGCCGTCGACTGGATGTCGGCGCCCATCGGGATGATGGAACCGGCCTTGACGAACACCGGGATCTGGTCGATCGGGGCCGCCACTTTCACCCAGCGGCCACCGGCCAGCTTTTCCTTGGTCCAGTAGTTGTACCAGTCGCTGCCGGCCGGCAGGTAGACGTTCTTTTCGGTCTGGCCCTGCTCGGTGACCGGCGCCACCAGGAAGGCCGGGCCGAACATGTACTCGGTGCCGATGTCGGCCACGTTCGGGTCGTTCGGGAAGTCCATCCACAGCGGACGCATGAAGGGTGCGCCGGTGTCGTGGGTGAACTTGGCCTGGCTGTAGATGTAGGGAATCAGCTGATAGCGCAGGCGGTCGTAGCGCGCCATGATCGCTTCCGCTTCCTTGCCGAAGGACCAGATATCAGCCTGCTTGCGGTCGCCGTGCAGGCGCAGGGTCGGCAGGAAGGTGCCGTACTGGAACCAGCGGGTGTGCAGTTCCGGATAGTCGTGGTTCTGGCCGACGACGTCGCGCGCGTCGGACGGATCCAGCAGCGGCGCCTTGGTCGCGCTGGTGGTCTGCGGCAGGTATTGCCAGCCGCCGATGTCGTTGCCCCACAGGGCGATGCCGGAGGCCGTCATGTTCAGGCCGGACGGGATCTGGCGCGCCAGCGCTTCCCAGGTCGGGTTGATGTCCGAGGACCAGAACAGGGCGCCGGTGCGCTGCGAGCCGAGGTAGGCGGCGCGCGACAGGATCAGCACCCGCTTGTTCGGCTTCCAGGCGCGCATGTTGTCGGCGAAGCCTTCGACGTGCAGCAGCGGGAACAGGTTGTGGAAGCGGTCGCCCGAGCCGATCGAGTACATGAAGCCGTCCGGCACCAGGTCCGGTTCGGTCTCATCCAGCCAGGGGTAGTCGAAGCCGTGCGACAGGATGTTGTCGCGCGACTTTTCGAAGAACCACTGGCGTGCTTTCGGGTTGGTGGCATCGATCAGGCCGCCGGTGCGGTCGGAGCGGAAGGGCAGGCCGTCGACGCTCTTGCCATCCTTGTCCTTGAGCAAATAACCCTTGTTGTCGAGTTCGTTGAAGTAGCGGCCCGAGGTTTCATAGCGCGGCCAGATCGAGATGATCGACTCCATGCCCATCGCGTGCAGCTGCTTGTTCATGCCGTCCGGATCGGGGAACTCGGCCGGGTTGATGTCCATCTGGCCCATGCGGGTCCAGTAGAACCAGTCGACCACCATCACGTCGAGCGGGTATTTCTTCTGGCGGTAGGTATTCGCCACGCGCAGCACTTCCTGCTGGCTGTCGTAGCGCGCCTTCGACTGGATCAGGCCAAAGGCGGACTTCGGTGGGATCGGGGTCTTGCCGGTCAGGCGGGCGTAGCCGGAATACAGCTCGTCCGAGGTGTTGCCGGTAATGACGAAGAAGCTGACGCGCTCGCCCACGTTGGACTGGAAGGCGGTCTTGCCATGCACGGCGGCGGTGAAGCGCGTGGCCGACGGGTTATCCCAGACGATGCCATAGCCCTTGGACGAGACCATGAAGGGCACGCACACGGTTTCGCCGGCCGGCGCGTCATACCAGTGCTTGCAGTCGAGCACGCGGCCGCGCAAATCCAGCCCGGACAGCGATTCCTGGTTCTGGCCCATGCCATAGTAGTGCTCGTCGCGCGGGGCGGCGAAGGAGGCACCGACCTGGTAAGTCTTTTCGCCGCTGACGGTGTGCGGCGACATTTCCCAGCCAGTCATGTTGAGGATCTGCTCGCCCTTGGCATTCTGGACCGTCAGCCCGACCGAGGCCAGCGAAGGCGCAAAGTATTTTTCGCCCTGGCTCGGCACGCGCGGCGCCGGCGCCGGGTTCACACGCAGGGTCATGCCGCTGGAGACGAAGGTGTCGCCATCGCTGCCCTTGCTGTGGCGGAAGGCGCCATTCTCGGCGTTCTTCGGCAGGATGCCGTAGCCCGGCCCCTTCAGCACTTCGGCCTTGTCGGCCGCGATCGTCACGTGGACGATGTTCGGGCCGTAGGCCTCGACCGAGACCCAGGCGCCATTGCGATCCAGGGTGCCGAGTGGGGCGGCAAAGGCCGCAGGAGCGAATGCCAGCGCAGATGCCAGCGCGGCCAGGGTTTTGTTGGGGGTCAGCGTCATCCAGTCCTCATCAAATCGTTGGGCGAACGCGCACGAATGACGAAGGCGGCAGGAGACAGGTGTGGCAATGCCGGCGCCGCCACCCTGGGCGGTACCTTGTCTCCTGGCGTATCGCGTCGGTGACGGCTACGTTCGCATTATTGTTGAGCCCGTATTGTGCGTGTTAGCGAACGCTTATGCAAACAGTAAAATGATTTTCTAACAGTGAAATTTGTGAACGGATGTTCGACGCTAACATTTCACTATGGCGAGAGCCTGGTAATAAGAGCCTATCCTACGGATGTTAGTCATCAGCGCGCCGTCGCCTCGCGCACGCGCAGCTTCGACAGCTTGTTCAGCGACCAGGCAAGCAGCACCGCCGCCACCGTCAGCCCCAGCACCAGCCCGATCCAGAAACCGGTGGCTTGCATGGGCAGGGCCGGCGACCACGGGAACCAGCCCGGCGCCAGCCCCAGGATCCAGCCCACCGGCAGCGCCACGCCCCAGAAGGCGATCATCTGGATCACCATCGGGGAGCGCGTGACCTGATAGCCGCGCATGCAGGATGCCGCCGCCACCTGGGTCGAGTCGGACAGCTGGAACAGGGCCGCGAACAGCAGCAGCATCGCGCAGGTGGCTTGTACCGCTGCGTCCGAGGTATACATGGCGGCGATCTGCCAACGGAACAGGGCGATGAAGATGGCCGACACCAGCCCGAAGGCGATGCACATGCCGGTGCCGACCCAGGCCACGAAGCGCGCCCGCACCGTATTGCCTTCGCCCATGGCCTGGCCGACCCGGGTGAGGGCGCCGATGCCGAAGCTGAGCGGCACCATGAACACCAGCGAAACGAAATTCAGGGCGATCTGGTGCGCCGACACCTGCACCACGCCGAAGCGCGCCACCAGCAGGCTGACCACGCCGAAGGCACTCACTTCCGCGAAGTGGGTCACGCCGATCGGCAAGCCAAGGCGCAGCATGGCGCCGATCTCGGGCCAGCTCGGCCCTTCCCAGCGGGTGAAGGGGTAAGTCAGGCGATAGGCACTCGAATATTTAATCCAGAGCACGATCGCCGCCAGCATCAGCCACACGCCGCTCGCGGTCGATACCGCGCAGCCGAGCGCCCCCATCTGCGGCATGCCGAACTTGCCGAACACCAGTATCCAGTTGAGGACGACGTTGTACGCCAGGCCGAGCAGGGCAATCACCATGATGGGCTTGGTCTGGTTGATGCTGGTGGTATAGCCGTACAGCGCGCGGTAGCAGGCAAAGGCCGGCATGCCGAGGCTGATGATGTGCAGGAAGGTCTTGGCGCGCTCGGCCACCGCCTGCTCCAGGCCAATGTGGTCGAACAGCAGCGCGCAGGCGTTCGCGGCAATGCAGCCGGCGATGCCGACGATGGCGCCCATCCACAGGGATTCGCGCACCGTGTGCGAGATCCGGTCGTAGCGCCCAGCGCCCATCTCGTGCGACACCACGGAATTCACCGCCATCATGACGCCCATTACCGTCACCAGGATGATCGACCACACCGAGGTCCCGAGCGACACCGCGGCCAGCTCGGCGGCGCTGACGTGGCCGGTCATGGCCACGTCCGCCACGCCCATGCCGACCGTCGCCAGCTGGCCGACCAGCATTGGCCACGACAGGCGCCACAGGGTCTTGATCTCGGCGCGGATCGGGGTCGTGGCGTGGGTGGCGGTAAGGGTGGACGTCATGGGAGCGGCAGTGCTGGCGAAACCACGGATTTTACTGACTAATTGCTAAGGCCGGGTGACGGGTGTGCACCGGTATCGCCTATCATGGTGCCCATCATTGAAATAGTTGAAAAGCAAGCCCCCTGGCATCACATAGCGGGTATCTGTCACATCCAACCCATATTTATCCAGGAGCAAGCTCGTGGAATACAAGGATTACTACAAAGTACTCGGCGTCGAACGCAGCGCGAAGGCCGACGAGATCAAGAAGGCCTACCGCAAGCTGGTGCGGCAGTATCACCCGGACGTCAGCAAGCACAAGGACGCCGACGCCAAGACCAAGGAAATCAACGAAGCCTATGACGTGCTGGGCGACGCCGAGAAGCGCGCGGCTTACGACGAGCTCGGCCGCGGCTACCGGCCCGGGCAAGAATTCCGCCCGCCGCCGGACTGGGGTTCCCAGCACGGCTTCGGCGGTGCCGGCGAGGGCGCCGATCCCGGCGACATCTTCGCCGACCTGTTCGCCCACATGGGCCGGCGCGGACGTACCGGGCGCGGCATGGGCGGCGGCACCTTCCGCATGGCGGGCGAGGACATCCGCGCGACCATCGCCATCGACCTGCGCGACCTCTACCAGGGCGCCACGCGCACGATCGGCGTGCGCGACAAGACGCTCAGCGTGACCATCCCCAAAGGCATGACGCCGGGCCAGCAGTTGCGCATGAAGGGGCAGGGGCGCGAAGGCATGGGTGGCGGCCCGGCCGGCGACCTCTACCTGGAGGTGCAGCTGAATCCCGATCCGCATTACCGGGTGGAGGGCACGGACGTGTATGAAAATGTGCCGGTCACGCCCTGGGAAGCCGCGCTCGGCGCCGGCATCTCGGTGCCGACGCCGGCCGGCCCGGTCGAGGTGACGGTGCCGGCGGGTTCGCAGAACGGCCGCAAGCTGCGCCTGAAGGGACGCGGCATTCCGGCGGCCCAGCCAGGCGACCTCTACCTGGTGCTGGAGGTGGTGCTGCCCTCAGCCAGCAGCGAGCGCGCACGCGAGCTCTACGAGGCGATGGCGCGCGACCTGGCCTTCAACCCGCGCGAACGCATCGGCGCCTGACCGGCCGTGGCGGGCTTTGCGATAGAATCAAGTTTCTCTATCGCAAAGCCCTATGTTCAAGTTCCCCAAGATTCAGTTACCTGCGACTGCCACCGCCCCTTTTTGTCCCTCCGAAGTCTCCGGCACCGTCATCGTCCCGGAGGGCGGTCCGTTCTGGCGCAAAGTCATCCGCTATGCCGGGCCCGGCCTGCTGGTCTCGGTCGGCTACATGGACCCGGGCAACTGGGCAACCGCGATCCAGGGCGGTTCCCAGTTCGGCTACGGTTTGCTGTTCGTCGTGGTGCTGTCGAGCCTGGCGGCCATCGTGCTGCAATGCCTGAGCATGCGCCTCGGCATCGTCACCGGCAAGGACCTGGCGGTGCATTGCCGCGAGCAATATGCGCCGCTGTCGGCCAAGGCCCTGTGGCTGTTCGCGGAAGTGTCGATCATCGCCTGCGACCTGGCCGAGGTGCTGGGCTGCGCACTGGCCTTTCACCTCTTGCTGGGGGTATCGCTGCCGGTGGGCGTGGCGCTGACCGCGCTGGATACCCTGCTGATCCTGGCCCTCAAGGGGCGCGGCTTCCGCCAGCTGGAAGCGATCATCCTGGCGCTGATCGCCACCATCGCCGTCTGCCTGTTCTGGGAGCTGGCACTGGTGTCGCCCGACTGGCGCGCGGTGGGTGCCGGCCTGGTGCCGTCGCTGCACAAGATCGCCGAGCGCGACGCGCTCTACCTCGCCATCGGCATCCTCGGCGCCACTGTGATGCCGCACAACCTCTACCTGCATTCCTCGGTGGTGCAGACCCGCGTCGCCCCGCTCGGCATGCCCGGCCGCGAGGGGCGCCTGGCCGAAGCCATCACCCTGTCGCGCATCGATACCATCGTCTCGCTGCTGCTGGCGCTCTTCATCAACGGCGCCATCCTGGTGCTGGCGGCAGCCGCCTTCCACAAGCCGGGTGGCGGCAACGTGATGGACATCGACCAGGCCTATTACCTGCTGGCGCCGGTGGCCGGCACCGCCCTGGCCGCCATCCTGTTCGGGCTGGCGCTGCTGGCCTCCGGCCAGAGCTCGACCTTCACCGGCACCATCGCCGGCCAGGTGATCATGGAAGGCTTCCTCAAGCTCAAGATCCCGTGCTGGCAGCGGCGCCTGATCACGCGCGGCCTGGCGCTGGCGCCGGCGATGATTGGCGTGCTGACCCTGGGCGACCATGCGATCGGCAAGATGCTGGTCGGCAGCCAGGTGGTGCTCAGCCTGCAACTGCCGTTTGCGATGTATCCGCTGATCCGCCTGACCGGCCGCAGCGACCTGATGGGCCGTTTCGTCAACGCATGGTGGACATCCATTCTTTCCTGGTGTTTGTTTGCGGTGATTTCCTGCGCCAACATGTGGATGGTGTGGCAGGCGCTGTTCGGCTGAACCCGTCGCCAGGGCCCATGCGGGCGCCGCCGCGGCGCCGGCAAACCTACAATCGACCTCCGGACAATCAGACGATCGAGGAGGTCACATGCAAGAACAAACATCCCAGGCCCTGCAGGGCAAGCGCGTCGCCATCCTGATGACGGACGGCGTGGAACAGGTGGAATACACGGGTCCGCGCAGCTTCCTGGAAGAGCAGGGCGCCAGCGTGACACTGCTGTCGCCCAAGGCCGCCGGCGAGGACATCCAAGGGTTCGATCACTTGAGCCCGACCGCCACCTTCAAGGTCGAGCGCGACGTGCGCGGCGCCAGCCATGCCGACTTCGACATGCTGGTGCTGCCGGGAGGCGTCGCCAATCCGGACCAGCTGCGCCTGTCGAGCGAATCGATCGCCTTCATCCACGACTTCGGCATGGCCAACAAGCCGATCGCGTCGATCTGCCATGGCCCCTGGACCCTGATCGACGCCGAACTCGTCACCAACCGCCGCATGACCAGCTGGCCGACCTTGCAGGTCGACCTGGAAAACGCCGGCGCCAAGTGGAGCGACGAACAGGTGGTGGTCGACGGCAAGCTGGTCACCAGCCGCAAGCCGGACGATATTCCGGCTTTCAACCAGGCGATCCTGGCGCAGCTGCAGGCGGTGGGGCAGGCTGGACAGTAAGGCGGGCGACGGTGCCGGGCGTGGCGCGGCGTGCGCCGTGCCGGCCCCGGCATGCCTAGAATGACTTCCCTACATCGACGAATTGGGAGGCTGTATGTTGGAACAAACTGCCGGCAAGCCGCTGGAAGGCAAGCGCGTCGCGGTGCTGATGACCGATGGCGTGGAACAGGTCGAGTACACCAGTCCGCGTTCCTTCCTCGAAGAAAACGGCGCCACCGTGGTGCTGGTGTCGCCCAAGCGGGCCGGTGAACAAGTGCAGGGCTTCAACCAGCTGACGCCGGCCGACACATTCACCGTCGAGCTGAACGTGAGCGACGCCAATCCCACCGATTTCGACGGGCTGGTGCTGCCGGGTGGCGTCGCCAACCCCGACCAGCTGCGCCTGAGCAAGGAAGCGATCGGCTTCATCCGCGCTTTCCCGGTCGAGGAAAAGCTGGTGGCCGCCATCTGCCACGGCCCCTGGACCCTGATCGACGCCGGCATCGCCACCGCCAGGCACCTGACCAGCTGGCCCAGCCTGAAGCGCGACCTGGTGAACGCCGGCGCCGAGTGGACCGACGACGAGGTCGTGATCGACGCGCGCCTGGTGACCAGCCGGAATCCTGGCGATTTGCCGGCGTTTAACGATGCGATCCTGAAGGAGTTGCTGCTGGCGCCGGGGAACGATCCGGGACCGACTTCGTGATGGATTGCGGTGATCAGGGCGGGCCCGGTGGCGGGCCCAGGCTCGCCGATTTGTCCTCGGACTGAGGCTCGTCGCTGATCGCAACCGTGTCGCACGCGCGCTCCAGCCAGCGCAGCTCGGCGATCGGCAGGATGATCTCGCCGGCATAGCCTTCCAGGACCACCGCCACCGCGGTCTGCTCGTGGTTCGCAAACACCCGCACCGACACCGCCGGGTCGCCGGTGACGTTGTCGCGGATGTCCAGCACCCCCAGTTGGACCGGAAACTCCCGATCGCGCTGCTCGCGCGACAGACCCCGCCGCGCCTTCATCTCCGCAAACCGGGCCAGGTGGCCGGCCAGGTCGGGCGGCGCCGTGCAGCGCTGGACCGGGCTCTCGTCGGCATAGGTGGATTGCACGTGGAAGCGGGCGCCGCGGCTGGCGCGCTGGGCAGTCGTGATGCTGCTGCGGGTGGCATAGGTGACCGCCAGGACGGCATCCGGCGCGAAGGTGGCCAGGGTGTCGCCGCGGCCGACGGCAACCGGTGCCGGTGCCAGCACGCGCGGGGCGAGGGCGGCGCCGGCGATCATGCCGGCGGCGAACAGGCCGCCTGCGGCGATGAGGAGGTGCTTGCGGTCCGGGGTTGGCATCGGCGGCCTGGTCTAGACCCGGAGGGCAGCGCCCATCGCTTGATGGGCGGCGCTGGCCTGGGTCTGCGCTGCGTCTGCCGCTGAGCAATAGATAATGGGAAGAATGCGTCGCATGGCCGGGCTCTGAGTGGGCGTGGCTCTACGGTGCATTATCCAGGGTGGGTCAGGTTGATGCGTCTCAGCGGACGGCGACTACGTTCACATCCAGCTTGCCACGCCTCCGTGATGGGAGCAGGTACCACGGCGATGCTGGCTGAAGCTGTAGCTGCCATCCCGGCATTTTGCACTTGCGCCCGCCGGCACCTGGTCATGCGTCGATGCCGCCGGGGCATGCACTGCCTGGCCGTTTCTGGTCTTGTAATGACGGTGCGAGAGCAGTTCGGCTTCCTTGGGCTGGGTGTCGGGCTGGGGCTGTGTCGCGCGCGCATAAGCGGTCTGAAACGCTGGCTGCTGGTGTATTGCCGGTATCGGGTCCGATGCGCGTTGAGCATGGGCCAGGGTGGCTGCGCATCCAAGGGTTAGCAGGGCCGCAGCGCGTCTTAGCTTCACAAAAAAGGTGGCTGCCATCGGATCAGAAAAGACTCTCCGAGGACTGGGGGAGCGCATACGGATTCGCAGGCTGCTGTAGAGGCTGACCAGGTTGTGCGATTCCCGGGGATTGGATCGTTTGGATCGGCTGAATGCCTGTCGCCTGCAAGGACTGATTCGTGCTGTAGGGTCCCGGGTCCTTCGTGCCTGGCTTGCCTGTGTACGGGTTGACGTTGCCCTTTGTGCTGTAATTGTCGAGCATCGTGTGGTTCGGGGCGCTACGCTCGTGAGGCGCGACGTAGGTGCCGTCCTTTTTTGTATAGCCACGTACGTGGACTTGGGCGGCTGCGCTTGATGCTGCGATCAGTAACGCGATTGCGAGTAGTGCTTTCATGCTTCCCTTGGGGTGATAGTTGCCATCGGGAATCATACGCTGTTGGAGACGTCGAAATCTATTCAATATTCACTGGGGGGCGGCGCTCGGATGCTGGTGAACTCGTAGTGCGTCGGGCGGGTTTAGTCGCTATCTGATTAATGCTCTCCCTTCGGCAGGCACCACGGCACAATCGCTGCGCGATTGCTTGAATGGACGAATCAGAGAGTCCTTGCGCCTGTCGGCGCAAGGCCGCTACGCCGGCGCGCCGCGGTGCGACGCGAAACCCCGGCTCCGCTCCTCGTCCGTGCCGGAGAGGATTCGATTCCCTCCGCCGGAACGGCAGTATTCAAAAACAAAGCCCGCCAGGCTTTCGCCTGGCGGGCTTTGTTTTTGAATACTGGTGGAGGCGAAGGGAGCATCCAACCTATACCATCTTTTCGTAAATCTTTGACTCTAATAAATGTCCGTCCAGTTTAGCTTAAATGAGCACCTTATTTGGCGTGGGAGGTTGGGATTCTGGAACTGTCTTGAGGCTGATACACAATCCTTTTACACGCCACTATATGCACTGTATGTGTACTGCACTTAATAGCCTATGTAGGAATACAGCACTTGCGGCAGTCAAAATGAACAGCTGGATAGTCACTCCTGAACTAATTTGCGCATCAAATCGTCTTTGAGCATTGCCAGCTTACCCGTATGCATGCCATTGCTTAAATAAAACACAAAGTCTGGTCTGGCTCCCATAATAACCGAGAACAATGCTTTGCCTGCGACCGGTCTAGAATCTAGAAAATTTCGTTTAAAATAATCAATAATATAATTTTTGTGTACCGAATGCGCAATTAGCCCTCGGGATAAGTTTCTTTCTTCAATATTCTTGAAGCCACTTGTTTCTCGTGGCAAAAATTTCCGAATTAAACAGTCGAGGTCAGCCACCAAATTTTCTGCGCTGTAGCCTTTGCGACCAGCGGTAACTAATTCTGCTTCAATAAGATTTCGAGATTGTTCATCAAATCTATTAGACTTGCTCCAAGTGACTTGCCCAAATTGCTCGCAGTTCGAAACCCGCAAATCAGTAAAGCGACAGTTATTAAAATCGGTCATACTCGAAAATCGACAATTTGCGAATGTCACCGTGTCGAAATGGCAGTTGGAGATCGTTAAATCGCGCAGATCTAACCCGCTCATTGTTCCTACAAATTGAACACCGATAAGTTGCCCTTGGGGTAATAAATTAAGAAGCGCCCCGGTTCGTTCTGTGCGATCAGTGCCTTTTGAGTACGCACGACTTGCGGCTAAGAGAGCCAGTCTGCCAGCAAATTGATAGCAACCAGTTGCCGAATCGTTAGCTTGTGGCGGCGAATATAAAGACGACATTTTCGCGATGATTTCTTTGCAAAAATCTAGTGCGCCAGTTCTTTTTGATTCAAATATCTGTTGCACCATTGTGGTCGCAACTTCAGTTTGTAATGCCTTTGTAAACTCAGCGTCATTTAGCAGTAAAGCCAGCTGATCGTTCTTCTGCGAATCTAAGCATAAATCCAATATTTGTTCCGCCAAAAGTACATACTCTATTTGGTCCTGGGTAAATAGCCAAGTATCGCTATTTTTTCTAAAGTTAATTAGCGGGTGGTCCTTTAATTTTGCCGGGTTTTTAACAAGCTCTTCAATTTGCGAGAGTTCAAGATCCGCATTCACCCCTAGCACCATTCGCAACGTTTCAGAATTTCTTTCTTCTCCGCGAGCTGTAATCGTAGCGAATTCACGTAAGACAGATAACTGAGAGGTAGCGTCCAGCGGCAGTTTCTGCCGTACTTGTTCGCGCTGGCACAAGGCCTCCATTATCCACTGCAGTCTTGTTTGGTCAGTAGCTCCAATTCTCTCGGCGGAAAATCCTCTAGAGACAAGATCGGCAACCAGTGATAAAAAGAATCCGCGCCCAACAAAGCTCATCACATCATTGGAGCTATCTTGCTTGAGCAATTCAAAAAGTCTAGATGAGGAAATGATGAGATCTTCCTTTCCAACGAATCTCTTTTTGAAATAATTTGCTGCATGATTAACATCAAAGGGCTGAATAGTGTATTCAAAAAGACGATCTTTCCCAACAAGCTCAGCTTCTCCATCAGCCTCCGATATTTCTGCTGCCCAGAAGGAGGTCCTAGATGTAATGCAAAGCTTCGTTCCGGTCTCCTCAGCAAGGTTAATAAGTTCTTGTACGCTTTCTCGCGGATCTATTGTTCCTCGATTCCAGTGAACGAATTCGTCGAAACCATCGAAAATCAGAACAAACACGCCCAGCTTGAGTGCGACATTAACAAATTCTTTTTCTACACCTTCAGCCCATCCAATTGGAGCATTAAAATACCTAAATGAGGAAACGATTGTTTTCCAAATTGAAGAAAGGTCCTCAACCTGCATTTTCCACCATTGCTCAGAATGCACATAAACCGGTATAACTCTCTTCTTGGTGAGTTCTGCAGCCAAGAATTTTGACATGTGAGTTTTGCCTTGCCCAGGCTCTCCAAGCAAAACAGCAACTAGTCCTTTTGCCTCGCTGGAATCGGTCAACGCGCCAAGCACAGGGTTAGGGAATTTCCTTGGAATCCCTACAGGAGTGTCGATTTGAGGATCAATGTAATTGTCATGCGGTAAATCTTTAATTTTCCCCAGATACTCTTCAATCTGTCTGTTCATAAAAGACAGGAAATAATCACCTAAGGATATGCATTTTATTGAAGCGTCTCTCATATCTTCAATTATGCTTAACGTTACCGATGGTGCATGCACTACTCTGATCTTCGACTTGTCTTTTTTTCTATTGATCCATGTGCGAGCAAGTCGAGCACCATCTCTCGTAACGTCTGCGTATAAATAAAGTATTTCAAAGTTAAAAGAAATATCAGATGTGGTAACTGATCCTGGATATACGACGAATTGCTCTGGTTCTACATGTGCAGGAAAATCGATGTTAATATGCGTACCAGGTGCGCGATTAATCAAATTTGCCACGTCTTTGAAGGTAATAGGACTCATCTTGCTGCTTTCCCTAGCTCTATCCGTATGTTCCCATTCGGAGTTGTAATTAATATGACTACGCAAACCACTACCACCGCCGCCCAACTGCTACAACCTTAGTTTTAGCGTTCGGCGACAGCCCGTTTCGCAGCTGTATAGAAAAGATTACCTGATTCTGAGAAAGAAAAAAAGCTCAGTGGATGTTTTTTTTCTGTCCGGCGATAGTTTTACAGCCAACCAGAGCAAGCGATCAGGATGTCGCGTGCGCTTTCGACCGATCGCGCGCTGAAAGGCTGAAGGGTGACCAAAAACCACAGATAAAGAGTGGTGGTGCAAATATTTTGTTTCCCGGTCGAGTTCCGTCGTTAGGACACGGGCCCAGCCGCCATTTGACCATGCATGTGAGTAAGAGCCAGGGAACGAGACAATGGGGGGCGCCAGCACTGCTGTGTACGGCAGGCGCAGCGCGTGCTGTCTGTGCAGCTAGTGTTAAATTTCGCTTATGCTGCGCGCGTTCATATGTGCGCTGCTATTTAAACTCCGCCGAGTGGTCCTTGGACTGCTTAAGTGCAGTCCCAAGCTCATGTAACCTGACGAACAATCCAGTCTATATGAGGCGTTCGCGTACATGTAAAAGTTGCTAAAGGGCACTAAGGGGTTTTGACTGGGGTAACAAGCTACAACCGAAGGGCAGATAAGGAAAAACCTCCAACAAATCAGACGTTTACCGTAAAACCGGTAGAGGCGAACGGCAAAAAACCGCTGCGCGATTTTCCTCGCTCAGGCGAGTCGGAGGGTTTACTCTTGCAAGAGCAAGACGTCTACGCCGGCGTGCGTCAGTACGGCGCTAAACCCGGCTCCGCCCCTCGTCAGTGCCAGAGAGGATTCGATTCCCTCCGCCGGAACGGCAGTATTCAAAAACAAAGCCCGCCAGGCTTTCGCCTGGCGGGCTTTGTTTTTGAATACTGGTGGAGGCGGAGGGAATCGAACCCTCGTCCGCAAGCACTCTACAGACAGTTCTACATACTTAGCACTATCATTTAATTTAACCGGTACAACGGGGATGTGCACCCTTTGTACAAGCTAGTTACCTTAAATTTCGGAAGCAACCAAGTAACCCGGTTGAGTCCTAGCCTCTGTAAATGACTCTACTTGCCTTGCGGCCCACCCCAGAGGCGAGGTAGTGTAGAGCTAGCAGCAATTAAGCTGCGAGTGCGTACGAGTTATCGTTTGCAGTTATTGATTTCTGGATGTATTTACGAGGTAACCAGTCCTCGGTATGCCCTGCGCTGCTTTGCAACCCACGTCGAAACCAGGTCGCCCCCTACGAAATGCATTGTACTCCAATCCGAAACGGAATGCAGCGGACGGCGGGGCAGAAGTGTGACCGGGTGTAAGTACCCGGTCGCGCTCGGCCCTGCGCATCAGCGCCCGTTGGCGAGCTGGTTGCCCAGCATGCCGCCGCCGATCACGCCGGCGATGGTGGCCAGTTTGCGGCCGTTACCGCCGCCGACCTGATTACCGATCAGGCCGCCCACCACGGCGCCGGTGCCGATGGCGACATAGTTCGGCTGCGGTGCCGGGCGTGGGGCCGGTGCGTAATAGCCGTCATTGCGGGCGTAGCTGGTGTGGTGCACCACGCGCGGCTTCGGTGCGGCCTTGGCCGGCACTTCCTTGATGATGGTTTCCTTGATCACGACCGGTGCAGGGGCAGGTGCGGCCTGGGCGACCATCATGCCTGGCTGAGCGTATTGAGCAGACACCGGCTGTGCATACTGGGCCGACACTGGCTGGACGTAGCCGGCGGGCACTTGCTGCACACCTTGCGGTGCGCTGGCCACCAGTGCATTTGGTGCCAGCGTTGCGCCATAGCCAGGATTGACTTGTGCGGCGGCCAGGGGCGTTACCGGCGCACTGTTCGAGCTCGGCAGCAATCCGGTCACGGCGGCAGCACCGGCCAGGCTGACGACGATGACCGATACGGCAGCGGCTGCCATCAGCGGGTGGATACCTTGGGTGGTCTTGATCGCTTCCATGTTCTGCTCCTGGGACGTTATGTCGTTGTATGGAAGTAGATTAATGGGATGGACGGTGCAGAGCTAGATCTGTCCCTGTATCAATCGTAAATATATGTAAGTGGCAATTCACAAAAAGAGACCCACCGAACACGTAATATTGCAACTAACCGACATACGGTAGGGGACAGAGCGAAAAGCAGCACCCAGCCCCGAGCGGGGCAGTGGGCGCGCAAGACGCAAACATCGATGGTCAGGCAGTCAGGACCGCAGGCCGCACACCGCCAAGCACCTCTTGCAGCGTCTCCAACAACTGCCCCGGCGTCTCCAGCAGCATGTCCGCACCCCAGGTGGTCGGATCGATGGCCCCGCAATAACCCCAGGCGCACGCCACGGTCACCATGCCGGCGGCCTGGCCCGCCTCGATGTCACGCAAGTCGTCGCCCACGTACCAGCAATCCTGGGGTGCGAGGCCGAGGCGGCGCGCGCCTTCCAGCAGCGGAGCGGGGTGGGGTTTAGGGTGTGGCGTGGTGTCGCCGGATACCACGCAGCCCGCCTGCGCCAGCCCGATCTGCGGCAGCAGCGGGTCGGTGAAGCGCATCGGCTTGTTGGTGACGATGCCCCATTCCATGCCGGCCGCGCGGATGCCGTCCAGCAGCTCGACAATGCCGTCGAACAGGGTGCTGTGCTCGGCCATGTTGGCCTGGTAACGGTCGAACCATGCCAGACGCAGCGCTTCATAGCCCTCGTCGCCCGGGGCCAGGCCGAAAGCGGCGCCGATCATGCCGCGCGCGCCGGCAGAGGCGGTCGGACGCAGTAAGGCGTAGGGCGTCGGCGCCAGGCCGCGTTCGGTGCGCAGCCAGTTGACGGCGGCCGCGAGGTCGGGTGCGGTGTCGGCCAGGGTGCCGTCGAGGTCGAACAGGACGGCGCGTGGCGCGGGCGGGCGGGCGGTAAAGGTCATGAAGCGGCTGGATAAACGTATCGGATTACAGTGGCTTGCTGCAGGCGACCATGTAGTTCACATCGGTATCCTGGTTCAGCGAGTAGATCTTGGTCAGCGGGTTGTAGGTCAGCCCCTTCAGGCCGTCCACGATCAGGCCGGCGTCGCGCGCAAAGGTCGACAGCTCGGCCGGCGTGATGAACTTGGCGTAGTCGTGGGTGCCGCGCGGCAGCATGCGCAGCACGTATTCTGCACCGATCACGGCGAACAGGTAAGACTTGGCGTTGCGGTTCAGGGTCGAGAAGAACACCTTGCCGCCCGGTTTGACCAGGGTGGCCGCGGCGCGCACGATGGCGGCCGGGTCCGGGACGTGCTCCAGCATTTCCATGCAGGTCACGACGTCGTACTGGCCGGGCTCTTCCGCGGCCATGTCTTCGGCGGCGATCAGCTTATAGCGGACTTCCACGCCGGATTCCAGGCTGTGCAGGTCGGCGACCTTCAGCGCTTTCTTGGACAAATCGATGCCGGTGACCTTGGCGCCCTTGCGCGCCATCGATTCCGACAGCACGCCGCCACCGCAGCCGATGTCGATCACGTTCTTGCCGCTCAGGGGCACGCGCGCGTTGATCCATTCCAGGCGCAGCGGATTGATCTCGTGCAGCGGACGGAATTCGGAGGTCGGATCCCACCAACGGTGGGCCAGCTCGCTGAATTTCTGGATCTCCAGCGGATCCATGTTGCTCGTGGTGGTAGGCGTAGTCGTAGTCATAGGTCGGAATAATAGCGGAATTGTTCCCGCGCGACGGCTGGGGTCGCGAAAAAAATGGCATAAAAAAACCCCGCCGGGGCGGGGTTTCTCGGGCGGCTGCAAGCCGCAGCGTCAACGAGATTACTGCTGGTTGGCGCGGGTACCGACGACTTCGATTTCCACGCGGCGGTTCTTGGCGCGGCCGGCGGCGGACTTGTTGTCGGTCACAGGCTGCTTCTCGCCCTTGCCTTCGGTGTAGATGCGGGTCGATTCGACGCCCTTGCCTTGCAGATAAGCCTTGACGGCTTCGGCGCGGCGTACCGACAGCTTCTGGTTGTAGGCATCGGTACCGACCGAGTCGGTGTGGCCGACGGCGATGATGACTTCCAGGTTGATGTCCTTCAGCTTGGCGGTCAGGTCATCCAGCGAGGCTTTGCCGGCTGGCTTCAGGACGGCCTTGTCGAAGTCGAAGAAGGCGTCGGCCGAGTAGCTGACTTTTTCCGAGGTCGGGACCGGCGCTGGTGCCGGGGTTGCTGCGGGTGCCGGGGCAGGGGCTTCGACCGGCGGTGGCGGCGGAGCCACGCACTTGCCGTTTTCGAGGCGCTCGGGCTCAACGCACAGCGGCGCGTCGCAGCCTGGGACCGCGTCGGCCGGGGTCCAGTAACCCGTACGCCAGCACAGGCCGAAAGGATTGCGCGCGATCACGCCGCGGGCATCCTGTACGTAGGCGCTATACGGCGTCTTGGCCTGGATGTCGGTGGTCAGCGGTGCGTACGGTGGTGCGCTTTGCGCATATGCGCTGCCCGCCATTGCCGCCGAAGCTGCAAGCATGAGGGTTGCCAGTTTATTCATATTTTTTTCTTCCTTTCGGTAAAATCTTTCCCGTTGCAAAACGACGCAACACCGTTGAATGATATAGGCAGAATATTAACATCTGCCCGGTCGCGTTCGTTTCACATTGCGAAACAAGCAATTAACTTCTCGGCCATTTTGCCACATACGCCATATCTGCACGACCGCAGGCTGCTCAATTGCAGTGCATGCTATTTATGACGTTGTTTGTGCGCAACAAGGATGTTGTCAGCAGCATGGAAGCTTGACGAAGGTTTATTACAGGCATGTGTCAATTAGATAATTGTCCCGAATTTCCCTTGCCTGCAGCTTGCTTTCAAATTGCACTGCTGCTATAGCGCGCATGGTAAAATCGCTCGCTTGTAACTCACAATTCGCCTGAAAGCAGTCGACCCGCCAATGGATCAATTCGCAAAAGAAACAGTTCCAATTTCACTGGAAGAAGAGATGCGCAAGAGCTACCTCGATTACGCGATGAGCGTGATCGTGGGGCGTGCGCTGCCGGACGTGCGCGACGGCCTCAAGCCGGTGCACCGCCGCGTGCTGTACTCCATGCATGAAAGTAACTACGTCCACAACCGTCCGTACGTGAAGTGCGCGCGCGTGGTCGGCGACACCATGGGTAAGTACCACCCCCACGGCGACGCGTCGATCTACGACACCCTGGTGCGCATGGCCCAGGACTTCTCGCTGCGCTATACCCTGGTCGACGGCCAGGGCAACTTCGGTTCCATCGACGGCGACAGCGCCGCGGCGATGCGTTATACCGAGTGCCGCCTGGACAAGATCGCCGCCGAACTGCTGGCCGACATCGACAAGGACACCGTCGACTACCAGCCCAACTATGACGGCAAGGAAAGGGAGCCGACGGTTCTGCCGACCCGCATCCCGAACCTGCTGATCAACGGTTCTTCGGGCATCGCGGTGGGCATGGCGACGAATATCCCGCCGCACAACCTGTCCGAGATCCTCAACGGCGCGCTGCACGTGCTGCGCAACCCGGACTGCACGATCGACGAGCTGATCGAACTGATCCCGGCGCCGGACTTCCCGACCGCCGGCATCATCTACGGCGTCTCCGGCGTGCGCGACGGTTACCGCACCGGCCGCGGCCGCGTGGTGATGCGCGCCAAGACCCACTTCGAGGAATACGGCAAGGACGGCGGCCGCGTCGCGATCATCGTCGACGAGCTGCCTTACCAGGTCAACAAGAAGTCGCTGCTCGAGCGCATCGCCGAAAACGTGCGCGACAAGAAGCTCGAAGGCATTTCCGACATCCGCGACGAGTCCGACAAGTCGGGCATGCGCGTGGTCATCGAGCTCAAGCGCGGTGAAGTGCCGGAAGTGGTACTGAACAATCTGTACAAGCAGACCCAGTTGCAGGACACCTTCGGCATGAACATGGTGGCCCTGGTGAATGGCCAGCCCAAGCTGCTGAACCTGAAGCAGATGCTGGAATGCTTCCTGTCGCACCGCCGCGAAGTGGTCACCCGCCGCACCGTGTTCGAGCTGCGCAAGGCGCGCGAGCGCGGTCACATGCTGGAAGGCCTGGCGGTCGCACTGGCCAACATTGACGACTTCATCGCCATCATCAAGGCCGCGCCGACCCCGCCGGTCGCCAAGACCGAGCTGATGGCGCGTGCCTGGGATTCGTCCCTGGTGCGTGAAATGCTGCTGCGTACCGCCGAGGGTTCCACCATCGGCGGCATCGAGGCCTTCCGTCCGGAGCACCTGCCGAAGCACTACGGCATGCAACAGGATGGCCTGTACAAGCTGTCCGACGAGCAGGCCCAGGAAATCCTGCAGATGCGCCTGCAGCGCCTGACCGGCCTGGAGCAGGACAAGATCGTCAACGAGTACAAGGACGTGATGGCGCACATCGCCGACCTGCTCGACATCCTGTCCAAGCCCGAGCGCGTGACCACGATCATCGTCGACGAGATGGGTCAGATCCGTGCCGATTACACCGAAAACGGCAAGGACACGCGCCGCTCGGCGATCGAGCACAACGCCAGCGACCTCGAAACCGAAGACCTGATCACCCCGCAGGACATGGTGGTGACCCTGTCGCACACCGGTTACATGAAGTCGCAGCCGATCTCCGAATACCGCGCCCAGAAGCGCGGCGGGCGCGGCAAGCAGGCGATGGCGACCAAGGACGAGGACTGGATCGACCAGCTGTTCATCGCCAACACCCACGACTACATGCTGTGCTTCTCCAACCGCGGCCGCATGTACTGGCTGAAGGTGTGGGAAGTGCCGCAGGGTTCGCGCAATTCGCGCGGCAAGCCGATCGTCAACATGTTCCCGCTGCAGGACGGCGAGAAGGTCACCGTGATCCTGCCGCTGTCGGGCGAGAACTCGACCTTCCCGGAAGACCATTACGTGTTCATGTCCACCAGCCTGGGTACCGTGAAAAAGACCCCGCTGCCGGACTTCAGCAATCCGCGCAAGGCCGGCATCATCGCGGTCGACCTCGACGAGGGCGACTTCCTGATCGGCGCCGCGCTCACCGACGGCAAGCACGACGTGATGCTGTTCTCGGACGCCGGCAAGGCCGTGCGCTTCGACGAGAACGACGTGCGCCCGATGGGCCGCACCGCGCGCGGCGTGCGCGGCATGAACCTGGACGAAGGCCAGAACGTGATCGCGCTGCTGGTGGCCGAGAACGAGCAGCAATCGGTCCTCACCGCCACCGAGAACGGCTTCGGCAAGCGTACCCCGATCACGGAGTACACCCGCCACGGCCGCGGCACCAAGGGCATGATCGCGATCCAGACCACCGAGCGTAACGGCAAGGTCGTTGCCGCGACCCTGGTCAACACCACCGACGAGATCATGCTGATTACCACCGGCGGCGTCCTGATCCGCACCCGCGTGTCCGAGATCCGCGAGATGGGCCGCGCGACCCAGGGTGTGACCCTGATCGCGGTGGAAGACGGCACCAAGCTGTCCGGCCTGCAGCGCGTGGTCGAGACCGATCTCGAAGAGGTCGAGCTGGAACAGCCGCCGGAATAAGTCCAGGTGCACACGGGGGAGGGCTTGGTCCCTCCCTTTTTTATTTCGTCATTCTTTATTTCGTCATTCAAAGCCGGGGTATCCCCGCATCCAAGGAGCACATATGAATAAGCGTCTGGCCGCCTTTTTCGGCAGCCTGGTCCTCGCCGTTTCGCCCGCATTCACGCCCGCTTTCGCGCAGCCGGCGGCCGCCCCCGCAGCGGCCCCGGCGGCGGTCGACCCCGCCGTCAACAAGGCCGTCCGCGAAATGCTGGGTCACTTGCAGGTGCGCGAACAGCTGGCGGCCCGTTTCCAGATGGGTGCCAACCAGCTGCCGCAAATCGTGTTGCGCGCGAATGCCGAGCGCATCAACGCCAACACCAAGCTGACCCTGGACCAGAAGAAGGCCGAGATGGCCATCGTCGCCAACGACGTCAAGAAACAGGTGCAGGGGGCGCAACAGGCGCTGGCCGATCCCAAGCTGCTGGACGATGCGATCGACGTCATCGTGCCGATCTACGCCGCCAAGTTCACGCTGGCCGAGCTGAACGAATTCAATGCCTTCCAGCGCCGTCCGCTGGCGGTCAAGATGCGCGGCATGCAGGCGCAGCTGGGACAGGACACCAATGCCGCGGTCCAGCGCCTGATGGCTGAACGGGTCGGCAAGCTGTTGCCGAAGAAGCCGGGCGCAACGGCCAAGTAAGTCTGGCAGCCGGCCGGCCAGGTCGGCCGGCTGAGGATTTTTTGCAAGATTCGTGCGAAAATCAGGAGGGAGCCGCCGCGCCAGCTTGCACCATGCCGTGCCGGCCGGCTTCCATCCGCATCGATCGTCACTCACAACATCCGGGAACTCCATGAAAACATCGCTCGCCGCCATCGCTTCCGCCCTCGTCTTCAGCCTGTCCGCTTCCGTCCAGGCGGCGCCGCTGGCATCCGCCGATCCGGCCGTGGTCGCGGCGACCAAGCAGATGTTCGGGGCAATGAAGGTGCGCGAGTCGATGAGCGCCATGATGGCCAGCATGGAGCAGCAGATGCCGGCCCAGATGCGCGCCGGGGCGGCGGCCGCCATCAATGCCGACGCCAGCCTGAGCCCGCAGCAGAAAACCGAGCAGCTCAAGAAGCTCGACGATGCGATGCAGAGCGCCACCGCGCAAGCGCATGCGCTGTTCACCGATCCCACCCTGGTCGACGACATGATCGCCGAAATGGTGCCGCTGTATGCCGAGACCTATACGCTGGACGAGATCCGCCAGCTGTCGGCCTTCTACGCTTCGCCGCTGGGCCAGAAGATGCAGGCCAACATGCCGATGCTGATGCAACGCAGCATGCAGATCAGCCAGCGCGTGATGATGCCGCGCATCCAGAAGGCGATGGCCCAGAACCGGCCCGCCGCCGCCGGGCAGTGATGCATGAACAATGAAGCAGAAGGCACGATGACCCAGGTATTCAATTTTTCCGCCGGCCCCGCTGTCCTGCCGAAAGCGGTGCTGCGACAGGCCGCCGACGAGATGCTCGACTGGCACGGCAGCGGCATGTCGGTGATGGAGATGAGCCATCGCGGTCCGGAATTCATCGCCATCCATCGCCAGGCCGAGGCCGACCTGCGCGAGCTGCTGGCGATTCCCGCCAATTACCGCGTGCTGTTCATGCAGGGCGGGGGACTGGGGCAGAACGCCATCGTGCCGCTCAACCTGGCCGGACGCACGGCCCAGCCGGCGACGATCGACTTCGTGCACACCGGCTCCTGGTCGGGCAAGTCGGTCAAGGAAGCGGCGCGTTATGCGGCCGTGAACGTGGCCGCCTCCGGCGCTGCCGGTGGTTTTACGAACGTGCCGCCGCAGTCCGAATGGCAGCTGACGCCAGGCGCGGCCTACCTGCATGTCTGCACCAACGAAACCATCGACGGCGTCGAGTTCAACTTCGTGCCCGATGTCGGTACCAGCGCCGGCGACACGCCGGTCGTGGCCGACATGTCCTCGCACATCCTGTCGCGCACGGTCGACGTGTCGAAATACGGCGTGATCTTCGCCGGCGCCCAGAAGAACATCGGCCCGGCCGGCCTGACGCTGGCCATCGTGCGCGACGACCTGCTCGACCATGCGCTGCCGATCTGCCCGGGCGTCTTCAACTGGCGCGCCGTGGCCGACGCCGACTCCATGCTGAACACGCCGCCGACCTATGCGATCTACATCGCCGGCCTGGTGTTCGCCCACCTCAAGCGCCTGGGCGGCGTGGCGGCGATGGAGCGCATGAATATCGAAAAAGCGCGCCTGCTGTACGCGGCGCTGGATGCCGACGACTTTTACCAGAATCGCGTGGCGCCCGATGCCCGCTCGCGCATGAACGTACCGTTCTACCTGCGCGACGAATCCCTGAACGACCAATTCCTGGCCGGCGCCAAGGCGCGCGGCCTGCTGCAACTGAAGGGCCACAAGTCCGTCGGCGGTATGCGGGCATCGATCTACAACGCGATGCCGATCGAGGGCGTGCAAGCCCTGGTCGATTATTTGAACGAGTTCGCCGGGCGCTGAGGTGCCCGCAAATACGTAGCACCAGCTACGTCGCCCCTGCGAAAGGCAGGGGCCCAAGTTCGGTTGGCACCTCGACTGCGCGTCAAACTTGGGCCCCTGCCTGCGCAGGGCGACGGTGGCATGGCATCAGCGAACCGCACTTTTAGAGCAGACGATGACAGACAAATTACAACCCCTGCGCGAACAGATCGATGCGATCGACGCGCAAATCCTCGAACTCCTGAGCCGGCGCGGCAAGGTGGCCCAGGAAGTCGGCCACGTCAAGGCCGAGACCATGGCACCCGTGTTCCGCCCCGAGCGCGAAGCCCAGGTGCTGCGCGGCGTGGCCGAGCGCAACCCCGGTCCGCTGCGCAACCAGGACGTGCAAACCATCTTCCGCGAGATCATGTCGTCCTGCCGCGCGCTGGAAAAGCGCGTCACGGTCGCCTATCTCGGCCCCAGCGGCACCTTCAGCGAGCAGGCCGTGTTCCAGCATTTCGGCAGCGCCGTCGAGGCGCTGCCCTGCATCTCGATCGACGAGGTGTTCCGCGCCACCGAGGCCGGCACCGCCGACTACGGCGTGGTCCCGGTCGAGAATTCGTCGGAAGGCGCGATCAACCGCACCCTCGACCTGATGCTGGCCACCACCTGCATCATCAGCGGCGAAGTCTCGATCCCGGTCCACCACAGCCTGATGACCAGCAGCGGCAGCATGGATGGCGTCAAGGTCGTCTGCGCCCACTCCCAGGCGCTGGCCCAGTGCCAGGTCTGGCTCAACCAGCATCATCCGGGCCTGGAGCGGCGCGCCGTCGCTTCCAACGCCGAGGCGGCCGTGCTGGCCAGCCAGGACCCGACCGTCGCGGCGATCGCCAGCGAGATGGCCGGCGAGCAGTACCAGCTGGGCGTGGTGCAAGCCCACATCCAGGACGACCCGCACAACCGCACCCGCTTCGCCGTGATCGGGCGCCAGGCCACCGGCCGTTCGGGCCAGGACCGCACCTCGCTGGTGCTGGCGGTGCCGAACAAGGCCGGCGCGGTGTACAACATGCTGGCGCCGCTGTCGACCCATGGCGTGTCGATGACCCGTTTCGAATCGCGCCCGGCGCGCATCGGCACCTGGGAGTATTACTTCTACGTCGACGTCGAAGGCCACCTGCAGGATGAGGCGGTCGGCCGCGCACTCGATGAGCTGAAGGACAACGCCGCCTTCTTCAAGGTGCTCGGTTCGTATCCGGTCGCGCTCCAATCGTAATCATTTATCCGCAATCACCGTAGAAGAGAATTTCATGTCGCAATTTGGTCCAGAGTACATCCGCGCCATCGCCCCTTACCAGGCCGGCAAGCCCATCTCCGAAGTCGCGCGCGAGTTCGGTCTCGACGAAGCGACCATCGTCAAGCTGGCCTCCAACGAAAATCCCTTCGGCGTGCCGGAATCGGCGAAGCAGGCGATGGCCGCCGCGGCCGCTGAACTGGGCCGCTACCCGGACGCCAACGGCTTCGAACTGAAGGCCGCGCTGGCCAAGCGCTACGACGTGCCGGCCGAGTGGATCACCCTCGGCAACGGCTCCAACGACATCCTCGAGATCGCCGCCCACGCCTTCGTGCAGACCGGCCAGTCGGTGGTGTACTCGCAGTACGCCTTTGCCATTTATGCGCTGGCGGCCCAGGGCGTCGGCGCGCGCGGCATCGCCGCCCCGGCCAGCGATTACGGCCACGACCTGGATGCGATGCTGGCCGCGATCGAACCGGATACGCGCCTGCTCTACCTGGCCAACCCCAATAACCCGACCGGCACCTTCATCCCGGCCGCCGAGATCGAAGCCTTCCTGGGCAAGGTGCCGGCGCAGGTGGTGGTGGTGCTGGACGAGGCCTACAACGAATACCTGGAAGCGAAGGACCAGTTCGAATCGGCCGCCTGGGTACGCCGCTTCCCCAACCTGATCGTGTCGCGCACCTTCTCCAAGGCCTACGGCCTGGCCGGCCTGCGCGTCGGCTTCGCAATCGCCCAGCCGGCGCTGACCGACCTGCTGAACCGCATCCGCCAGCCCTTCAACGTCAATTCGCTGGCCCAGGCTGCCGCCATCGCCGCGCTGAACGACAAGGCCTTCCTGGAAAAGGGGGCCGAGAACAACCGCGCCGGCTACCGCCAGCTGACCGCTGCCTTCGACGAACTCGGCCTGGAGTACGTGCCTTCGCACGGCAACTTCGTGCTGGTGAACGTCGGCGACGACGATGGTGCCGGCGCGCGCGTGAATCTCGCCTTGCTCAAGCAGGGCGTGATCGTGCGCCCGGTTGGCGCCTACGGCTTGCCGCAGTGGCTGCGCATCTCGATCGGCCTGCCGCAAGAGAACGCCGCCTTCGTCGAGGCACTCAAGAAGGCGCTCGCGAACGCGAGCGCGGGCTGATGTTCGGCAAGGTCGTCATCGTCGGCGTCGGCCTGATCGGCGGTTCCTTCGCGCTCGGCCTGAAAGCCGCCGCTGCGGCGGAGCACATCGTCGGCCTGGGCCGTTCGCCGCAGGCACTGGCGCGCGCGCTCGAGCTGGGCCTGATCGACGAAGCCTGCGACAGCCCGGAGCAGGCGCTGCGCGGTGCCGACCTGGTGCTGATCGCGGCGCCGGTGGCGCAGACCGGGCCGATACTCCAGTCGCTGCTGCCCTGGCTGGAACCGCACACGGTCGTCACCGACGCCGGCAGCACCAAGTCGGACGTGGTGGCGGCGGCGCGCGCGGTACTCCAGCAGCGCATCGGCCAGTTCGTGCCCGGCCATCCGATCGCCGGGCGCGAATCGAACGGGCCGGATGCCGCCATTGCCGACCTGTACCGCGGGAAGAAGGCGGTGCTGACGCCGCTGCCGGAAAACGCGCAGGCCAGCGTCGATGCCGTCGCCCGCGCCTGGACCCTGTGCGGCGCCATCATCCACGTCCTCACGCCGGGCGAGCACGACAAGGTATTCGCCGCCGTCAGCCATTTGCCGCACCTGCTGGCCTATGCACTGGTCGACGAGGTCGCCAACAAGCCCCACGCCGATCTGCTGTTCCAGTACGCCGCCAGCGGCTTCCGCGACTTCACCCGCATCGCCGGCTCTTCGCCCGAAATGTGGCGCGACATCAGCCTGGCCAACCGCGATGCGCTGCTCGGCGAACTGGATGCCTATCTGGCACAATTGACCGGTCTGCGCGCGCGCCTGGCGGTGGCGGACGGGGCCGGGCTGGAGGCGGTGTACGCCAATGCCCAGCGCGCCCGCTGCGCGTGGATCGAAGCGATCGAGGCTGCCGAAACACCGCAGCCGGCCGATCAAGCGTCAGGAAAGTAACCAGGAAAGTAATCAGGGAAACAAGCGCATGCAGTCAAAAACCTACCCCCAGCACATCGACCTCGAACCCGTCATGCACGTCGAGGGCACGGTGCGCCTCCCCGGCTCCAAGAGCATTTCCAACCGCACGCTGCTGCTGGCCGCGCTGAGCGAGGGGACGACCACCATCCACGACCTGCTGGCCTCGGACGACACCCTGGTGATGCTGGGCGCACTCCACCAGCTCGGCATCAAGTGGGAGCAGCTCGACGAGCGCACCCATGTCGTGCACGGCGCCGGCGGAACGCTCCCGCGCCACGAGGCCGACCTGTTCATGGGGAACGCCGGCACCGCGATCCGTCCGCTCACCGCGGCGCTGGCCGTGATCGGCGGCGACTACACCCTGCACGGCGTGACGCGCATGCACGAGCGCCCGATCGGCGACCTGGTGGAGGCGCTGAACGCCATCGGCACCCAGATCGAGTACACCGGCGAAGCCGGCTATCCGCCGCTGCGCATCCGCCGCGGCCATATCCACGCCAGCCGCATGTCGGTGCGCGGCAATGTGTCGAGCCAGTTCCTGACCGCGCTGCTGATGGCGGCGCCGCTGATGGCGAAGGACCACGCGGTGACCATCGACGTCGAGGGCGAGCTGATCTCCAAACCCTACATCGAGATCACGCTGAATTTGATGCGGCGCTTCGGCGTGACGGTGGAGCAGGCCGGCTGGGCCTCGTTCACGGTGCAGCCGGGCCAGCGCTACCAGTCGCCCGGCAGCATCCACGTCGAGGGTGACGCGTCGTCGGCTTCCTACTTCCTGGCGGCTGGCGCCATCGCCGGCGGGCCGGTGCGGGTCGAGGGCGTGGGCAAGGACAGCATCCAGGGCGACGTGCGCTTCGCCGACGCGCTCGAGCGCATGGGCGCCATCGTCACGCGTGGCGACAACTGGATCGAGGCGCGCGCCAACGGGCCGCTCCAGCCCATCGACGCGGATTTCAACCATATTCCCGACGCCGCCATGACGATCGCGGTGGCGGCGCTGTATGCCGAGGGCACCAGCACCCTGCGCAACATCGCCAGCTGGCGCGTGAAGGAAACCGACCGCCTGGCGGCGATGGCGACCGAACTGCGCAAGCTCGGCGCCATCGTGGAAGAGGGCGCCGACTACCTGCGCGTGACGCCCCCCGGCGAGCTGTCGCCGGCCACCATCGACACCTACGACGACCACCGCATGGCAATGTGCTTTTCGCTCGCCTCGCTGGACGGCAAGGCGCGGCGCGGCAATGCGATGCGCATCAACGACCCGAAGTGCGTGGCCAAGACCTTCCCGGATTATTTCGAAACCTTTGCGTCGATTGCGAAGAACGAATTATTCTGACAGCTTGAACGACCACGACATCGTAGGGTGGGCACCCCGTGCCCACGTGTACGTTCGCATGACGCTGACATCCGTGGGCACGGGGTGCCCACCCTACGCGTTACAAATAATTTAAATATGCCAAATTCGAACATCCCCGTCATCACCATCGACGGCCCGACCGCCTCGGGCAAGGGCACCGTGGCCCACAAGGTCGCCGACCGCCTCGGCTTCCACCTGCTCGATTCCGGCGCCCTGTACCGCCTCACAGCGCTGTCGGCGCTGCGTCGTGGCACCGATCTCGGCAACGAGCATGCGCTGGCCAAGGTGGCGGAACACCTGCCGGTGCGCTTCGTCGGCGGCCACGTCTACCTTGGTACGGAAGAGGTCGGTCACGCGATCCGCGCCGAGGAAGTCGGCAATACGGCATCGCGCATCGCGGCCCTGCCGGCGGTGCGCCAGGCGCTGTTCGCCTTGCAGCTGGGCTTTCGCGAGACGCCCGGCCTGGTGGCCGACGGGCGTGACATGGGCACCGTGATCTTCCCAGGCGCCAAGCTGAAAGTGTTCTTGACGGCAAGCGTTGAGGCAAGGGCGCAACGCCGCTATAAGCAATTGATTGACAAAGGATTTTCTGCTAATATGGACGATCTGCTGGCGGATTTGCAGTCCCGCGACGAGCGCGACACACATCGCGCCGTGGCGCCACTGGTGCCGGCGGCAGATGCGCATCTCCTCGATACCTCGGGCATGACCGCTGACGAAGCGGTCGAACAGGTGCTCCAGTGGTATGCGCATCAATAGGATTCCGTCCCCTGCAAGCGAGGGGATGCGCTGCGCGTGAGCGCGGCGTTTTTCGTGGTGCCCGGGGTGTCCCGGGTGTGTTTCAACCTTGACCCAGTTCAGAGGGCATATTGCCGTTCTGCTGGCTAACCTTTCAAAAACTCATGGCTACTGCAGCAAATCAAGATACCGGCATGGAAAGCTTCGCAGCACTCTTTGAAGAGTCGCTGTCGCGTCAAGACATGCGTTCGGGCGAAGTCATTTCGGCCGAAGTCGTGCGTCTGGATCACAACTTCGTGATCGTCAACGCCGGCCTGAAATCGGAAGCTTTCATTCCTATCGAAGAATTCAAGAATGACCAGGGCGAACTGGAAGTCAACGTGGGTGACTTCGTTTCCGTGGCCATCGAATCGCTGGAAAATGGTTTCGGCGATACCATCCTGTCGCGCGACAAGGCCAAGCGCCTGGCTTCGTGGCTGGCTCTGGAAAAAGCAATGGAATCGGGCGAGATCGTCACCGGTACCGTCAACGGCAAAGTCAAGGGCGGCCTGACCGTCCTGACCAACGGCATCCGCGCATTCCTGCCGGGTTCGCTGGTCGACACCCGTCCGGTCAAGGACACCACTCCGTTCGAAGGCAAGACCCTGGAATTCAAGGTCATCAAGCTCGACCGCAAGCGTAACAACGTCGTGCTGTCGCGCCGCGCCGTCATCGAAGCATCGATGGGCGAAGAGCGCCAGAAGCTGATGGAAACCCTGAAGGAAGGCACCGTCGTCACCGGTATCGTCAAGAACATCACCGACTACGGTGCGTTCGTCGACCTGGGCGGCATCGATGGCCTGCTGCACATCACCGACCTGGCATGGCGTCGTGTGCGTCACCCGTCGGAAGTGCTGACCGTCGGCCAGGAAATCACCGCCAAGGTCCTGAAGTACGATCAGGAAAAGAACCGCGTCTCGCTGGGCGTCAAGCAGCTGGGCGACGATCCTTGGACCGGCCTGTCGCGTCGTTACCCGCAAGGCACCCGCCTGTTCGGTAAAGTCACCAACCTGACCGACTACGGCGCGTTCGTGGAAGTCGAGCAGGGCATCGAAGGTCTGGTGCACGTGTCGGAGATGGACTGGACCAACAAGAACGTGGCCCCGAACAAAGTCGTGCAGCTGGGCGACGAAGTCGAAGTCATGGTCCTGGAAATCGACGAAGAGCGTCGCCGTATCTCGCTGG
>Ga0308160_10000152_pt1 | contig 177614 bp, 169 predicted proteins | sample PhyFR1_FD_201036 | JGI IMG/M metagenome (GOLD analysis project Ga0308160, IMG submission 201036) | Phyllosphere microbial communities from UC Gill Tract Community Farm, Albany, California, United States - DLSLF.R1 | ecosystem: Host-associated > Plants > Phyllosphere > Unclassified | place...
TTGCACCTTATCTTAGGATCTCCGACCTCTGACTTTTGGACTTTCTTCCATTTTAACCACAGAGCGCACAAAGAGAAAGGCGCAAAGGGCACAGAGCTGGGAGCATATTTTGTATTAGTCGCATGGCTATTTGCACCTTATCTTCGGACCTCCGACCTCTGACTTTTGGACTTTCTTCCATTTTTAACCACAGAGTGCACAAAGAGAAAGGCGCAAAGGGCACAGAGCTGGGAGCATAGCAATTATTATAAGCGCTTGCCTATTGCACCTTATCTTCGGACCTCCGACCTCTGACTTTTCGGACTTCTTCCATTTTAACCACAGAGCGCACAAAGAGAAGGCGCAGAAGGCACAGAGCTGGGAGCATAGTTTGTATTAGTCGCATGGCTATTTGCACCTTATCTTCGGACCTCCGACCTCTGACTTTTGGACTATTTAATTATATTTGATTACCAATCTCTGATACTATGTTGTTATTTGCAGTTCCACTATATTTTATTGTCTTTTTTGGCTGGATTATTTATACCGCTTTTGTAAAGAAGAACCTTAAACAGAATATGCCCATGGTTTATTGTGGCAGTGTATTTAGCCTGATCTGGATCGTGATCGTAACCATCTCTTATATTTAAGATTAGCAAATTAATATGTCGCAAAAATTGGAAGTTTGGCAAAGAGGACCAATACCTGATGTTGATCCGTTGTTACAACCAGTGGCTCATGCACTTTTACAGGCTCGGGAAGAAATTAATGAATACATGCATGAATTTCCGGTAGCACTACTTTGGGAACGCCCTGCAGGCATGGCATCTACAGGTTTTCACCTTCAGCATTTAAGTGGAGTACTCGATCGGGTATTTACTTATGCAAGGGCTGAAGGATTATCCGAATTTCAGTTTTCACAACTGGCAGAAGAAGGCTCCGATTGTGCGGAAGGCTATACGGTAGCCAATCTGGTAGATCGTTTCAATCATCAGGTAGATCTTGCTTTACAACAATTAAAAAATACAGATATAAACACACTGCTTGATTTTAGGGGTATTGGTAGAGCAAAACTTCCTTCAACAGTTATTGGCCTGCTCTTCCATGCGGCAGAACATACCATGCGCCACGTAGGTCAGCTGATGGTTACTGCAGCGGTAGTAAGAAAATGATTGGTTTTTAACCACAGCGTTCGCAGAGTGAAGGCGCAGAGGTCACAAAGCAGGGGTAAGTAAAAAATTAATACTCTTTATCTTACCACCTTATCTTCTAACCTCCGACCTCCGACTTTTCGGACTTACTCCATCATCCTTACATTTTATATCTTATTTAAAATAATGTCCTTTTTCCATATCTGTAATCAAACCTACCTGAGTTGGCTGCCAGTTTAAACTTTCGCGGGTAATCTTGTTCGATGCCGGACAATCTATGCAGGCAAAACCGCTAAGCCATCCAAAATGTTCAGCTGCCTCTGCTGCGGGTACTGATACCACTGGAATATTAAGCTGTTTGCCAATGGTTTCAGCAATGGTTTTAAAGGTAATCGCTTCTTCGGCCACACCATGATACCTGGCGCGTGGTGTCGCATTTTCTAAAGCAAGCCTGTAAAGTACGGCTGCATCTAAACGATGTACCGCTGTCCAGCAGTTAAGCCCTTCGCCAATGTAGGCCGAAATGCCTTTTTCGCGGGCAATGTTTATCAGCATAGGTACAAAACCATAATCTCCTTCATCATGCACTGATGGCGATAAACGTACCACGGCCGAACGCACCCCAAGCGTTGCAACAGCGTCGGCAGTTTGTTCTGATACACGGGGGTGGACCGAGGCGCCTGGAGCGGGAATAATAGCTTCGGTAGCCAATTTCCCCGGACTTACTAAAGCGGTACCTGAAGTTACAATAAAAGGACGGTTGGAACCAGCCAACTCCGCTCCAATAGCTTCGATGGCAAGTTTATCAACCTCGCACATTTCTTTATAACGGGTAAAATCGTGGATAAAACCCGTATGGATTACGCCATCAGTAGCCGCTGCTCCACTGCGCAGGCTATTTAAATCGGTAAGGTCGCCGCGATGTACCTCCGCGCCAGCCGCAATTAACGCATGGGCTGAGGCGTCTGATCGGGCTAAACCTAAAACCTGATGGCCAGCATTGATTAATTCTTTAACGATTGCGGAACCTACAAAACCTGTGGCTCCTGTTACAAATACACGCATGATTGAATTTTTATTTAAACAATAATTTAACTTTTTGATGAAGCAAATATCGGGGGAGTGCAGAAGATTGATTTAGCCAAATCAGTTGATGTTGTAGCCAAAAACCATAGACAGAACTGCTTTAAGCTTTAGTCTTTATGCTTTTTTTGGGAAATCAATAATAGAAGCTTTTAGGGGATTGCAGTCCCGCTTTGAACTGGTTGAGGTGGCACGGTAAAGTGAAAATATTTAGAACTGCAAAATGCAGAAGAAATTATTATTGGGCATTATACTGTTCAATAGTAGCAGAAACCTAACTACTTAAACCTGATTGCAGCGGTAGATCCCGATTTTTTTAATCGGGACTACAAGCGTAAAGCAGGACTAACATTAAAAAGAACTACTGTTCCTGCTTTCCAAACCGAAGGAAATGTATCTTTTAGTTTCTCTTGCTTTTTTTTGAAAATCAATAACAGAAGCTTTTAGTGAATTGGAGCCCCGCTCCCGTTTCTGCTCTCCGATTAGAAAAAATCGGGGGCATCTCACTTTGATCGGGTTTAGATGGCAGAGTAAGTGGTACTATTTAGGGTTGCATTGTGCAGATTGAAAATTTAATCACACTATGTCAGTTAACCCCTAATAGCAGCATAGACCTTAATTTACAACCTGATTTAAATGAAAGCCCGCAAGCGAGGCATCCCGATTTACAGGGACGGACTTATAATGAAAAGAAGGACTAACATTAAAAAGAACTACTGTTCCTACTTTCCAAATCAAATGAAACATTATTTATTTTTGTCATCCTAACGGAACAGAAAAAATAAATGTAGAACCCTCATTCAGGCTACTATTTACCTCGATGGTACCGTGGTGTCTTTTTACAATTTCGGCGCTGAGATAGAGGCCTATGCCAAAGCCCGAAATGGTTTTGGTATTCCTGTTATCGGCCCTGAAAAAGCGTTCAAAAAGCCTTTGAGTATCTTCCTTTTTTATCCCTATCCCTTCATCTTTGATACTTACAGTTGCCATATTGCCCTCTTTTGCACAACTGATTTCAATTTTACTCCCTGATGGCGAGTATTTAATGGCATTGCCGATGAGGTTGGTAATTACAGAGCCCAGTTTATCCCTATCCGCCTTAACTTCAAAAGCTGTGCAGGGATGGTGAATGATCTGATGGGTGGCCATTAACATTTCAAAATCTGCGATCATTTCATCAATCAGATCGGAGAGGACAAAACGGCTCATCTCAAGCGAAATTTTACCGGATTCTAAACGCGAAACATCCAGAAAACCATTAATAAGTGTAGACATTTTCCTGATCTGGCTTTCTACCTTGGTGATGATCGTTTTGGCTACCCCAACATCCTGTATTTTAAGCGGTAGTAGTTGCATGTAGGCTTTAAGTGAGGTAAGTGGGGTTTTAAGCTCGTGACTCACCATGCCGATAAAATCATTTTTCCTCAGCTCATCATGTTTTTGCTCCGTAATATCCAGTACCGAACCGATAAAACGGATCGGTTTGGCTTCGGCATCAAAATAGGCCTTTCCCTGCGCTTTTACCCATCTGATCTGGCCATCTTCTGCACCTACCGTACGGTATTCGATATCATAATCGCCATTGGTTTTCTCTTTGTTGTACACATCTTTTATGCAATTAATTACGCGCTCACGATCGGCGGGGTGAAGACCGCGCAAGAAATCGTGTTCGTAAGAAACAGTATTGTGATGGCTAATACCAAAAAGTATGCGGCAGCGTTCATCCCATTCTAAAGTACCTAGTTTGAGGTCCATATCAAATGTGCCCATTTTGGCCGCCATTTTTGAGAGGCGCGCCTGTTCGAGGGCAAGTTCCAAACGGTGGTTACTATCCTTTACTTCCGATAATGCATTGTGTTCTCCGGTAATATCCTGTAAAGTGCCACTAAAGCGGGTAACCTGTCTGTTTTCGTTAAAAAGGGCCTTTCCTTTGGCCCTTACCAGCCTGGATTGATCATCTTTAGGGTTAATGATGTGGTACTCTATAGAATAGTGCCCACCTGAGTCGTAATCCATTGCCTTTGCAATGGCATCAAGCACCTTTTGGCGGTCATGATCGGCAATTACATCAGTAGCTTTAGAAAGGTCGATTTCGGCATCTGCATCTAAACCAAACCACGATTTAAGCCTGTCGTTACCAATAAATTTACGGGTAAGCGGATTGAGGTCCCAGGTACCCAGTTCGGCCGCTTCGATAGCGAAATCAAGCTCTGCTTTGGCCTCGCTAATGCTATTGATGGCTTTAACCTGTGCAGTTGTTTCTTTGCAGATTACCAGAATACCTTCTGCAATACCCTTACTGCTTTTGATAGGGCTATAAGAAAAATCGAAGTAACACTGCTCAATATAACCGTTGCGGTTTAAGGGAACAATAAAGTTGGGAAAGCCATAAGTTTCGCCCTTTCTTACTTTTTTAAACATAGGACCAATGGTATCCCATATTTCGGCATAAGTATCTTTTGCGCTTCCACCTAAAGCCTGTGGATGTTTGTTTGTGCCGTTTATCGGTCTGAAAGCATCATTATAAAGCTGTATATATTCAGTTCCCCAGCAGATCAGGATAGGGAAATGCGTACTAAGCATCATGCTCACCATCGACTTTAATGCCGAATCCCATTGGTCAGGATTTCCTAAGGGACTGCTCTCCCAGTTATATGCCCTGATCAGGCTGCCCATTTCTCCACCGCCCTGCAAAAAGTCTGTTTGATCTCTGTTCATAGGTATAATTAAGCCATCAAAGCCCAGGTATTATTTGAAAGCCGTTGTTAAAGGTAGTAAAATGCAATATTTATATTAGCCCGGTCATCAATTAAATGAGCTAATCTATAGTTGTTTCAGCCATTTCTTTCTGGCTTTGGTTGATGTGATTGCGGTACATGTTTCCCCAATCAGACATGGTGCTGAGCATGGTTTTCATGGTGCGGCCCAAATCGGTTAACTGGTATTCTACCCTCGGCGGTACTTCAGAGAAAACCATGCGCGTAATAATCTGGTCTTTTTCCAATTCTCTCAATTGTGCCACCAGCATGCGTTCTGATATGCCTTCAATATCCTTTTTGAGTTCGCCATAGCGCATGGTGCCGTATGATAGGCGGCACAATATGGCTGGCTTCCATCTTCCGCCAATTACCGCAAGTGACGACGACATGCCACAACTGTCGATCATCTTTTTTTCGTTCAATGCATTGGTTGATGTTTCTTTTCTCATTTCTAACTTTTTTGTTAGTACCTAACAATTTGTTGCTTACTCCCAAATGTACAGCATCTGTTTTAATTTAGCAGAAAATTTAGAAATCAGATGAAAAAATTAACAGATAAAATAGCCCTGGTAACCGGAGGAAGCAGGGGTATAGGTGCCGCAATTGTGAAAAAACTGACTGCCGAAGGTGCAAAAGTTGTATTTACTTATGCCAGTTCGCCCGAAAAGGCGCAGGCAGTTGTAGCCGATGTTGAAGCAGCTGGCGGTGCAGCCCTTGCGCTAAAAGCCAATAGTGCCGTACCTGCTGAAGTAACTGAAGCGGTGGCCAAAACCATTGCCGATTTTGGCCGTATTGATATCCTGATCAACAACGCTGGGATCTACATCGGTAAGGCTTTCGAAGAGCATACACTTGAAGATTATAACAACATTATGGCCATTAACGTTCAGGCGGTTTTTGTAGCGGCTTTGGCTGCGGTAAAAGGTATGCCAGAAGGTGGCCGGATTATTACTATCGGTAGTAATATGGGCGATAACGCTGTTGGACCTGAAACCACCTTATATACCATGAGCAAATCGGCACTCCAAGGTTTTACCCGTGGTTTAGCCCGCGATTTAGGGGCACGTAAAATTACAGTAAATCTGGTTCAGCCTGGACCAACCAATACGGATATGAACCCGGCAGATGCACCTTTGGCAGATTTCTTAAGAACACGTATGGCATTGCCGGAATATGGTACGGTAGAGGATATCGCAGCTTTTGTCAATTTTATAGCAAGTGATGAAGCTAAATACATTACCGGTTCGTTTTTAACCATTGATGGTGGATTGAACGCTTAAGTTAATGGAAGTTAGGGACTGAAGAGAAAAGTCGTCATTACGAGGAGGAACGGCAGCCAACCCCGGCTTTTCGGGGAAGCAATTTTAATGCGCACGCTAGTAGCGATCGTTTTAAGATTGCTTCGTACCTCGCAACGACGATTCCTCGGAACTTAGGAATTAAAACGATCCCTTTACCGAAACGGATATTTGTTCGCTCGACAGAAACCATTTATCTGCTTCTTCCTGAAGTTTATTATAATCTGCTTCACTTTCCGAAACCCAGGCAACAATACCATCGGGGCGTATCAACAGTGCGTTTAAGCCCAAACTGTTTTTTACATTTCCAGAAGTGTACTTTAACTGATCGTACTTTGCAGCAAAATTCTTAAGTGTGGCATTGTTCTCAAAGTCAAGCAAAATACCTTTACCATCGTGCATAAAATCGCCAATGGCATTACCGTTTTCAAATTCGAAATTGGGCACGCTGTATCCCAATAAAGTATGCTGATCGCCAAGATCATAATGTATAGAAATGCCCCAAACCCTTTCAGCCATATAGGTGGCGCCATCACGGGTGTTCATTAAGTCGCTTATAATGGCATGTAATGCTTTAGCCTGTGGGGTAGGTTTCATAATTTCTACCTGTGCCCGCGACCAATCAAGCACCTTCATGCCGATGGGATGTCTTTCAGTACAATAACTATCGAGCAAACCTTCAGGTGCTGTGTTATTAATGGTGGCGGCAAGTTTCCAGCCCAGATTCATGGCATCTCCCAGGCCGAGGTTTAAGCCTTGGCCGCCCAAAGGTGCGTGAATGTGCGCCGCATCGCCAGCTAAAAATACACGCCCGTTGCGGTAGGTAGTGGCCTGCCTTGCCCTATCGGTCCAGGTGGTGGCAATATGTAGCTCGGTAAGGGTTACATCAGTTCCTGAAACACGGCGCAATACTTCTTGTACATGTTCGAGCGTAATGGGTTGCTCCGACGCATGAAAAGCACCACCATCAAAATCCTGTATAGCCATATAACCAGGTTGCGATTGCATATACATGCCTTTTTCGGTTACATTACGGCCGGGGCGGAGTTTTTCGGGATCTAAAATATCCACTTTGGCGGTATAACCGGTAAATTCCGGCTCGGTACCGGCAAATTCGAAACCACCAACTTTACGCACTGTGCTGCGGGCACCATCGCAACCCACCAACCATTTGGCAGTAAAAGTTTCACCACCCGATTGAACGGTTACGCCATCAGCATGTTGATCGAAGTGACTAATGGCATCACCACGTTTAATGGTTACGCCCAAAGTTTCGGCACGGCGCGAAAGTATGCTTTCCAGTTCAGCCATTTCAGAGATCAAACTGGTTTCAGTGGAGCTGGGCAGACGGTATTTCCATTGTGACCTGTCGATATTGCCTTCTAAAAATGGAATACCGGCGAAATGGCCCGCTTGCCTTTGTACACCTTGTTTATGAGTTTGATGCTGATGTGGATTTTTAAGTTGTTTGTGTATTTCGAGTTCATGGAACATCCCGCGACGGTAAAGTGCCTCAATAGAAGGTGCTGAAAGTCCGCGGATGCCAAAAGGAAGTTGTTTTAGCACGGAGTGCGGGTCTGTTGCTTTTTCGAGGATCAATACTGAGCATTTTGCTAAGGTCAGTTCGCAGGCGAGAAATAGCCCCACAGGTCCTGCACCGGATATGATAACATCGTAATTGGTATTATTTTGTGCGGAATTTCCGCTTTTAATTGTCGTATTCATAATTGAAATGATTATGATACAAAATTCAGCAATGAAGCTAAGTTAGGCTTGTATAAACACGACAATCTTTGTGTAACTCGATTTGAAATATTAATTGATAATCCTCATTGAAACGAAAATGATGAAATTTATTACCTTGAAAAATAAATTAACTTTGAAATCTCCCTTCCCTAATCTACATTAAATCATGAGGGTTATGAAACCTTCCTGCTATGGGCAGCACAGAATCATGAATGTCATTAAACATTACTGCCATTAATTACTTGGAGTTATGGTAAATCATAGGGCATTTTGGATGTTGAGCTTAATGATCTTCAATGTCTTATATGGTTTATAAACTTGGATGATAGTGTATAGATTTCTCGGTTGCGTTGCACTCCGCTCGAAATGACGTAACTTGAGGGAAGATATATAAATTAATTGCTGTTATTTATGCAGTAAATTAAAATTCGAAATAACGGATCTATTTTATTGCTATAAAAATCTCCACCTCTGCATTTTCACCATCCTGCGATTTCTCTCCATAAATTTCCAGGTCATACGTATATTTTCTGTTCAGTTCGTTGTCCTGCTGCCAGATATTGATCCACGTATTTACCACGGCATTGGGCATTGCTCCCTTTGCGGTGAACTTTTGGAAATTTTCAGCCTCAAATTCACGGCCGATCAGTCCATCAGGAATCTGCTCAAGTGCAGAAACCGGAACGCCAATAATGGTGGTGTAAGCATCAGTATAATTGCTTACATAATCCGTATAAATGGTAATGATATCATTGGAAACCTTGTTTGGGATTTTGTCGAAAATGCCTTCTGTGTAAAATTGCGACCAGAGTTTGCCTAAATCTTCTGCTGATTGATTGTTTTGGTTGGTGGTGCGGGTAGCAATACCAATAATTTTGAAAGCCTTTGTCATAAAACAGGTGTTGGTTTTAGCTATTTATCCAGGCCAAAATTAATAAGGAATTGCACTATCTTTTATGAAACAGGCGTTTTTATTTTTTATCCGTTTTGGCAAAGGCAAGTACATCACGAGCGGCAGCTTGTTTACCTTTTTTGGCGTTGCGGGCGAATGCAGCAGGAGTAGTGCCGCTATAGCGTTTAAATTCACGGCTTAGGTGCGGTTGATCGGTATAGCCCATCTCATGAGCTAAACCAGTCAGGTTCAAATCAGGCTCAGTCCATAAGCGGTTACGCACCTGTTCAAAGCGCATCAGGCCCGATACATCTTTAACGGTATAACCAGATGATTGCTTAAAGTTTCTTTCAAGTGTACGTACTGTGGCATGGGCCGCTTCGGCTACCTGTCTTACAGGAAGATTGCCTTTTGCTTTCTGCATGGCAATACCTGCTTTATGCAACATGCTATCGGTAGCAACACCCGAACGTGCATCAAGGAAATATTGTTTTACTTCTGCAATTGCTTCTTCTATGTTACCCGCACTAATTAATTGATTCAGATTGGTTTGTAGTTTTGCGATGCGATGTTCGAATACCTGTACACCCGATTTACCAGCCGGTAAACCCAGCAAATCAAAAACTGTCCAGGGGAAACACCTGATGCCAATAATTTCTAATTTGCCATTGGTGTAAAAATGAACCGGCTGGTTGAGCAGACCCATCATAAAAGGGGAAGGTAAAGGTTGCAGGTTCGCACCTTGTTCCATAGAGATATTCCCAAAATAAAAGATAATCTCTGCATAACCATCGGGAATCACCTCATAGCTGGATGGAGTTTCATCAGATATTCTTTTGTTATACCAAAAACACTTGATGGTATCCCGAAGGGCTTCGGGAGCATCAAATTCCTGGTGCAACATGTTAAGTGGTGGCATAATAAAAGGTTTATCCCAAAAAGTTTGGCGGATATGTTTTTTGATTGTATTTCAGGTCCATTTCTTTTAAAAATGCCTTTCGCTCCTCTGTTAACTCAGGAACGGCTGGCATTTCGCCCGGAAGAACGGGGATACCTATTTCCTGAAAGAGGTTTTCGAGGCCGGCCGGCACTACGGTACAGAGCAAACGTGCATTTTTTTCGGAGGTATTCTTAAAACAGTGGATCGCTCCACCAAGAGGGATGTTTACAAAGCCATCTTTTGTAACGGTTTGTTTGCCCGCTTCTGTTTTAAATTCAACTTCCCCCTCTAATATATGGAACATCTCTTGCGTATCGGGGTGGGCATGTGGTGGTGGGCCACCTCCGGGCGGCACCGTCATTTCAATAACGGCGTAATTGCCATTGGTCTGCTCACCAGAGATGATGATCCGGTAATTACCTCCTGCTATACCTAATAACTCGCCTTCGTTTTCGTTGATGATACTGATGTTGGATTCCATATTATGTTTAATGTCCACTGAATACCTTTTTTGTAAATTTCAACTGATGCATGGTGTTATAAATAATACTTCTTCACCATGTTTAAAGGTATGAAATGTTTGATTAACTTAAATGAAATCAATATTGGACTGAGTCTTTTTAAGACAATTTGAACATCAAAAATAAATCGATTTATACTTAACTGGCCATTAATGATAATTTTATCATAACGGTTTATCAGCATACAACCATAGCGCTAATGTTCAAGTAATTGGGAAATAGACATTTCAAGGATTTCTGCAATCCGGAAAACTCGTCCGAGAGGAACATTTTGAATATCACGCTCATTCTTAGAATATACATTTTGAGATATACCTAATAATTTGGCCATGTTTTCTTGGCTAAAGCCATATTCCGATCTGCGTGCACGCATCCTTTTACTTATCAAAGTAAACTTTTTATTATTATGATCCATAAGCAACTAAATAAAAAAATATTGCAGTTAGGGATCATCGCAACATTGTTTGTAATACAATAATATGTAATAGTTTTCATTTAAACAATCTGAAATATTACGTATAAATATAGTAAAGGAACAACTACAATTAACATGGTTACTCATATTAAACATATAAAGGATATTTTAAGCTTCTCGCCTATAATTTAAACATATAGTGGTTAGGGATTTTCGTTATCGTGCAGTATTTTACATTGCGTAAGTATATAATAACAAAATAAATTCTTTAACTATACACTAATAACAAACAACATGAAAAAAATCTTTTTAGTGCTTCCATTAATTTTTAGCCTGCCAGCTATGGCCGCTGTGACTTTAGAAAGTCCAATTTTGATCAAAGGGACTGATTGTACAATGACTGTTACCAGTTCTGCAACTACTTCATTGGTTTGTGCTAATGGGGAAAGAATGAAAACTACCGTTAGTGTAACGAGTAGTGCAACAGCAGATAATTGCGAAACTGCAAAAAGTATGGCGGCCATAATAGGTAGCATAAAGGCTAGTTCTGAAGCTAAACAAGCAATATCGGTTATGGCCGCAGCTTGTGATCCTACCCCGCATGGAGAAGAGTTGCCTGTAATATTACCGGGCGAAGATACACCTGCAATTCCAGGCGATGATGCTCCAATTCCTGTGCCTGTACCAGTGCAGCCATAATTACCAAATCATTTAAGATTGAGGATCAAATTTTAAACACCAGAATAAGTTAGTTTATAATGAAAATAATATTTATCGTTATAGCAGCAGTGCTGCTACCTTTTTATTCAATCTCTCAAACATTCGAAGCTCAATATAAGGTAAGCGAAGATATATATGCTAATTTAGGTAATGGAGAGTTAAAAAAAGCACTCACTCTGGATTATACTGGTTACTTTTATCGCAAAGGTGGCCGGTATATTTACTTTGAAAAGCCCAATTACCTTAACACTTATCCTAGCGGGAAGTTTGAGTTTAATACATCGGAATATAGTGTTTTTGGAATTTCTCTTGCAATGGATACGCTTCAGAGCTTGAGTTCCCGAGATATGGACAGTCTTATTTTCAGGATGAGACCCCATATGAGTGGAAAAGGGCAGGTTAGCTATAATTATATGCAGAAATTTGATAGCAACTTTTTCCAATGGGATTTATTTCCCGAAACAAAAATTGTAAATGGGCTTAAATGCCAAAAGGCAACACTTACCCTCAGGGGGAAGCCTCAATGGTCTGTATGGTTCACTTCGGATATACCGATGCAGGCAGGAATTGATGCAATAATGGGATTGCCTGGTTTGGTTGTTGAAGCAGACTGTATTCCACTAAAAAAACATTATTCCTTAGTGAAGTATTCCGCAAATACACCAATTGCCGATAAGGTATTCTGGCCTGCAGAATTTAACCAACGCTTCGAGAAACTTAGTGATATGAAAGCTGCAGTACCATCAGGCCCCGTAAAAAAAACGAAGCTTGAACAACAGACTGAACTATCCAACCAGTAATATTTTGCGTTCCTGTTTAACAATTGCCTTTCTCTTTTTTGTATTGTTTGCATACGGCCAGCAATCAACAATACGCGTAGTTGGAGAAATATTAGATAAAGAGGGGATAGGCGTCATAAATTGTTCAGTAAAGATTTCGGGTACTAATGGTATTGTACTTAACTATTTTAATACAGGAGATAAAAATTCATTTAATGCCAATGTTGGCATTTCGGGAATAGACTCTGTCGAAATCACAGTTTCTAATATAGCTTACGCTAATTTTCAGATACGCAAGTCTCTTGCTGGTAATAATGGGGTGTTGAAGCTTGACATTACCATGTCACCCAAATCAAATCAGTTGAATGCTGTGGATATAAAAGCTCCGGCGATTTGGACAAGAGGGGATACGACATTCTATCAAACTGATGCATTTAAGGATGGCGAAGAAAAAAAATTAAAAGATATTATCGTTAAGGTTCCCAATTTTGAAATTGATGATAAGGGATTGCTTCTTTATAAAAAAAGGCCAGTAGATAAAATAACCATTGATGGGCAGGAGTTATTTACCGACAAGCTTGATCTTATCCTCAATAATTTCCCAACTCATGTGCTGAACACTATACAGGCTATAGAAAACCAGAGCCAGAACCGTTTGTTAAAGGGGATTGGTGGTGAACAGAAGATTTTTGTAAACCTCGGCCTCAAAAAGAATGCGAAATTAAAGGCCGCTTTTGGTGATGGTGAAGTTGGTTTAGGAAGTCAATGGCGTTATAATTTTAATCCCGTTATTTTCTCCCTATACGGAAAACTGAAAATGGGACTTATTGCGAATTGGAATGCTATTGGAAACGGTGTAACATTCCAACTGGAGAACGAGCTTAAGAATGTTCCTGAACGTACGGTTTCCGGAATATTAATGCAAACTAATCAGTTGGCACTGATTAATAATTTCGATAACAGCAGATACATCAAGAACCGTCAGTGGGATAACAGATTGCAGATCAATTCATCTTACAATAAGAAGCTGACTAGCCAGACTGAAATCGCTTACATCTTAGATCGCCAAAACCAGCAAACATTTTACAATTCTTCTATTTACGATGGCGAGCAATATAGAAGTAGGATTGACTCAAATCATAATCAGTACACCCCTAAAATTATTAATGTTAGGCAATTATACACATGGGCGCCGGATAGCCTCAGTGAGCTTAAATTTGAGCTTAAATTTTATAAAGATATGTCATCTGGTGTACAAGAATCCAGCTACCAGGGCTTTGGCATTAAAAGTGGCTTGCGAAAGCATACAACAGCAGATTGGAACAGCTACACCGTAAAGGCAGATTATACGCATAGGCTATCACCAAACAGCGCTAATGTATGGCAGTTACAGTATAATAGCGAAAATATAGCGCAGCAAAGTGTAGGCGTTTCAGGAGACTTTGCATTTAACTTTATTGCTCCTGATTCAGATTATACATTTTTAAAAAACCAGTATGGCCTGAAGTACGATCAGTTGCTAACAAGCTGGAGGCATCTGAAAAAATTAAAGAGTGGAGAGTTACTTAGCTTAGGCATTTATTATGGCTATTCACATCTCCCTTTAACGAACAGTACTACACTTTCCAATGAACAGGAAAATGTACCCCCAGTATATCCATTAAATTCACCGAGACAATATAATGAGCTTTCACAACATAGGTTTGGCATTAGCATAAATAAAAGTTTTAAATTTATATTGAAGCAATCTTTTACTGCTAGTATGGATTTGGGTTGGGTAAATAGCTCCACAAGAAATCAACAAGATAGTATTTCCTTTAGTACGCCAACCTTAAATATCAATTTGGTTCAGTCACACAAGCTTTTGAAAATCTTTACAGGGAGATTAGAAGCTTCTTTTATCCAATCGGCGTTACAACCAGAGGATTTTTATCAAGAGTATTTTCCATCTTCTCTCACTTCATTTCAGAAGAATGTGAACATAAATAAGTCTGTTAAAAGAATCAACTTCAATTATGGCCTCGCATGGAGATGGTCGGGAGATTTGAGCTTTGGCTCATTTTATGGATATGCATCCCGACAGGTAGGCAATAATCTCATAACAAACAGGTATGTTGGATTAATTTCTTATTCCATTGACAGTATGAGTAATAGAGGAATAAATACCATCGGGGTTTTACTAGACAGCCAAATACCTTCTCTTTTACTCGGTGCACTCATCAACGTTGGTGCAGGATATCACCAATACACAACACTCCTTGTGTCAAAAGGAAATGTTAATGTTATCGACAATAGCTTTTTATCATTCGATTTTTCTATCAAAAAGAACTGGAATAAAAAATACTTTATTAAACTAAACTCTAGCTTCATCGGTTACGGATCTAGACTGCCTGGTAACATCAGTGGTTCAGCAAATAGTAAGGTAGCTTATATATTGTATAGGTTTAATCAACGTTTCGTTTTCAATGAACAATTAAACTTAGCGGCTAATCTAAATTTTTATCAAAATGATTTTTTTGGTGTTAGTAATGAAAACATCTTGCTATGCGACCTTGAAGGGAACTACAAGTTTGGGAAACATCCTATTTTTCTAACTTTAAAAGTTGATAATATAACAAATGAAAAAACGTATTTTCGTTTTAATCGGGGTAATCAATCGCAGAGCTTTGATGCGATTCCTTTAATTAAAAGAAATGTTTTTATAAGTTTGCGGTATAATTTCTAGTAGGTAAGCATATAGTAAGAATCGATTGAGGATCAATTTGCTTTTCTAATCTTTCTATCTCAAATTTCTTTCTTTTAAAAGATCTTCCAATTCCTGGTTATTATATTTTGAGCTATTGATCAGTTTGTAGGCAAAAAATAAAGGAATAAGTGTCAGAAATCCGAAACTGCTTTTCATTACACTATAAAATATCACACCAATCAGAAATCCTATGATTGCAGCATTCATAATCTTCGCTGATTTCATTTTTTTGGCTTCCTGCAGTAATTCTTCATCTGTTAATTGCGCTAATTCTTTTTGGTTCATTTGTCCGGGTTTTTGAAAATAATGGATTTGTCAATATCCAAATATATGCAATAGCTGCATTTACTAAAAACCGTAAATGGTGTTTAATGATTTGAACAGGCTGATTGATCTTAACTTAATCAGAAAAGAAAAAAGCCCATCTATTGATGAGCCTGGTGGAAATTATGATTTGTCAATGCTTTTCCGGATTCTGCTTAACGACGACTGGGTGATGCCGATAAAAGAGGCGAGGTAAGATAGCGGGATCCTGTTGGCCAGGGAGGGGAAATTGGTCAGGAATTTTAAGTAACGTTCTTTTGCATCGCTAGACAAAGGTCAGCGAACGAGGCAAAATAACATTTGTCATTTGGCAAAAAGTGAATGCTTGTTTTGTAGAAGAATTGGTGAATTTTTAATGTCGCAATTTGCCGCTAAACTTGTCGTTTTTATGCCGTCTCAAATCCTGAAATGAACGCCATATTTGTATGGTCAATACAGATCAAAAAATTAAATCGCCTTATGAAAAATTTATTCAAAACGGGAAATTCCCTTAAATCAATACTGGTTATGGTAATCATGTTGTTTGCAGCAGCTCAATCAAAAGGACAACAGCTTAAACCTGCCCAGAGTGGTTACGCACCTGTTAAGGATACTAAAGTTTATTACGAAGTGTATGGTGAGGGCAAACCGCTTGTATTATTGCACGGTGCTTTTATGACCATTGAAACGAACTGGGGACAATTAATACCTGAACTATCTAAAACAAGAAAAGTAATTGCCATTGAATTGCAGGGACACGGACACACACCATATTCAGACCGGAAATTAAATCTGACTACCCTGGCAAGTGATGTGGAAGCCATAATGAATTATTTAAAAATAGATAGTGCTGATGTTGCAGGATATAGCATGGGTGGTTCTGTGGCTTATCAACTGATTGTACAAAGTCCTAAGCGGGTAAAAAAATTAGTGATCATTTCTTCTACTTATAAAACCAGTGGCTGGATGCCTGCCGTTAGCAATGCGTTTAAAGGAATGAAACCTGAATTTTTGATGAATGCACCAATGAAAACGGCATATGACGCCATAGCACCCGACAAAACCAAATGGACTCCCTTCTTAACACAGATGATTGATTTTGTTAAGATACCATTCGACATGGGAGATGCCAATATTGCGAAAATTACTTCGCCGGTATTGCTTATTGCGGGCGACAATGATGGCCTGGATAAAACAGAGCTGATTAAAACCTACCAGCTGTTCGGCGGCGCTGTATTTGCTGATATGGGCAAGATGCCAAAATCGCAATTGGCCATTGTGCCTGCGCAGGGGCATGTAAGCCTGATGATGCAGTCCAAAACCATATTGAGTTATCTGGATGGCTTTTTAAAGTAGGCAATGATATCAGTTATTGTTGAGCCGTACAGACAAAATATTTGAGCCGTAGAAGAAAGTGCTGACTGTTTGGATTGCTGATCTTTGTATCATGGAAAACATCACAAAAATTCAGTTAGGCCAAAATGGCCCGCTCGTATCTAAACTTGGTTTAGGCTGTATGCGCATGTCGTCTGTTTGGGGCAGTCCTACACCCAACGAAACGGAAAGCATTGCGACCATCCACGAAGCCTTAGATAACGGCATTAATTTTTTAAATACAGGAGACTTTTATGGCGCTGGTCATAATGAAATGCTCATTGGCAAAGCCATTAAAGACAGAAGGGATGATGCCTTCATCAGCGTAAAATTCGGAGCCATCTTCCACAACGGTCAGTGGCTGGGATTGGATCTTCGTCCCATCGCGATCAAGAATTTTATCAATTACTCGCTCACCCGTTTGGGTATCGAAACCATTGATCTTTACCAGCCTAGTCGCATGGACGGAAGCGTACCGGTAGAAGACATCATCGGAACCGTAGCGGACCTGATTCAAGAAGGTAAAGTGCGCCACATTGGTGTGTCTGAAATTACGGCTGATCAACTTCGTCAGGCCAATAGCATTCACCCCATAAGCGCACTGGAGATTGGTTATTCGCTGGCCGATCGACAAATAGAAAATGATCTTTTGCCAGCCGCAAAAGAATTGGGCATTGCCGTAGTGGCCTTCGCCAATACTGCTGAAGGTTTATTAACCGGCGAAATGAAAGCCCCGCTTGCAGCAAATGATTACCATAACCATTTCTCCCGTTTTCAGGGCGAAAACCTCATTCACAACCTCGAAAAAGTAGAAGTATTAAAGCAATTGGCCCATAATAAAGGCTGTACACCTACGCAGGTGGCCATTGCCTGGGTAAAAGAGCAAGGCGATCATATTATGCCATTGGTAAGTATGAGCCGTAGATCGCGTCTGCCTGAAAATATGAAAGCGCTCGATATTGTGTTTACGCCCGAAGAAATGAACACTTTAAATACTACTTTTGCAATAGGTGCTATACGTGGTGGCACTTACTTACAACGCTAAATGACCAGTCCAGCAGAAATTCTCCCCGGTGTAATCTTTTATTCTTACCTCTCTACTGAGCGTAAAGAGAAAGTGTGTTTCTGGAACCACCATACCCTAGTGCTACAGGTTTCGGGGCAATTTATCCTGGAAACCTCCGGACAAAACGTTTCGATGACCGGAGGAGAATTGTTGTTGATTGGCAAAAACCAGCTGGGTACGCTCACCAAAACACCGCTACCCGGTGGAAACTATGAAACCATCGTAATATCCCTGCAAGAAGACCTTTTGCGCAAGATTGTATTGGAAGAAAAGCTCGAAGCAGACCGGAAATATATTGGTCCGCCGAATATTTTGATTCCGTCTAACGAATTTTTGCAGGGATATTTTCAATCGATTATTCCATACGCCCGAAGCTCGGGTGCGAGCATGACAGATGAAATGGGCATTTTAAAAGTAAAAGAAGGCATTAAATTACTGTTATTAGCCATGCCTTCACTGCGTAACTTTTTATTCGATTTTTCAGAACCTTATAAAATCGACCTGGAAAAATTCATGTTGAGCAATTTTCATTTCAATGTGCCCATTGAAAAGTTTGCGCAGCTTACTGGTCGTAGCCTGGCGGGTTTTAAACGCGATTTCCTGAAAACATTCGGTGCGCCACCCCGTCATTGGTTGCAGGATAAACGACTGACTGAAGCTAAACACCTTATCGAAACCAAACATCAAAAACCTTCTTCCATTTATCTCGACCTGGGCTTCGAAAGCCTGTCGCATTTCTCCCATTCTTTTAAGAAAAAGTTCGGCATGGCACCGACTGCGTTGAATGATGGTGTTTCTTCAAAACCTTAAGAACTTAGGTCTTTATAAATGCGGCGATGGAATACACTATTTAAATTCGGACCGTATACGCATTTTATTATTGCGGCAAATCAATATTCGAATGTGTTTTATCTGTTTTTTTTTGAATGTTTTGCAATTTCCAACACGTTAACAGGGCTATTGTGATACCTAATACAGCGCTAATAGTTGCCATGCCTCCATCTAGGATATATTGTTGTTGTCCGTAAAACTTAACCCTAAAAACAACAATCGATATAGCTATTGAAAGAATCAGGAGCCATACTAAACCAATCACTAATGAGGCTTTGAATTTGAAGTTTGGTGCAATAATATAAGCAGAAATTATGGAGATTATACTAGAAATAAATGGGCTTAAAACATGCACAATGTTTGTAGCTGAATTCTCTGATACGATGATGCCCGGTAAGAATTCAGGAAGATTAAAAATAAGCACAGGCATTAAGACTGAAACTGGCAGCAAAAGTATCCACCTTAACCATTTGATAATGTTTTGACTCATACTAAATATTTCCTGTTAGCTTAAGCTTGGAATAATTTTAAATGGAAACCCGACAATTTAATCATGATGTATAACCCAAGAAATAGATTTGCCGTTAATAAATGAAGGTATGTAATATCCAGAATAGTTGCAAAAACTAATATGGTTAGGGAGCTTCGATGGCAAATGTCTGCCCATTATTGTAGGCTGGCATTCAGGCTTTTGCAAGATAAGCTATCTAGGGATAAACAGATTAAATTTCCTAAATTTAAAAGCTATACTTACATTTATATATGTCTGCAGCGCTATCTTACTCACTTAAAGTATGGCTTACTAGTTTAGTCATTGGTACCACTGCTTTTTGGTCAACAATGTTTATTTTCTCTCCGGCTAAAGATGTTGAATGGAGTACGGTTCCTATATACCTCGCTTTGACAATGTTTGTTGCCATATTGATTTCTTTGCCAGCACTTATAGCCTTTTTTCTTGCTAGTTATATGCTTAAGTACACAGGGCTGAATGCGGTTGGATTTAAAACTGCTATTAGCCTAATATCAATTGCTACTTGTTTCATTACCTTTTACTTCATTGCTCAATCAGATCATCATTCAGTTTTCAAAAAAGGTAACTTTATATTATTGCTCTGCTACAGTCTGCCAATTCCGGTTTGTGTTTGGTTCTATAAAATTGCTAAACAACCAAATTGAATCATTGCCGTAATGTTATGCTTTGATAGTTAAATTTCCCTAGTAAAATCCCTGTTGAATTTTAAAAGCATAAGTCTGGTAATTGTTTATACCAGGGCGCTAAGACTTGCGCTAGCCCGGTTCTTATGTACGTAAAGGATAAATTTTGAACTTTAATGTGAAAAAGTTACTTTAGAGAACCTTATGGATCCTTCTGTTCCTGAAGACTTAAACCAAATAAATGATTAATGTACATTTCGAATGTGAAATTTTAAGAGCCAGCAGGAACAGGCTATTGCAATTAATTGAAACAAGTAATCACGAAATATTATTTAAAATTCCAGCGGGCTTCAACAATAATATCATCTGGCAAATAGGTCATTGTATCACTTCTCAACAGCGGCATATGTATATGCGTAGTGGCTTACCCATGTATATCTCTAAAGCATTTATGGAATCCTTCAAAATTGGATCGTCTCCGCGTTCCTGGGAAATTAATCCGGATGTGAATGAGGTGAAACATTTATTGATTGATACCGTGAACAAGCTTAAATCAGATCTGGAATCTGGATTATTTGTAAACTATGAGCCCTTTGAGTTACCCATCGGATTTCAGGTGAAAAATCATATCGAGGCACTACAAGCCGCTAATTATCACGAAGCGGAGCATAGCGGGAGGATCTTTACTTATTTGGAGCTAATCACTGGTAGGAGTTTGAACCCGTACCAGTGAATAAAAATTTACTTCGCCAAGTAAGTCATGCCGCCATCAACAAGAATCTCGGCGCCAAGCAAAAACGAAGAATCTTCAGAAGCAAGGAAAACCGCTGTTTTACCAATGTCAGACGGTTGCCCGATCCGGCCGATAGGCATCACATCCGCAAATTGGGCTTTCACCGCTTCAATGTGTTCTGCAGGAACGAACTTATCAAATGCAGGCGTATCTGTTGTACCCGGCGTGATTACATTTACCCTGATCTTTCTTGCTAACAAATCGTTCGAAAAACTTTTTGCCAGGAAGATCACCGCAGCTTTTGCGGCGCCGTAAAGCCCAAACGATGGATATGCCCGGTGTGCGGCATTTGAGCCGATCAGAATTATAGAGGCTCCATCATTTAGATAAGGGAGTGCTTTTTGTACCGTGAAGTAAACGCTTTTCAGGTTAAGGTCCATGGTTTTGTTATAGTCAGCTTCGCTCGTATCTGCTACAGTTCCGGTTGTTCCTGCACCGGCGTTGGCTACCAGTACATCTATTTTGCCGAATTTTTCGGCTGTATCTTTAAAAACGCTTTCTAAATCGGCAAGATTCGTTACATCTGCATTAACGGCTATAAAATCATGGCCTAGCTGAGCAACAGCATGGGTTAATGTTTGATGATTTCTGCCTACAATGGTTCCGGTAGCGCCTTCATTTTTAAATGCTTCAGCAATGCCAAATCCAATACCGCTATTGCCGCCTGTAATTACAGCTACTTTATTTTTTAATTTACTCATGATCTTTACGATTTAATGTTAATTCAAAGATGCACCAGCGTAACGAACTGCATCTTATCAAAAGTCATTAAATACGCTTGATAAAGATCAATCTATTTTAAGGCGTTCTTCCTGATCCGGCTCAGGGTTTCGGGTGTTAAGCCCAGGTAGGAAGCAATTAAATTTTGCGGGAAACGCTGTATAAAATGAGGATAATCGTTAACGAGTTCCTGAAACCGTTCTTCGCCAGTGAGGCTGATGGAAGACTGCATTCTTTTCTGGGCAGCGATGGTATTATTTTGACTAAGCACGTTTTGCATCGCTGAAAAAGCAGGAATAGGTTTAATGAATTCCTCTACAAGGTTATGGGTGATCTGTAAAATCTCCATATCCTCCAGCGCTTCGATGTTAAAGCGGCTTGGCGTGAGTTTGTAAAAACTTTCAAAATCGGCTAACCACCAGTCTTCAATACTTAACTTTAAGATATGCTCGTGTCCTTTTTCATCTACGGTAAAGGTCTTGGCAGCCCCTTTCACAATAAAGCCGGTATATTTACATACATCGCCTTCCTGTAAAAAGTATTGTCGTTTCCGGATTTTTTTAGGTTTGAAATGTGCGGTAAATATTTGCTTATCATCCGCTGAAAGCGTTTTGCCGGAAAGTCTTTGAACGTAATCGAACAGCGCTTCAAAATTATGCATGTTTAATTTCTTAAGGAGAATTTTCAAAAATAAAACTTTCAACTTTATTTTTTGCTGCTTTTTTACCTGAGCCCGTTCTTGAGCAGTTGAAGGAAAACGCAATCAAACTAATCTTCATCTGGTCTTAGCGTCCCGCTCAGACAAAGCTAAATTATTATAAAATAGCTTTAAACAAAAAAAGCCCATCTTTCGATGAGCTTTTAATCAGTAGAGTCAATCCGCGGAAGTTCGAACTTTTATGAGCATTGCGAAGCGATAGTTGATTTTGAGAATTTGTTAAACAATAAGGTGGAAAGGCAGTATCGTAAAAAGAAATTACTATAAGTTTTACCAAGGAATTTATCATTTTGAAATCTATTCCAATAGCCTCTTCAATGAATTGTTTCGCCCATTTTTGTATTATCAAGAAACGACCGTTTTTTGATAGAAATTGAGATGAGTATTTGATAAACAGTTATAGAACTATTGTGTCTTTTCTAGCAGGCCAGCGATGAAGTAAAGTCTACAGTTGTTTCCTTTCAACCATCAAGAAAAAGGAAGAATACAAGTTATCCTATGAGAGATTTTTGGCTATATTGTAATCACCTACATTTATTGAAATGAAAAACGACAAAACATCACAAAACTACACGTTAAACAGACGTAATTTTGTTACTGGAATTATCCCGGTGATAGCTGGCGCAACAATACCATCCTGGGCTTCGGCGAAGGAGATTCAACAAACCAGAGAAGACAATGACTTTCCAGGACTTATTACGCGAGAGAAAAAGCCATTAAATATGGAGTTTCCATTTCCTACGTTAAAAAACAGGATTACTCCAAATAACCAGTTCTTCATCAGGAGTCATTTTAATATTCCCAATATTGATGCTACAAATTGGGAATTAGAGATTGGCGGCAACACCAATCATGTCATAAAGATCAATCTGAGCGAACTTAAAAAGCTTCCTGCAAAAAAGGTAATGGCTACTATAGAATGTGCCGGAAACGGACGTGCTAACCTCGCCCCAAAAGTGAAGGGTTTAGGATGGGAACAAGGTGGGATCAGCAATGCTGAATGGACAGGAGTACCTTTATCCGTATTGTTAAAGAAGGCTGGCATAAAGGTGGGTACGGTAGACATTATTTTGGAAGGGAATGATGAGGGGATGATTACAGAAGAGCCGAAATCACCAGGAAAAATCAAATTCGCCCGAAGCATTCCGTTAAATATAGCAATGCAGGATCACATCATCATCGCCTATGAAATGAATGGAAAACCATTGAGTGCTGAACATGGTTTCCCGGCAAGGGCAATTATTCCAGGATGGTATGGTATGGCATCTGTGAAATGGCTGATGAAAATTACTGCATCTGAAAAGCCGTTTGATGGCTATTGGCAGACGATTGAATATGCTTACTGGAAGCGTGTTGAAGGACTACCTACCTTGACGCCCGTAACCACTACATTGGTTAAGTCTGAAATATCAAGGCCGGTATTGTTTGAAGCGGTGCCGGCTGGAAAACCTTATCAAGTAAGGGGTGCAGGATGGTCAGGTGATAGTAACCTATCGAAAGTAGAAATAAGCACGGATAAAGGAAATTCATGGCAACCAGCAAAATTAATTGGTCCTGCTATCCCTTTCGCCTGGCAGCTATTTGAATTTGAATGGGTGGTTCCTGCTAAGACTGGAAGATATAGTTTAATGGCTAGAGCGACAGATCAAAATGGCAAAACGCAACCCATGGAGCATGATTTAGACAGAAGAACTTACATGGTTAATTTTATCTCGCCAATTGATGTAGATGTAATATAGCTCAATAAGAACAAATTTCAGGATCTTGCGGTTATCGCATAAGGCTTGTTTGGCATAAACAGTTTATCACAATTAATATTCTACATCAAACCATGATCAGATTCACGTCTATACTTCTACTATTTGCTAGTTTCTCTGCACGAGCACAACATGAACACATGCAAATGGCAACTAAAAAAAATGTCTTCCTTGGGCAAATGGCTCATATGATGATGAAGATGGATGAAATATCAGCTACCACATCTGCAGACAGAGATTTCATACAAATGATGATCCCACATCACCAGGGTGCTATTGATATGGCAGAAGAAGAGATTAAGACCGGAAAAAATAAAGAAATGATTCAGCTAGCTAAAAGTATCAAAGCTGAGCAACAAACCCAGATTCAGCAAATGCGACTCCTGCTCAGCCATCCTGAAGGATTTATCGCTACAGGCAACCAACATCAAAACGCCAACCAGAAGATGATGAAAGTGATGATGGAACAAATGCCTGAAGAAAAACAATTGTCTGATACTGATCTGTCCTTTGCAAGGATAATGCTTCCTCACCATCAGGCTGCCATCGACATGGCTAAAGTTGAGTTGCGGTATGGAAAAAATAAAAATGTAAAAAGACTGGCCGAGAATATTATCTCAGATGAACAGATAGAAATCCAACAAATGAAGACATTTACAAACTCCCATTAACATATGAAAAAGATATCCTTGTTTACGCTATTAATATTCAGTTTTGCCCTACAATCAAAAGCACAATCAATCTATGCCCAAGACAGGGTTTATACAGGCAATCAGATATCTAATACGGTTTCTGTCTTAGATCCCTCAACACAAACGCTATTAGGAAATATTGTTCTTGGTAAACCCCAACCTGATATCTTAAGTCCTCTATATAAGGGACAGGCCCTGGTTCATGGCCTGGGTTATTCCCCTAAAAGGCAATTACTAGCAGCGGTTTCCATTGGATCAAATTCAGTAACCTTTATTTCAACAGCAAAAAATAAAGTTTTAAAAACTGTTTATATCGGACGTTCACCGCATGAGGCAACCTTTAACCCTTCAGGATCACAGGCATGGATATCGGTAAGAGGAGAATCGTATATCAGCGTAATTGATGCAAATAAACTGATTGAAATCAAGCAAATTCCAGTAGCCGACGGCCCGGGAATGGTTGCTTTTACTCCAGATGGAAAATGGGCTTATATTTGTTCCAGCTTTACTGCAGAAGTGGATGTAGTGAATGCAACTTCTTATGCTATTGTAAAGCGTATTCCAGTAGTTAGTCCATTTTCTCCAAATATATTCTGTAGTCCTGATGGGAAATGGATTGCATTGACACATAAGGATGTAGGGAAGATCACTGTCATCAGCACGGAGACAAATACGATACATACAGTACTAAATACAGGTCCAATTACCAACCATGTCACTTTTACTTTAGTTAATGATTCACCTGTGATGCTGGCAACCATTGGCGGAGAAAACAGCTTAAAAGTATTTAGTGTTTCACAAGATTTCAAGCTTACTGATAGCGTTGCGACAGGATCATTGCCACATGGCGTCTGGACTTCGGCAGATGGTAAATTTGCATATGTCGGATTAGAAAATGATGACCAGGTACAAGTGGTTGATCTGGTAAAAATGGCCGTTGTAAAAACCATTGCTATTGGACAATGTCCGCAAGCATTGTTGTACGCCGCTAATGCCAGCCCTGCAAATGCCTCAAAAGAAAATTTAACCCCGCTTAATCTTGCAGACAAAAGTCAGGTGATTAAATTGATGAATAAGGATAATTCAATGTCATCAGGCATGCTAAACGTAAGAAGCGTAGGCTTGACTGATCTTGTCCAACAGGACTTTAAAAAACTCGAGCCAAATACTTCGTATACTTTAGCGTTAACCAACTCCTCAAATGATACGTTTAACGCAGATTATGTCATCAATTCTTTTAAGACCGATGAAAAAGGAGCTTTTAGCGGTCAATCCTCGGGGATAATTAAGAGTGTAGGAACAGGTGGCGCCGATTATAAACATGTGGTTCTTATTGATGATCTTTCAAAAAAGCTGGTGATGATCAGTAACTAATGTATTTTAAACCAAAGATATAACTGCCCATAATGCAGCACTTGAAATTACTATCCATAAAATTACGCCTTGTAACAGTGGCATTATCCCCACTGCTTTCAAGATAGTAAATGAGAGTCCGCTTCCTATCAGGAACAAGGTTAAAGTTAAGCCTGCTTTTGCTAATGCTACAAAGTAGGGCGCAAAAGGCTTAATAAAAGGTAAGTAGGTGTTGGCGATCATTGCCAGGATAAATAGCCCTATAAAATAGGGTATACTAACTTTGCTATTGTTGCTTTTGAACAGGAAAGATGTACCAAACGCTACGGGAACAATCCATAGTGCTCTGGCTAACTTAACAGTTGTGGCTATCTGTAGTGCTTGTTCACCATATTTACTGGCTGCCCCAACAACAGAACTGGTATCGTGAATAGCAATGGCACACCACATACCAAATTGTGACTGTGACAAGTTAAGCGCATGTCCGATAGCGGGGAAAAGAAATAAGGCCACCGAGTTGAGTATAAAAACAGTACCCATTGCAACGGAGATCTGTTTTTCTTCTGCGTTCATTACAGGCGACAATGCAGCAATAGCACTTCCACCACAGATCGCCGTTCCAGCTGATATCAAAAAAGATGTTTTACGTTCTATTTTAAATACTTTTCCCAGGATAAAACCAATGATAAGCACTCCGAAAATAGAAACTACGGTAAACAGTACGCCTTCTTTTCCTGCTTTCATTGCACTGAATACATTCATTCCAAATCCTAGCCCGACAACAGAAATTTTTAGCAGCAGGTTTGTGGCCTTGTGATTTAAATGCAGATAGGGATGTTCCATTAGTTGCGCCAATACTAATCCTAGCAATAAGGCTAAAGGAGGCGACATAAATGGAAAGAGGCACAGCAAAACTGCCAGGATGAAGATAATTTTACGGGTGTTTAAATTTAAGTTTAGCAGGTTACCCGCCTTTATTTTAGAAGAATTTGAATTGTCTTTGATTTGTGTCATAATTTTGATTGTCTTTATTTTCTAATTCAAAGATCCATAACTAATAAACCCCGATCAAATCATTAAAACTTATCTTCCATAACTTCATGTTATAGAAGATAAGTTTTTAGACATTATTTATTCCCAACCCCATTTTTTGAAAATGAGATGTCCTTTATCGGATTGCATAAACTTGATAAAATCCTCAGTTTCCGACTTATGCGTACCAGTGCTACCCCTCACTACAGGTGTACCTCTATAGACTGTTTGTGTAACAGGAATCCTAACCATTGAGGTGAGGTCTGGTAAACGGTTATGCCAGGAGCCAAATGTTATCCAGGCATCATATTGAGGATCATTTTTCCATGCAGCAATACCCAATGCCGAATTTGCAAATGTACCTGCTATACGCTGCTGTATGTTTGCAATCAGATCTTGTCGACCTGCCAAATCTTCCCAAAGCCCCATTTGCCCAGCCCCATTCACATCAAGAATTTTCACACCTGGTTTACAGAGATCGCCCAGATTTTTGATGTTTTTAGGATTGCCGGGCCGTACCAGGATCGCTGCCGCACGTTTATATAACTCTGTCCGAGAGTTCGCCACTATCATGTTTGGGTGGTCAGACATGAATTTTGAAAGCATGTATTCTGCTCCTCCAAAGAACAGATCTGCATGTTTCATTGCATCCGGCATCCATTCATTATCTGGCCCGGCAGTGACTTTAATTACGATATCATGCTGCTTTCCAAAAACCTTCGCACATTCATTGATCGGTCCGAGCGGCCCACCGGGACCATAGACATATAAAGTATCGTTTGGGATTTGTGCATTCCCAATGGTCACTACAGCAACGACTGACAATATGGTTAAAAATATATTTTTCATTGTGTTTATGTTTAAGGTAAATCAAAACCAAACTTTTTGTAGATGGCAGCAGCCTGCGGACTGATCAAAAAATCCATAAAATCTTTTGCAGCGGCCGGATGTGGCGCATCTTTTAACTGTCCCGCTATATATTGCGCATGGATATTCTCTTTTTCAGGAATTTCAATGAGCTCAACAGGATGGCCAATCATTTTCTGATAGTAGGCCTCAGTATACCATACTGGAGCGGCGTCACTTTCGTTGTATAGGATCCTCATTGGTGATTGGCGATGATGGATCATGGTAAGATAAGTAGTCTTATCTTTAACTTTATCTTCCATGATGGTAGATTTTAATGTTTCCCCTCCAGCTTTCACATAGGCTTCTTCAATACGTTTACCGATCCCTTCATTCTCTGGATTGGGCATACTGATCCTCAGCTCTTTATTTGCTAAATCTTTGAGTGACTTCAATGCCTTCGGATTTCCCTTTTGGACCATGATTGCCAACCTGTTTCTAGCATATAAAGTCGTTTTGCTAAACCATTCAGGGGTCATGTCTATCCGGTTCTTACCAGCTGTATAAACATCCGGCTTTAAGGTAATTCTCATGTTGCCCACCACAATGCTACCGGTTTTTATTTGTTGGGCTAAAATGCCTGGGGGAAGCGTTTCGGCAAATACCCGCTGATAATGTGGATATGACTTTTTAAAGGCTGCAATTAATTCGTCAATGCACATAAACTGGTTACCGGCAAAGAAAACCACCAGTTGGGGATCATTAATGTCTCCAAAAAGATCAGGCACATTGTCTACTCCAGGTACTGTGAACTGAACTTTACTTTCAGGTGGAGTATTCCAGGGCGGATCAAAGCGATGATCCTGGGCCTTAACATTTCCACAAAGCAATAAAAATGCAACTGTGGCTAAAAAGGTGTGATTTATATATTTCATGATTTTCTAATTATTTGGTTTAAGGATGTACAACTGCCCATCCCTGATATTGACGGATGATGATTTCACCATTGCCGCTGGGTACATAACTGATAAAATCAAATAAGGTATTTTTTTCGATTTTCCTTTCTCTGACGGTATTTTCACATTGTGCAAGAATTACTCCTCTGGATTGCAGTTCTAACAATGTTTTTTCAAAAGATCCGTTCTTCTGGTAAACAGCTACGCCATCTCCAAAGGCAATAAGTTCTGCATTGATTTTCCCTTTTAACCTGGGATCGTCGAGTGCATTTTTTAGGTTTCGAAGTGTTCCTGCAATCTTTTTCTCATCACCGTTATTGATTACATACAGTGCCTTATAATTTTTCAGGGTGGCTTTTGCCCCTGTAAAATTAGCAGGTGTAGCTTGGGCAAAAGTGGCCGAGGTTGCTGCGATCAGCAAAAATAATGTACAGATTAAGGTTATTTTTTTCATGATTTTAGATTTTGATGATTTATTTAGTTGTTAGTTTTACTTGTTTTTCGGAGGTTACAATTGGTGCAAATGGACCATACTTATGTTGATTTTCAGAAAATTTGTCGGCATATGGTCCGTATGGCGCATCAAAAGGTTTTTTTAACAAATCAGGGTAATCTTTTCCCTGATCTTTATGTGGTCTTGGCTGTGAGTTCACAAAAGCAGCGAGATCCCAGGCCTCCTCATCACTTAACTGCGCATCTCCATATCTGGCACCATATGGCATATTGTTCTTTACGAACCCCGCAAAGTTACTGAGTCTATACATCCCTGCGCCATCATTGTAGCTGTGTTTGCCCCATAATGGCGGATAAACATAAGTTAGTTTGTCTTCATCAAGTATTCCCTCACCATTTGCACCATGACAACTTTGACATTTACTGGTATATAAAATCGCTCCATGTTTGACATTCGCTGCCCTATCCAGGAATTTTAATTTTTCGGTTCCCGTTCCAAACACTTTCTCCCCTTTTTTTACACCTGTTCCAAGCCATTTCATATAAGCCAGCATTGCCTGTATCTCTTTACTAGATTCGTCTGGTACTTTGCCTGCAAGACTTCGATTGAAGCACTCTGCAATACGTGCCGATGCAGGTTCAACCTTTCCTGATCTGCCACTCATTTTAGGAAAACTGGAAATAAAACCAGCATAATTATTTCCGAACAGTTTGGTTCCACCCTCGAGGTGACAATTCTGACAATTCATACCATTTGTAATACGGGCTATGGATCCATTTGGCCCAAAATATTTGCTCGTATGTGCTATTAATTCTTTGCCATACCTGATCATCTGGCCGTACTTGGTGTCCGCCGGAATCGTATTTTCATCAGGCGCTTTCCAGGCATCAGCAGGTACAACCTGGCTTTTGACGTTAACAGCAGCTATACCGGTTTCCACATCCTGTTTGGTTTTTGCTGTCACTACATCTGGCTGCCCATTAAAAAATAAAGTGCAGATGAAAATGGTTCCACAAGCAACAAATAGAAACGCAATGATAGCCGTTGTCCTGGCTGTATATATAAGTGCTTGTCTGATTTCTTTTTCTGTTGATTCCTTATTCATAACCAATATTTTTCTGTTACAAATGTGCATTTATTCTACTCATCAGAAAAAGCATAAAAAGTTATTGATGATAACGTAAGGTTATGATGTCAGTACCCGTTGAAACAAATTGTTTGTATCTTAGGTTATCTACTAAAACCGTGTATGATAGATTTCCGTTTGCAAGTATTTTATGCTGTCGCTAAAAGGCTGAATTTTACAAAGGCCTCGGCAGAGTTATTTATCAGTCAGCCTGCTGTAACCAAACACATTAAAGAATTAGAGCAGGAGTTCAAAATGTCATTATTTGAACGCAGTGGAAACAAAAAAATCAGCCTCACCCCAGCCGGCGAATTATTGTTGCATTACGCAGAACAGATTTTTGGAACTTACCGGGAACTGGAATATGATATGAATCTACTTACTAAACAGCATAAAGGAATATTGAGGATTGGTGCCAGCAGTACTGTGGCACAATATATCATTCCACCTGTATTGGCACAGTTTCACAATAAGTTTAAGGATATACAAATTCAACTGGTTACCGGAAACACAGAAGATGTAGAGCAGCGTTTGATTGCTAAGGAAATAGATTTTGGAATCATTGAAGGCATCTCCCGGAACCCACAGATTAAATACGAACAATATCTAAAAGACGAGCTGGTGCTGGTGTGTTCTGGTCACAATTATGCCATGAAAAAGGAAATGATCAAACCGAATGAGTTGAAGGATTATGATTTATTACTTCGTGAACCTGGTTCTGGTACACTAGATGTTATTGCATATGCTTTAAAAGCACACCAGATAAAGGTGGGGGACTTAAATATAGAAATGCAGTTAGGTAGTACCGAAAGCATTAAATCCTATTTGATTCACAGCAAATGCCTGGCTTTTTTATCTATCCACTCCATATTGAAAGAGCTCAAGAATAATGAATGCCGCATCATAGATATCAAGGATATGGTTATCGAAAGGCCGTTTCATTTCATTCAGCTTCATGGTCAGCAGGACGCTCTGGCGGAACTATTTATGCGCTTCGCTAAAAGCTACAACTATAATGTATAGTGTTACCGAAATTTCGAGGCAATATCAGCCAGCTAAAGTGCTGCTGCTCTTTGTTTCTGAAGCTCCTGGAGGTGACGATAAACATTTTTACCTGGGAAATACTAATCTGTTTCGAACAATTTATCTTGCATTTAGTGAGGTATTTGGCGATTTTAAATCTGTAGAAGATTTTTTGCAGTTCTTTAAAGGCACGGGATGCTTTTTGGAACATCTAACTTGTACACCTATTGATAAATCGTCAGTTAAAATCAGAAAAAACCAGAGGCAGGGGGGAATAGAGCAATTAGCTCATAAAATCAGAACATATCAACCCCGATTAATCATGATCCTAATGAAAAGCATTGAACAAGAGGTTAAAGAATCTATTGACCTATCAGGCTTATCGTTTATCGAAGAAATTGCAGTTACCTGCTATCCTGCCGGCACTGAATCAAACAGGCTTACTTGCATCCGGGATACCAGGGTTATCATCTCCAAACTGGCATCGATATTGACATAACATGCAAATATATTGCTGTAATATACCGATACAGAACAAGATGAAAATTCAAGATCAGGAAAACACCAAACAGCATGCAGGAGACCATTTGGCTAATGAAAGAACATTTTTGGCCTGGATCAGAACCAGTATTGGTATCATGGGATTTGGCTTCGTGGTGATGAAATTCTCGCTATTTATCAAGCAGATCAGTGCCGCACTGGGGAGTAAAGTGCCCCTGCACCAAACCGGAGATTCCCGCATTATCGGGATTTTTCTAGTTGCCCTGGGAGCAATTACTATCATTTGTTCTTACTTAAGATATAATTCAACGAAAGAACAATTGAATCAGGGGGTGTATTACCATTCAACACTTTTTGTTAAAGTTTTAACCGCTTTAGTTTTCATAGCTAGTATACTTTTACTGCTCTACCTTATTAAAACAACATAGGCAGTTAAATCATCTGTACTTGATGCTTTAGAAAAGAGAGGAAGGAAAGCGGTCGATATAGCGTTGTTTTTTGATATAAATTGCTGATTGCATTGGTCAAGGATCTTATAAAAATTTCACCTCTTTATGATAATCCACAGGAACAGGATAAGTCAATATTTTATGTTCCCGTAAATATTTTGGGTACCGCAATACGCTGTGAAGAATATATACCTGAATGGCCACTGAAAAAATAGGCTGTAAAACAGGCTACCGCAAAAAACATGGTGTATTCACTACCAAAAAGTTCTATACCCATAATCGTACAGGCAAGGGGTGTATTCGTTGCACCAGCAAAAACAGCAATAAATCCAAGGGCAGCAAACAAACTAACTGGAGCATTTAATAAGGTCGAAAGTGAATTGCCTAATGTTGCGCCAATATAAAACAAAGGCGTTACCTCACCACCTTTAAATCCAGTTCCTAATGTTAAAGTTGTGTAAATGGTCTTCCATAACCAGCTCCAAGTATCTGCTCCACCAGGCTGAAAAGCAGAGGGAATTGTAACGGCTCCTTGGTATTCGCTATCCACGCCCAAACTTAAGTAATCCGGTTTCCCGATGGCGTAAGTCAAGCCTATAATAATCAGACCACCGATAACAGGAATAAGCCACTGGATCTTACATACTTTAGAAAAAAAGGCCTTGATCTCATGCACCATTACAGCAAACAGGTAGCTGGCCAGACCAAACAATGTGGATGCTAGAATAACCTTACTAAGCAGGAGTAGGTTTACCGGCAGGTATTCAGATAGAAAGTAGGCACTTTTCTCTATGAGATCGATGTGATAAGCGGTATGATGGATGCCCCAGGCAGAGACAGTAAGATCACCAAGCACGCTGGCAATTAATGCGGGAAGTAAAGCCTTGTACTCTATTCTTCCAATGGCCAGAACTTCCATTGCAAATATGGCACCGGTGAGCGGTGTTCCGAACACCGCCCCAAACCCGGCTGCAATTCCCGCGGTAAGGAGCATCTTGGTGTCTACCTCATTTAGCTTAAACCAGCGGCTAAACATTCCTGCGATGCTTCCTCCGATTTGTACCGCGGTTCCCTCTCTTCCAGCCGATCCGCCAAACAAATGGGTAATCACTGTAGTTATTAAGATTACTGGCGCCATCTGCCTGGGCACTCCACCACCCGGCCTATGGATTTCATCCATGATCAGGTTATTTCCTTTTTCTGAGGACCTACCAACTGACTGATAAATCAGGTGGATCACAATACCTGCTAAAGGTAGCAGAAAAATGAGACAGGTATGCTGAAAGCGAAAGTGAATGGCCCAGCCTAGCAGCCAAAGGAACAAGGCAACCATACTTCCTATTGCAATGGCAACAGGAAGTATAAGCAGCGTCCATCGAACCGCATATTTAAAAACCGAAAGGTGTTCAAATAAAAATTTATTATGTTTCATTGTAGGTTAGCGGCTGATTTATAATTTTTTATAAAAAGTATTGATTCCTGCAAATGATGCCCTATCACCAAGTTCTTCTTCTATCCGAAGCAACTGGTTAAATTTAGATACCCTTTCAGAGCGGCAGCCACTTCCTGTTTTGATGTGCCCCGCACCGGTAGCGACAACCAGATCCGCAATTGTCGTGTCTTCAGTTTCACCACTGCGGTGAGAAATAAAGCAATTGTAACCGTTTTTTTGGGCTAGTTCTACGGCCTTTAGCGTTTCGGAAACTGTACCGATCTGGTTCAATTTAATCAGTACGCTGTTTGCAATGCCCTGGTCGATTCCCTGCTGGATAATACTCGGGTTGGTGCAGAATATATCATCTCCAACCAATTCCACTTTGTCTCCCAAAAGGCTGGTCAGCTTTTTCCATCCCTCCCAATCGTTTTCGCCCAACCCGTCTTCCAACAGGATAATTGGGTACTCTTTTAACCATCCTTCCCAAAAGCCAATCATTTCATCTGTTGTGATCCGTTCTTTAGAACTTTTATAAAATTCATATTTTCCATTATTCCACATTTCGCTGGTCGCTGGGTCAAGACAAAGGGAAATATCCTTGCCTGGAGCAAAACCGGCAATATGTATCGCTTCCATGATGATTTGGACGGCTTCCTCATTAGAACTCAGATTTGGCGCAAACCCACCTTCGTCACCAACTCCGGTATAATAGCCTTTCGCTTTTAGCAGACTTCTCAGGGAATGAAAAACAGCTTCGCCCATACGGATACTTTCCTTAAACGAGGGGGCGTTATGAGGGGCAATCATAAATTCCTGAAAATCGATGTTGTTATCAGAATGCCTTCCCCCATTAATGACATTCATGCACGGTACGGGCATTACGTAACCTTCCCTTTCCACTAGCTGCCTATACAAGGGAATCCCTTTTGCAACGGCCGAAGCCCGGGCGAAGGCGATTGAGGCCGCAAGCATCGCATTTGCGCCGAGCCTTGATTTATTCTCGGTTCCATCCAGACCAATTATATGATCATCGAAGGCCTGCTGACCCTCAAAGGATAAGCCGGTGACTGATTTGCCGACTTCGACGTTAATCCCTTTTACTGCTTTTTCCACGCCTTTACCATTATAGCGCTCTGGATCACCATCTCTAAGCTCTACGGCTTCTTTTTCACCCGTACTTGCCCCGGATGGAGAAATACCCCTTGCTGTTGTTCCGTTAAGAGTGACTTCTACTTCTACTGTCGGATTGCCCCTGGAATCCAAAATTTCACGGGCATGAATTTTAGTTAATTTCATAGTTTTTTGTTTTATATTGATTTTTAGTATTTCGGTTGCTTACAAATAATTGAGTTTCTCAAAAGATCAAAACCAGTGTTCCCCCAATGATCAGCAGGGCACCAAAGAATACTTTCAGGGTAAGAGCTTCTTTCAGGAACACCATTGCAAGTATAATAGTTAGGGCAACACTCAACTTATCAACAGGGGCGACCTGGGACACTTTCCCGATCTGCAAAGCCTTGTAGTAGAATATCCAGGACAAGCCGGTGGCAAGGCCAGATAAAAAAAGAAATAGCAGGTTATGCTTTGACAGTTCCGTAATTCCTTTAAGTTCGCCTCTGGCCATTACGATCCCCCAGGCTACAATCAGTATTACCACCGTTCGTATGGCAGTAGCCAAATCAGAATTGACATTGGTTACGCCGACTTTTGCAAAGATGGCCGTAAGGGAAGCAAAGAAAGCTGATAATAGCGCGTAGATCCACCACATAGTTTTATGTTAATTTTCCGTTATTGAATAATTCCAAAGTAAATGAGTACAAGAACCGTTGCTCCGGCAATGATCCGGTAAATGCCGAACCAGCGGAAAGAATGCTTTTGAAGATAGGTGATGAAAGAGCGGATGGCCATCCATACATCCCACCCGCACCTGCTTTACTTAAATGAATGATCGTAGTTAGATTCGGTTCATGGGAAGGGCGTAGACGCTTAACGGTGTTTTTAATCAGTCCTGAAGCAATCTGATCTGCACTAGCAACTAGTAGCGCAATGGTAATAAGAACCTGCCAAATTTTTTTGCAGAAATTCTGGAAGAGGCAATAAATAATGAAGGCATAAAAAGGAAGCCAAAAACGCTTATCACTGGCCCAGTACATGATCGTATCCCAGAATGCATTATGGTGCTGATTTATCCACAAGAACCATTCAGTTTCAACCGGCAGGACCATTGCTAACACTGATCTCACTTTGGCAGACAGACAAAGTAAGACAAGCGCAATTAAGATAGCTGCCAGCAATAAGAGTTGAGAATTTATTTTTAATTTTTTCACCTACAATACTTTGACCGGCAGATTTTATTACCTGCTGGAATTTCTATTGTAGGCGCCATCAGCTTTTGAAAAAAGCGGTTGAATCGGAAGGACACCATTTCCGTATTGCAAATATAATACTAATAAAATGATGTGCAAAATCTTAAAGTAGGTGTTGAGAATTTAATTTATCACTATTCCTCCTTATTTGAATACGAGAACCAGTTTCTTATTCTTCTACCGTTTAAACAAGCATCATATCACGGGATTAAAGCTTTTCTTAAACAAAATGAAACCGCCTGGAAATAACCATGTTATCTATATAGGAATTTTTTTTATAACCCTAAAAAATTAAAGTTATGGGATACCATGAATGGAAAAACTGTATTGATGCATGCTTAAAGTGTGCTTCAATTTGCAATCATTGTGCAAGTTCATGCACTCAGGAAGAAGACGTGAAAATGATGGCGCGGTGTATTGAGCTTGATATGCAATGTGCAGCCATCTGCTACTCTGCCGCTCAATTGATGAGTATGGGTAGCTCTTTTGCTCAAGACATTTGCCGTATTTGCGCAGATATTTGCCAGCAATGCGGAGATGAGTGTAGTAATCATCATACCCAGCATTGTCAGGAATGTGCAGATGCTTGTAAGGCTTGTGCGGAAGAATGCAGAAGAATGACAGGAGTAGCTGCTTAAGATGCCAATCACCGTGAGCATTAATTGATTAAGGGCAGCATTCTAGTTGCCCTTTCATTTTTATAAATAGGCAAATTTATTCCATTCATTTTATTTTCATTATTCCCTCATTATTTGATATTTACCAAGGTTTGAGGTTGTTCTTGGTATGTCCTTTCTCTAGCCTTAAAAAAATGGGTTTTTTAGGATATGATTCTCATAAACTCATTCCATTATTCAAATAAGAATTTCAGTTTTTGATGATGAGTACTTGATAATTCGAATTCTATGAAAATGAAGGCTAGATGCGAGTTGAGGAATGCATTAAATAATGCATGAACTTTCAATTCCCGCTTCATCAAATTATTTCAAAAAACAAAAAATACAAATTTCATTTCAATGGCGGTGTTAAATCAATCACGTTGTTAAACCGAGGGTATGTACCTTCTAAATTAAATGCAAGCTACATGGCATTTGCGCATAATTGTAAAAAAATTTAGACCAAACGGATTTCCCCCCGTTTATCCTATAATTGAATAATATTCAAGCTGATCGATGTTCGCAATTGAAACTAATCCACATGCTTATTTGGCTAATTAGATAGCAGTTTATGGAGTTCAACACTGATGTCTAGACAATTGGTGTTTTATAAATAGTTGCGGTATATCTTAATTTTAGGGAAAATTCTAAAAAGTTCGAACCGAAAAATTCAATTTAATCTATTGTAAGTGACTTATTTTCAAGTTCTTAATGTTTAAAAAATAAGAGGCATACTTTTTAGATGCCTCATATTGCCACTTAGTAGGGTCAACCCGCGGAAGTTCGACCCTTTTTGAGCATTGTGAAGCTGTGGTTAATTTTGATAAAGTTTTGAACAACAAGATGGAGGGACAGTATAGGAAAAAGAAATTATTCGATGACAATCGAAAGTAGGGTGAGAAATATCGTAACCTAATATTTGTTGATATTTTGTAACGGTTTTGTTGCGGTTTATCCTCTCATCTTTTTAGATTAATGCAGATTTTAGCGCCTATATATTTAGGTTGTTAAATTTGAAGGGTTTGAAAGTTAAGCAGGTACCAAATTGCTCTATAATTGGAGTCGTCTTGCTGTACCTGATTATCTCTTTGGGCAATATCTTTTTTTTATCCAACCTCTCCCTTTTAGAGTCCGCCCGGGGAATAAAATCAGCTGCGCAGTACAAAGGTAGCTTTTCTCCGCTTGGAAAGGATTCAAAAATTACCAGACAATTTAAGTGTATCCTTGATGAACGCAAGAAAACCGTGCTTCCTGTTTTGGAAGCTTTTCTTATCGGCGTCATCTTATTTTTGGGGCTTTCGCTTTTAGCCTCTAACCTAAACAGGTATTTTCTTGAGATCAGATACAGGATTGCCGGATCAGTCCCAATTTATATTTCCAACCAGGTCTTTCGGATCTGAGATTTATCTCAATTTTCTTTTATTGACAGGTCCTTCAAATGATGAAGTGACGACGGCCGGTTAATCACCGTGTTTCCTGTCCAAGACGTCCGTCAAATCTTTTTCCTTAAATTTTAATTTAAAGACATGATCCGTATTAAACAGATTTTCTGTTTGTTCCCACTTTTATATATGGGGCTGGAAAGCCATGCCCAAACCTCCCCAAAGCCCATCGGGATCGTTGATCTGATCGATCACGTGACCGCTTTTTCACCTTCACTGGCCGCTGATTCAGCAACAGTTGATATACGTGCCGCCCAGTTAAGAGAGACCGCGGCGAATGCCCTTCCAAATCTGAAGCTTAATTATCAGGCAGATCTGGGCTCAAACAATAATGTTGCAGGGCCATACATGGCCTTTGGTATTGTTCCTTCCAATTCCAGAGGTGTTAGGACTGAAAGCACTACCAAGGCTACACTTACTAATCTTGGTATTGTCTCCCTTGATTGGGAGGTCTATAATTTTGGTGCCTATAAAGCTCAGAATGCAGTCGCCAAATCAGAACTTGTCGTTGAACGATCCAAGTTTGCCCAGCGCCGATACCAGACAAGGGCCATCGCTATTGATGATTACCTGAGTCTACTAAAGCTTCAGGACATGCTATCCATTCAAGCAAGCAATATCAGTCGCAATGAGCAGATCAACCGTTCGATTTTATCCCTTGCCAGAAGCGGTGTGCGTCCGGGTGTGGATACCAGTATCGCAGGGGCCGAACTCTCCAAATCAAGATTGAACTATATTGAAATGGACAATACCTACAGACAGGTTCAGCTCGACATTGCAGCAATCAGCGGGCTAAATCCGGAAAGTATTGTCGCTGACAGTACGATCCTGGATCGGCTAAAATCGCTTGAGGTAAACCTATCGGTAAAGTTGACCGACAGTTCAAGCCATCCGCTGCTTGATTTCTACAAAAGCAATTATCTAAGCAGCGTTGAGAAGGAAAACCTGGTCAAAAAAGCCTATAATCCAAAGGTAAGCCTGCAAGCTGCTGCCTGGTCAAGGGGATCAAGCATTGATGCCAATGATAATTTCAACAGTCTCTCGAATGGCTTGGAATGGCAACGGGAAAATTACCTCGTGGGCGTAGGGATCAGTTATAACTTATTTGATCTGCGCAGGCGTCAGTTGAAGCTTAGGACCCAAAAGGCCAGTAGCAATTTTTACTTAAAGGAACTACAGCAGGAGCGGCTAATGTTATCAAATGCCGCCCTTCAGGCAGGCCTTGAGATCAGTACCGCGCATAAAAGACTCGATGAAATACCAAACCAGCTAAAGGCAGCGGCCGCAGGGTATCGCCAGAAGCTCTCGCTTTATAAGAACGGGCTGACCGACATCATTGAGCTCAATGCAGCCCTGACCATCCTTTACCGTGCAGAAACCGATTTTGTCAACGCAAAATATCTGTACATCCGGGCGCTTTTTCAAAAGGCTATCGCCACCAACCAAGTAGATTCACTGTTAAACACATTAAAATAATAAAGATATGTCAATGGTTACCTCGGCCCTGAAAAAGCCGATTACAACAGTGGTGATCACCGCGAGTTTACTGCTCTTTGCAGTTCTCAGTGCGCTGAAGATCCCAATAGATATTTTCCCCCAGCTTAATTCGCCGACAATATATGTTATTGAATCCTACGGAGGTATGTCTCCACAACAGATGGAGGGCTTCTTCTCCACTCGTCTACAGGATCAGTTTCTTTATGTTAATGGCGTTAAGAATATTACCGGCAAAAACATTCAGGGTTTGACGATGCTAAAGCTGAGTTTTTATGAAAGCACCAATATGGCAGAGGCTTCTGCCCAGGTTGCCTTGCAGGTTAACCGGGCCATGAAGTTCTTCCCTCCAGGCGCTTTGCCTCCGCAGGTGGTCCGCTTTGATGCCTCTTCACTGCCAGTAGGCCAGCTTGTACTCTCGGCCAAATCCCGCAGTCTGAAAGAAATCTATGATATGGCGGCAACGCGTATCAGGCCCATGTTTTCCTCTGTCGCAGGGCTTTCAGCGCCACCGCCATTCGGTGCCAATTCCCGCTCGATTACCATTAGTGTAGATCCGAGCAAATTAAGGAGTTATAATCTGACTCCGGACGAGGTGGTAGGGGCTTTATCCAAGTTCAATGTCATGTCTCCTTCGGGAAATCTAAGGTTGGACAATACCATGATGGTGACCTCTATGAACTCCCTGGTTAAAACGGTCGATGAATTCAACAACATTCCAATAGCTACAAAAAACGGCGTTTCAATATTGGTAAGGGATGTGGCAAGGGTTGCCGATGCAGCGGATGTTACCGTGGATTATGCATTGATCAACGGGAAACGGTCTGTGTATATTCCTGTGGTCAAAACAGCAGACGCCTCGACTTGGTCAGTGGTAAAGTCCTTAAAGGCCAAAATCCCCGAAATGCAGAGCCTCTTGCCGGACGATGTCCACATCTCTTATGAATTTGACCAGTCTGTTGCCGTTATCAACTCGGTAAAAAGCCTGATCACTGAAGGTGGTCTTGGTGCACTATTAACGGGCCTAATGGTGTTGCTATTCCTGCGTGATCTGCGAAGCAGTCTTATCGTGGTGATCACCATTCCGGTATCGATTTTAATTGGGGTGCTTTTACTAGGCATGTTCGGTCAGACCATAAATATCATGACCTTGAGCGGTCTGGCACTTGCAATAGGGATCCTGGTCGATCAGGCAACGGTGACGATCGAAAATATCCATCAGCACCTGGAAATGGGCAAGCCCAAACGCGAAGCCATTTACGATGCCTGTGAAGAAATCGCATTCCCGCTGCTGCTCATCCTGCTGTGTATTCTGGCAGTATTTGCACCATCTTTTATGATGAACGGTATACCAAAGGCGATGTTTTTGCCACTATCCCTTTCGATTGGCTTCACCATGGTTGTCTCTTTCATCGTGGCCCAGACCTTAGTTCCCATTCTATCCAACTGGATGATAAACGAAGAACGTTACCAGCACTATGACCATGGTAAGATCCATGCTCATGCAGGAGAGGCCCTGGACGAGAGGCAAGGAGAGCAGGTAGAAAAGCATCTGCAAAATGAAAAGGATGAACCGGAAAAAAATGATTTCTTTGAAAGGGTGAAGGTGCGGTTTATGGCAATCATCCAGCGGTGGATGCCGATGAAAAAAGGTATTGTCGGGATTTATTTAGTTCTGGTGATTTCTCTTGCAGGACTGGGATTTGTTTTTATTGGAAAGGATATGATGCCAAAGCTCAATAACGGACAGTTCCAGATCCGCATCAAAGCGCCGGACGGTACCAGATTAGAGCGCACCGAGGAGAAATTTAAGCAGGTACTTTCCATTATCAATCAGACAGTAGATAACCATATCGCAGTTAGTTCGGGATACGTTGGGCTTATTCCGAGTAGTTACGGAACAAGTAACTTATATATCTTCAATACCGGTACCCATGAGGCTGTGCTTCAGGTGAACCTTGATGAAGATTATAAGGTAAATATGGATGAGCTGAAAGATGCGCTGAGAAAGAACATCGCTTATAAACTTCCTGACCTACGTATCACCTTTGAGCCGATTGACATGACCGAAAAGATTATGAGCCAAGGCGCTGCAACTCCTATTGAGATCAGAGTAGCAGGAAAAGATATGGACCAGATCGAGTCTTACGCTAATAAGGTGCTCTCTAAACTTAAAAAAATAGATTACCTCCGTGATATCCAGATTGCTCAACCCCTGCACATTCCCGTGGTTTCTATTACCCTTGATAGATTAAAGGCGGCGCAGTTTGGGCTGAACGTGGTTGATATCGCAAGGTCAGTTACTGCAAGTACCTCATCCAGCCGATTTACTGAGAAGAACCAATGGCTCGATGAAAAAACCGCCTATACCTACCAGGTACAGGTACAGGTTCCAGAGTATGTCATGAATACAATGGATGAGCTCAAAGAAATTCCTTTGGTTAAAGGGCAGAGCAGTCCGGTACTGGGCGACATCGCTACTTTCAATACCAGTTACCTTCCAGGAGAATATGACCGCTCCGGGCCAAGACGCTTTCTGACCGTGAGCGCAAACATTTATAAAAAGGATCTTGGAACGGCAACTGCTGATGTAGAAAAGGCACTAAAGTCCGTAGGCACGCCTCCTAAGGGACTAACTGCTGAAGTGAAAGGTATGTCGAGCCTGTTGACTGAAACACTATCTTCTCTTCAGGGCGGACTTGCTTTTGCGATATTGGTGATCTTCCTGCTGCTTGCGGCCAATTACCAGTCTTTCAAGCTTTCGCTGACGGTTCTTTCGACCGTTCCTGCTGTAATCCTTGGGTCGCTTACCGCATTATTGCTTACAGGCTCGACCCTCAATCTACAGAGCTACATGGGGATGATCATGTCCACCGGGGTGTCAGTGGCCAATGCGATACTTATCGTGACCAACGCCGAAAAACTCAGGCTGGATTACAAGGATTCTACCCGGGCGGCAGTGGTGAGTGCCGGGATTCGTTTAAGGCCGATCCTGATGACCAGTTTTGCGATGATAGCCGGGATGATCCCGATGGCCTCTGGGTTGGGCGAATCCGGTGAACAGACCGCGCCGCTCGGCAGGGCTGTTATTGGCGGGCTATTCTTTTCAACCCTTGCCGCGCTCTTCATCCTTCCGCAGGTTTTCGCCTGGGTACAGAAAAAAAGCAGCTTAAAAGAACCAAACCTAATGCCTAGAAAAACAAGAATTTAAAAGATAAACAACATGAAAACCAGATTCATTCCCATCATAATAATTATAAGTACTCTGGCCGCGTGTGGCGGAAAACAGAAGCCCGTGAACATCAGTCCCGAAAAAAACGGCAAGGAAGCCAAATATGAAACCACAAAGGTCGAAGAAGAGGCCCTTTCCAGTTTTACCCGCATTCCCGGGGTGCTCAAGCCTTTCAACCAGGTAAACATTTTTCCCAAGGCCAATGGTTTTGTGAAAGCAATACTGGTCGATTTGGGTTCTAAGGTGACCAAAGGCCAGCTGCTGATGACCCTGGAAGCACCGGAACTCGAATCACAATTGCAATCGGCAAATTCCCGTTACCTGCAGGCACGGGAGACCGCATCGGCGAGCAGTGAGAAATACAGACGTCTGAAAGAAGCAGCAAAAGAGGAAGGTTCGGTATCTCCGCTAGAACTTGATAATGCGCTTTCCAGGATGAAAGGAGATAAGGCCATAGCGGAGGCTGAGCGGTCAAATGTATCCTCCGTACGTACCATGCAGGACTACTTGAAAGTATATGCGCCTTTTGACGGGGTGATCGTTGACAGGAATGTATCACCGGGAGCACTGGTGTCGGCGGGCAAATCTTCGGACCTACCCATGCTGGTATTGCAGGACCTGACCCACATGAGGCTTGAAGTTTCTATACCTGAGGATTATGTAGACAAAGTGGACCTAAGCCAGATGGTCAAGTTCCGCTTCAATGCGCTGCCGGGGGAACAGCGCCAGGCCAAGATCAGCCGGTCTGCAAATTCACTGGGCAACATGCGCCAGGAAATCGTCGAGGTTGACGTGGCCAATAAAGATAACAGGTTGAAGGCCGGCATGTATGCCGAGGTTGAAATCCCGCTTAAATCCGGTGCGACTTCGCTTCTTGTGCCTAATTCTGCTATCGTGCGTTCTACAGAACGGAAGTACGTAGTGGAAATTGCAAATGGTAAAGCCAAGCTCGTTGACATTAAGGAAGGGATGAAGGGAACAGAGATGACCGAGATTTTTGGTTCCATCAAAGCCGGGACAGAGATTATTTCGCCCGCGAACGATGAGATCAAAAGCGGTCAGACGCTATAAAACATTGCCGGGCGGATATTAGCCGCCCGGCAAATCTTTTTATTAGTCAGATAAGAAAAAAGGAAAATATGAAAGATTTAGAATTTAACCATGAGTTTGAAATCGGGGGAAAACACATTTGCATAGATGTCCCAAAGAAAAGATGCAACCAGGTCTACATCGAGGGAGAGCTGGTTGGGACGGTTTGGGAATGTAAAAAACAAGGGGTAATATCCTTTGTATCAAGAGATTTTAAGCTTGCCCCTTACCTGGAAAGCATTGCGGCCGAGTTAAACATTTTTTACAGGACCTCCCTATGAGTGCCTATGCCGGATGGACATTTCAACCTTTTCTGATCTGTTTCCTGCTATTAATGACTGTAAAGGTAAAGGCGCAAGATCAAACTGCCGTCCCCAAGATATCGGTAGGCTTTGTCATGGGCTTTCCGACCGGTAAGACGGCTAAAACTTATGTCAACGGATATGGGGCATCAACAAAGGTGGAATTCAAGGTTTCGGAGCACCTCAACCTAACCGGATCTGCGGGCTATATGACTTTCCGCTACAGGGATGAGGTAAAAAAACGTCTCGATTATTTAGGAGAGCCAACAAGCATGAATGGTGTTGTTCCAATTAAAGTCGGAGCAAAATATTACTTTGAAGGTATCTATTACGCTGCCCTTGAGCTTGGTGCAGCAAATACTCTTGGAGACCGGCTGAATACCTCTTTTGCCTACGGACCGACTTTGGGTGCCAGCATTCCAATTTCGAAGCATTATAGTGCAGATCTCGGCCTTCGTTATGAGGGTTGGAAAAGCAGCGGAGGGCAGGTTTCCTTTTTTGGACTTCGTTTGGCTCTGGCAATTTCAGGAACTAAAAAATAATAGGCAAAATATTTAACCTAAAATTTAAATTATGACAGAGAAAAATATTTCACAACCATTTGAAACTTTTGACCATAATAAATCCTCAGCAAAGGGTGGAGATAACGCATATCACCCCGCAAACCAAGATAGAGAGGTTTTATTGCGTTACCTGCTGGAGCGGTTGAACCTGGAAACCGGCCATCTCAATGAGAAGCGAAAATTGAGGAAGTAGGGGCCTTTTTAGACCTTTAAAAAACATTCGTAGGAATGGCAAATCAGATTTATTATAACCAGGGGCAACCCACAATATGCATGACAAATGGAAAAGATGATATATCTTTTGGAAAATGATGAGGGTATAACCGAAGTATTACAGCTTCTTTTTAACAGTGAGGGGTACGGGGTTTCCGCGTTTTCTTCGGTAAGCTCGTTTATGGCAGGGCTAAGTGATCATGTTGCAGATCTTTTTCTGCTGGATGTTATGCTCCCCGATGGAAACGGCATTGAAGTCTGCAGTTACCTGAAGTCCTTAGAGAAAACCCGGAATGTTCCGATTATCATGATGAGTGCTCATGCGGACCGTTATGACATCAGAAGGGGCTGCGCTGCAGAGAATTTTATTAAAAAGCCTTTCGATATTCACGACCTGCTGCGTTTGGTAGCGAAACATATTTGACCGGTGATAAAGTACGGGTTCTCTCAAGTTTGGTATTCGTGCTCACAATCAGTGTTTCCATGTCAGAGATCCGCTAAGTCGTTCTTACAAGATATATCAACAAAAGCATGCTTGAAATGAAAATAACCACGGTAAGGACTTTGATGAGTGTAGAGGAATGGTAATAACTGCCTTGATTAATAAGTGTATGAGTTTTTTGATAGCGCATAAATGCCAGGATGATGGTCAGTGCGCCTACCCCGACAAGAAGTATTCCTATCCTCTGTGAGTTGCCGGTTTGGTGTACGACGGCTTTGGCCCCAAGAGCGAGAGTGATCTGCTTGATAAAAAGTGAAAACTTTACCACCACAAAACCAAAGCCCATAATTCCTATGCTAGTTCTTATCCAGGCAAGAAAAGTCCGTTCGTTGGCCAGATGGTCACCAGTGTTTGATTTAGGAATGGCTTGTTCTTCTTTTTCCATTATTGATAATATTGGTTGACGGATCACCGCATGCCTGATTAACAAAATTTTATCAATGCTGTTTGGGCGAGTACTGTTTTAATTATGTAGCTTTTCGATAAATTCCCTAGCATTTTTAAATGCGTTACTCCGCACAGCACATACGATGATAGACAATTTTGTCGAACCTTTTGAATTTTAGTGTTGCCGGCATAAGCCATTGATATTTAAACATGACAATAATTTTCGGCGTTTGCGGCCCCGGGTGAAATGGATCCGGCACAACTGATCCTAATCTTTGCATCGTATCCAAATACCAATTTGCACCTTTTAAAGATTCACTGCCGTTTTGGTTTTTACATTAGGGATGAACGATTACCCATCCTTCCGCCGAACGGATGATGATCTCTCCGTTGCCGCTTGGCACATAGCTGATGAAATCGAAGAGATCTGACTTATCGATTTTCCGCTCGCGAACGGTATTCTCGCACTGCGCCAGAATTACGCCCTTTGACTTTAGCAAATTAAGCTGCTCAAGGAACTTTCCATCCTTGCGATAAACCGCCACGCCATCCCCGAAGGCGATAAGCTCAACCTCCAGTTTTCCCTTCAATCTTGGATCCTCCAAAGCATTGTTGATGTTCCTGAGTGTTCCCGAAATATGTTTTTCCTCGGCACTGTTAAGTACATATAGCGCTTTATATGATTTCTTTTTTGCAACAGCACCCGTAAACGGTTTTTTTGTCTCCTGTGCAGATACATTGGTGGTGATGACCATCATGATGACAAGCTGGAGTAAGATCAGTAATTTTTTCATGTTTCTATTTTTTCTGTTTTATAGGTGCGTGCTGTTCAGCCATGTCAATAAAGGGACCATATTTATGCTGCTTTTCGCTAAAGTGATCTGCATATGGCCCGAAGGGATAATCTATTGGCTTTGTGTACAGGTTTTTATAGTCGTTTTTGGAATCCAGGTGCGGTCTGGGCTGCGCATTCACAAATGCAGCTACGTCCCAGGCTTCCGCATCCGTTAAGTTCGGATCTTTGTAGGTGGCGCCATAAGGCATGTTGTTTTTGACAAATCCTGCAAAATTTCCAAGCCTGAACATTCCTGCACCATCGTTATAGCTGTCCCTGCCCCAAAGGGGAGGGTACATATATCCTTTTCCATCAGGTGAGGCAACGCCTTTGCCCGTTTCTCCATGACAGCTGCTGCATTTGGAGGCATATACCATTTTCCCCTTCAGGGGATCTGCAGGCACATCCAGATATGGGATTTTTTTTACCGAATTATCCGCAATGGAATGTGCGGCATCCTGTTTTTTTCCAACCCATTTTAAATAGGCCAACATGGCGACCATTTCCCTGGAATTTCTTCCCGGAGCTTTGCCGTTCATGCTTCGCTCGAAGCACTCATTAATCCGTTCAAAGGCTTCTTCCTTTCTACCGCTTCTTGCGCTCATTTTTGGAAAACCTGCATAAAAGATGGAGAAATTATTCGCAAAGGGCCTGGTTCCTGCATCCAAGTGGCAGTTCTGACAATTCATACCATTAGTCAGCTTTCCTACGATACCCTGCGGCCCTAAATAGTATGCCGTACGGACAATCAAATCCCGGCCATACCTGATCAGATCCGCATCAGCTTTGCCCTGAAGCTGCATCGTATCAGGCGCCTTCCAATATTCGGGTTTAGCAACACGGCGCTCTAAAGGTTTTATTTGATTCTTTTGAATGGATGGATTAGGCTTATCCGCATAGAAACTTTTTGGAAGATGAAATCCGCTGAGTGCTAAAACAAGAGAAAACATGATCACAACGAATAGAAATGACGTCCATACGAGATATTTTCCAAACCGGGCAAATACCTGCAGTTTATCCTCGTTGTTTCTTTCTGTTTTCACACTTTTAAAATATTAATTCTGAAAATCCTTAATGGCCTCACCAATATCAAGCACCTTTTGCTTGCCATCAATAACGGATGCAATCAGTGAGCTTGCAGCCGCACTTCTGTATCCACCGGCGCAGTGTACTGCTACGGGTTGCTCCAGCGGAATTTCGTTTACCCTTTCCCTTAAATTTCCCAGTGGAATATTTATGCTGTTCTCAAAAATACTGTTTTCCATACGCTCTGTCTTGTTCCTCACATCCACAATGGTATATCCATTTTGGTTCTCTTTAAAATTTTGGATATCGATAATCTCATCCGGGACAGTTTCTACTGCGTTTATAAAACCGCCGGCAAGCTGCGTTTCATACCCGATGGATGCGGTCCTCGCGATAAGACTATGCAATGTAGCAAGATTTTCTGCCATAAGATAATAAGGCTCTTCAGGCTTCACAATGCTGCCCAGCCAGGTTTCAAATTTGTTTCCATCCATGATATTTACAGCGCCTTCTATATGTCCCTTCTTAAAAACATCTTCCCTTCGCGTATCGATAATTAGGGCATTTGGTTTTAAGTTTTCACCGGATTCCATGATCTGAACCGCACTTACCGAATCTTCAAACGGTGCTGCGCCTTTCTTGTTCAAGGCCACATCAAAAGGGAAGTAAAATGGAATGAATGGCTGGTTTTCATTTAATGCGCTCACAAAATCGGCCTCAGTCATTTCCTGCAGTGACCAGTTACTTCTTTTTTCAGCACCAATGGTACTGCTATTGGCCTCGCTCAACGCTTTTCCGCAGAGCGTACCTGCCCCGTGTGCCGGATACAGAATCACTTCATCTGAGAGTTTCATCAGTTTGTCCCTTAATGAATGGTACATTTGGGCGGCAAGGAAATTGCGTTCCGCCATTGAATCACCTCCGCTTTCCCTTAAATCCGGCCTTCCGCAGTCACCGATAAAAAGGGTATCTCCGGAAAATAGCGCTTTTTGTTTCCCATCGTGTTCGAGCAAAATACTGATACTATCCGGAGAGTGCCCCGGGGTGTTGATTGCCCTTAAGGTGATCTTTCCCAGGGTTATCGTCTGGTCTTCATCAAATGGGGAAAACAGGTAGGACGGCGTATTGAGTTTGCTGCAATATATTGTTGCGCCGGTCTTATGATGGATTTCAAGATGAGCACTCACAAAATCCGCATGCGGGTGCGTCTCGATAACACCAACTATTTTGGCCTGGTGTTTTTCGGCAAAATGGTAATATGCAGACGGATCCCTGGAGGGATCGATCAATATGATTTCATTCCGGCATTCGCTCAGTACCGCATAGCTGTAATGGTAGAGGTGCTTGTCTTCAAATTGTTCTATTTTCATGTGTTTTTATTTTTGATTAATGTGTTTAACGGTATGATTCCTGCCTTTGCCAGGTTTACATCAAATTTACCCTTTAGCGGTTCTTCGCACTGTAACTTTTGTCACAGCGCCCCAAAATCTTCTCAGCAGTTTCTGCCTGCACTTTCATCATATTTGATCGGAGAGAGGATATGGAGCAAAAGGGTCCTGGCATAGCGGTAGTTGAAGGTGAACAGTAGGATGACCGGAGAAATAGTGGTTGCGATGATTGCCCACTGCTCTTCTTCGCCAAAGATCATGAATGCCAGAATGCCCGCATTGACAAGTTCTGCGACAATGAAAACATAGCTCACATACATCGCTCCGATAAAGAAGCCCGGCTCTATCTCATAGTTCAGGTTGCAGCAGGCAAATTTTTTATTCATCTGATCATATTTCCAATGGAACATGGAATGGGTATATAATTTTCCCTTTCGGCACCTGGGACATCTATGGTCTATTATAGCCCTTAGTTTGCTCATCAGATTCTATTTTATTAATGAGGGAGCTTGCTTTTCATCGCTCCGTATAGATAGGTGCCCAGGAGCGCACCAAGGATGACCACCGCCATACCGGCATATCCGCTCCCAAGGTTGACGAACATGGGGCCGGGACAGGCGCCGGTGAGTGCCCAGCCCAGGCCGAAAATGGTGCCGCCTAGTAGGTATTTTATATAGGCCTTGTCCTTATCGTGGAAGACAATCGGATTTCCGGCCAGATCCTTGGCTTTGAATTTTTTGATCAGCCATACTGCAATTACGCCAAGTACAACGGCCGTACCAATAATTCCATACATATGGTAAGACTGGAAACGGAACATTTCCTGGATCCTGTACCAGGAAACAGCCTCAGACTTGGTCATGATGATTCCGAAAAGTGTTCCTGCAAGAATATATTTTATGAATTTCATTTTTTTTAGATTTAAAAGATAAAAGGCATGATGAGGAAAGTCATGATCAGGCCACCAACAAAGAAACCGATTACGGCTACTAGTGATGGTACTTGCAGATTCGAAAGCCCGGATATGGCGTGACCAGAAGTACAACCGCCTGCATAACGAGATCCAAAACCGACTAATAAACCACCGATGAGTAAAATAGCCAGCGTTTTTAAATCTTTCATTGCTTCCAGTGAAAACAGGCCGGTTGGATTTAACCCACCATCGAACTTAATGCCCAATTGATTTAAATCGGAGATTGTGGCGGATGATAATTTTACGGGAGATGGACTGCTAAGGTAATTTGTAGCAACAAATCCACCTATTACCGAGCCGATAAGGAACATGAGGTTCCAGGTCTGGTCTTTCCATTTAAAATCAAAAAATTTTACTTTCCTGCCTGCTCCGGCTATGCTGCACATCGTTCGCAGGTTTGATGAAAAGCCAAAGGACTTTCCGAAAAAAAGTAGGATGAGCATAATGAGTACGATCATGCTGCCCGAGAAATACCAAGGCCAGGGTTGTTTAATAAAATCAATCATGTTTTTTTAAATGAAATGTTAATATGGGTGTTTTTGTTGTTGTTAAAAGGTAATGCCTGTGGCGGTTTGAGCAAGTAAGTGCTGAATCATTTTAGCAAACTGCCATCCCGAAGAAATCCGGCCGGCAGCGTTGAATAGATCAATATTTCTTGAATATATTTCTTCATTTTGGCCAGGTACCGATACCTCCAACCAGGTTGAATGCTTCCACCCCAAGTTTTCTCATCTCCGATACCGCTGAGGAGGAACGCTTTCCACTTCTGCAATAGAGGAAATACCGCTTGGCCTTATCCAGCTTTGCAAGTTCTAAAGAAAAGGCAGAACCCAGGAAATCGATATATATGGCTGAAGGAAGCGCGCCTGGGGCATATTCAGGCTTTGTCCTTACATCTAAGAGGACTGCGTCACTGCTTTTTGTAAATTCGTTTTTGAAGTGGTAGCCATCGAGGTTGTACGCACCTTTTGAAAAAAAACTGCTGATCATTTGAAGTAGTTTATTCATTGTATTTATTCGTTTCTTATTGCTCTGTATTTTTTTTAAAGCTGCAGAACAGAAAATCCTGCGTGCTTTGCATTGGGGTAGTGTGCTCTTGCGGCCTGCACTCTATTTCGGTAAACCCTTCTCTAAATATCTCGCGCAGCGTTCTTTCACTGTATCTTGAAACGGGCAGGCCACTGCATTTTTCTGGTCCGGTGAGCGAAAAAGTCGCCATGACCAAGTATTCTCCGGTAAACTGACCTGCCGTGTTTGCATAACTATGGATTTCCTCTGATGAATGAAGGAAATGAAAAGTGGCCCGGTCATGCCAGACTGCATAACTTCTTTGCGGCACAAAATCCCTGATGTCTGTCTCGATCCAGTGTATCCTGCCAGACAGTTCTCCAAGCCTTGCCTTTGCCTTTTCCAATGCCCGGGAAGATATATCCACTACGGTAATATCGCTGTAGCCTTCCTGAAGCAAAAAATCCACAAGCAGACTGTCTCCCCCGCCAATATCGATTATCGGAGCAGATTTATCCAGATTGAACCCCGTTATCATCTCCATTGAAACTGTGGGGTAGACCTGCGTCCAGCTGACCTGGTCAGGACTTTTTTCTAAATACACCTTTTCCCAGTGCGATTTTTTCTCATTTTTCATATCCCTTTTATATTAAGGTACTTGGACATACAAATGCTGTAGTCGGAATACATCCGTTTTCCTGTATGGCCTTAAAACCACCAGCCACATCGATGAGGTTGTGGTACCCGCGTGAGCGCATGATGGAATTGAAAATAACAGAACGGTAACCACCTGCGCAGTGAACAAAGTAGGTCTTGGTTTTATCGACGGTGCCGAGGTTTTCGTTGATATAATCCAGTGGAAGGTTGACAGCACCCTCGACATGCTCGCTTAAGTATTCCTTTGTTTTTCTGACGTCCAGAATATTTACCTCCGCTTTTTTGCCGATTTCGGCCAGCCGGGCTACACAAACCGATTTTATCTCGTCGGTTTCCTGACCAGCTTTTTTCCAGGCAACGACGCCGCCATCTAGGTAACCTACTGCACCAGCAAATCCTACTCTTGATAAACGGGTGAGCACTTCTTCAATTCTACCCTCATCTGTAATAAGTAAAATAGGATGTTTAATGTCCGGGATTAAAGTTCCTACCCAGGGGGCGAAATTTCCATCGATGCCAATATTTACCGAGTTTGGGAGAAAGCCTTTTATAAAATCCTCTGGAGCTCTTGTGTCGAGAATTACCGCTCCTGTTTCATTTGCAACCCGCTCAAAAGCATCGGGGTTAAGGGCTTGCATGCCTCGTTCTATCACTTTGTTAAAACTATCATATCCATGGATGTTCATCATGACGTTTTCAGGAAAATATGCAGGAGGCGGTAAAAGACCATCAGTAACCTCTTTAATGAATTCGTCTTTGGACATGCCTGCCCTTAGCGCATAATTGGTCTTCTTTTGATTTCCCAAAAGATCGGTGGTCTCTTTGCTCATATTTTTTCCGCATGCGCTACCCGCACCATGTGCAGGATAAACCATAATATCATCGCTTAAAGGCATGATCTTATTGCGTAAAGAATCAAAGAGATAACCTGCTAGCATCTCACTTGTAAGCTCACTGACCGGTTTCTGTGCCAGATCGGGTCTTCCCACATCGCCTATAAAAAGCGTATCGCCGGAGAACAGTGCTATTTCCTTTCCTTGCTCATCGCTAACCAGGAAACAGGTGCTTTCCATGGTATGTCCTGGGGTGTGCAACACTTTAATCTTTGCCCCACCAAGTCGCAACACTTCTCCGTCTTTCGCACCGTAAAAATCAAAGTCGGGTTTTGCATTCGGCCCGTAAACGATTTCTGCGCCGCTTTCTTTAGCCAGATCAATGTGTCCGGATACAAAATCGGCATGGAAATGTGTTTCGAGCACGTATTTTATTTTTGCGTTGTTCTTCCGTGCACGTTCCATATACGGACTAACCTCTCGAAGCGGATCGATAATGGCCGCCTCTCCGTTGCTTTCTATATAATAGGCACCTTGTGCCAGACATCCGGTGTAAATTTGTTCTATAATCATGATGATTAAATTAGTATGTCAAAATTAATCCTTAACGATATGGTCGTTGGTGACTTTTGTCACACAAGGAGTTTGTTTCTGAAGGTTACTTAAATATTACCTCTTTTAGAATGATGTAGCAACCCATAACCAGTACAAACCACCCGAAACCTTTCTTCAGTTTTCCTCCATCTATTTTTTTGTTTATCATTCCACCTACCACGATACCGGCGATGGCAACGGTAGTAATTTTGGCGAGAAAGATCCAGTCGATATGGAAATGTCCAAGATCGCCGGTGAAACCGATGAGCGAATTAAGCGCTATGATGAAAAGTGAAGTACCTACGGCCTCTTTCATGGGTAAGCCCACTAAAATAACAAGTGTAGGAATAAGTAGAAAGCCACCACCAGCACCCAAAAAACCAGTAGCGAGGCCGATGGCAATGCCGTATAAAAACAGTTTACCGATGTGAAGTGGGGGTTTTTCTATTCGGGTGCTGCTTTCTGCTCTTGCACCTTTAATCATCGCTGTTGCAGCCGCTACCATCAAAACTGCAAAGAGTACCATCATGAGCATGTTTTCTGTTAACTCAAAATCGCCGATTTTTATTATTATCTTGGGTATAAGGGGGATAATGAATTTGCGGGTTAAGAATACAGTTGAGATGGATGCACTACCAAACAGCAAAGCTGTTTTAATATTCACCAGCCCACGCTTAAAATTCCCGACTGTACCTGCTAAACTTGTAGAGCCAACGATGAACAATGAATAAGAAGTAGCCAATAGCGGATTAACCCCAAATAGGTAAACCAGTACCGGCATGGTGAGGATAGAACCGCCACCGCCGATCAATCCAAGCGAAATTCCAATTAAGGCAGATGCAACGTATGCAATGTTTTCCATTTCTGTTATTTTTTAACAAAAATCGAGTTATCATCTACCAATGTTGGTGACTTTTGTCACACTCATTATATTTTCAAGAAGTGATGCCTTTCGCAGTAAAAATAACTTTATTCTTTTTATGGGCTTAGGCTAAATATTCGATGTAATTACGGTACATCTTAATTTCTCCTGCCTGCTCCATTTTCTTAAGCAGCCTTGAAATTACTTCCCGGGAGGTGTTCAAATCAGATGCAATTTCACTGTGGGTAAGGTGCAGTTCTTTTGTGTTTAAATCTCCAGCTTGCTTTTTCAGGTAAAAGGCCAGCCGCTCATCCATTGCCTTAAAGGCGATATTATCGATGACAAAGAGGAGTTCTTCAAAGCGCATACGGTATGTTTCAATGACAAAGTAATACCATGTTCTGTAATCCCGCATCAGCTTATCCATCAGGGCAATCGGAATCATGAGTACCTTGGTCTGTTCAATGGCCTTTGCCATTACCTGACTGGTTTCCTGTTTGGTTGCGCATATCATGGAAAGTGCACACGCATTTCCTGGCTGGAGATAATACATAAAGAATTCCTGTCCATCTTCTCCCTCCCTGTAGAGCTTTACCATGCCTTCTACGATAAGCACCGTGGAGCGCATATTCTGCCCAGTTTGCATGAGCATATCACCTTCCTGAAAATCCCTAAGCGTCGCATTCTCGATAAGGATGGTCTTAAGGGCAGGTTCAAACTGGGGAAAAAGTCTTTCGATGTATTCCGCAATGGTCATATCTTTCATTTTAGCTGTTTTGGATTTTAAAGATAACTATACTGCAGGCCTGCGCCAAAATTCTTTAAAATATTGGAATACATTTTTTGGATATAGAATAAAGGGTATAATAAATTTACAAAGAAACTCTCTATGGTTCCCTAATTAAAACATGCAGCGCGTTTTTTCCAAAGTAAACCTAACACTTCGTCCAGGGATAAAGCTGACAAAAATCACATATTGTTTTTTATTTTTTATCCCTTGTTAATCTTTATGTTTTTTGATCGACCCGGAAAGAAATAGCCCGATCAGTGCGACTTTTTAAAGGTACCACCATAACTATGAATCGTAACAATGAGGTCATAATTAGCTTCTGAGGCGTGGCTTACTAGTCTTTGGGCATTTAATTTTATATATTGAATTAAAGTGGCTCAAACGCTTGCTGGCTTAAGACTTATTGTTATCCAAATAGGATCAGTGGGGATCTGCTTTTTAAAGGGTCCCCACTTTATGGACTACTTGGGGCAATTTCCTGATGGCGGCTAATATATTTTTTTACGTTGCGGTTTTTCAGTTTCTGCCTATGTTCCCAACCCTGACCCATCTTATTGAATACCTATTTAGAATATATATTCCGCTTCCCGTTCAGACTTTCGGTTTCTTTGTGGCCCTGGCATTTATTTCTGGTTACCTGCTGTTTTCTGCTGAGCTTAAAAGAAAGGAGGCTGCAGGACATATAGCACCTGTTGAGATTATTATACAGCCTAAGAAGGAGATTTTGTTATGGGAATGGATAACCAATGGATTTTTAGGTTTTCTTATCGGGTATAAACTGGTTTATGCTGCAGGGAACTATGCTGCTTTTGCTGCTGAACCCGGACAAATCATCCTCTCTCCAAGGGGAAGCTTACCGGGAGGGTTGCTGCTTTGCGCAATTCTTCTTTTTACCGTCTACCTTAAAAAACGCAGGCTTTCTCTGTCGGACCATAGGCCGGTTCATATTTTAAGGCACCCTTACCAGATTATGCCTGAGCTGATCACCTGGGCTGCCCTGTTCCAGGCCATTATCAAGATCGACAGAAATTCACTGGCCAGCTTAGAGTTAAATCAACCGGTTAAGATTACCCTGCCGGATCTGCCAGGTAAAACGTTATATGGGAAAGTAGATTTTATTGAACCTACCCTTCAGCAAGGTGACAAAACGGTTAGCGCAAGGGTTTATCTGGACAATATGGAACATCAGCTGAAGGTAAACAGTCTAATCAATGCCTCAATAGAGACGGGAAAATCCAAAGGGCTTTGGATACCGAGGTCTGCTCTGCAGGATCTTGGGCAGACAAAAATAATCTGGCTAAAAAAAGGCAGCTTATACTATGCACATAGTGTAAATATTGGGACTTTCAAAGGGAACGAAATACAGATAACAAGAGGCCTTTCCGCAACCGATACCCTGGCAGTAGATGCAGGGTATTTAACAGACAGTGAGAGTTTCATCAAAACAAAGGGTCATGAATAACATAAAAAGAATTAACCTGAAAAGGATCTGTGCCTTACTGATTATTGTGCTTTCAGTAAGTATATTTAACAGCTGCAAACAAAAAGCAGAGCCGGCGGCAAAAGCAAAAAGCAAATTTTACTATACCTGTTCCATGCATCCACAGATACATGAAGACCATCCCGGCAACTGTCCGATCTGTGGCATGAAACTGATCAAGGTCGAACTTACTGGATCAGGAAATTCTGCCACGGAAAAAATAACATTGACAGCAAGCCAGATTCAGTTGGCAGGCATAACAGTTGATACGGTAAGGGAAGAAAATACAGGGGGCGAAAAACTTCTGACCGGAACAGTTGCCACGGACGAAAGTAAGGCGGAAGAGATCAGTGCAAGAGTGGCCGGACGCATACAGCGTTTATTTGTTAGGTCCGTTGGAGAAAAAATAACAATAGGTCAGGCAGTGTATTCCATTTATAGCGAAGACCTGTTATCAGCCGAAAAAGAATACCTTTTGGCCAGGCAGCAGCAGAAGGTATTAAATAATCCTGACGTCGATTATGAGGCCATGATCAAGACAGTAGAGCACAAGTTATTGTTATGGGGCCTGAACTCCGCCCAGATCATAAATCTTTCTTCTTTGTCCAAAACTTCGGCCACTGTTACCATATACAGCAAGGTTAACGGAACGGTAAGCGACATAGCCATCCACGAGGGTGATTACGTAACTGAAGGGATGGCTATATTAAAAACGCAAGGGTTAGCCAATCTATGGATAGAGGCGCAGTTATATGCCGGCGAAAGCGGAAACTATAAGGAAAATGACATGGTGAATGTCTCTTTTCCAGATCTGAACGGACAGGTTGTTAAAGGCAAGGTGGAATTTGTAAATCCTGAACTATCAGATGAATCTAAGGTTGTGCTCATCCGGATCGCAGTTCCAAATACGCAGGGGCTGATCAGGCCGGGGATGTTGGCATACATTTCCATTGGTAATGGAAAACAGAATGCTGTTGCTGTGCCCACATCTTCAATACTAGCAGGAGGTAAAGGCAATAAGGTATGGATCAAAAATCGTGATGGAAGTTTTTCTGGAAGAAAGGTCAATACCGGAGCAGGGAACGGGGGCTATGTGCAGGTATTGTCTGGCATTTCACTAGGTGAAATAGTGGTCACCAGTAGAGCCTACCTCTTGGAGAGTGAATCGATATTCAAAAATGGAGGGTAAGGTTATGATTTGGTGCGTCATATCTTATGGATAAATACCCATGGTAAGTAAAATTTGGCATAGTATGTAGCTTGATTGCGCTAATACTGTCTGGACCTTGGTGAAAAGCAAATCCAGCATTTGACAGGTCGGAGTCTGCGAAACGAAATTACTTTTCGAGGGGCCGAAAAATATTGAAACAAGTTCAATGTCAGAAATTTGAGGTGATTTTCTAATATAATTATATAAAAGATATGGGAAATTATATAAATTTAATTTTGCATCTTTATATAGATTTGTAGTCTGATGAAAACCAAAGCCATCTTTCTTTTAGTGATTTTTCTGCTCAACACTGTTGTTGGCCTTGCCTGTGCAGTTGGAATGGAAAGAGATAATCATGGAGAAAGTGATGTACATGTTTCCTCTAAAAAGAATAATCACAAACATGATCATCAGCATAAAGGTGCACATGTGCATAAACACAGTGCTTCAAATGGACCGAATCTTTCAAAAGAAGATCCCTGTTGCAAGACTCTGGTCAACGACCTTGTGGTTCAGGGGAAGCTTGTTCCCCAAAGCGTTAAAAACCAGGTTATCCTACCTGTTCTATTGCTTCCAGATTATAATTACAACTTTTTAATTCCTTCTGTCAAACTGGCTCTCAAAAAGAGCGTTTACGCCGGACAGCGGGAGCGGCCACCCAACAGGGACATCCGGATTTCCATCAATAGCTTTCAGATATAAGATTTCACCAAGAATTACCAATAGAGCCCGTGTTACATTGACATGGTGCCTGGCTTTCGCGCGGCCAAAACTCCTGCGGAAAGAGTGTAAACATTTAATCTTAAAATCATGAAAAAAATATTTTTTCTGGTTGCCCTATTGGCAATCGTTTTCACTGGCCGCGTCCTTGCGCAAAATAGCCAGACACAGTCACTTTTAACTTCTTATTACGATATCAAAAATGCATTGATAAATGCAGATGCGACAGTCGCCGCCTCAAAAGCCACTGAGTTTTCCAGAGCGCTGGGCAGCATGGACATGAAGTCAATGCCAGAAGCCGATATGAATATATTTATAGGTTTACAGGATAAGCTTGCCTTTGATGCCAAGCACATATCGGAGAGTAAGGATATTGCCCATCAGAGAGAATATTTCGCAACTTTTTCTGCCAATCTTTTTAAACTGGCAAAAGCCGTTAAACTCACCAAAGCGCCTGTTTATTATACCTATTGTCCGATGAAAAAGAGCTATTGGCTTTCTGATAACGCTGGTATCAAAAACCCTTATTTCGGTAAGCAGATGCTGACCTGTGGTGCAGTAAAGGAGACTATCAAATAATTCATATTGTTATTGAGCGGACATTTAGCATTGTGATGTTTTGGTCCGTTCAATATAGCTATATGCATATATTCTACATACAGCTCGAAATAATTTATTCAAGATATATCAAAAACAATGAAAACATTAATATATAGCCTTCTGGGCCCACTATTTTTCCTTGCCGCCTGTACAAATGGCAAAAATGAAAAGCAAGATTCCGCTGTTGCGGATTCCACGACCAAAAATGTTTCTAGGGAAACCAATAATGTAAAAAAATCCCAAACGGCTGCGCTTTTATCCGGCTATCTGAAACTGAAAAATGCCCTGACCACGGACGATGATAAACAAGCTGCCGCCGCAGGCAGTGAAATGGTCGCAGCGTTCGCCAGTTTTGATGAAAAATCATTGACTTCGGAGCAGGCCAGGGCATATAGCGATATTCGGGATGATGCCAAAGAGCACGCAGAGCATATCGGTTCCAATGCAGGCAATATTGTCCATCAACGTGAGCATTTCGATATGCTGAGCAAAGACATGTACGATATGATCAAGCTCCTTGGCACTGACAAGCCCCTGTATGTGGACCGTTGTCCCATGTACAACAATAACAAGGGTGCAATCTGGGTGAGTGAGATAAAGGAGATCAAAAACCCTTACCTTGGAAAAACGATGCCCACCTGTGGCACTGTCAAAGAAGAACTGAAATAGCACAAAAATGACGGGCATAAAAAAAACCTTTCTTGGGCTATTAGTTATCTTCATGCTTATGCAGATCTTACAGCCTGCACGCAATAAAAGCGCGCAGGCTATGCCTCAGGATATATCCACACTTGTTCCTATGCCTGATGATGTGCAGGGGATACTTAAAAAATCATGTTATGACTGTCACAGCAACAACACGGAATATCCATGGTATGCCTATGTTCAGCCGCTTCACTGGTACCTTAACAGTCACATACGATCGGGAAAAGAGGAGCTGAACTTTAATGAATTTGCCGGCTATACCTTGCGGAGGCGTCAGAACAAACTGCGGGCCATAGAAAATAGCTTAAAAGATGGTACAATGCCGCTTTCCTCTTATAGCCTGATCCACAGAAATGCAATATTAGATCCAAGGGAAAAGTCGATACTCATAAAGTGGGTACAGAATTCAAGGGATAGTTTGAACAGAAAGAATCTCACTGCTCTTTAAGTTAACAAAGAAATGAAAAATATATTAACAGTCTTTTTATTGATAATTTATTCTGTGGTTTCCGCCCAGGATATGAAGGGAATGAAAACGGACAAGAACGGCAGTGCTGGTCAGTCCAGGGTAATCTATACCTGTGTGATGCACCCGGAAATACAATCGGAAAAACCCGGTAACTGTCCAAAGTGCGGAATGAAGCTTATCCTGCAGAAAGGTAAAGTGGATAAGGCAAAGACAGCTGATCCGGGCAAAAAGAAGCAAGGTACAAAAAAGGGAGCTATGGAAGGCATGAAAATGCTGGCAGAAAAATTGGAAAGTAAGCCAAAAGAGGAATCAGTAACCTATACCTGCCCAATGCACCCTGAGATCCATGACTCCAAACCTGGCAACTGTCCCAAATGCGGGATGAAGCTAATCAGGGAAAAGCCCAGGTCAGCGCCTGAACAGAATGGGGGAACAAAGGAAAGTTCCAAAAAGAGTGAGGATATGGGGGATATGGCGGGCATGGCAATGGATGATAACAGTTCTGACATGGAAAATATCAAAACTGCAAAGGCCAATTTGGGCCCGATTAAGACCGTTGCGAATAAATTTCCACCACGTACCGTGCGTTATGATCTTTACATAGCCGATACAACGGTAAATTATGGGAGAAAATCAAAGCGGGCAATTGCGGTAAACGGTCAGATCCCCATGCCCACACTGACCTTTACGCAGGGCGATACCGCCCTGATCTACGTGCACAATAATCTCGACGAGGAAACCGCGCTGCACTGGCACGGACTTTTTCTTCCGAACAAGATGGATGGTGTTCCTTTTCTGACCCAAATGCCGATCAAACCGCACACTACCTACATCTATAAGTTTCCCATCGTCCAACATGGAACGCACTGGTACCACAGCCACAGCGGCCTTCAGGAACAGATAGGTATGTATGGGGCATTTATCATGAACAAACGTACGGAGTGGGATATTCCAACCCTTCCAGTAGTCATTAGCGAATGGACAGATATGAAGCCCGAGGAGGTTCATAGAAGCCTGAAAAATGCCAACGACTGGTTTGCCATCAAAAAAGGGACTACCCAGAGTTATGCAGAAGCGATCAGGACCGGACATTTTAAAACAAAGGTAGCCAATGAATGGAAGCGCATGAATGCCATGGATGTGAGCGATGTTTATTATGAAGCCTTTCTCATCAATGGGAAAAATCAGAACGAACAGCCGCAGTTCAAGGCTGGGGACAAGGTAAGGCTGCGTATTGCAAACGGTGGAGCCTCAGATTATTTCTGGCTTAAATATGCAGGGGGCAAGATTACCGTTGTCGCTACCGATGGAAATGATGTGGAGCCTGTAGAGGTCGACAGGCTGATTATAGCGGTTTCCGAAACCTATGATGTAGTGGTCACGATTCCGGAAAATAAGAGCTATGAATTTTTGGTCACTCCTGAAGACCGTACGGGATCAGCATCACTATGGCTGGGCAAGGGAGAAAAGGTCCATGCAGAGAAAATGCCCAAACTGAAGTATTTTGCCGGAATGAAAATGATGAACGATATGATGGATATGAGCGGCAATATGGTACAGATGGAAGGCATGAAGATGCAGAACCAGATCATGGATATGAATACGGTGATGTACCCGGAGGTAACCGGTGAAGAAAATTCAAAAACAGAGAAAAAAATGAAGGGGATGCCTGGTATGCAGATGTCTGGTGACAAGAGCATGGCAGGGATGAATATGGAGGCAGAAACCGCCGATATCGTTACTCTGAACTATAATATGCTTCGAGATCCAAAGAAAACAACCCTGCCAAAAGGCCCATGGAAGGAACTTAAGTTTGACCTTACAGGAAATATGAACCGTTACGTCTGGACGCTGGATAACAAAACCGTTTCTGAAAGCGATAAGATACTGATAAAAAAGGGCGAAAATGTTAGGATAATCCTTTACAACAACAGTATGATGCGCCATCCTATGCACCTTCATGGCCATGACTTCAGGGTAATTAACCGGCAGGGAGAATATGCCCCGATGAAGAACATTATCGACATCATGCCCATGGAGCGGGATACCCTTGAATTTGCAGCAACAGAGCCAGGAGGCGACTGGTTCTTCCACTGCCATATTCTCTATCACATGATGAGCGGTATGGGAAGGGTATTCAGTTATGAGAATTCTCCGCCTAATCCCGAAATCCCGGACCCCAAGCTGGCACAGCGAAAACTTTTCAGTGATGACAGGGTATTTCATCCAATGGCACGCATCGGAATCGAAACCAATGGCAGCGACGGAGAGATTATGCTCGCCAATACCCGTTACCGCTTTACCACTGAATGGCGGATTGGGTTTGACAAGGAAATGGGCTATGAAAGTGAAAGTCATTTTGGAAGATATATCGGGAGAAACCAATGGCTATTGCCCTATATCGGATGGGATTTTAGAAAAAGAACGGTTGATCCCTTGGACAAGAATGTTTTCGGGCAATCACTTTCGCCGGGAAACAATCTTTTCGGGCAGGGAAATACCAAAAATTTCAGGCAGGTATTTCATTTGGGAGTTCAATATACCCTACCACTGCTGATCGTTGCAGATGCTTCCCTCGATCACAAGGGGAATGTCAGGTTTCAGCTGATGAGGGAAGATATCCCCGTTTCCAAAAGACTGCGCTTCCAGTTTATGGTCAATACCGATAAGGAATATATGGCCGGATTCAGGTACATCGTTACTAAGTATTTTGGGCTTTCAACACATTATGACAGTGATATGGGCTATGGCGCCGGATTGACATTAAGCTATTAACAAATCAAAAACATGGAACACACCTATAAAATAACCGGAATGAGCTGTCAGGGCTGCCGGAGCAAAGTCGAAAATGTGCTGAATGCGATTGATGGCGTTTCTGCACAGGTGACCCTTGAACCTGCTGAAGCCGTCATAACTATGCAAGAACATATCCCGACGGAAAAGCTGCAGGAGGCTCTTTCTGCCGCCGGACATTACGGTATTGAAATGGCAGTTCAGGGAAAACATGTTCTAAAATCTTCAGAACATCCTAATCATGATCATTCAACCCATGAGCAAAGTCCCAAGGTTGAAAATGATGATAAAAATGAAGCGGGAGGCCTGTTTTATTGTCCTATGCACTGTCAAGGTCAGAAGACTTATGATAAGCCAGGTCATTGCCCTGTATGCGGGATGGACCTGGTAAAACAGCCTGCCAAGAAACAGGCATCTCAATTTACCTGCCCCATGCATCCCGAGATTATCAGGGACAAACCAGGATCATGTCCGCTCTGCGGAATGGACCTGGTACCTACAGGGACAAACCTTGAAGAAGAAGATAAAACTTATGAAACCCTGCTCAAAAAGTTCAAGATTGCAGCAGGTTTTACCATACCCATTTTTGTTATTGCCATGACGGAAATGATTCCCAGCAATCCTTTGTTTGATCTAATGGAACTTAAATACTGGAACTGGGTTCAGTTTTTTCTTTCTATTCCGGTGGTCTTTTATGCAACCTGGATGTTCTTTCAGCGTGCATGGCAATCCATCATTACCTGGAAACTGAACATGTTTACACTGATTGGGATTGGTGCCGGGGTATCCTGGGGCTTCAGTATTGTCGCCCTTCTATTCCCCGGAGTTTTTCCTGATCAGTTTAAAACACATCACGGCACCGTTTTCGTTTATTTTGAGGCGGCAACCGTGATTCTTACGCTGGTACTGCTCGGTCAGCTTTTGGAAGCCCGGGCGCATGGCAAAACCAACAGCGCCATTAAGGAGCTGTTGAAGCTGGCACCTAATTCAGCAACAAAAGTGGTCGGGGATAAGGAAATATCAGTATCTATTGATGATATTCAGAAAGGAGATCTGCTGAGGGTAAAGCCTGGTGAAAAAATTCCGGTGGATGGTAGTATTAAGAACGGGGAAGCTGTAATTGATGAATCCATGATCACAGGAGAACCCCTTCCTGTTGAGAAAAAGATAGGGGATAAAATCAGTTCAGGAACCATCAATGGTAAAAAGACCTTTGTCATGCTTGCCGAAAAGGTAGGCTCAGAAACACTGCTTTCCCAGATCATCGAAATGGTCAATTCCGCCAGCCGCTCAAAAGCGCCCATCCAAAAGATGGCCGATAAAATTTCAGGTTATTTCGTGCCTGTTGTGGTATTGATTTCTATTGTAACGTTCGTGGTATGGGCAGTATACGGCCCCGATCCGGCCTATGTTTATGCTTTTGTAAATGCAATCGCGGTATTGATTATTGCATGCCCATGTGCGCTAGGCCTGGCTACCCCAATGTCGGTAATGGTGGGAGTAGGGAAGGGCGCTCAGTCTGGTATACTGATCAAAAATGCGGAATCTCTTGAGAAAATGAATGCTATTGATGTAGTGGTCATCGATAAAACTGGTACGGTTACAGAGGGAAAGCCCTCGGTTGAAAGTGTGGTTAGCGTAGATAAGGGCTTTACCGAAAAACAGATCCTGGAGAAAATTGTGGCTTTGAACAGCAGCAGCGAACATCCATTGGCACAGGCAACTTTGCGTTATGGGGAGGAAAACGAAATATCCGTTAAGGCTATATCCGACTTTGAGGCCGTTACCGGGAAGGGCGTAACAGGCAGTCTGAATGGGGAAAGACTGGCTTTGGGGAACCAAAAACTGATGGAGCATGTTAAAGCGGCGATTGATCCTAGTCTGTCCGAGCAGGTTAGTGCCGCTCAAAGGCAGGGCAAGACGGTTTCTTATTTGGCCGTTGGAAATAAAGCAGTGGGGTTTGTTGTGATTTCGGATAAGATCAAGCATTCCAGCACAGCTGCTATTCTAAAGCTCCAGCAGGAAGGCATCAAGGTAATCATGTTTACCGGAGACAATGAGGATACAGCGAGGGCAGTAAGCGCAACTTTAAATCTGGATGGGTTCAAAGCTCAGATGTTGCCTGAAGATAAGCTGAATGAAATAAAAAAACTACAGGCCGAAGGCAAAAAGGTAGCCATGGCAGGTGACGGCATCAATGATGCCCCTGCACTTTCCCAGGCTGATATCGGGATTGCCATGGGCACGGGAACAGACGTTGCTATCCAGAGTGCCTCGATTACATTGGTGAAGGGGGATTTAAACGGGATCGCAAAAGCAAGGTTGTTGAGCCATAAAGTAATGGGCAATATCAAAGGAAACCTGTTTTTTGCCCTGGGATACAATGTATTGGGGATTCCGATAGCGGCTGGTATTTTATATCCGTTTTTTGGAGTTTTACTTTCTCCCATGATAGCTGCACTCGCGATGAGTTTTAGCTCGGTTTCCGTTATTTTGAATTCCCTGAGATTGAGAAATGCCAAAATCGACTGATATTTTTTTAGTAGAGGAAAAAGGCAGATGCTGTTACCGATGGCCGTTGCGTGAGGATAACAGGGGATATTTGAAAACGCTTCCGGCGCATATCAGGTTAGAATATAAACTGAGCGGTGAAAAACTAAATCTTGTTTTCGCGCACGGCAGTACCAGTAGTATAGATGAATACATACTGATAGACACAGATGCAGACTATGTTTTGGAAATGCTTAAAGAAGCTGATGCAGATCTGCTTTTTGTGGTGCACTTCCACAAGCCGTATCACAGAATTTGGAAACCCCATATTGAAAGTTCAAACATGTGATCAACCTGGGATCCCTCGGAAAGCCTAACGACGGTGACCCAAGGGGTTGTTACCTTATGTTCACTTAAATGCAGGCTGTTCTACAACCGATGCAAATAGTATTGAAATTGAATTCAAGCGTGTCGAGCACGACGTGGAAGCATCCCCCACAGCTATCATAAACAGTCCCCCTGTCCGGTGAGTTTGCTGATGCCTTGAAGCTTGCGAAATAACCCCAATCAATTGGACAGTCAAATTTGAGGGTGCCAGGCTCTTATTCTTCATTTACAGATCTTGCAATCTATTATATCACATAACAACAACACAGAGTATTAGTAAATTTTATACTTTTACACCGTGAAATTCATTGCCCTGGTTTTATCTCTCATCGTATATACGCTAACCGCGGTACCATGCTGCGCTTTAGCGCGAGAAGATAGCCATGTACTGAAAACCGATAAAGCGGAAAAACATGCTTGCAGTGAACATAACGATAATTGTTGCAAAGGCTGTTCACCGTTTTATGTCTGTGGTACCTGTATCGGCTTTACCATCACTACACGGACAACGATCGTTTTTGCGGCCCAGCTTTTACCTGTACAGCATAATACGGCTTACATCCCACTTCAGCTACAGGCCATTTCAATTTCTATCTGGCAGCCGCCCAAACTTTCGTAGTTTATTTTTCCCTCGTCCTAACCGGACATATTTATCGAAATCATTATTTAAAGATCATTATGAAAAGAACGATTGTGGTTTTGGCTATACTGTTGTTTACAGTTACCGCCTTTGCCCAAAATAGATATAAAGCCGTCATCAAAGACGCAAAGACAAACCAAGTACTTCCAGGAGCTACGTTAAAAGTTCTTGGAACGACCATTGGCGCTAAATCAGATAGTGCAGGTAATGCAAGTATTAATGGTATACCCTCAGGTAAACAGATCATTCAGTTTAGTTATGTAGGCTATCAGACCAAAACTGATACGCTGACCTTTCCCCTTGCTGAAACTAACGTTTTGACTATTTTACTTACTGCAGCTGGAGAAGACGAGGACTTGGAGGATGTAGTGATCTCAGCTACAAGGAGCAGCCGTACCATTGATAATATTCCTACACGGGTTGAGGTCATCGCCGGGGAAGAACTGGACGAAAAAGGTAATATGAAACCTGGCGACATCCGCATGATGCTGGCAGAAAGCACAGGCATCCAGACCCAGCAGACTTCTGCGACCAGCGGAAATTCCAGTATCCGCATACAGGGACTGGACGGAAAATATACCCAGATCATTAGGGACGGTTTTCCATTATACTCTGGTTTCTCGGGTGGATTGGGCCTGCTTCAGATTGCCCCATTGGATTTGCAGCAGGTAGAGGTGATCAAAGGTTCATCGTCCACCCTTTACGGAGGTGGAGCAATTGCTGGACTGGTGAACCTGGTTTCTAAAAAACCGACTGAAGCGCGTCAGCTTAATTTCCTTTTAAACGGTACTTCTGCTTTGGGACTGGATGCCAGTGGTTTTTATGGACAGAAATTTGATAAAATAGGTATCACGGTTTATGGTGCATACAACAAAGGGACTGCCTATGATCCTTCTGATATTGGCTTAACCGCTATCCCCAAGTTTGACCGTTTCACCCTGAACCCCAAACTATATTTTTATTTCAATGATGCGACTACGCTTTTGGCCGGAATCAACGCCACAACTGAAAAACGGATTGGCGGCGACCTGGAATATGTGAAGGGAAATGGCAGTGCTGCCCATTCTTATTTTGAGGAGAATAAAACCGGGCGTTACAGCTCTCAGGTTGAGTTGGATCATAGACTGAGCGAAAAGGAAAAGCTTGTTATCCGCAATTCGGTGAGCTATTACGACCGGAGTATTGGGTTGCCAAATTACCTTTTTTCAGGCGTTCAAGTGTCAACCTACAGTGAGGCCAATTATAGCCGTAACGGAGAAAAAGCAGACTGGGTGTTGGGGGTGAACTTTTTGACCGACAATTTTAAGGAAGACCAGAACAGTGACAATGCACTCAGAAGTTACAATTATAATACCATTGGGGCATTTGCACAGAACACCTGGAACATATCTAAAAAAATTAGTCTTGAATCAGGAGTAAGGGGAGATTACCACAATGAATACGGATTTTTCTTCTTACCAAGAATTTCCGGATTGTGGAAGATCAATGAACATTTTTCTACCCGATTAGGCGGTGGTCTGGGTTATAAGGCACCAACTGTATTTACCGAAGATGCTGAGCGGATCCAGTTCAGAAATGTAGCGCCTTTAGATGTGGCCAATACAAAGGCGGAACGCTCTTATGGCGCCAACTATGATGTTAACTATCGCACCTCATTGTTTGACGGAGCGGTTGGATTCAGCATCAATCAGATGTTTTTTTATACCCGTATCAATAACCCGATATTGCTGACTGCTGCTAATGGAGCCAACCTGACCTATGTTCAGCCTAAAGGTAATTTAGATACCAGGGGAATGGAAACAAATGCCAAAGTAACCTACGGTGATTTTAAACTTTTCATCGGTTATACATTAGCGGATGTGAACCAGCATACAGGAGGCACCAGCACAAATTATCCGCTGGTTTCAAAGCACAGGGTAAATAATGTATTGATGTATGAGCTTGAAGATAAATGGAAGATCGGTGCCGAAGCATACTATTTCAGCAAACAGAAGTTAAACGATGGTGCCACTGGTAAAAGCTATTGGACAGCTGGTCTGATGGCAGAAAAGCTTTGGGAACGGTTTTCAATTTTTGTGAATTTTGAGAATTTAACGGACACTAGGCAGACCAGCTTTGATTCGATCTATACAGGTAGCATTACTAGCCCTGTTTTCAGGGACATCTATGCGCCTGTAGATGGGTTTGTAGTAAACGGAGGGATAAAATTCAAACTTTAAACCTGTAGTAATCGACTTTTCTGGGTAGTGGATTCACATTTTAGCCGGGCCAGGGATTTGATGGCCAAAAAATCCCTGGCTGGCTGAATAATTGAAGCTTTCGGTGCGGTTAAAAGACATTTCCCATCAGAAGAGTCTATGCTGGCCGATAAGGTCTGTTAGTGGAAGATTCAGGCTTACCTCTGGACTTATCTCATCAATAAATGAAAACTTCCTTCCCTTTTTACCCAGATTATATGAAGTTTTTTGATTTGGGCAAAGAAGGTTTCCGTTTGGTTGTTCAAGTGGTGGAACTTTTGAATGATGGGTGAAAACCTATAGGCTATGATTATTTTAATAAAAAAGTATTAAATTTTTTCAAACCAGGACTAAAAAAAATTGTTCTTAAATAAGTTTATATATTTGGTAAAATTTTGAAAGTGAAAATATCCAGTTTGTTTCTCTGCTTCATTATCGTAATACTCAGCTGCATTCCATGCGCTGACGTATTGGCTATGGGTAAGTTGCATGGTGGACCATTAACTGAAAAAAGCATAACAACCCATTCTACAGAAAAAGAACGCAGTGATTTCTGTTCACCGTTCTGCGTTTGTTCCTGCTGTAATACCACTTCTGAAGTTATTTCTTCAACACCTCTTGTGGTAATCTCAAAACCAATAAGCTCAGAATATAATGAAGCTTACATGGGTGAGGTTATCTCTTTACCATTATCTGTTTGGCAGCCGCCTAAATTAAGTTAAAAATCGATCTTCATTTCGATGCTATGTTTTTGCCCGTATAATCCATACGAGGCTACGTTGTGCATTGATCTGGTTTTTTTATTTTTTACTTAATTAAACAAATAATGCTGAAAAAAATTATTCAGTTTTCAATAGCGAATAAGCTTGTAATAGCCCTGTTCACCTTGGGGCTGATCGCATGGGGCGTATATTCCCTGAGACAACTTCCCATTGATGCCGTTCCTGATATCACCAATAATCAGGTTCAGGTCATAACCCTTAGCCCATCCCTTGCTACCCAGGAGGTAGAAAGGCTTATTTCCTATCCCGTAGAACAGACCATGTCCACCATACCTGAAATAGAGCAGGTACGCTCCATTTCAAGGTTCGGACTATCGGTTGTAACTATCGTATTCCATGATGATGTTGACATCTACTGGGCCCGGCAACAGGTAAACGAAAAGCTTGCCGAGGCCAAGAATAACATCCCATCAGGACTTGGTAATCCAGAAATATCACCCATATCAACAGGTCTTGGGGAGATATACCAATACGTGATCCATGCAAAGCCTGGATTCGAAAAGAAATTCAACGCACGAGAGCTGCGTAGTATCCAGGACTGGATCGTAAGGAGACAGCTCCTCGGGACGCCAGGCATTGCAGAGGTCAACAGTTTCGGAGGACTTTTGAAACAGTATGAGATTGCGCTAGATCCCGATAAGCTGCGGAGCCTGAACCTGAGCATCAGCGATGTTTTCGCTGCCCTTGAACAGAACAATCAGAACACGGGAGGCGCCTATATAGACAAAAAGCCAAATGCCTATTTTATTAGGAGCGAAGGCCTGGTCGGCAATCTTGATGACATCAATAAGATCGTTGTCAAAAACAATGCGAATGGAATCCCGGTACTTATCCACGATATCGCCACCGTACAGATCGGTAGTTCCATACGTTACGGCGCACTTACCCGTGCCACAAAGGATGGTGAAGGTGAGGCTGTTGGCGGTATAGTAATGATGTTGAAAGGCGCAAATGCCAATAACGTGGTAAAACAGGTGAAGGCGAAGATAGACCGAATCAGCAAAACTCTACCCAAGGGGGTAACCATTGAGCCGTTCTTAGATAGAAGTGCGCTTGTTGATCGTGCCATGGGCACAGTAGCCAAAAACCTGATCGAGGGCGCCCTGATTGTTATTTTTGTCCTAGTTCTTTTTCTTGGGAATTTTAGGGCCGGGCTGGTTGTTGCCTCGGTGATTCCGCTTGCCATGCTATTTGCGATTTCCCTGATGAACCTTTTTGGCGTATCGGGAAACCTGATGAGTCTTGGCGCGATAGATTTCGGACTTATCGTCGACGGGGCGGTAATTATTGTGGAAGCCACCATGCACATCCTCTCTGGGAATAAGCTCGGCCGCGCCTACTCGCAGGCCGAAATGGATGAGCAGGTTGAAAAATCTGCCGTGCGGATGATGAGCGCTGCGGCATTTGGACAGATCATTATTCTGATCGTTTATCTTCCCATCCTTGCCCTTGTAGGTATTGAAGGCAAGATGTTCGGACCTATGGCACAAACCGTTTCCTTTGCCATATTGGGGGCCTTTATTTTGTCCCTTACCTATGTTCCTATGGTTTCCTCGCTTTTCTTAAGCAAAAAAGTTGCGCACAAAAAGAATTTTTCAGATCGGATGATGGATTTTTTCCAGCGCCGTTACACTCCAATGATCAAGGCTGCACTCAATAAAAGAGTAATTGTTGTGGCATCATCGGTTGTTCTTCTGGCCATCAGTATTTTTATCTTTACCCGGATGGGGGGAGAATTCATTCCCACGTTGGAGGAAGGTGATTTTGCGGTAGAAACCAGGTTACTTACCGGCAGTTCCCTTTCCCAGACCATTGATAAAGTAAATCAGGCTTCAAAAATCCTTGTAGAAAAGTTTCCAGAGGTGAAAGAAGTAATTGGTAAGGTTGGTGCTGCCGAGATTCCTACCGATCCCATGCCAATGGAAGCATGCGATCTGACCATCATACTCAAAGATAAAAAAGACTGGACCACTACCCACGATAGGGAAGAACTGGCCGAGTTGATGAGTAAGGCACTTGAAGAAGTTCCCGGCGTGAGCTTCGGTTTTTCACAACCAATCCAATTACGCTCAAATGAACTTATCTCGGGAGTTAGACAGGATATTGGGATCAAAATTTTCGGAGATGACCTAGAATCCCTCACCAGTATCTCCCAAAAGATCGGGAAAATTGTTTCGGGTGTAGAGGGCGCAAAAGATCTCTATCTGGAACAGGCAACCGGTCTGCCACAGATTGTGGTAAAGATCAACCGTGACCGGATTGCACAATATGGATTGAGCATAGGGACGGTTAACCAGGCACTCAACACTGCTTTTGCAGGACAATCTGCGGGGCTGGTATATGAGGGAGAGCAGCGTTACGATATCATTGTGCGCCTTTCCCAACAGAACCGCCAAGGTATTGACGATGTTAAAAATGTCTATGTGACTGCCCCGAACGGCAATCAGGTTCCACTTGACCAACTTGCTGACATAGAGTTTAAGATAGGCCCTAACCAGATTCAACGTGAGGATACCAAACGGCGCATCATAGTGGGGCTGAATGTCCGTGGGCGTGATATCCAGAGTGTGGTAACAGAGATCGAGCAGAAAATAAACGAACAGATCAAAATGCCCGCAGGATATTACATTACCTATGGAGGGCAGTTCGAAAACTTAAAAGAGGCGACACAAAGGCTCTCTATTGCCGTTCCGGTTGCACTTTTACTTATATTGCTATTGCTGTATTTCTCATTTGGATCTGTAAAACAGTCGATACTGATTTTTTCTGCTATTCCGATGGCCGCAATCGGCGGAATATTTGCATTAATCCTAAGGGGAATGCCTTTCAGCATTTCCGCCGGTGTTGGATTTATTGCATTATTCGGGGTAGCCGTGCTCAACGGAATCGTACTGATTACCGAATTCAACAGATTGAAAAAAATGGATAAATATAGTATAAGGGACATTGTCCTCAAGGGAACTGCTATCCGTCTAAGACCTGTACTGATGACCGCAACTGTTGCCTCTCTTGGGTTCCTTCCAATGGCAATATCCAGTGCAGCAGGCGCTGAGGTGCAGAAACCACTAGCAACCGTAGTAATCGGGGGACTCATTACCTCCACCATATTAACCTTAATCGTCCTTCCAGTGCTATATACTTATTTTGAAGGTTGGAAAAGCAAAAAAACTGCCCTTCCAACAACTGTAGTTACCCTAGCGGTGTTTTTTGGACTTTTCATTTTATCGGGACAGGCCCGGGCGCAGACGGTTCCCACCAAGGGTATGAGCCTTGAGCAGGCTTTGAGCACAGCATTGAGTAATAACCAGGCTGTGAAGTCGTCCACCCTGCAGATTGGCAGGCAACAGGCGCTAAGGGGATCTTCAACAGATCTGGGAAAGACCAGCTTTGAGGTGCAGTACGGACAGATGAATACCATCAAACGCGACAATAACTTTTCGGCTTCTCAGAACATACCCTATCCGGGTCTGTTCAAAAGTCAGCGCAACTTGTATGATGCGCAGATCAGGGGAGCTGAAATCGGCCTTCAGGTAACACAGAGAGAACTTTCCTATCAGGTGAAAAGCGTTTACGCCCAGTTGGGCTATTTCATTGCCCTTCAAAAGCTTTACAAAAGCCAGGACAGTGTTTACAGTAACTTTCTGAAGGCCGCCTCATTGAGGTACCAGGCCGGAGAGACCAACCTGCTTGAAAAAACTACCGCCGAAACTCAGTATAATGAGGTTCGCAACCAGATGAGCAAGAACGAAGCTGATATCCTCGCCTATACCGCCGAACTTAAGCGTTTGCTGAATACCAGAGAACAGATCAGTATCATGAACGCGGAATTTGGCCAGGTAGTCTGGAATGTTAGCCAGACTGATACCGTTACATCAGAAAATCCAATTCTTGCGCTGCAGGCCCAGCAGATAGATATTGCCGACAAGACGGTAAGGCTCGAGCGCTCACGCTCTGGCCCCGATTTCAGTATCGGCTATTTCAACCAGTCTATTATCGGAGCACAGAATGTTGGCGGTCAGGATCTTTATTTTAATGGAGGCAAACGTTTTCAGGGGGTTTCCGCAGGGATCTCCATACCGCTTTTCTTTAAGCCTTTCTCCTCAAGGATAAAAGCCGCAAAGATAGATAAGCAGGTAGCCGAAAGCGATTTTATCCTTTCCCAGACAGATCTTCGAGGAAGGTATGAGCAGGCTTTCCAGGACCTTCAAAAAAATTCCAGAAGTATCGCCTATTACAAGAACAGTGCCCTACCGAATGCCAACCTGATCCTAAAGCAGTCCCAGATTGCATTTCAGGCAGGAGAGATCGGCTATGTAGAATATCTGCAGGCTCTGCGTACCTACTCTGATATCCGCTTCAGCTATCTGGAGGCCATCAACCAATATAATCAATCAGTATACACATTACAGTACCTAAAAGGTCAATAACAATATAAAAATGAAAAAAATATTTAAAGCCCTCAGCCGATTATCTTACATAGGGGCACTGGCAGTAGTGCTTTCTTCCTGCGGCAGCAAGGAAAAAGATGGCGCTGGAACAGAAGCCCCTGCAGACAGCACGGCCACGGAGGAAAGCAACTCAGTAGAGCTCAGCCAGTCGCAGTTCAAGTCCGTAGGGGTAGAGCTGGGAAGTCCCGAGCTCCGTGCCCTAAGTGGTATGCTGAAAGTAAACGGTTTCATAGATGTTCCACCGCAGAACCTTGTGAGCATTACCACCCAGATGGGTGGCATCGTAAAATCGACTCCGCTGTTACAGGGTACAAAGGTGAGCAAAGGTCAGGTTATTGCCATACTCCAGAATCAGGAATATGTGCAGATGCAACAGGATTACCTGGAGAGCAAAAGCCAGCTTGAACTTTCGGATTCCGAATACAAAAGACAACAGACCCTTGCCCAGCAGAACGTTAATGCACAAAAAACACTCCAACAGGCCAAAGCAGGTTATCTGGGAAATCTTGCGAGGGAAAATGCACTAAAACAACGTCTTCAACTGATCAATATCAATCCATCCTCGCTAAACGCCGGCAATATCCGTAGCCAGATAAATATCTACTCGCCGATCAATGGCTATGTAACCAAGGTTAACGTAAATACGGGCAAATTTGTGGCCCCCAATGATGCAATGTTCGAAATCGTAAACAGTTCGAATCTCCATGTTGAGCTCAACGTTTTCGAAAAAGATGCACAGAAGGTAAAAAAAGGACAAAAGGTGCTTTTTTCACTCACCAATGATTCTACCCAACGGACTGCAGTCGTACAGCTGGTAGGCGGTGAGATCAATGCCGATAAGACCGTGACCGTTCATGCTATTGCTCAGGGAAGCGCCGGGTTTATCCCTGGCACCTACCTTAAGGCTTTCATCGAAACAGGTGCCGTGCAGGTAATGGCTTTGCCTTCTGCAGCGGTTGTAGACTTTGAGGGCAAAAAATACATTTTCGTCCAGAACTCGGCGGACAAAAAGGCAAAGGAACCAGCAAAAAACGAATCCGGAAACAAAGAGGGCGCCACTGAGGCCGGCCATCATTTTGAAATGGTAGAGGTTACAACGGGTATATCCGACGGCGGTTATATAGAGGTAACCATGCCTTCGGGACGGGATTTTACAGGCAAGGTTGTACTTAAAGGTACATATGATCTGCTGTCAAAAATGAAGAACAGCGAAGAAGAGTAAAGTCCCCACAAAGAATTTTTAGTACACACATTGAATAAAGGTGCCTCGTTAGGGAGGCATCTTTTTAAAAAAAGTGAACCCACACGGGCAGAGAATACAGATAAAGCGGTTGCCCTGAATATTCAACAAAAATCAATTTACCCCGATATGGAAAACAAGAAGAAAAAATCCGACACCAAATCATCTGCCAAAAAGCCCGTAGTCCGGAAGGAAGGCTCAGATTCCAAAGAAACAAAAGCGAAGCCGGTAAAGGAAGAAACCAAAACTTCTTCACAGCCTATTTCTGAAAAACCATCCAGGAAGGGAAAAGAAGCTGAAAAGGAGAAAGAGGCACATCTTGACCATGCTGAAGAGGAAGGTCATGATCATGAACATGGCGGGATTTTCGGGAAGAACACGGAAATGATCTTCGCCTTTATCTGTGGCGCGGCGCTGGGGATAGGATTTGGAATTTCTTTCATAGACGGTGTTCCCGAATGGGCAAGCCTTGCACTCTACATAACAGCCTATTTCTTTGGCGGTTTCTTTACGGCCAAGGAAGCAGTTGAAACTATACTGAAAGGTGGCTTTGAGATCGACTTTCTGATGCTGGTCGCCGCAATCGGCGCAGCGATCCTGGGGTCCTGGGCCGAAGGCGCATTATTGCTCTTCCTGTTCAGTCTGGGACATGCGATGGAACACTATGCGATGGGCAAGGCAAGAAAATCTATAGCTGCCCTTACCAGTCTGGCTCCCCCGACAGCCCTGGTTGTCCGGGATGGCAAGGAATCTGAGGTGCGCATCGAAGATCTTCAGCTTGGAGATGTCATTATCATCAAGCCCAACAGCAAGATTCCGGCAGACGGAGTGGTTGTAAAGGGCGAGGGCAGTGTCAACCAGGCTCCTATTACGGGTGAGAGTGTGCCAGTGGACAAATCACCCGTACCGGACGCATCAAAGGACTATTCTGCCGAAAAAACCATCAAGCCCCAGTTCCGTGTATTTGCCGGAACAATCAACGGAGCCTCGGTTCTGGAGGTCAAGGTAATCAGGGAAGCCAAGGATTCTACCATTTCACGCCTGATCAAAATGGTAAATGAGGCGGAAAAACAAAAATCCCCAACGCAGCTATTTACCGACAGGTTCGAAAAGTATTTCGTTCCGGTTGTACTGGTTCTGGTGACCGCACTATGTTTTGCATTCCTGGTTATTGATGAGCCGTTTAGCAAAAGTTTTTACCGCGCGATGTCCGTACTGGTTGCTGCCAGCCCGTGCGCTTTGGCGATTTCTACCCCAAGCGCAGTACTTAGCGGTATTGCAAGGGCTGCACGTGGCGGAGTCCTTATAAAGGGAGGGCGGCCACTGGAAGATCTGGGCGAACTCAACGCCATCGCGTTCGACAAGACCGGAACACTTACCGAAGGCAAGCCCCAGCTCACAAACGTGATTCCACTGAACGACATATCTGAAGAGGAACTAATGGGTATTGCTGTTGCAGTTGAAAAACTCAGCGACCACCCGCTGGCCGAAGCAATTGTAAAAGGCGCACTCGAAAAGATGAAGAAAAAATCCGTTCCTGAGGCACATAACGTCAAGGGCATTACCGGAAGAGGTGTTCAGGCTGAGGTCAACGGTAAAAAAGTATTCATTGGAAACAAGGCCCTTTTTGAAAAGGATGGAATACCCGAAGATATTCTCAAACAGGTTGAAGAGCTGGAAAAGGGCGGACATACTTCAATGCTTGTCAGGGTCGATAAAGCTTTCATCGGCATTCTTTCCCTTATGGATGTTCCCCGTGAAGAGGCAAAACATGTGCTTAAAGAACTAGAAGAGCTGGGGATCAAAAAAATGATTATGCTCACCGGGGACAACCAACAGGTTGCAGAAGCGGTAGCCAAACAGATTGGTGTAACCGAGGCATGGGGCAACCTTATGCCGGAAGACAAAGTCAAGGCAGTACAGAAACTCGCCAAATCAGAAAAAATGGTTGCGATGGTGGGAGACGGCGTGAATGATGCCCCGGCCATGGCCAAAAGTACCGTAGGTATCGCTATGGGCGCTGCGGGATCTGATGTTGCTTTGGAAACAGCAGATATTGCCCTGATGGGCGATAAGCTGGAAAGCCTTCCTTTTGCCATCGGGCTTAGCCGTAAAGCCAGGGGTATCATTAAACAGAACCTCTGGATTTCCCTTGGCGTTGTCGCCGCACTTATTCCACTGACCATACTGGGTGTCGCTTCGATCGGACCGGCAGTAATCGCCCACGAGGGATCGACGCTGGTCGTAGTGTTCAATGCGCTGCGCTTACTTGCTTACGACAACGGACATAATAAAAAAGCACCAAAAAAGAGGAAAAAATAAGGCATGTTCAAAAAGGTTAAAAAATTCCTGAAGGCCCTGGGGCCGGGCATCGTTACCGGTGCGAGTGACGATGACCCATCAGGTATTTCCACCTATTCACAGGGCGGTGCAAAATATGGTCTGGCAGCACTCTGGACAGTGATCATCACGATCCCCCTGATGGCTGCAGTCCACGATCGCGACCGTATCAGGCTGACCACAACGCTTAGGAAACACTATCCAAAATGGGTATTGTACCTGTTGATCATATTCAGCGTGCCGGCAATCGTCCTGAACATTGGTGCCTATATCACTGATATGAACGCTGTGGAGCATCTCATATTTCCTGCCGTTCATGCAATTGTTTTTAGTGTGCTCTTTACCGGAGTACCTCTATTCTTCATCATCTATCTGCCTTACTCGACACTTGGCTCAGTGCAGAAATATCTGTTCCTGACCCCCATGGAGATTCTTATCGGCACATGCCTCGACCTCAATTTGGGGTACCTTTCTTTTCGTGCCTATAGATTTTATTTAAGAAAGAATTATGCAGGCTAAACAACTTATTTCATTAAACATACTGCTGTTTGCAGCGTTTCCGGTCGTCTTACTTATAGTCGGTGGCATGATCGTAACCTGGAAAAAGCCCACGGCTGCTGTGCAGAGTACGATCCTCCACTTTGCTGCAGGTGTAGTTTTTTCAGTCGTGGCAGTCGAGCTTTTGCCAGATATGATCAGGATCCATGATACAACCGCGATAATTATAGGTTTTACCTTGGGTATTTCGGCCATGCTTCTGATCAAATGGTATACCGCCAGGCTTGAGCTCAAAATGGGCGGAACAAACGACAGCAAGCTGTTGCCTTGGGGAATGCTTATCGCGGTCGGCATTGACCTGCTCTTGGACGGTCTTCTTTTAGGGATAGGATTTGCAGCGGGATCAAAAGAAGGAACCCTGCTTGCACTGGCACTTGCGATGGAATGCCTTTCGCTGGGGCTCGCAGTAGGTACCAGGCTGACCAAGCTTGGAAGTTCCAAAAGGAGGCTGATCAGGGTGCTCTCGCTATTTGGCCTGGTTTTTCTATTGGGAACAGGGGGAGGTTTTTTTATGCTGCATTTTACAGGAGAAAAAGTACTGGAACTTGTGCTCTCATTTGGTAGCGCAGCCTTACTGTTTTTAGTTACCGAGGAACTTCTTGTCGAAGCCCATGAAGAAAAGGATTCTCCATTTTTTACCGCGGCTTTTTTCTTAGGATTTCTTCTGTTTATGGTTCTAGGGCTCATTATTTAATCTAAACCGATGAATATTATCACTAAAATCAGTCAGCTCGATGCGCACCATAAACTTTACCTCTCCCTGGGTGTTGCTCTTGCCGTCCTTGGTATTTGCTATGCTATGGAACTGGAAGCCTCTGTCAGGTGGATGGTTGCATGGCTAAGCTATGCAACAACCAGCATAGCGCTTGCATGGACAACCATTAGCTCCTCGCATCCCAGTCAGATAAAACACGATGCCCATGCTCAGGATTCCAGCAGGACGCTCATTTTTCTTTTTGCCATAGCCGCTGCATTTGCCAGTCTTTTTTCCATTATTATCCTTTTGCGTGAGAATTCGGAAAAGACCGATCAGGGCCTTTTTATGACTATCGTTATTCCGTTGCTCTGCGTGGTTAGCTCATGGTGGCTGGTTCATACGGTCTTTACCATGCGATATGCACATTTCTATTACTGTGACATCGAGCATGAGAAGAAAGGAAAAATAGAAAAGCCCGGAGGACTGATCTTTCCGGGAGAAGAAGATCCCGATTATATGGATTTTGTCTATTTCGCTTTCGTGGTTGGAATGACTTTTCAGGTATCTGACGTAGAAATCTCCTCCAAACGGATCCGAAGGCTTGCCTGGATGCACGGTGTGCTTTCATTTGCCTTTAATACAGTAATAGTTGCCCTGACAATCAATGTGCTCTCGGGCATGATCCAAAAATAATTTAATATAAAACTAAAGACCTATGGACTGGACACCAGAAAATTTTCCACTTGAGATGAAGGACCTTGACCCAAGGGTAAGGGAAAAAGCGATCGAGATCGCAAACGAACTTAGAATTACCAAAGAGGTAAGCGAGCTCAATATTGTTGAGGTTGCCATCAACAGGGCCCAGCAATGGTTTATCAGCCTGGAGGGATAACGGCAGTGCAAAGATTATCCCCTGATCACACAAAATATAATCCAAACCGCGGAAAGGTATCCACAAGGCTCCTGACCGATCTTAAAACATTGAATAAAATGCAGACCAAAAGAAACAACAGGCCCAGGCCTGGTGCTGCCAGGGGTGGGGGAACAGCTCCAAAAAAGAAAAAGGCCAAGGGGCCAAAGAAATCGGTTTTCCTGATGGTATTTTATTGGATACTGGCGCTGCTGCTGGCACTCGCCATTTATTTTAAAGCCAAACATTTCTATAATTCACATTGGAACAAGGATACCAACGAAAAAACAACGATTCTGTTATCAACACCCCCGGATCTAAAAAATAAACCATGAAGCAGATTTTTATGAAAAGCCGATATAGTGTACTATATTCCTTTATCTTTTTCTTCATCTGTGTCTCGACCATGCTGAGGATCAGTTTTACTGCGGTTTCGCTCGGAAAGGCGGGGCTGGGATTTGGAGAAATCCTCACCGCCTTTGCTAAAGGATTCGTCTTCGATCTTGGGGTGGCCACATATTTCAGTGTATTTTATGCCTTTTATCTGCTCATCCTTCCCCAAAAATGGAACAGGACTGGATTTAACAAGGTGTTTACCCATATCCTTCTTTTTCTGATGGTCTTGATTTCGATATTTTCTTTTTTCGCTGAATTTACTTTTTGGCGGGAATTTGAGAGCCGTTTTAACTTTATAGCAGTAGATTATCTGGTCTATACTTATGAGGTTGTGCACAACATCAACGAGTCCTATCCGCTGCCGCTTTTGATTTCAGCTGTTGTCATCATCTCCCTTTTATGGAACTATCTTATGAAAGGGGCGTTCAGGAAGAGCTTCGAGTCTGCTACACTTTTTGCCCGTCGATCGGTAAATACGGCCCTGATCATTCTGACAACAATATTCTATACGATAGAGATAGATAACTCCTGGGGGGATAAAAGCGGTAACCGTTATGCAGCAGAAATTTCCAAAGCAGGGATATATTCTTTCGTAGCGGCCTTCAAGGCGAATGAGCTTAGCTACGATCAGTTTTATCCCATGCTCGCAAATCAGCTTGCCTTCAATTTGGTAAGAAAAGAACTCTCCTCTCCCTCTAGCAGGTTTATTTTCAAAGGGCCTTCGGTACGTAGATCGGTTCTGGCCGGTAATGGACAGACGGAACCCAATGTCATCACGGTGGTCATGGAGAGTTTTAGCGCTGATTATATGGGCACTTTTGGCAATACACAAAAACTGACACCTGTTCTGGATTCGCTGGCCAAAGAGAGCATCCTGTTCGAGCGCATGTATGCAACAGGCACCCGTACCGTGCGAGGGATGGAGGCGCTTTCCCTCGCCGTTCCGCCAACACCGGGGAACAGTATTGTAAGGAGGAGCAATAATGCAAACCTGAGCACAATAGGCAGTATTTTTTCCAAACGTGGGTATTCCACAGGCTTTTTTTATGGCGGGGACGGTTACTTTGACAATATGAACCAGTTCTTCGGAAGCAATGGCTATGACATAACAGATAGGGGAAGGAAGCTTACAATGGGCGATGCCTATCTGGTAAAGCGGACCATCCTGACCGATAGCGAAGTGAGCTTTGAAAATGCATGGGGCGTATCGGACGGGGATCTTTTCGCTGCGGTAATCCGTGATGCGGATAAAAGGCACTCGTTAAAGACGCCTTTCTACGATTTTGTCATGACCACTTCCAACCATCGGCCCTTTACCTATCCCAAAGGAAAGATAGATATCCCACCGGGTACGGGAAGAGAGGGCGCAGTAAAATATACCGATTATGCCATTGGGGAATTTTTAAGACAGGTCCGGAAAAAGCCATGGTTCAGCAATACCGTGTTTATATTCGTTGCCGATCACTGCGCGGAAAGCGCGGGAAAGAACGAGATTGATATCTCCCGTTACCATATCCCGGCGATGATATACAACCTCAATGGACTGCCCCCTTCGATAATTCCCAGCCTTTGCTCACAGATAGATCTCTATCCAACCTTGTTCGGTCTGTTGAAATGGGACTTTGAGAGCAATAACTTCGGTATGGACGTTCGATCACCCGGGTACCGCCCAAGGATCTTGCTAGGAACCTATCAAAAGCTCGGTTATCTCCGTAGCGACACCCTTGTGGTACTCAGTCCAAGGAAAGCCCCACAGAGTTATCTTTATGATTTTAAAACCAATACACAGACCTCAGCGAAATCTTCTGAAACACTTGGAAGGGAAGCCATATCTTATTATCAGAGTGCCTATTATCTCTTTAGGACAGGCGGATTAAAAGAATAAGAATATTATGAATTATTATCAGTTATTATTGATCTGTGTGCTAGCGGGGTCTGTGATCCTGCTAACAGGTAAATACTTTTTTAAGCGCAGGCGCAGAAACATCTTCAGCATGCTTATTGGAGATGTTCAAGCTTATGTAAGCTATCTTTTTGAGGAGCACTGGCAGACTGACCTGGCATACCACGATCTGGATCATACCAGACTTGTGGTCAAAAGGACCCAGGAAATCGCTTCCAATTTTCGCCTGGATGACCTTCAGGAATTCATACTTTTCTCTGCCGCATGGTTTCATGACACCGGGCAGCTAACTGGGCCTCCTGCCGGCCATGAGCATCGAAGCGTGCGGCTGATGGAAGAGTTTCTTTCAGATAAAGGGATTGCTCCGGATATCATCTCCACCATTGGCCGCTGCATACTCTCCACCTCAATTCCACATAGCCCTAGCAATGTCCTTGAAGAAATTATCTGTGATGCTGATACCTATAACCTGGGCAATGAGGAATTTCTCATCACCGATGCAAAGGTTGCGCGCGAAATGCAGAAAAGGGCAGATTTCCACCTAAGCCATTGGGATAAAAAAACACTTGCATTTCTATCGGCTCACCGTTTTTTTACGCCTTATTGCAAGTCTATGCTCTCGCAGGGAAAGCAAAATAATATCCATTTGGTACGGGAACGCATAAAAAATAAATCAGACTAAACACAATAAATGGATTTGGACAATGAATGGGATATACTCTTAGGCTTCTTATCGCGTTTATCCTGGCAGGTATCATTAAAAATAGGTTGACACCCCGAACTGCACCGCTCCGGTTCTGGCAGGCGGGTTTCCAAGGATATCCTTCTGCCACTGTTTTCGGTAGGAAAACCTCAGCACGGTTTGTTGCCTTGGCCTGAAACTGATGCCGGGCATTACACTGAAAAGCTCATCACCAATATTCCCGCCGGTCTCCCTGAACTTTCCCACATTCCAGTCCACATACTCTACCCTGCAGGCTAAACTTACAACAGAATGCTGCCAGCCCAGAATCGTTCTTTTGATCACAGGTTGGACAATATCTATATGTCCGCCCATCTGACGGCTCCCGAACTGCTGGGAATAGGTGTCGGGAACATCGACCTTGATCCATGCCCACTCAGCGGTGATGAAGGTCTTAAGTTTGGGAAGTGTAGTGTTAAAGTCTATGGCGAAAACATTTAGCCTGCGTTTGTCATCGATAACAATCCCGTCCGACTGCCATTTATTGTAAACCCCTCCCATATAGGATAGGCCGAGTTCGCCTATATTGTTCCTACGCACTGCTACCTTTCCCGTTAGCAGTGGCTGCCCGCTTGCAATTTCTTCAAACCTTTCCGGATTCCTTTTTGAAGCAGCCAGAGAGGTTCTGTTTTCATGGTTTGCAATAATGGAATCGTCAAAGCTGCTTGTGGCATATAACTCGTAGCCCAGCATCCAGTCACCGCTATAGTTTTTGCCATAAATCCCGAATCCTGCACTGCTCCAGGTTGCAGGCAGCATCTGTGTCATGGCGATCGGACGGTCGGTGAATTCCCATTTAGGACCGTCATGGTTCTGGTTGAATGCACCAATGGGATTTAATATCATCCCACCCCTTAAATTAAGCAAAGGGTGCAGTTCAAGATCCAGCGCAGCAAATTCAACCGCTATTTCTTTTTCAGCAGGTTCAAATTCGATCTCGGAAAGGAACTTGATGCGCTTGGAAATGGTTGAGGCTACAAATAGCGTCATCCTTCTGAACTGGAACTGCTGTCCTTCAGAGATCCCGTCTGTACCCTGATACTGCCAGTTGGCTTCCATATACCCGCCCACCGATACCGGAAGTTTTCCCACGGCAATAAAAGGCCGTTCATAAACTGCATCCATGTTGAGTGAGTTTTTTGCTGTATCACCGGGTTTGGCCCTTAAAAGTTTCGGGTCGATCTGGGCAAAGGCCATCTGACCGATACCAATAGACATGATTAGCGTTAAGAGTTTTTTCATACTGCCTTCAGTGAAATTTTGATCCTGGTTTTTTCTATGGTAATGGGGAAAGTTCTTAAGTTTGCTTCTGCCGGACCATTTGTCATTCTGCCCTTATTGTCAAATTCACTTCCATGGGCCGGACATTGAAGCCTGTCTCCGAAAGCCTGGAGCTCGGTTCCCTGGTGGGTGCACTGCATCCATAGTGCAGAATAATTCAGTTCATCATGCCGGTAGATACAGATGGGGTATCGGAGCAGGTCATTGCTGACTACAATGTATCTTTTGAACTGAACATTTTTTCCCTGTCTGAGCTCAAAGTCCTTCATTTCTACGACTAGGTTATCCCCTGCAATCTCGCCCGTCGCCGGCACCAGGCTGCTGCATCCACTGATCAACGTGGTGATCCCAAGGCCTCCAAGGCAGGCCATTCCACAGCCTTTTATAAAATCTTTTCTTTTCATTTCTATAGTGATTCTAAAAATCTGAGCATCGCATTTTTTTCTGCCCCTGACAGCTGGTTGAACCTGTTGCGGCTTGCAGATGCCTCTCCTCCATGAAGGGTTACCGCCTCTTCGATGCTTTTTGCCCTTCCATCATGCAGCAGATGATAAGATCCCCCCTGTGAATTCATCGAAAGTCCCAGTCCCCATAGGGGCGGGGTCCTCCATTCGAAGGTCTTAGCCGATCCTTCCGTATAACCATCGTCCAGCCCAGGTCCCATATCATGGAGCAACAGGTCGGTATAGGGATGGAATTCTTTGTTGGACAGAGCGGCTACTGGAGAAAAACCTGTTTTTAGGGTAGGCTTGTGACAGCCTGAACAGTTAATCTTTTCGAACAGTTTCCTGCCAGTTTCAACTTCCGCATTCCCCGCATCGCGCTGCATGGGTGCTTTTAGCGTCTGTAGATAAAACACCACGTTATTCACTGTAAGTGTGGGGATTTCAGGGTCAATCACCATCCGCGTATAGGCATCCACAGGATCAAAGCTTGAAGTGATCCCGATATCCTGGTTGTAGGCATTCACAGTCTGGTGGAGCAGGTTATATGCTGCCGCCTTTTTTCCAAAACGATGGATATATTTTCCCTTCAGTACAATAGCATTGTTAATCGCCTGAACATATGTGGGAAGTATTGCGTAATTCGGGATACCAGAAATGCCGTCATTATCCAGATCCTGGGGGTCAGCCATAGCTAGTATATCTGCATCAGCTACCAGTTCGAGAAAGCCAAGGCCGGTATTAGCAGGCGGTGTAAATTTTGAAAAGGTGGCCCCTGATGGGATTTGCTCAGGTTTGTATCCGGGAATAGCCCTGTTCTGCAGTTGTGGGCCTCCCTGGTCCAAAAATTTATTGCCTGTTTCATCGGTCTGCCCGAAACGGACCAGCGTAGTAAAAGGATGGCCTTTGCCGTCACCCGCATGGCAGCTTCCACAGCTGGTTGCAACAAAGCCTGGCCCAAGGCCGTTCTCAGGACTAAATATCTCATTGTTGAAGGCCGCGTCTCCCGAAGCGAACCGTCTGAGCTGTTCATAGCTGAGTCCTTCTACCGGGCCATCAAGAATTTCATCCTCTTTTGGAGAAGAAGGGATTATCTTCTCACAGGACACCATTATAGCAACCAGGCTCATAAGTGAAAGCAGGACAATGGGTAATCTTTTCTGCATGTTATCTGATTTTTTGTAAATCTAATAATAAAAATAGAAAAGACTAAAAATAAATTTAGATTTATCTAAATTTATTTTTAGATTGATTTTAACGGTGTCGGAATTATAATGCACGGCTCCCAAAGTGACCTACTTTTTTAACATGAGCACGGAATGCAGTATTATAAGCCAAAGCAGTAAATCATCTATTGCTTTTAAATCAGGAACTTAACCGGATAGGGTGTTTTGTTGGCGGATGCTACGGTTTATCCATTGTAAGCAGATGTAATAAGGGCAGGCAATGATGCAGGATTCGGAATTTTTAAAGTTCTTTTTGAATTTTGGTTGAAATGTTTAGTTTTAGGGCTGGAATACGGTTTCCTAGATAAAAAACAATACTAGGGTCATCTGGCCCTTTAAAAAAATCAGTTATGGACAAATTCAAACAGGTGCAGGAAGTTATTGCTTCAGTAGAAGCCGATGTAACAAAATTTTATGATGGTGGAAACGCAGCGGCTGGTACGCGAGTACGTAAGGCAATGCAGGACCTTAAGGTTTTGGCTCAAGAGATAAGGGCTGAAGTTACAGAGAAAAAAAATAACGATAAATAAACAAGAGACTGTTTTGGGAAATAAGGCCATTAGTGTATAAACTGATGGCTTTTTTATTTTATGGTTGACATGCTGAATTTATCTCAGAGTTTAAGAGAATATGTGCAAAAGATTTTTTGCACAAAGCTTATACTCAGCTTATTTTAGAAAGCTACGCTCAAATATATGCATACCTTGGATACGCCTTCAAAACCACGTGGGTGGAACGACCTGACCCTACAAGAATTTAAATCAATATATCCTGTCATAGAGGAAAATGCAAATAGGCATTTCCGCTGCGCTGAAATACTTGGGAAATCTGACGAACCTCAGAATGCAATCGCTCATTTGATTTTGGGTACAGAAGAACTCATAAAAGCTTTTGCCTGTTTGTTAATGTCTAGAAAAGTACCCCTGAGACAGCAATCATGGTTTAAGAAGATTTTCCTTCATCACAAGGTAAGGCATGATCTGGTTAAGGATTTTTTTTCGATGTATCTTTTGTTTCGCTTTTCTTCGTCTACAAACTTAAGGCCAACTGGAATATTCTCCTTTTTAGGGGCAGCATTAATGAATACTGCCATGGCTACAGCTAATTACTTTTGGTGGAGCAATGCCGATAGTTTGAAACAGAGGGCTTTCTATGTTGACTTTATTAATTCAATTGTCGATCCCTCTACTATTACGGCTGGCGACTATCAGGTAGCTAAAGCTTATGTCAATCTTTTCCAAAAAGACATTGCTAAACTTATGAGATCCATTGAGGTAATGTCCGATAAAGAATTAAAGTCTTGGACTCCATTTAACATTAACGAGTTGGATAAGCTTCGGGAACAGGCATACAAATTGCAAAAAGAAAGAAAAAAATCATGAGGCATGGAACGTTTGCTTTCCGTATTTTGCAGAAAATTATTTTGCCATTTTGGAGTTTTTCAAGTCACTTAATAAATCAACGATAAAGAACAGGTTGGTAGCTTTTTCTAAGAAAGCTGAATAATTCTTATAAAGACATCTATAGGTTTATGTGCTGGAATGATTTTCAAAAGCAATTTATGGTTGGAGTGGAGGGAATTTACGACATCAAAACTTATGCTGGGGTACTAAATGGCTACTCATTAGAGTAAAAAAGCTGCAAAAATAAAACCGGGCTTGTAATAATCCTATTGGACAGCTCTGTTTTACGAACAGTTTTTTGTTGCCTAAACAACTAATTCTGTTTAATATTTCCTAGATTGGGATTCACGCTTACCTCAGATTTGACTTTTTATGACGCTAGTAATTGCACAGAGGAACGACAAAGGTGTATCGTTCTCTTCAGATTCCAGGATTTCGTTTGGTGAGGCTGGTTTCTTTGATAAGGGGATCAAGATATTTATTGTTCCTTTTAAATTAAAAGGGCCTGCAAAATCCAGGGAGGATTTCAATAAGTATGAACAAGAGCTAAGCTATGGGCTTGCGGTCGTGGGAAGTTCCATTAATGCGAATACAGTTAAAGACTCCATTGCCGAAATTCTCCCGAATGTAACCTATCTAACAAACATGTCTGATGTATCTATCATAGGGATCAGTTCCCTTGTTCTTAAATACTATAGGGAGGTTTCTCAGGAGCTAACCGCTGTTCTGGGAAAAACAGGCCTTTCGGAAATTCTACTTGGAGGCTACTGCATCGTCAAGAAGCGGGTGCGTATAGTGCGTTTTTATCCGGATATAAAGGAAGATCAAGTCGAGTACCAATTTGAAGAGATACTGCCAGAGCATGGAATGATGTTTTTCGGCTCGGGTAAAGCGTATGCTGAACAGGTCTTTAAGGAAAACGAAACTCTAGATCCATTGCAGATATTAAAAAAGGTAATTGAATCCAAGGCCGATGCTGCGGTAGGTGGAAACATGCAGCGCGGAAACTTTTATGGTGAAAATTTTAAAATCAGTGGAGTCGTAGAGGACCAGCTAGACGAAAAAGGTAATTCAATTAAGAAGACAAATTACAGAAGAGCCTTTCTGGTTGAGAATGAAATTGAAGAATTCAAAAAGCCACCATATTTAGCATTAACATATGGATATACTTCGGTCAAACTGATACCCTGAAGCTAAAGCAGTATGGTACTGGCTAAGAACTAGCCTGCAGTAAAATTTGCCTCCATGCGGATTATATATAATACTGATTTGCAAAACCAATAACAAACGATATGAAGAAAGGATCTCTGGAAGAGTTGTATGACTACTTTAAAAAATTCCATTTATCTGATACGCTCTATTTATTCGGGGCAATTAATGCTGTTTTGAAATATGGTGAGCAAAAGCTCCACAGCTCGAATGTTCCAGAGCATCTGTATAGATGGATAGGTCGGTTGACAGAGCAGGAAAGAAAGTTTGTTGGATTAAATCTGACCCGGATGGCAAGATTTATGATCTTGAGCGGGGCGAATGATCATAAAGGACAACGTATGTTGCTTGATACCCCAGCTTTTCATAAGGCTTACGAAATGGTAATAGAGCTTTATGATACAGACGTTGACATTTCAATCGACCAAGGTCCGGAGGCCATATCTCAATATTTCTCTCGCATTGGTCAAATCCAGTTCCCCCTGCAAGCAAGGCAGCATACCGTTATTGGAAGAGGTTATGCCATGTTCATATCGAATCCTTCTATTGCAACTTCTGCATATGACTTTAACAGAAAGCTAATGGAGTTTTACAAACTGGATTGTTTTCAGTTTATGGCTACAGGTATTGCGATGTGGTTATTGGTAAATGGGATATTAGACTACGAAATGACCATAGAGATCTCCAAATTAAAAGACATCGTCACCCCGGAAGCAATATCTATTTTCACAGAATTGGCAACAGGAACTGCAAAACAATACAGGGAGATGGTTCGTGGTCCAGGTCGAGGCAATCAGATGGATAAATTAAAAGACATTTATGGACATGACCCCTTCACCGCCATGCCCGCAATACGCGTAGATAGATCCAGCGTTCTCAGGGCTGGTACCGTAGTCGTCCCTCAGCCTAAATATTTTCTGGAAAAGGCAAGTGCTGGGATATTTTATTTATTGGCAAATAAAGAACAACAAATCGCAAACGTTGCTGGAAAAACGGGAGAAAATCCCTTTCGGAATGCGTTTGGAATCGTTTTCAGGGAATATATTGGACGGCACCTCAAGACGCCAAGCAAATCACACACATTTATTGATCTAGACGTTGATTTTTCCGAGCCTTGGACTGGACTTCTTCCTGATTTTGCACTTATTAATGCTGAAGTATGTTTGCTTGTGGAAGTTAAAACAACCTTATTAAAACTTCCGGCAAGGAGTTATTTTGAACCTGAAATCATCAAAGGGGAGGTTCAGGCTGGTAACCTAAAAAAGGCCGTACGGCAATTGGATTCATTTAGGAAGGCTATATTAGAAAAAAAAGTTAAAGATGTTAGGTTTGGAAAAGTAACAAGAATCCTAAATATCATAGTCGGATATGATCAGGTATATGTTTTAAACTCTGCTATTCTTCCAGATCTAACCACAGCACACAAGGAAATCTCTTATGATCTTCAGCTCGCCAGTATCGCTGATATTGAAATGATGGGCAGTGCATTGGAACAAGGATTCAACCTAAATGAGCTCATGGGCAAGAAAGTTGCGGACACTGGTGCCGTCCGATGGTCTATCGCTACTTATTTACAACATTGTCATGTAACATCAAAAAATCAAATACTGAATGAGGCTTTTCTTCAATGTATGGAAAGGCTAGGGCTGAACAAGTAAACCTTAAAAGGCCCAAGTTTAGTAAAAACCTAGTGATCACGTATCTAGAAGCAGGAAAGAATCAACAGAGAGAAATGGAAAAAAATTAATGGCATTTATAATAAATCTGCTCAAGTTACGTCTTTATATATGAGAGCGTTAATTTAGAACGGGGAATGATCATCACGATTGTTCCCCGTTTTTTATTTTGTGTCTGAAAGTTAGGCGCTTGACTACTATTAGTTTCTTGGATTTTTTCCTTAATTTTAATCGTGAGGAAAATTGAACCACCATTTGAACTAGTGCTTGATGGGCGGCAGATTATGGTTTCTGAACATGAGTTCGGTTCGAACAGGGTGTTCCATGTTAACTTTGGCGGTTGGAAAAAGCCGCTGGTGATTGCTATCGGAATTGGTATCCGGGATCAGAAGTTCTGGACTTCAATCCCCCAGGGGAGGCAGGCCGAAGCGCAGGAGATAGGGAAATTAATTGCGGAGCATATCCGCGCTAATAGGAAATAATCATGTGTTATTACAACGGACAGAAAGTGACCAGAGCCGAGTTTATCCAACTCAAGCAATTGGAAAAAGCGGTCAGAAACTATGATTTTTTGGACAAGGGCGTACATAATGGGTTCAACTATGCGCCATGTGCAATTGTTGTTGCGACTGATGACCGCAGGGATTTTGAGATCCAGCAGGCCGAATGGGGATTTATCCCAGGTTATGCAAAAGACCGCGAAGAGGCCAAAAAGTTTAGGGGCATGTATACCACGCTCAACTTTAAGGCGGAGAATCTTTTTACTAATGAGGCTGGTAAAAAATCCATGTGGGCAGAGGCTGCGCGCCAGCGTCGATGTCTGGTACTCTCAACTGGTATCATCGAATCCATGCATGTACCTACCTATGGTAAGAAGGGCCAGTTGCTGAAGGCAACAGATAAAGTTCCCTATATGATTGGTATTGTGGATAAAGAATATTTCTGGTTTCCCGGAGTATATAATGATTGGTTTGATAAGGAAGCCGGGCAATGGGTGCGTACGGTTGCCTTTGGAACTACCGCGGCAAATGGAATCATGCAGCAAATCCATAATTCTAAAAAAAGAATGCCAACTATCCTTACGGATGATTTGGCCTGGGAGTGGCTAATGGAGGAACCGAGCGAAGAACGCCTGACCGAAATTGCACTTACCCAAATCCCATCAAAATTAATGGAGGCATGTACCATCGATAAGGATTACCGTTTTGCAGGCGAGGCTACGCCGGCTGATTATCCCGATCATCCAGCTCTCGACCTTACCTTTGTGGATCAGGAACAACTGGATTTTGATCATTGGAGAAACTAGCGGTTCTTTTTTAATTTAGCGCAAAAGATAGAAACGAAATGTCAAGCCAAAAGCCGCTCCAACCACAGATGGCAAGCCAGGGATGGAAACAGTTCCTCGCCGCAAAAACCCGAATGCTTGCTGCCTATGATCTAGCGAAGGATCTGGAAAACAATAAGCTGGTAAAAGTCAGACATGGTCTTGTAGCAGAGGCCGAATTTCGAAAATGGCTAAGCGAATTTCTGCCAAAAAGATATGCGGTAACATCTGGATATATCATTTCACCCGGGATTTCCAGCAAGGAGCACATGGTGCATTATGATGTGATCATATATGACCAGTTGGAATCTCCTGTGCTTTGGGTCGAGGATAATCCAGATTCTTCCGGTCAGGGAAAGTCGCTGGCAATACCTGTTGAGTATGTTCATGCGGTATTTGAGGTGAAATCCGCATTTAACAGGCAGTCAGCGAAGGAAGCGGTCGACCAGCTTTCCAAGCTTAAGCCATTATTGGCGCGGGTAGACCCGCCGACCAGTCGCGCCAAGATGTATCTTCCTGCCAATTTCTTCTGTGCAACTGTATTTTTTGAACTCCGTAAAGAGCATGATAAAGATTTTGCAGCTATGGATGAACTAGTTAATGCCACAATGATTCGAAGATTCTACGGGGGAATTATACTCCGGGCCGAAACGCTTGATAGATACAGCAGCGGAAAAATAAGCTTCAGAAATGAAAATGTCGATTCTAAGCCAAACAACAACTCATCGTTATCCTTTTGGACAACATCGAAATGCCTAAAGTATAAGGATGATCAATATTTCAGCCTGCTGCTGACATTCTGGGAACAGCATTTTTCCGAGTTTGCCTTTGACATCTTAGCGCTTTTGAAAAACACCTATCAGCCCAATGTTCTGTCCAGTCTATATTGCACGGGTTCCACCTCTTTGGAAAATGGCAGTATCGTAGAAACCAGGTACGCTGATCCGGAAGGCTACAAGCGATACCAGGAAGAAACGGCGGCAATTCTTAAAGCACAGGGTTTCGTTGGATTGGAGCCATCGGATATCTAATTTTACTAGTTTTCCTTATTTGGCAACACAAGGGAATACTTATTTTTTCTTATTTGCAAGATAAAATAAGCAATCTGTGTGCGCAACATTAGGCTATGTCCTAATTGGAGTTCTCCACCAAAAGCACAATCTTTTCAACATTTTGTATTTTACTAACAATTTTAGTTTTATGTTTGTTGTATAATTTTATAATACTAAAAATAATAGTATAAAATTAACTCGAATACCATGGATGCTAAAAGGGAATTGTTTCAAAAATTGCAGCAGGATATCCTGTTGTGGCAGGGCTTTAAGCCCGTTGCCTCTGGCAAGGTTGAGCGAATCGGCCTAGGAGAGATTGAAGATGCTTTCCCAGGTGGAGTATTTCCCAAAAAAGCGATCCATGAGTTTATTACTGTAGTTCCGGAACAATCCGCGGCAAGCGATGGCTTCATCGCAGGTCTGCTGGCAGTGCTTATGGAAAACGGCGCGGCATGCGTATGGGCAAGTACTTCGCGTCGTCTTTTCCCTGCCTCGCTCGGCCTGTTCAATGTCGAGCCCGAGCGCATTATTTTTATGGATGTACAGACCGAAAAGGATGTGCTATGGATTACAGAAGAGGCCCTCAAGTGCGAGGGGCTCGCGGCCGTAGTCGCAGAGGTAAATAATCTATCACTTATTGAATCTCGAAGATTGCAGCTGGCTGTAGAGTCAAGTGGCGTAACAGGATTTATCCTTCGAAAAGATGAAAATAAAACCGCAAGTACAGTGGCCACCGCGAGATGGAGGATCAGTCCCCTGCCTTCGCAAACAGAAGATGGAATGCCAGGCCTGGGTTTTCCACGCTGGCAGGTCGAGCTGCTAAAGGTGCGCAATGGGAATCCTGGAAACTTCGTGCTGGAATGGGCGGGAGACAAATTCGAGGAAGTTAAGAAAGTCAAAAAAGAAATTGTTTGGTCTGAAATGGAGGGCAGGCAGATTGGATAGATATCATGCAAAGGCGTTTTGTTTCCATATGGTTCCGCCAGCTGCTGGCTGACTGGCAGCTTATCCGCAGGCCCGAGCTTTCTGGCGTGCCCTTTGTTTTTGCTGCGCCCGACCACGGCCGAATGATGATCACCGCGGTGAGCGAGCTGGGCCATGGATTTGGTGTCGAGGTTGGAATGCGTGCTGCAGATGCAAAGGCCATTTGTCCCGGACTTGAGGTGTTGGATGATAAACCCGGAAGACCCAGAAAACTGCTCAAAGGGCTTGGCGAATGGTGCGTGCGCTATTCTCCTATAGTTGCAATCGATGAATTTGCGATGGATGGGCTGCTGCTTGAGGTAACCGGATGCAGCCATCTTTGGGGCGGGGAACGCGGATATCTAAAAGAAATCGCTTCCAGGTTAAAAAGCAAGGGTTATACCGTCCGCGTAGCGATAGCCGATACGCCCGGAGCCGCATGGGCGGTATCCCATTACGGAAAAGTGACCCCGTTGATCCCGATAGGCGAGCATGTAGATGCTTTGCTCAATCTGGTGCCAGATGCGCTGCGCCTTGAGGAGACCACATTAGCGAAACTTCGAAAACTCGGATTCTATCAGATCAAGAGTTTTATTGGAATGCCCAGATCCGTATTGCGCAGGCGCTTTGGCGAGGAATTTCTGCTACGCTTGGCCCAGGCGATAGGCACAGAAAACGAAGTACTCATTCCCCTGCAGGTACCTGTGCCTTTCAGCGAGAGACTGGCTTGCCTAGAGCCTATCAAAACAAGAAACGGGATAGAAATTGCCATCAATAAATTACTGGAAAACCTGTGCAAGCGAATGCAGGCCGAGGGAAAGGGGCTAAGATCCGGCGTGCTTACCTGCTACCGTATCGATGGTAAAGTGGTACAGGTTGATATCGGTACAAGTGGAGCATCGCATAGCGTCGGCCACCTGTTCAAGCTTTTTCAGCTGAAGATCGATCAGATTAGGCCAGCCCTTGGTATCGAACTTTTTGTGCTGGATGCGCCGAAGGTGGATGATGTTGAAGTTCCCCAGGAGGAGATGTGGACATCAAAGCCGGGCCTGGATGATCAGAGCGTAATCAAATTGCTTGACCGCGTAGCTGGCAAGGTAGGTTTTCAGGTGATACATCGCTATTTGCCTGCCAAAAGATACTGGCCAGAACGGGCGATACTCAAAGCGGTTTCAGTAACCGAAAAACCAAATGCGCCATGGCGGGTGGATAAGCCAAGGCCTACAGAGCTGCTAAAAACTCCGGTTGCAATTGAGGTAATGGCAATTATCCCAGATCATCCCCCTAAGTTTTTTATCTATAAGGGTGTTCGCCATATCGTTACAAAAGCCGATGGTCCGGAGCGGATCGAACGGGAATGGTGGCTGGACGAGGGCGAGCACAGGGATTACTATCAGGTAGAGGATGAGCAGGGCGGCCGTTATTGGCTGTTCCGTTCGGGGCACTATGGCGGAGAAAATAAGTACAAATGGTTTATCCATGGATTTTTTGCGTAAGGAAGATAAGTTATGGCGTATAGCGAATTACAGGTTACATCAAATTTTAGTTTCTTGCGGGGTGCATCCCATGCACATGAGCTGGTGGAACAGGCGGAGACCTTTGGCTATCAAAAAATAGCGATCACGGACCGTAATACCTTGGCGGGGATTGTCCGCGCACATGCGGCTTGCAGGGAAAAAAACGTGAAGCTTATTCCGGCTTGCAGGCTGGATCTGCTGGATGGGCAAAGCCTTTTGGCATATCCAACCGACAAGGAAGCGTACGGCAGATTGTCGGCGCTGCTTACCCTTGGCAATATGCGCGCCGATAAAGGTTCCTGCCATATTTCAAGGGCGGATGTTTATGCCCATAGCAAGGGGATCATCTTCTGTGTAGTGATGCCCGGCGAGCTCAACCGGAGGTTTGAATATGAGGCTGGTTTTATTAGTGCGCTTGCAGAATACAGTGAGGCACTGAATGGCCAGTTATATTTAGCAGCTACCAGATCTTATATGGGAAACGATGATAAGCTAATCTTCCGGACCTCGCAGCTTTCAGATTTTTACGGAATTCCTGTTGTAGCAACGGGCGATATCCATTACCATGATCCCTCGCGCAGGGAATTGCAGGATGTGCTAACATGCGTACGGGAGAAATGCACCATCCAAGATGCCGGGTTTCGCTTGCATCAGAATGCAGAGCGATATATGAAAGAGATCGCCGAGATGGAGCGATTGTTTAGAAAATACCCAAGTGCTATCAAAAATACGATGATCATTGCCGAGGCCTGTAATTTTTCATTGGATGAGCTAAAATATGTTTATCCCGAAGAGATCAATCAAAGCGGCAGAAGTCCAATGGAAGAACTAGAGTTCCTGACATGGAAAGGAGCGCATGAGTTTTACGGTGAAGAAATCCCTGAAAAGGTGGTTAAAATGATCCACCATGAAATGGAATTTGTGAGGCAGATGGATTATGCCAATTATTTTCTTTTTGTTGAAGATATTGTACGCGAAGCCAGATCGAGAGGGATTCTTTGCCAGGGAAGGGGTTCTGCGGCCAATTCTGCGATATGTTTTGTTCTGGGAATTACTTCGGTTAATCCCATGAAATTCGATCTGCTTTTTGAGCGCTTTATTTCGCCCGCCAGAAACGAGCCACCCGATATCGATGTGGATTTTGAGCATGAGCGTAGGGAAGAAATCATCCAGTATATCTACAATAAGTACGGGCGTGACCGGGCGGCAATCGTAGCGACAGTCACCCAGCAGCACCAGAAGGGCTCAATTAGGGATGTGGGAAAAGCGATGGGACTTTCAGTGGATACAATCAATAGGTTGTCGAGTTCTATTTGGGAGTTTACCGATGAATGGTTCGAGGGAAAACGGGTTACAGAACAGGGCTTAAACCCGGATGATCCGCACCTTAAAAAAACGCTGGAGCTTACTTCCCAGATGATGGGCTTTCCTCGGCAGCTCGGCCAGCACACCGGGGGATTTGTGGTAACGCAAGGCAAGCTTACCGACCTGTGCCCTATCCTAAATGCGCGGATGGAGGACCGAACAAATATCGAGTGGAATAAAGATGATATTGATGCGCTGGGCTTTTTAAAAGTGGATGTATTGGCGCTTGGCATGCTTACCTGCATACGAAAGGCATTTGACCTTTGCCGTGACCACTATGGAAAGCAGTTTACCCTGGCAAATATCCCGCAAGACGACCCCGAAGTCTATGATATGATCTGTCTGGCTGATACATTAGGGGTATTTCAAATTGAGAGCCGGGCGCAGATGTCGATGCTTCCAAGGCTTAAGCCTAGGGAATTTTATGATCTGGTGATCGAGGTCGCAATTGTCAGGCCCGGGCCAATACAGGGAGATATGGTACATCCATATCTGCGCAGGCGAAATGGCGAAGAACCCGTGGTGTATCCATCGCCGGAACTCGAAGAAATATTGGGACGGACATTGGGCGTTCCGCTGTTCCAGGAACAGGCGATGAAAATTGCTATTGTCGCAGCTGGATTTACCCCGGCCGAAGCAGATGGACTGCGGCGGAGTATGGCAACGTTCAAATTCAAGGGCCTGGTTAATCAATACGAGCAGAAGCTAATAGATGGAATGCTGGCCAAGGGATATACTTTAGAATTTGCTAAGCGAATATTCAAACAGCTGGAGGGATTTGGAAGCTATGGTTTTCCTGAGTCCCATGCGGCAAGTTTTGCGCTGCTGGTATATGTATCCTGCTGGCTAAAGCATTATTATCCGGATGTTTTTGCTACGGCATTGCTTAACAGTATGCCGATGGGCTTTTACCAGCCCGCGCAGATCGTTATCGATGCGCAGAAACATACCGTAGCGGTGCGCGAGGTGGATGTTAACCATTCGCTGTGGGATAATAAGCTCGAAGAAAAATCGGGCAAATATTTCGCGCTGAGGTTGGGATTCCGGCAGATCAGTGGCATCCGGTCTGATGATATTGAGACCCTGGTGAATGGTCGTGGCGAAAGATATAAATGCATTACCGCGCTTCGCGATGCTGGCGTTTCACTAGCGGCGCTTGAGAGACTGGCCGATGCGGATGCTTTCCGATCCATGGGAATGGATCGGAGAAAGGCCCTATGGGAAGTTTCGGCTTTGCAGGACATGCCGGTGGAACTTTTCAAGGGACAGGCATCTGAAAGCGTGCTGGAAACGCAGGTCGAGCTTCCGCTTATGGGAAAGGGAGAACACGTGGTGCAGGATTATGGAACGGTTGGACTTTCGCTCAAAGCTCATCCGGTGAGTTTTGTGAGGCCGCAACTGGATATGCTCAATATCCGCAGTTGCCACCATATCAACAATGATTCTACAGATGGCCAATTGGTAAAAGTGGCGGGATTGGTACTGGTACGCCAGCGTCCAGGAACTGCGGGTGGAGTTTGCTTTATCACTATCGAAGACGAGACTGGGTATTCTAATCTGGTGGTCTTTGAAAAATTGTTTGAAACCTATCGCAAGGAAATATTGCATGCAAGGCTGCTGATGGTAGAAGGCCGATTGCAGCGAGAGGGAAAGGTAGTACACGTGATAGTTAGCAAATGTTTTGATTTCACGAAGATGCTTGGAAAGCTGGTGCAGGGTGAAGTTGATGACCTGCCTGTGCTGACTTTGGCTAAGGGGGATGAAAAAAGTGCACCATATACTTCGCAAAACAAAAGAGCGCAGGTTCGTAAAGAAACGCCGAAGGATGCATTTCATGGGGGTCGCAATTTCAAATAAACCCTAGTTAAAATGTTAAATGAATTCTATTTACAAGTTGTTGACATTAGGAAGCAAATCATCGTCATAGAATTATTTTTATTCCATTGTATTTGCTTTGATAATTAAATCGATATAAAAATGTAAACAACATACTTTCTCGCGGATATGTGAAATCTTAAATAAATATACTTACTTTGATAATAAAACTTAATACGCGTTCAAAAACCAAAATGAATATTGCTAATAACCCGCACTCACTAAATTTGATTCCTAAACACTGGGCTATATCTAAAATGAGCGATTTGGTAGTCGATCCAACCGTCGATCTAGTTGACGGCCCGTTTGGCTCAAACTTGAAGGCAAAAGACTTTAAAAAAGCCGGAATACCTGTTTTTAAAATCCAGAATATAAAAGCAGGATATTTTTTAGATAAGAAAATTGATTTTGTAACTGAAGAAAAAGCGGTGGAGCTTTCTAGACATAGCTTTAATATTGGAGATATAATAATAACAAAGCTAGGGGAACCCCTAGGATTGTGTTGTAAAGTTCCTACAAAATATCCCTACGGAATTATTGTTGCTGATTTAATTAGGTTAAGGCCAAATTCAGAGATTATAAATTCTGACTATCTTGTATATGCTATCAATAGTGCAGTATTGCAGCGACAATTTGAAGAAATTACCAAAGGAACAACCCGTTCAAGAGTTAATCTAGGAGCTGTTCGGGAATTGTTAGTGCCCTTACCGCCATTGTTAGAACAAAAAGCAATAGTAGATAAAATTGACGAGCTTTTTAGCGATTTAGATAATGGAAAGCGAATCTTAGAAAAGGCGCAGCAACAAATTTCACCGTATAAACAGTTGATATTGAAGAAAGCATTTCAAGGAGATCTTACTGCTGATTGGCGAGTGAATAATCCAGGTTTTACGGGCTTTAGAACAATCGTTTCAAATTTGCTCAACTATGATAATTATGTTGGAGGAAAAAAATATGTTGGAAAGAAACAGGTGTTGTTAAATGCGGATTTTCTAACCCCGAAAAGGACGGATTGGGAACGGTGGCCGAAACTACCTGAAAATTGGGGTTACGTATATAATGACTTAATGCTTCGATATGTAACAAGTGGTTCGCGTGATTGGAAAAAATATTATAGCTCTACAGGTGCGTTGTTTATTAGGACTCAAGATATCAATACGAATGCTTTATCGAAAGAGAATATTGCGCACGTGAAGCTACCAGACACAATCGAGGGGAAGAGGAGCCTTGTAGAACAATTTGATTTGCTAATGACGATAACGGGGGCAAATGTGGGGAAAGTTGCTCATATAGATACAGAAATTGAGGAAGCCTATGTTAGCCAATCCGTGGCATTAATGAAATATCGCATAAAATCTTTTTCAAAATTTGCCTATTATTATTTTCAGACTACAGATTTTGGAAAAACTTTCGTCGAGAACATGGTCTATGGTGTAGGACGGCCAGTTTTAAATTTGCAAAATATGAGAGATGTTCCGATGGTGATTTGTAGTGAAGAGGAGCAATTGGAAATTGTAAAAATTATTGAAAGTAGGTTTAGCTTCATTGAAAAAGTAGAAGAAACGCTTTCCCGTCACTTTCAATCGGCAGAAATTTTAAAAAAAAATATACTAAAACAAGCTTTTCAAGGAAAGCTTGTGGAAGAAATGACAGAAGAGTTATCTGGATACAAATTAATAGAAAAGGCTTTAACTAAACGCGAATTGCATTTAAAGTCAAAAAATAAATCAAAGAAAAAAATGGCTAAAAAACCCGTAAAGATTTTACCCAATAAAAGTACTATCGATTTGATTTATGAATCATTTTCATATGATTCTTTTGAATTTAAGGACCTAAAAGTAAGATCAGAATTGGAATACGAAGACTTGAGGGACGATCTCTATGCTTTGTTAGAGAATGGTAGCGTTGAAAAGTATTTTGATGAGAATGAAGAGGTAATGAAATATAAAATTATTGTTTATGAAAATACTCCGGTTAAAAATTCATAGTATCGCCCACCGCCCTCTATTAGACAATCTTGAGTTATTTTTTAATCCGGAAGAAAAATTTCCTGGAGAAAATAGTCCAAATTGTTTCATCGGAGTTAACGGATCAGGGAAATCACAGGTTTTGGAAACTATCGCCGAGATATTTTACTATTTAGATAAACTTTATGGGGGTCCTAGACTAATCTTATATGCAAATTCACCTTCATTGTTTGAACTGGATTATGTTATAACGTTCCAGAAAAAGGAATATTTAGTAGAAATCAAACAATTGGAAATTAAAGCTAAAGCCCCAAAAATTACCATAACGCATAATGGAAAAGAAATAGAATGGTTCGTAGAAACATTTAAAGACTTTTTACCATCGAAGATAATTGGATATACTTCGGGCGCCAATGAGACTTTAAGTTTTCCATTTATGGACTACTATGATGAATACGCAGATTATACTGCAAAGCGAGCATTCGGAAATAAAGATTACAAAGAGGATTATGATCCTCGTTTTTATTTGATGGATTATACCACCAATATTGGTGTCGTGATTGCAAATTTACTTTATCCCCAAGAAAAAAACGTAGCGTCAGTATTAAAGGTAATTGGCATTAAAAACCTGAAGTCATTTCAATTAGTCATTCAAACAAAACATTCTGCAGCGCCACAAAAAGGGATTCGGCTCACTGAAGAATTACAAACTTGGATTGAATCATTAGTCAAAGTAGCAAGTTGTTACGAATATGTCAGCTCCGAAAACCGTTATGTTCTAGATTTTTATAACGATCCAAGCACAAGAGATGCAATAAAGTTATATTTTAAACATCCAATAGACTTTTATACAGCTCTTTACAAAATTGAACTTCTGAATAATCTTATTATAGATGATAACTATTTAAAAGAAATTAAAAGAAAACGACGTTTGCGGAAATCGATGATAAAAAATCCTAGCGTACAGGACAAGGATAAAGTATTAAATTATTCTGAGATTAAACTTGGCTTATCTACAGGGCAGGTCATTAATTATTTAGAGTTGAGCGACGGGCAACATCAATATATGAATGTTTTTGGCACAATTCTGATGACTGGATTTGAAAATGCATTGTATCTTTTAGATGAACCGGAAACCCATTTCAACCCTAAATGGCGAAGAGAATTTATTCAAATTCTAAATACTATAACGTTAAAGCGCAAACAGGATTTTTTCTTAACAAGCCATTCTCCTTTTATTGTAGCCGATAGCCGAAAAGAAAAGGTTTTTATTTTTAAAAGAGACACGAAAAAATTAATTGTCAAGCAACCTGATAATGAAACGTATGGTTCAAACTCTGATTATATTCTAAAAATGGCATTTGGAATGGAATCAACAATAGCCGAAAAATCTTTGTTGGAAATCCAGAAACTACAAAAATCTACTGATATTGATAAAATTGAAAGTGAGATAAATGATTTTGGTGAATCAGCAGAAAAATTTTATCTATTGAGGCGAATTGAAGAATTAAAATCTGAAGAATAATGCTCTTTCTCTATCCATTTTTACGCAATCATTCTGCCAATAAGCTTAATCAGCATCTAATATTTTTTTTTCGACAACTAAGGAAGGTCAGTAGGACAAGTTCTTTCCTGCCGTATAATACTTATTTTCATCCAGACTTTGTTCTACATCTAGACAACTCTCCAACGTTGGTAGAGAAGTTTCAAAGTTTTTTCAATGCATTTAGAAATCTTTCTGCAACAAACAAAGGCATTGTTATTAAATGTTTTTTTGATTGCCAGTCGATTTCCAAAATAATAGAGGATGAACTCTTCGATGCAAGCCACTTAAAAATTAGTGCAATGCCTGCTTCTATTCGCAAATCGATTAAGGAACTATTTGCGCACATGTACCCAAGTACTTTAAATAGCATTGGGAATTTAAGTGATCACTGGCAACAAATTTATGGTGAAATATTCGGGGTTAGGAAGTTAAAAGTTTGCCCTTTTTGTAGTATAGAGCCATTATATCCGCCTAAGATAAGACGACAGGATTATGATCACATCCTAAAGCAAGAAACCTATCCATTTGCGTCATTAAATATGAAGAATTTGGTTCCTATGGGAAGAGATTGCAACCAAATTTTTAAAGGTAGAAAAGATTCGATATATGATGGGGCAACTCGCAGAGCATTTGCAAATCCGTACAAAACATTTGCTAATATTAGCATTGATTTAAATGGCAGCATATTACCAAACAGAACCACTGCAGCTTATGGAAACTGGAGCATTACCCTAAGTCCCGCAAATAAATTCACGTCAACCTGGGATCAAGTTTTTGATATCAAGAAACGATATTCCGAAACAATGTTAATGCGATATTTCGATGATTGGCTGGGATATTTTATAGATGTTAAGAAGAGAAATAACGTTGTGATTACTACTCATCAACAGTTGATAGCACATCTTAACGACGAAGCAGACCTGTTTTCTAAACAGCCCTTAATCGAAGCTCATATTATTAAAAGCGCACTATTTACGTATCTTGCAGCTTGTGGTGATGCCATTTATTACAACACCATTTTAGCTCAGTTAAACAGTTAGAATATTTATGACAAACAATAATAATATAGTTCAAAAAGTTTGGAATTTTTGTGATACCCTTAGAGATGACGGAGTAAGTTATGGGGACTACCTCGAACAAATTACTTATTTGTTATTTTTAAAAATGGTGGACGAGTATTCTGGTCCAAACTTCCTAAAGGAATTCAATTTACCTGAAGGATGTGATTGGAATTCACTTTTAATTAAAGAGGAAGATCAGCTCATTAGCTTTTATAGCGCTAATCTTAAAATACTTTCTTCTGCTGGTGGTATGTTAACAAAAATCTTTGATGGGGCTCAAAATAAAATTCACGATCAGAATAAATTAAAAAAATTAATAGAATTAATTAATGCAGAAAACTGGGTAGACGAAACCTTTGACGTAAAAGGCGAAATATATGAATCACTTTTACAAAAAAATGCCGAGAGTAGTGGTGCTGGCCAGTATTTCACTCCTCGAGCAGTAATACAAACGATGGTGGAGTGTTTGCAACCAGAACCCTTACAGACTATTGCAGATCCGTCTTGTGGAACTGGTGGTTTTTTTCTTGGGGCGCTAAATTATATTACAAAGCATAAGAAGAAGTTTACAGAGGAAGAAAAAAGATTTCTCAAATTTGATACTTTTCATGGATGGGAAATAGTCCCTTCAACAGCCAGACTTTGCTTGATGAATCTGTTTCTTCATGGAATTGGAGATCTAAAAACTACTCCCGAAATTGAAATAGTTGATAGTCTTAAAAAGGTTCCATCGAAACAGTTTGATATTATTCTTGCAAATCCTCCATTTGGGAAAAGCAGTAGCGATATTGCAACAAATGATGAGAAGAAAGCTAAGCAAAGTGGATATACATTTCGGAATGACTTTTGGATAACAACTGGTAACAAACAACTGGCATTCCTACAGCACATTTTTACAATGTTGAAGGAAAATGGTGAAGCCGCTGTTGTACTTCCTGATAATGTTCTTTTTGAAGGCGGAGCTGGGGAAACTATCAGAAAGAGGTTGTTATCGGATACTAACCTTCACACAATTTTAAGGTTACCCACCGGTTTATTTTACGCGCAGGGTGTTAAGGCAAACGTATTGTTTTTTACAAAAGTACCTGTTTCGGCCAAACCGTCGACCGACGCAATCTGGATTTATGATTATAGAACTAATATTCATCATACACTTAAGAAGAACCCTCTGAGAAATGATGATTTGTCAGATTTTGTGAAAAAATTCTGTCCAGGGGATATAAAGAGACGTGTTCAGGAATATGATGCGATTAAAAATCCAGAGGGTAGATGGAGAAAGTTCAGCTATGATGAGATAATATCAAGAGAAAAAACAAATTTAGATATTCAATGGCTTTCAGATGATGAAAATTCTCTCGAACTTTTTGATGATCCAGAAGATCTCGCAAATAACATTATTGAAAATCTAGAAACAGGATTAGAATACTTTAAATTAGTAAGGGATTCTTTTTCGAAAAAGCAACTATGAGAAATTTTCTGTTTGGAAATTAAAAGTCTTCTTTAATGCATGAAAACGGAGTCTATTTTACAGCGCTGGTATTGACAGGTTAATTTATACCAACAATTACAAAGTAGGCGTCGTTTTCTTTCTTAATAATGAGGTCTAGATGTTCTTCAAACGTTACAAGATTCAGAACCTCATCTTTTAAAAAGGCAGTGAATACTTCCATATCCGTATTCTCCTTGAGAATTACTTCAAGAGTTTCACTTGTCTTCCAGTCCGTCGCAAGTATTTCTGGATAGGTACCCATCAGAAGTGAAGGAAACCCTTTCCGCGAAAACGCTTCAGAAAGATGCACAGAAATTTCCCACATGTTAGGCTCTAAATTTTTATCTTCAGTTTTCCATTGCATGCCCTTGGATTCATCCTGCCACATCGTGCCGGCATATTTACCGTTCAGGTTTACGCTATAACAATCGCCAGCCTGTTCTACAACGGCTTCGATGGTTCCCTCATCGCTCGCCAGGATAAATTCATATCGTTCCATTCCTAAATTTTCTGAGTTATGATTTTGTGAAGACGCTCCCTGGGCTCCAACTTTCTTTTAGCAATTATCCAATACAATGCAACTCCTAGCTAGCCCAGCTAGTGTGCCAATGATAAATGTCTTTTGTCGAATTTAAAAGATTTATCCATATCTCTCAATGGTTTTTTCTAAATAAACAATGCATTTTGAAGTTAAGTTTGCAAAAGTGAAGTTGCCATACAATTAACTATTAGATGAAATGCTGTTGTGCAATAGAAAGCACATGGATAATATCCATTCCCTTACCAAGTACTCCTGAAAATAGATCGCTAGTTTCTTTCAATTTATCTATTGACTCAACAACACTTCTAGGGTTCCTTCTTTAAAACTTACAGATTCAACATCAGCTTCACATCAAAGTAATTTTTATCTCTTTTGCCAAACATAAATGAGAATTTATCACCATATGCTAGACTAAGTCGCTTCTCAATATTCTCCATCCCCTTATTGAAACCTGATTGGTGGATTTTGGTGTTAATAAGATTCGATGTTTCTATTAACAGCTTCCCTTTGCTTAAATTAATAGTTAGTATTCCAGGGTTGCTAGGTTTTTGTAAATTCCCATGTTTAAGCATATTTTCGACCAGTGTTATTATGACCAGTGGAATAAAGCGAAGGTTTTTCACTTCCTCGGGAAATGAAAAATCAATGTACTGTTCCTTATCTTTTCTGATTTTATTCAGTGAAATTAAGTTGTAGATCTGATTGAGCTCTTCTTCCAACTTTGGAAAGTTGTCGTTTGATTCTCTTGTATCTAAACTGAACCGCATAAGTTCAGCAAGATTAAGGACAGCCTCCCCTGCATCCTCGTTGAACTTTCGCACACTATCATATAAAAAACTCAATGTATTGAACAAAAGGTGCGGGTTAATCTGAGCCCGGAGATATTCATATTGAGCAACATTCAATTCGTTCTGTATTTCCTTCGTTCGAATATTATTTAAGTATTCTTGCTTTTCTGCCTGCTCACGTTTGTTTCGCTCTTCCTTATATTCTATAAATAAAAAGTAAAAGCAGGAAAGCCCAATAAAGAACAATCCTCTCCATAGCGATTGGAAGAAGCTTCGATAATTTTCAACAATGGTAACCACATTAAACTCCTTACTCGAATCTGATAAAATATAATTAAGAATGGATCTTAAAAATATATATAAGCCAATCTGAACCACCATCAGAAAACATACCCTTGTCCACGAGTTTCTCATCTTAAAGCTTTTCCCGAGGACCAAATGTGCATTTGTATAAAAGAGGATGATATTTAGCACGTAATGGAGCAAATAATTTAATGGTTTGCCAAATGCTCCCGCCGCAAGACCTATAAGCGTTATTTCAAAAAAGATAAAAAGCGCCCATCCGATTAAATGGATTCTCTGGGTTTTTGACCACTCAAAAATTTTCTTTGTCATGCTATAAACTGTATTGGTGTAACTCCATATTATCACGGTGTAATAACTTTTTTTACCATATCCAATTGGGCTAGTTTCAAAATAAAAAACATGAAACACATCCCTCAAAAACTGATTAAAAAAACAGCATTTGTTTTTAAATCACAGAAAAACCAGAGGTTGTCATCAACCGATCCAACCAATTCCAGTATTACGATTATTGCAACTGAAACTTTCGTTGCATTGAAAAAGTAGACTGAAGACAATAAGACTACCGGCCGGATCTTAAGGTTTTTCGTTCTAAAAATTCATTAAAGCTATCTTTGTAACTATTGCCCATTGGAATAACATAAGAACCCATTTTTAACGTATTTCCAATGACTTTCTCCACCTTCTCTGCATTGACAAAAAATGATCGATGCACCCTATAAAAAAGTGTTCCCCAAAAATCCTTTTCTACCTCCTTCATGGTCAGATAAACCATGTATTTAGTCTCCTCTGTGACGATGTTGATATAATTCTTTTCGCTTTCAAAAAACAGTATTTTGGATTTTTTGATTTTAAGCCTCTGCCCCCTGTCGCCAATACTTACGAAGAAAAATTTTCTTCCTGACTGTTTAGACTTTTCTATTTTTTTTGTTTCCGATTCGAGGATGTCCCAGACAGTTTTTATAAACTTGGGTTTAGATATGGGTTTGACTAAATAACGGGATGCATCCACCTCAAAAGCTTCTACTGCATATTTAGTAAATGCCGTAGTAAATACTATAAACCTAGCTCTATTCACCAATTTTTTTGCAAGTTCAATGCCAGTAATATCAGGCATGTCTATATCTAGAAAGATAAAGTCGATCTTATCCTTTATGCTAATTTCGGATAGGGCTACCAGCGGATCTGTGTAGGTCTTGACTAAAGTAAGATTTTGATTTGTTTCTATATAATCTGATAAGATAGAAATAGAATGTTTTTCATCATCGATAACGACGCAACGTAATTGTTCCATATGTCAAAGTTTAAATTGTTCAGTCCTTCTTGACCTCTCAATTACTTTGCATTTTCAAATTAACGTTCTGATTCTTCTTTTGGTTCGATTTTTATTACCTCAGTAGTTTTCTTCTGGGAGATGGAACCGTCTCTGTTAATTTTATTTGTCCTTTTTAGAGTTAATCTAACCATATCATATTGCGGTTGCTCTAGTGGAAGGACATCTTGAATCTTGCAATTGAGAGCGATAGCTAACAAGTGAATGTGCCTTATACTGTATTTGGCCCTTTCGGTATAAAGTTCAACTTTTCCTACAAAACCTTCAGATAAACCCATCTTTTGTGTGAGTGAAACTTGAGAAAGACCTAACTCTAATCTTAAGTTCTTGACATTGACAATAATTAAATAATCCAAATGAGAAATTTCAATAGTTACAATTTCTGGGTTGGAATTCCGGTTCTGCATTGTTTTGCAAGGAACAATAAAATGAAAATTTTATCACAGGTGCATGTGGAAGTGAAAGTTTTTATTTATATTAGCTTAATAAATTTATTGTTGGTTAAAAGACATTTAACTACAAGATTTGATTTTTTTATTACTGAAAAACCTTGTGACGAAAAGTAGGACGTTTGAACACAAGCAGTAGGTGAAAACTCAAATCCTGTGCTATCTTTGCATAGCATAAGGACTTGGGTCGCCTGCTATTCTGTGTTCGACCGCTGTAAAGCGGTGGTGGTCCTACACCTTCGTCTCAGAAAAGCTAAGGGCGGCCCTTTTTATTTTCTAAAGGTTTTTTGGTGCAAACCAAGAAACGTGAAAGACCAAGTTGAAAATTCATTTCTTCTAACATCCCTATCTTACGAGAAAGGTGTAAACTACCGTTTTCAAAATTTTCGTGGTAGAAGGGTTGTTGTTATTGGTGTAGCGTTCATAATTCTTATCAGCTTGGTAATTTGTTCTCCTGAATAGGATACCAGGCTAGGGCAGGTCACCTTAGTGGTTAATGATAAAAAATAGGTTCTTTAATAATGCACCTGCCTTAGTTTTCTTCAATATTTGAGTTTCCTCATTTAATTTCCGAATCAACTAACTAAACCAACCATGATGAAAAAAACGATATATTTTATCGCTAAGGCATTGCTATGTAATTTTTTTAAACCTAAAATTAGCATAGAGACTAATTTTTCTGAAAATGCACTGAATAAGTTTTCTAAACACGTCCTCGATTTTACAGAAAGCGAAAAGCTGATCAAAAGTGTAGCAGCCCTTTCCTTTAACGAAATTAAGCTCGAACGGTTAAAAAGAAAAAAAAATCTCGTTTTACTTTTTCTTTTAATCAACAGTATTTCGATCCAAGCACAAGAAAAAAGTCAGAATTATTCCATAGGTATAGATAAAAAAATCCCTAATGTGTTTCTCTCGAAGGTTATTAACTATTCAGCGACCGGAATCCGTCTTTCAGACTTAAAAGGTAAAGCGGTAATTCTCGATTTTTGGGCTACGTTTTGCTCCGCTTGTTTGATAGAATTTCCTAAAATGGATAGCTTCCAAAAGCAGTATAACAAAAACCTACAGGTGATATTGATCAATACTTATTCGAAAGATACCGAAAAAGTACTTGGCGATTTTCTGGTACACCAAAAGTCTAAATTGTCGGGTTTTTCTTTGCCGATTGCTCAAAGTGATAGTACACTACGCGAGATCTTCCCCATCAAAAGCATGCCTCATTATATATGGGTAGGATCTGACGGAAGAATCAAAGCAATCACTCGAGCCGAACAGGTTACTGCTCCAAATATTGAACGGTTGATTGCAGGACTGTCCCTCAACTTAAAAATCAAAACAGATTAAAAATGAAAATAAATAATTTTAACGCCAGAAAAATGAAATGGAATTTCTTCCTATTAGTTGTGGCAATATTACTTATCATGCTTTCTGCATTTACTGCCTGCGCGCAAGATAACCAAGAAGTTCGTGGGAAGGTGACTGATCTTGACGGCAAGTCTATTATCGTTTCAATTCGTTTTAAGGGGGGGGTAACCCTTGCTGATAGAGACGGAAGCTTTGCTATAAAAGGGTTAAAACTTGGTGATACTATTCGTTTTACTGCCACAGGATTCAAAAGTGTGACCAGGACCAATGAGAAACCTGGCTCTTTTATGTCCATCAAAATGACAGAGGAAATCCAGCAACTGGAGGAAGTTTTAGTGCAGACTGGTTATCAGAGTGCGAAGCCAAATGAAATAAATGGAACAATTTCCTTAATCGATGAAAAAGCTCTGAATGCTCGATCCGGTACCAGTATACTTGACCGCCTCATAGGACAGAGTAGCGGGTTGATGTTGCAAGTAGGGAAAAGTAATAACAATCCTCAAAACAATACTAATATCAGTATAAGGGGGCTTGGAACGATTAATGGTCCCCTAGATCCCCTTATTGTTTTAGACGGTTTTATTTATGAGGGCGATATTGCCAACATAAATCCAAATGATGTTGAGAACGTCTCGATATTAAAGGATGCGGCCTCAGCTTCTATTTGGGGTGCAAGAGCTGGAAATGGGGTCATCATTATTACAACTAAGAAAGGTAAACTAAACCAAGCCATGCAGCTTTCATTTAACGCTAACTTTCTTTTACAGGATCTTCCAAAACTTACTGCGGTAGGACAAATGGAAAACAGTGATTATATCGCGGTAGAAAAACAGCTCTTTAATGCAGGCTATTTTAATGACAGGATAACCTCCACACCGTGGGCAGCCATTACTCCAGTTGTGGAAATTTTGTTAGCCCAGCGGGATGGCAAAATTTCGCAATCGACTGCCGATGAACAAGTACAAAATTTGCTGAAGAATAATACTCAGCAATCCTATTTGGATAACTTTTACACTCGTGCCCTAACCCAGCAATACAATCTTAACATTAAAGGTGGGGGAGAAAGAAATAGCTATTTATTTTCTGCAGCTTACGATCATGTTAAAGGAGAGACTTATAGTAATACCGATAAGTTAAATCTGCATCTTGCGAATGATTTCAAACTTCTAAAAAAACTTGACCTTAATACAAATATCTATTTCACAAATGTTGATAGCAAAACAGGAAGGCCAAGTTTCAATTCGCTAAGCATTGGAAGTCGTTACCCAACCTATATGGACTTTAGTTCGCTGGGCGGTATGGCGACGAGCTATCGTAGCATTTACACGGATACTTTAGCCTCTGGAAAATTTTTAGACTGGAAATACTATCCAACTGAAGATTATAAACATGATTACAATAGGCGTAAAACTCAAGAACTTTATGCAAATTTCGGTCTAAAGTATCAAATTTTAGATGGGTTAAACCTACAGTTAAATTACCAATACCAGCGGCAAAACTCAAGTGATGAAAGAACCTCAGACGCTGAAAGTTATGCTGCCAGAAACCTGGTAAACACTTTTAGCCAATTCAATAGGGCAACTGGGATAGTGACTTATCCCGTTCCGAAAGGAGGAATTCTGTTAGCTAATACATCAGTTGTGAATTCACAGACTGGGCGAGCACAGTTCAATTATAACAGGATTTTTGGAGTGCACAGTATTACCGCCATTGCTGGGAGTGAGGTAAGATCCTCAAATACTTCTGCAATGGGAAACAGGCGGCTTGGATATCAATCCGATCCCCTTTATTTTAGTCCCGTCGACGAAGTTGGATATTACCCTGAATATCTTACAGGCAATACTAACCAGATTGGTGGAGTAAACACTTTACTTGAAACTGCCTATCGTTTTTTAAGTATGTACAGCAATGTTGCATACAGTTATAAAGGGAAATACCTGATTTCTGGAAGTGTCCGTAGAGATGGTTCCAATATTTTTGGTGCAAATACAAATGATAAATGGAAACCGTTATGGTCAGCTGGTTTGGGCTGGAAGGTCTCTGATGAGAGTTTTTATAACATCGACTGGCTACCTGTTCTCCGCCTAACAGGTACATTTGGCTATAGTGGAAATGTCGATCTAAGCAAAACAGCGCTACCAATTGCCGGATATGGAACGAATTCAATTACCCGTTTTCCAATTACAAGGATCAATACTATAAACAATCCTGATTTGCGCTGGGAACAGCTCTCACAGCTTAACCTAAAGATAGATTTCGAGCTAAAAAAACAAGTTCTAAGTGGATCTCTGGCATGGTATGTCAAAAGGGGGTCTGATCTATATGGAAGGGATTCTTACGATTATACATCTTGGGGGGCGAATGACGAAATTGTTAGGAACGTAGCGGATATGGTTGGACATGGTTTTGATGCCGATTTTCATAGCCGCAATATCCAGGGTAAAAATTTTAGCTGGAACAGCGATCTTTTCTTTAGCTATAACCTAAGCAAGACAAAAAAATATTACTCTAAAACTATGGCAAGTATTTATTCGATGATATCTGGTGGTAATTATATAACGCCTTTAGAGGGATATCCGCTATATGCTGTTGCGGCATATAAGTGGGGAGGACTCGACAATAAAGGAAACCCGCAAGGGTATCTGAATGGATCCTTAAGTACCGATTACGCAGCTATGTTAAATGAAGCTAGCAACACGGGAAGCAATTTAGTCTACCTTGGAGCTTCAAGTCCAGCTTATTTTGGATCGATAATCAATACTTTCAGATTCAAGGGGCTAAGCTTCTCTTTCAATCTCAATTATAAATTGGGTTACAGGGTCAAAAAGCCAACGATAAGTTATTCACAGTTGATTAGTAATGGAATTGGTAATGCTCAGTTTTCCAACCGATGGCAGAATCCTGGGGATGAGCAAAAAACCAATGTCCCTTCATTCATATATCCTAATTCATCATTAAGGGATGCATTTTTCTATTCATCAGAACCTAATGTAATGCGTGGAGACCATGTTAGAATGGATTATCTGCGCATAGGGTATACCTTGAATACCTCGCAATGGAAATCCCCGTTCCGAAACCTTGAACTCTATTCAGGTATGCAGAATATAGGAATCTTATGGAGAGCAAATAAGGATGGTTATGATCCCGATTATGCAAATGTAATTTCCCCTTCACTTCAATTTTCTTTCGGTATAAAGGGCGCATTTTAATAGATCTGTTATAAAAAATAAAAAGAGATGAAAAGATTAAAAGTTTTGAGAATATTTATTACAGGTATTGGTATTCTTGCCATATTCTCAGGTTGTAAAAAATTTCTCGATGTGAAGTCAGATAAGCAGCTTGTCGTTCCAAATACCCTTGTAGACATTCAAGGACTATTGGATGATGCAAATTTGATGAACATCCGTACATCACCCTCTTTCGGAGAGGCTTCGAGCGATGATTTTTTTCTCCCCTCGGAGAATTATAAATCACTGATCACAAGGGGGCAGGAGGCCTACACCTGGCAGCCAACACCCTATAGATTTCAAAATGACTGGAGTTTGGCTTACACGGCAGTTTTCAACTGTAATTTAAGTTTAGAATTACTGGAAAAGATAGACAGGACATCTTCTAATTCTGCCGCCTGGGACAATGTGAAGGGTAGTGCATTGTTTTTCAGAGCGTATTATTTCTTAATGCTGACGAATCAATTTGGATTGGCATATGATGAGCAGTCATCTAAAACCGATTTGGGAATAGCGCTTCGCCTAAATTCAGATTTTAATATTCCCTCAATTAGATCCTCAGTCAGTGATTGTTATAGCCGAATTATAGAAGATGCGAGTCAGGCACTTAGATTATTGCCAGATTACCCTCAGCATGTCATGAGGCCATCTAAAGTTGCGACTGCGGCTTTGCTCTCACGATGCTTTCTGTATATGCGGAAGTATGATCTTGCGATGAAATACACTAGTGAAGCGCTGGCATTAAATAATAAGCTCATGGACTTCAATGGTGACGCTGATTTACTGGCTCTTACCAGTGCAGTACCAGTGAAAAAGTTCAATAAGGAAACCATCTGGTATGCGGAACTTTCAAGCAATTTTGGTGTAAATACTGTGTCGAGATCACGTATCGACTCTAACCTGTATTCATCTTATTCCGCAAACGACCTTAGAAAAGTTGCATTTTTCAAATCCGCTGCGCCGTATCAGCAGTTTAAAGGGAACTATACGGCGAACGCAACGGTTTATTTTTCTGGCCTAGCGACCGATGAACTCTACCTCACAAGTGCGGAATGCAAGGCCTGGCTAAACGATTTACCTGGAGCAATGGATGATTTAAATAAATTGCTAAAGTCACGCTGGAAAAGTACGACTATATATTCTCCAATTGTTGCAAGCGATAAGCAGGATGCTTTGTCCAAAATCCGATTGGAAAGAAGAAAAGAACTGTTAATGAGGGGGCTTCGTTTTGCAGATATCAAGCGATATAACAAAGAAGGGGCGAATATAATTTTAAGACGGATTATCGACGGCAAAGTTTACAGCCTTCCGCCAGATTCGCGGTATTATGCTTTGCCGCTTCCCACAGACGTAATCGAATTGTCTGGTATGACTCAAAACTAATTGTTTAACATGGGGAGGATCTTTTTCTGCCCCATGTTAAATTCACTAGACAGAAAAATTATTGATCTGCGCGATTGATAATTTCCATGTCTTCATCAGCACTTCCAATTACGTAGGCTGAACTGGTTGTGTATGGAGACGCATTAAGGTTTAAGGTTGATTTAAGAGTGGGCGTACCTCCTGTGTTGACAAACGCCTGATCTACCTTGATAGTACATGGTGCTTGTAGATCTTCTTCACAGCTGGGAGCCGAAGGATCATAAGTCCAGTTGCTTAACGTTTCTACATCACCTTCAGCATGAGGAATTGCGTTATAACGGAATTGGTACTGAACTCTTTTACCAATTGAGTCCGATTTGAACGCAGAACCACCAACTACTAATACTAATCCTAAAGCGGCGGCCATTAGGCCTTTGCTTAAATTTTTTACTAATGTTTGCATAATTTAAGGATGCTTTTTACTTTGAAAAAACAAGCGAAAAAGTTAGTTTAAGATTTGGGCACTATGCCCTGGTTAATTGTGTTAATTAGTTTAGGTACTTTTATTTTTTTCTTTGCCGGTTAACCTCCTTTCTCTCTTCTCGGTATGAACTAAACAGAGTACATTTATGGAAATTAATAGCAGATTAAAATATAGATGGTTTTTCCAGCTCATCTTGGAAATAAGACCGCCACAACTACAGGGTACTTTTGGGAAAACGTGACTTAAGATCAGAATTATATAGATTGTAAATCCTAAGAGAAGGGAAAGTGAAATCCATAACCCCAATCTGTGTCTATTTAAAATTAGTAGGGTAGCAGAAATTAACTCAAGGGTTGGAATTAGGTATGTCAGTGCAATAGTAATAACATTAGAGAAAGGCTGCTCCTCCATCTGGCGCTGATAAAGTTGCAAATCTGCCAGTTTTGCAAATACAGCATACGACCAAAGTAATGTTAAAAGAAATAACCCGCTTGAATTCAGGTATGAAACTAATCTTGCGTTGTTCGTTTGCGCCCCTCTATTTAAATAAGTATTTTCCATTTTTCTTTATCCTTTCTAACAACCATCAGATTGTCGATTAAAGTTCGAAACAATAGAAGTATGAATCGCTACCCGAATTCGGTGATTTTTGCTCTTTTTGCACCCCATAGTAGGTGTAATAATGATATTGTTATTTGTGTATTTATATGATTGTCAATTCATTGCTTTCTGTATTTGCGTTTAATCTTAAAGAGGTATTTTGACTCTATAGCAAGTAACGAGGCCAGTATTTTATGGATGGGGAGGTTGATTAGCTCTGGATGTAGATTTCGGAAATGCAGAAATCTTGTTTCTGCATGCCTGATCCTTAGCATTTGCTCTCTCTGCTTTACATTCTGTATGTTTTCCTCGTATATTTCTAGTAGTATTAGTGAAAATTTGGGATTTACTTTTGCATGCTCATTCCATTGGATAAGATTTAAAGCGTAACCTGAACTATCTTTTAGAAAATTTATATATTCAATTGATTGGCTAAACGAAAAAAAAGAAGTTGTGGGTAGTATGAATCCATGCTCTAGTATCCATGATGTATATTCCTGCCCCTCATGTATAAAGTACCCTCGGGCTAAACCATCTTCTATAAAATAAAGTTCCGGATAGGAGTGGTCGGGTGTGCTAAGTAGTAGACCCTTGTTAAAAAACTTGGGAACAAACATTTCGGCAATCTGCATTGCAAGATTTACGTTGGCATTTTGAAGGCTTTGAAGTTTTTCGATGAGTCGTTTCATTTGATAAATGATTTTTAGTGAACCTTTTGTGGGTGCGATAAAATGATAATTAATAAGTTTTAGCGGACGTGATACTTTTTTTGAACCGGCTACTCAGTTTTATTAATTTTAAACAGGATTGTAAATAGTCTGTTGAAATGAAATGATGTGAAGTTTAGGTCAAGCAAGTATGCATCGAAGAACAATTTCATCAGATTGGAGAAGTGCTTTTCGCTTATTGCGATTATAGAACAATCTTCTAAAAATTCTACATAAAGCTCATACCTTGATCCAGGAATTATTTTAGCAAAGTGATACAAAAAATCGTTTGTGCGGTTAGTACCAATAATAATCTCCTCATCCGTGTCTTTATCAATGGCAATTATGTGCAGTGTCCCTTTTTCAATTAGGGGAAAAAACAGATTCTTCTCCCGCGATATAAAAAGCGCTTGACCTTTTAAATAAGGTATTTTTTGTGCGATAGTAGCAATGTATGCTTTGAGACCTGCTGAGAGGGGATTGAAAGCACTTAGTTTCAATGTGTAATCTTCACCGTTCATAATCTTTTTGGGATAAAGAACGGTGATTTTAATATTTTGTCAAGTTGCAGAATTTTTAGCCGAGTGCAACCCCCACTGCACATATCAATACACCAGTTTTCCTCTATTAGCCTTAATATCGCTCCTGGGCCAGAGCCAACATTTCGCTTAGTTTTGCGATAACTTTTTTGATATCTTCACTCGCATGATTATAATGCGCGTTTCTTGCGCTCTTTTCTGAGATTGATTCGCGTTCTACAGTGCTAAAATGTCGAGCTATATACTGGTGCGCAAATTTTGCCCTTTGCCATATAATTATTCCAGTTTCCATCTGCAGATGGACAAAAAATGCCAATTGTTTTACTGAGAATGATACCTTATAGTTGGCATTCATAATTCCGGCTTCCTCAACTTCATGATTGACAAACTCCATCGCTCTAAGTAAAAGCAGTTCTTCCCTCAAGAATCTCTTGATTGCCCTTTTAACATCAGGGCTATTCTCAAATTGAAGCTTATGATCCTGAATGAATAAAACGCGCATTTCTTTTCGAAAAAGGCAAACTGATGAGATTTGCTCACCTAATGTTGTTTTGTTTTCGATCTCCTTTGATATTAAGAGTTTTGCATGATTGTACAATTGGCTATGATTTATACCGTTTTCTAGAAAGATTTTTACTAATCCAAATTCATTGGTAGAATTGGTTTCAATAATTTTTCTATGTATTTCTCTAAAGCTACTCTTCCAAAATCCCAGATCCCTAAAACTAACTATTTGCCCCACGTCTAATATAGCGCTGGTCAATTCCAATACTTCTTTGGTGAAACACCGTTGCTGAAGCTCGTCGAGAATTAGACTCAACACCTCTTTTATTCCAGATTCCTCTGAATAAATAATTCTTTTGGGCACTTTACCTTTGTGATCGAAAATTCCGGGAAAAATTTCTCTCATCCAGTTTATAAGACTTTCCAATTTGTCCAACAGAATTTCCAGTGAGCCCACTATTATTTTTTTATTCGTTTTGGCTCCCTGTTCCGAAATTTCAGCACTGACCTTATCCATCAATAAGGTGATATTCTGCTGGTGGAAATTAAAATATGTCTTAACTTTTTCCCTATTGTTTAGATCTATAGCAATATCCTTAAAAAATCTGATCAGTCTGGCATATTCTCTTTCGAGGTTTTTCTTCGATTCTACGGTATAGTTTTTTGCAAAGCTGGTCTTGGTCTGTAAGCTCTGAAAATGCTCCTCAAAAAAAGTAAATTGATAGTTCATACGTGATTTTTATCTACAATTTAGGTTCAATAATGTTGCTGTTAAAGGTTTTTACACCGGGGCCTATTGGAGTTACACCAATAGGCTTTTAACAAGGACGAAGATATTTTCAGGCCTTAATTTCAAGAAGGAAATAGTAATCGGATTCTTTGTAAATACTATTTTTTCAGGGGGTTGAGAATTTGTGCAACCGATAGGCAACTTGATTCTATGCCTGCAATAATTCAATTTGCAGCAACGCAGGCTGAATTTTAGCTGCCTAAAATAAACCTATTTTTCATCTAAATCCTTTGTGTATGTTAATCCCCCAATCCGAACACCTGTACCTGGAAATGACCTCTAAGCTTCATGCTGGAAAAAATGAACTTATAAGTGATCTGCTTAGGTTATCCTCCTCCCTTGAAATGATAGAAAGCAGCACAATCCGTTTAAATTCCCTGGCAAACCGATTAGGTTTTTCCTCGGAAGCAGAAGAGATTTTTTTCTTTAAACAGATCAAGCCCAAGTTTTACAGTTGGAAAATTTTTATTGTAGAACAGTTCAATATTGTCTCGAATATTCCAGTAGATACGGATGAGGCAATCCGAACTTATTACATAAGAGAAATGGATTTCTTAAGAAGATATTTTGAACAAAATCAATTTCTTTACCAATATTATCTCAATGACCAGAGCGCACTAGATGAAGAATACTTTTTAAGGCGCAATAGGCAGAAAATACTTCCCGCAATGAATTTTGGTGAATTCGAGACAAAGGGAGATTATACCTTTGCTAAATTCCGTGCGTATGAACATTTGCGGGAGTTTATATTGACACGCATCAGACTGGTATACAGCAATCCAGAATCCTCAATATTTCAATTGTTGTCAAAAAACTCAAACCTGAGATGGACAGACGATAAAGTGAAGCTTGTAGAACTTGCCTATGGCATATATTTTATGGGGTCATTGAATAATGGAAAAGCAGATATATCCCAGGTCGTTGATATTCTTGAAAAGAGCTTAAATGTAGATCTGGGTGTCGCTTATCGCAAGTTCATTGATATTTCTAGAAGGAAAAGCAAGGGATATACTGTTTATTTAGACAGTATGAGAAATGCCATAAACGATCATATTGCCAGAAAACTTAAGTTTAATTGATAATCAACCAAATTGCCAATTTCACTTTGTATAATTTTTCTCATATCGCAGGATATCCTCAAAATAATCCAGATTAAAAAAATTACACACCTAAATAAAAGTGTTATAGTTTTTGTAAATAAAATGCTAGTGATGTAATGAAAATTCTCTTCTGTTTAATAAAAATGGATCAGTAATCAACTAAACTGATGAATGTAAAATTTATAACAAATCTGATCTCCAACAAATAACTTTCAGATCAAGGCAAAAATAGCCTTATAAAAATCGTTCACACTATTTTCATAGTGTCAATAACACGTCTTGCACATACTGAATTTTGAGCCAACAAAAGAGTTGGTCTTTGACATTCAGGAATGAAACATTACCCTTTAAATTGAAGGGAATTTTGCGAAGCTTTGAGATGACGTCAAAAAGGTGAAAGCGCATTGGCAGACGATAAGTCCGGTTTGTAGAAATCGACGCGAGTAGTTCCGAAATTACAATATATAGAGGCCCTTCTTTTTGGGTTCTATTTTATAGGGGCGATAAGCCCCTTTTTTGTTTCTGAAAATTCTAAAACTAAATCGGTATGTCAGCTTTTTTAAACGTTAATGAGATCAAGGAGAAAGTGTCGCTCCTCGATCTTTTGAAGAACTTGGGGTTTAGTCCCCAGAAAGTATCGGGGGGAGAGTATTTTTTTCTAAGTATGTTGCGTGAAGAATATACGGCCTCACTTTGTGTAAATGATAATCTGGGGGTCTGGTTTGACCATGGCGGTGCAGGAGTATCGGGAATAAAAAGCGGAAGCATAATCGATTTTGGCCTTGCATATTGGTATCCCTCAAGCTTTCCTGAGGTTCTTAAAAAAATCGTAGAGTATGCAAAAATAAACCTTGAGAGAACCGCGGATGTGCCTGTTGATAATTCCCGAAGGCCCTTGCCCTTCAAAGTTCCAAGATATGAAGTAGAAGTAGTAAATGAATCAATCGGCAACGATGTCATCAGCTCATATCTTAAAGGCAGGGGAGTGCAAAGCGTTGCAGGTGGTTATTTATATGAACTTTATTATTCGGTCATGGACAGCAGCAATAAGCGCAGGAATTACTTTGCTTCTGCATGGCCAAATGAGAATGGTGGCTGGGAGGTACGCAACAAATATTTTAAGGGTTGCCTGGGGCACAAGGGAATGAGTTTTTTGCAGGGGGCTGTTGACAGGCTAGGTGTCTTTGAAGGTTACTTTGATTTTCTGAGCTGGAAAGTCGAACATCCACAGGATCCTGCATCCATATTGGTGTTAAATTCCCTTTCGTTTCTACAGGCTGCCAAGGGTAGGTCAAACCAGTTTGGTTCTATTGAACTTTATTTTGACCATGATAAAGCAGGAAAATCTGCTGCGCAGGAATTTATCCGAGATGTACATGGAAGTATAGACTGTTCGTTCAAATATGCAGGGTTTAAGGATTATAATGAAAAGCTTGTGGCTGATCTAAGGCAAATTGAAAAATCTATTGTTAAGCCTATGCCTTTTAGTGTAGAGAATGGTTTTGGTATAACACGTTGATATATGAATATATAAGTATGTAAATATTGAGCTATATAGATATAATTATCTATATATGCTTAAATATCAATATGTCTCTATCGGTATATGTGGATATTCTTATATAGAAATATGTGGATATATGTTTAGCTAGTTAGACTCAATGATAAGTTTCATCATTTTTAGTCTTACTAATAGTGGCTTATTGATTTTACTTTCCGGATTAGCTCTAAGTGGCCCGAAATGGCTCTCTAGAAATAAATCAAAGTCAGTTACTTTTGTTGCCTCATTTAAAAACACCGGCATTTCCGGTCTCTGGCAATTTTTGAAAAACTCTTCTAATTCCTGCAGCTCCATCTGGCAAAGATAGCTTTAGGCTTTCTGTTTTGCCGGAATACTTTTTAACAAAATCCTAATAAACCAAGCTTAAGTTTTTTGGTTTTTATCCTTTCGTTATAGTTGGTGTATTTTGGTTTTTTAGCCTGCAAGTTGTGTTTTTGTTGCTCAAAAACCCTATAACTTGCCCGCTTTTTTTCGCCTTGGGGGCGTAGCGGGATGGAAAAAACGTCGCAACTAGTTTTTTCTTCTTCGGAGGATGTCCCTTAATTGTTGAATATGACCAAGAAAAAGAATGGGAGGCCTTTAAAATTAGATGGTAAAAGAACCAGGTTCATTAAGGCCAGATTTACCGAGGAAGAATATGCTTTACTCCGAAACCTTTGGCTTTCCCTTGGATTGAAAGAAAGTGATTTCTTGCGGCAAAGGCTTTTAATCTCCTCTGCGGTTTCAAATAAAATCAATGCTGTTGAAGTTTTAAAACACCTGAACCAGATCGGTGCAGAGATCGGTAGGTCAGGAAACAACATTAACCAGCTTGCCCGGCATGCGAACTTTTTAAATAAACGAGGAATGCTCTCTGCTGAAATTGTACTTCAGTTCAACACGATTTTTACTGATTACATTTCAATATTTAGAGGAATGGAGAGAGCAACCAGGGAATTACTCAGGTTATTAAAGGCTTAATTTATGATTGTAAAAATTCTTTGGAAATCAAAGACTTTTAGGGCAATTAGGTATAATACCAATAAAGTTGAAAAAAATAAGGGAGAACTGGTAAAGGTGTCCGGTTTTGGGGCGCTGCAAGGGCTATCTGAGATCAGGCCTGGAGATTATATAAACTACCTCTCATCCCTAGCGAGCAGAAACCGCAGGGTTGTATATCCGCAATTTCATGCAATGATATCTTCAAAGGGCAGAAGCTTGGACAAGGGGGAACTAGTTACGCTGGCCGAAGGCTGGCTAGAGGGCATGGGTTATGGAAATCAGCCGTATCTTCTCATTTTCCACAAGGACACGCAGAATAATCACATCCACATGGTCTCTTCAAGAATAGACCTGGAAGGGAAAAAGATTTCGGACAGCTTTGAGAAGATCAGGGCTTATAAGGTACTGAATAAACTTATCGGTAATGATGAGAAACATGCTGCTGAAAAAGCTTTGACGAGGGCACTTCAATACAGCTTCTCCAATAAGGCGCAGTTTATGATGTTGCTTGAAAGACAGGGATATGCATTAAAAGTTCTGGAGGATACGCTTGATCTCTCAAAATATGGTGAAAAAGTGGGCAGTGTAAGCTTAGATAAAATAGAACAAAAAATTGCCCGGTTTTCACCTGACCAGAAAAGAAAGGAACAGTTAAAACAGGTTTTTGAAAAATATAGGCCAATTACCGATTCCAGAATCCAAGCGATCAGGGAAGATCTTCCAGGTGGCGAGAAGGGAAAAGTAATAGGCTATACCTCTGAGTTAAGCGAAAAACTATCTTCTTCATTCGGCCTTAAGTTTGTATTTCATTTTAAAGGTGACAAGCCGCCATATGGCTATACCATTTTAGACCATTCCACCAAGGAAGTTTTTAAAGGTGGCGATATTATGTCTCTAACTAAGTTTATGGAGACTTTACGCCAAACCGAAGACTTAAAAACGTTAATACCCATTTCGGAGGGTATTTATGAAAATCAGTTTTCTCCAAAGGAAGAGATGCTCCTTGAAAATCCATCAGAGTCAATATTTCCTGCTGACGAGGTTGAAATGCATGATTGTATATCCATTGGCGAATTCTCTTTGGATATAGACATCTCTGATGATATTGATGATGAGCAGATCCTCGGACGGAATAGGCGCAGGCAAAAAAAAGCAAGAACCAATACACGTTAAATTTTTATGCTTATGGTTATATTAATTGGAAATCAGAAAGGGGGAGCCGGTAAAAGTACACTCTGCCTGTTACTGGCCTATTTCCTCTCAATGCTTAAAAAAAAGAAGGTTACCGTTCTGGATATGGACTACCAGGCTTCGATTTCAGGCAAGTTTGAAAAGGCAAAAATTCTGGAGAACGATCCCCTCTACGAGGTTATTCCCTCTGATCTTAAGTACTTCCCGGCTCTGCTGGAACTGCTTAACCAAAATAGGGATGAGTTTGTACTCATTGATCTTCCGGGTAAAATGGACGATGACCTATTGATTCCCATTATCAGTTCCGCGGAACTCATTATCTGCCCGTTTAATTATGATGAATTTTCTGTAGACAGTACAGTGCTCTTTTCGCTTGTATGTCGGGAGATCAATAATTTATCACCCATGGTGTATGTGCCAAATAGGATTAAAACAACCGTAAAGTATGAAACCAGGGAAGAGGTAGACAAGGTACTATCCAGATTTGGAAAGATTTCTCCCGGTATTTCTGACCGCATCGATTTTCAGCGGGTAGGAACCATCCATGTCCCGGCCTCTTTAATTCCAGTTTTTATGCCGGCAATGGACTTTATCTATGGCAGCTTTATGAAGAAAGGTATATCGACATGAGCGAAATCAAGTCCCTTGCCGATCAATTGAAATCAAGGATCCAAGAAGAAAAGGGATTGCCGGAAAAATCCCAGGCCAGTCATGGCGCTGAAAAGATTGGTGTAAAAAAAACTGAATCCAAAGAAACGGCCGTGAACGCCAAGCGTCTAGCTAGTTTTCTCTCATCCCTGCGGGACTTTAATATGGATGGGCAGGAGAAAATCCTTATCCGGATTGATAATCGTACAATGAGCAAGCTGAGGCAATTAAAGGCCGCATCCAATATAGATATGACGCGGGTCATTGTTTTTTCCCTCCACCAGTTTTTAAAAAGCCACCCCTGGCTAAATGAATATATTTCACAAACCCTAAAAAAAATGACCCATGAGCTGGACTAATTTCTTGACCATAATCTTCATTGTATATCTGGTTTATTATTTACTGAACTTATTTTTTGATCTTTTTCTATCTCAAAGAGGCACTGTAGATGAAACTGCGGTAGACGAGCTTTTCTTTGCACAAACATTTACCCCTGAGCTGATTACCCTGGAAGAGAAAGCAGAGGAGGCTGGGCCTACGGATTCACAAAAAAAGGAAAAACCAGCCCCTTATTTGCCAACAGGTCCAATTAGCTCAAGTGGAGGCATTGGACTAAAACAGCTTTTTTCCCTTGCGAAAGACAACCTCATCGAACATACGCGGGCAATACCTTACTAAACTCCATGAGGTTTTCTTTATTCTTTTTAAGGGCAGCGTCAGCTTCTTTTTTTTTGCTCTCTACTTTTTCCGCTAATGCTCAACCAGGAATCTCAGAGTTTTATTCCGCCTCGGCAGAGGTGAAAGGCTGGTATTTTTCGCTCTCGGATCTGGTACTGGTTATTGGCGCAATCGCAGGAATCCTAGGTGGACTTAGGGTTTATGCCAATTGGCAGATGGGCAAGCACCACATCGATGCGCAGGTTATGGGATGGTTCTTTTCATGCCTCTTTTTATCTCTCATCGGTGTATTCCTCCGCGGTCTTTTCGGACTGTAAATACAATTTTATTCAATTTAAATCAATTTTTTTATGACAAGAAAAAGCAAAAGACTTTTGTCATTGGCCGCGCTATTGGGTTTAGTGCAGGCAGTTTCCGCCCAGACTGGGGGAGGAACAACAGGAATCAATGCGGCGACTTCCTCGCTGACCTCTTATGTAGATCCAGTTTCTACACTCACCCTTGCGATTGGTGCCGTGGTAGGTATTATCGGCGGGGTACGTGTCTACATCAAATGGAATTCCGGAGATCAGGACATCAACAAAGAAATTATGGGCTGGGGAGGTTCCTGCCTTTTTCTGGTTCTGGTATCGGTAGTGATCAAGGCTTTCTTTGGCGTATAGCATGAGGATGTATCCAGTTTACAAGGGGCTTCAAAAGCCCCTTGTTTATCGCGGTTTCAAAGGGAAGTTTATTGCTTATGGAATTTCTTCCTTAGGTCTTGGGCTGGTCACAGGAGGCCTAGCCGGTGCGCTCCTCAATATGTATATCGGTGGCCTCTTAACCATTCTTTCAATAGCCGGTGGGCTCCTCTACACATATTCCAAGCAGGCATCCGGTCTTCATGATAAGACCAGATCCAGGGAGATATTCATTCATCGTATTTATTTAAGGCGAGGTTATGGGAAAACAGGAATTTAAACTGCCATATGCCGGAATAGAAGAGATAGGCGGACTTTCCGTTCTTTATGGTGAGTCAGGCGATTTTTCAGTAATTCTTTCTATCGAAAATCCGGTGCTTATTTATTCCGCTGATCCGGCAGGCTACCAGGCCTTTCATCTTCTGCTTCTCAATGTGATCAAGATATTGAGTGAAGGGTATATCATTCAGAAACAGGATGTGTTCTCTAAAAGAACTTATCAGGCGAAAGTGCAAAGTGAACCCCTTCAGCAAAAATACGATGAGCATTTTTCAGGGAGGGAATATATTGAGCACTCTAGTTATCTGGTTATAACCCGTCAGGTCAAACGAAGGGCAATGTACGTTTATGACAGGAAAGCCCTTTTGGATTTTGTATCCAATATTGCCAAGGTCTGTGAACTATTGAAAGGAGCATCGGTATCACCAAAAGTACTGCCCCAGGGTGAGATAGAACGCTATATTTCGCGGATGCTTGCCATGGATTTCTCCTCAGACCATTTTTCGCTCAATAACTTAAGGGCCGGGGATACTGAAATAGGTATTGGGAAAAAGGTGATCCGCTGCATGAGCCTGGTCAATATCGATTCCATTGACATGCCTGAATCCATTGGGCCATATTTAATGGCGAACGACGGGAAAGGACTACAGGAATTTCCGATGGACAACCTTTCTTTCCTGTCATCAGTTCCGGGTATTGAAAGTCTTGTTTATAACCAATTAATTGAAATTCCTTCCCAGGGCATTACCCTGAACAAACTGCAGCTGAAACGCAAGCGGCATTCCGGAGTTCCTGATCCAGCCAATCAGATGTGTGTGGAGGATATTGATAAGTTGCTCATAGATGTGGCAAGGGAAAACCAGTTGCTCGTCAATGCGCACTATTCTTTATTGGTCTGCTGCGAACTTCCACTTCTGGATACCAGCTGTAACTTTATTGAAGCTTCCCTATTTCAGCAGGGGATTATCCCCTCCAAGAATGCCTATAACCAGATGGAACTCTTTAGGAGTGCCTTGCCTGGAAATGCAGTGGAACTGAAAAAATACGACTGGTTCCTCACCACTTCGGATGCGGCCCTTTGCCTGTTCTACAAGGAACGGCTGATGCGGGATGAGCCCTCCAAGTTTCTCATGCGCTTTACCGATAGGAGAGGAATCCCTGTAGGCATAGATCCAGCAGATCTTCCTATGGAATCTGGCAGGATTACCAACCGTTCAAAATTTGTTCTGGGCAGCTCTGGTACTGGTAAATCCTTTTTTATGAACAGCCTGCTTGAACAGTATATGCTTTATAATTACGACATCGTGATCGTTGATGTAGGACATTCCTATTCCGGGCTATGCAATTATTTTGGAGGAAAGTATTACACCTATACCGAGGAGAATCCGATCACGATGAATCCCTTTCTTATTTCTGAAGCAGAATATAACATCGAAAAGAAGGATTTCCTCAAAACACTTATCGGACTTCTTTTAAAGGGTGCAGAGGGAAGCGTATCGCAGATTGAGGATACGGTTTTCTCAAATGTACTCTCGGCCTACTATTCAGACTTCTTTTTAGGAGAGGCTGATTATGCGCTGTGTTTTGATTCTTTCTACCATTATTCGATCGTTAAGATTTCGGAGATCAAGGAAAATGAGAAGATCAGTTTCGATCTTGATGAGTACCGTTATGTACTTAAAAAATTCTGTCTTGGCGGAGAGTACGGTAGGCTGCTCAACGAAAGCGCTGATCTTTCAGATTTTACAGAGCGTTTTATTGTCTACGAAATTGATTCAATCAAGGAAAATAGGGTTCTTTTTCCAATCGTGACGCTGGTGATTATGGATTTGGTACTGCAGAAAATGAGGCACCGTACAGGCCAGCGAAAAGCGATGATTTTGGAAGAAGCGTGGAAGGCAATCGCATCTCCGCTAATGGCTAACTACATTCTTTACCTCTATAAAACGATGAGGAAATTCTGGGGAGAGCCAATTGTGGTGACGCAGGAACTGGGCGATATTATCGGAAATGCTGTAATAAAGGATTCCATTCTGGCCAGTTCCGACACCATCTGTCTGCTCGATCAATCCAAGTTCAGGGGGAATTATGCAGAGGTAGCAAAGCTCCTGGCGCTCAGTGAGGTAGAGCAGCGAAAGATATTTACCATCAATGCGCTTGAAAATAAGGCCGGACGCGGGAAATTCAAGGAGGTTTACATTAAGCGCGGAAGTATAGGGGAGGTCTATGGCGTTGAAGTGTCGCTTTTTCAGTATTTAACCTTCACAACCGAAAAACCCGAAAAGACTGCTGTCGAATCTTATGTCAAGCGTTACGGTTCTTATCCTCTGGGACTGGAACATTTCGTTGCCGATATGAAAATGAGCGCAATCTCTCTTCCCGAATTTGTCAAGAAAGTCAATTCATCCATCACAAGTTAAATTCTATTTTTATGCGAAAAATATTCATCTATTTTTTATTTGGAATCTTCGTGCAATCGGCCTCCGCACAAATATACGTTGACCCAACAACCGCTGCGGCCACGGCTGCCCATGCAGGGGTGATGAACAGCGGTCTGTCCCGAACCAGCGACAACCTTACTCTTGTGCAAAGGGCACAGCTCGCGGTAACTGGTCAGCTTGGAATTGTAAATGACCTTCAATCCACTATTTACAGAGGCTTATCTGAGGTTTCAGGAGTAATGAGGTCTCTGCTTTCTGTTAAGGATATTTATGCGATTTCTCAGGATATTGTCATTGATGTGAATAAGGCGATTAATCTAGCCTCTGGTGACCCGGTATTACTGCTGTTTGCCGAAGGAGGTGCTAGGGAGTTCAAAACCCGTTCGATCAACCTTGCTACCGAGGTTAGCTCTTTTGTATTAAAAGACGGGAGGGACGCGCTGATGGATTCCGGTGAACGGGCAAAGCTTCTCAATAGGATCGTCACAGAACTTACCATCCTCCGCGGAGTGGCCTATGGCATGTACCGTACGATGTACTGGGCAAAGCAGCGCGGAATCTTAAATTCCCTAAACCCTTATGCAGGATATATCAATATTGATAAACGCATAGCGGACGATATTATCAGGAATGCCAAGATGCTCAAGCAATGAAAAGCGCAGCATTTTTCACGGCTATGATTTTCATATCAATAGCTGCTCATGCGCAGTTGAATGTCGGGCTTTTGCACCAGCTTGTGGGTAATAGCAAAACAGAACACGGAAAACAGTCTGATGCGAGGGACAGGCAGGCGGGATCCACTGCAAATGAGGAGGCAAACAAAACCCTGATGGTAAGATTAAAGAATAAATACAGGGATATCCAGTCCCGGTTCAAGACTTTGGGACTTGCCATTGATGCGGTGCAGATCGGAATCGAAGCCTATCCATTGATTGCTGATATTACCGAAAGCCAGGGGATGATTTTTGATTTATGCAAGGACGATTCTATACTTTCCGTTCTGGCCATACAGGCAGAGTTGGATATGGGGGATCGGGCACATGCACTGCTGAATTTTTTGTACGGACTTGCTCTTTCTATGCAGGACATCAACCAGATGAAGCAGAGCGACCGCAAAATGCTTTTTTCCCATGTGCTCACTGAACTCCGCCTGATAGCCGGGGCATCCAGAGGACTGGCGGTAACCCTTCAATATTCTTCAAGAAAAAAGGTCTTCAATCAGCTAAACCCTTTCTCAGAATTTATCAATACCGATAAAAAATTGGTAGATGAAATCCTGCGAAAAAAAGATATCCTAAAAAACTGATGTTATGAAATTGCTTATTTTAATTTTTTTAATGCTGATTGGTCATTATTGTAGTAAAGCTCAAAGGCTAGTTTTTGACCGCGGGCATTTTAATATCGTAAATGAAAATGGAGCAGTACGTCTGGCAGCTGAAAATACGTATAACAGTTATTTAAATACGATCAACAACCGCCTTTCGGATATTAATCTCAATCTGGGCGCGGTCGTTATGGTTCAGTCATTAATCCTGTCTTCCTTAAGAGAAGTTGATCAGGGGCTCAAAACAGCAATCGCGGTCAGACAGATCGGCTCACTGGTTGCCGAGATTTCATCGGAAAGTGCCGGGATGATTGATATCGCCAAATCAGATCCCCATCTGCTGCTTTTTGCAGAAGACGTTTCCCGCCAGGTAAAAGATAGGGGGGTAAACCTATTTTCAGAAGTCTCTGCTTTTGTATTGAAGGAAGGCGAAAACGTCCTCATGGATTTCGAAAAGCGCGATGCGCTGCTTAAGAAAATTGCCCTAGAGCTCCGCGTCATCCGTGCCCTGGTATTCAGCATGAAAAAATCCATGTACTGGACAAAAATGAATGGAGTCTTCCGTTCGCTTAATCCCTATCAGGGCTTTATCAATCAGGATCTGCGTCTCGGGAGTGATATTTTATTCAAATCAAAACTTTTAAAACCATGAAAAAACCTTTTTTGCTTCTTTTCCTCTGTTTGCTCTCAACGCTCCTCTGGTCACAGAAGAAAATTACCGACAAACACATTACCTACCAGCAGGAACGAATGGTCTTCAAGCAATGGGATGCGGATAAGTTTACGCCCAAACCAGGATTTTTAGGGCTCAACCCTGATTACTGGATTACTTGGGCGCTTCACCCCAATTATCCCAAAACGGATCTAAGACCCCTTGGCCCGCTCGGTCCACAAACGCAACGGCTGATGTTGGCAGCAGCCATGCAGAACACAGATAATCTCTACAAACTGCATGCGGATACCCTTCGCAATACTGCGCTGAGCGAGGCCTCCAATTATTCTTCGGCACTTTCTTTTGCCGATCCCCTTTGGCTAATGTACTATCGCAACGAGTTTGAAGGATTATTAAATCAGGCAGATGCCGATATGCTTGCAGGCCTTTCGCTTGCAGAACAGAAATACATAATATCTGTGGGTCTGTTTGACTGGTACAGGGAGGAAAGCAGTGCACTTCTTGAAAGGCTGGAAATCGCGAGGTCGACTACCTTAGACCGGGGATCAAGGATAATGGCCTACCACAGGATGCTATCTGAATTCAGAAAACTCTCGGCAAGCTGGGAAACCAAGAAATCCAGGGCAAAAACCTATCTCTCTATCCGCTCATCTGTCCAGAAGTTACGGGCCGGTGAAGTTCAAAGACCAGCATCCCCAAAGAGCGATATCCAGATTGCCAATGATATTCTTAAAAAATCAAAACTATAAGCAATGGATATTTTAAATGTTATAACCGGCACAGCCGGTTTTTTTGTGCAGGCAGTGCCCGATTCGTTCAAGGACACTTTTAATTTTCTTCAGGGCAACGGCGTGTATGAAGAGGGGATGATGCATTTTCTGCATGAGATGAAAAGTACGATCTGGACTCATTATGATGCCTTTATTGCAGATGCGCAGGCACTGGCGGCAATTTTTATGCTCATCTTTTTTGCTATCAAAAGCTATGAAATGATCTCCGGGGATAAACAGCTTGAAATTATGCCGCTGCTCCGTCCTTTCGGTCTGACCATGGTGATTCTATGGTGGAGCATCTTTACCCGGGTCCTTGCGTATCCAACCGATGTTGTAGAACAGAAGACCTCAGCAATGTTCGATGGCAGCCAGGCAGAGATCAATGATCTCAGGCTACAGCGGGCGAAGCTCATGGTAGAGGTTTCTGATCAGCTCTATAAAATTCAGGCCGAGACGCAGACAGCAAAAACAGAAGCGGATACCTGGTATGAAAATGCATGGGAATCTGTTAAGTCTTCGGTAAAGGAAGGGTTTTCCGAAGTCTGGAACCCGATAGTGGAAATGAGAAACCGGCTGGAGGTTGGTCTGCAACTTTTGGCTACCTCTCTTTTGGAAACACTCGCTATATGGATACTCAGGGTCTGCACCTACATTATTTTTATCATTCAGATCATCTTTTCCACGATACTGATTATTTTAGGCCCCTTTTCAGTAGCCGTCTCTATTCTGCCAGCTTTCAGGGATTCCTTTTCGACATGGGTCGCCAGGTTCATTTCCGTAAACCTTTATTCAGGGATTGCATATCTGGTGATGTATGTAGCGTCCCTTTTCCAGCATTATGCACTTGAGGCGGAAATTACCCGTTATCAGGAGCTTGTTGGGACTGGCGGGGCAAGCCTTGAAAAGCTCGGCTGGTTTGCCAGCAATGGAGTTCTCTCCTTTGGAATGGTAATCGTAACCTTTATCATCGGTGCACTAACCATGCTTACCGTGCCGAGCATTTCAACATGGATAGTATCCACATCGGGTGTATCTTCTGCCGCAAGTTCTATGGGAAGAGGTGCATCAAGCATGACCAGGGTTGCTGGACAGATAATGGGAGGATAGAGAGATGATGATAAAAAGTATCGAATCCAAAATCCGTCTAGCCACATTCCTTTCGCTGGGAAGTTTTTTGCTCTGTCTATCGGTAGTCGCTGTTGTTTCTTTTTTTGCCTATGGATATGTTAGGGATTCTCGTAAAAGTATTTATATTCTTGACCCCTCGGGAACACCAATCCTGGCAAAACAGACCGATGTGCAGCTAAACAGAGCAGCAGAATATCGCGCACATATTGCAAAATTCCATTCTCTTTTCTTTTCGCTGGTACCAGATGATAAGTTCATAGAATATCAGATGAAACAGGCCATGTACCTTATTGATGAAAGTGGTGCCCTTCAGTATAATAATCTGAAGGAAAAAGGTTTTTTCACCTCTATTCTCTCCTCCTCTGCTGTACTCACGCTCCGTACCGATTCTATTTTTTTAGATGAAAAAAGAATGTATTTCCGGTATTATGGTACACAGAAAATAGACAGGAGAAGTTCAAGCGTCACCCGCTCGCTTATCACGGAGGGAAGCCTGGTCGATCTTGAAACAAGATCTGACAATAATCCCCACGCGGTCTTAATTACCAGATGGAAGACATTAGAGAACAGGGATATTTCAACTATAGATAAAAATGCATTCCAATGAAAAAGACAACTGTGTTTTCAGAACTCAGAAATGAGTTCTCTGATCTGATCGAACGCCCCCTGGCCTCCATATCAGGTTTTTTCAAAAAATATCCGAAGGTTATCTTCTCATCTATGGTGCTGCTACTAGCCAGTTCCTTTCTCTTGTGCTTTACGCTGCTGAGAATGGATTCAAAAAAAGCCCCTTTAGAAAAAAAAGCACTGCTAAAAGTTGAGAGTGGGCTTAGCGAAATAGGAACAACTGTAAGTAAGCTTAAAAGAACTCTGGAAATTAGGGAAGCGCTGAAAGTTTTATTGGCCAAGGAAACGCTAAATAGCCAGGACAGCCTGCTCATGGTCAGTATGGTAGCCGAGCTTGAGCGTGCCGGCCACACGAAGAATTAATTAAATTATATGAAAAAAATAGATTTAAAAAAGCCCAGGTACGCTCTTCCCATAATCTGTCTGCCTTTTCTTTTTCTCTTCTTTTATGTCTATAAAAGCAGTTTTGGAAAAGAAGGTAAAATAGTCCTGGGAAGAGATTCGCTACAGACCAACGTGGCAAATGTTTCCGAGCAGGTGAGGAACCAGGAGCTTTCGGGAAAGCTGGATGCCTTTAGAAATAAATTCAAGCAGGCCGATGGATACACTGCTGTTGGTAGTATTGGTGAAGAAAACCAACAGCTGGCAGAGATAAGCTCATCCTACAATTTGAGGGAAAAGCATATGCTAGATTCCATTGACCAGGTAATGAAGGCAAAATATGGTCTGCCAGGCAGACCGGAAAATGTAAACCATGGATATTCTGCGGCAGGACAGAGCTTTGTAAAGTCGCGGAATCCTTCCAGAACTGAGCAGGACATCGCACTCGCCTCGGCACTGTCGAAGATAAAAATGCAGGAGAACAGGGTAACTAAGGAGGTTGATAACTCTAAAAACCCATCCGATCCCATGCAGCTTTTTCGGGCACAGATGGCTCTTGTCGACAGTATGGGGAAAGCTAATGATCCCGCTGTAAAGGAGAATATTGAAAAAGAACGGGCTCTGAAACTGGCCGAAGCAGAAGCCAAAAGCAAGAAGATCATTCCGGTCAAAAGATCGCATGGATTTTCGGCTGGCTTCAATACCATACTTTCCGGAGATGTCGAACGCCCTATTTCTGCGATCATTGATCAGGATGTTACAGGCTTTTCCGGATCGCGCCTGCGTATAAGGCTGACTGATGATATCATGGCCGGCAAGTTTATGATCCCTAAAGGCACCTACCTCTATGCAACTATTTCAGGCTTCTCTGCCCAAAGGGTTTCCTTGGTGATCTCATCGGTATTCCATGGCGGGGAAATTCTGCCAGTAAATCTTCAGGTTTATGACAACGACGGAATGGCCGGTATTTATGTTCCATCATCCGCCTTTCGCGAATTTACCAGGGACATGAGCAGTTCAAGCACGCAAGGGATTACCATACAGCAGATGGCGGAAAACAACAATCAACTCGTTATGGGGGTGCTTTCCAAGATGTTCCAGTCTACAACAACAGCGGTAAACAAGTTGATCCGGTCCAATAAGGTCAAGGTCAGATACAATACCCAGGTTTATCTCATTGATCCCAATGAGCTTAAAAGAAAACAACAATCTTATTAGAATTTCATGAAAAAAATATTGTTCCTAGCTCAAATTTTCCTGAGCTCACTGGCCCTTTATGCGCAAGTGCCACACTCAGTTACCGTTGCCGATATTCCGGTAATCGGAATATCGGGTTCAGTTTCTATCCACTTCATCTCACCAGAGAAAATTTCCTATGTAGACCTATCCAGCAGTTCGCTGATTGGTGACCTTCCGGAAAAGAACATTCTCAGGATCAAGGCGATTCCAGACTCTGTTGCCGCTCTTTTCTCCAGCGGCGATGCTGGCCTGGTTACCATTGTCGGAGAAACTTTTATTGCACAATACAGACTCTCCTTTTTATCGCCTGCTAGTCCCGAGCTGGTTTCCACACAAATCGATATCCTGCCAACCTATATGAGATCCATTGATATTTCGGGGATAGGATTATCAGAGAACGAAATGAAGAGCAATGCGCTTTCCCTGCTAAAGCGCAGAGGGGATTCCCGAATTAAAAAAGAATCAGCTTTCGGGATATCACTGGTGGTAAACCGGGTTTATACCCTTGGCGATTGCATCCTTCTTGACCTGAGCTTCCATAACTCGACAAATCTCACCTTTGATGTCGACGAGCTCAGGTTTAAGATAGCGGACAGAAAGATCAATAAATCTACCAATGTCCAGTCCATAGAATTAAAGCCGGTTTTTCAGCTTTATCCCTTTGAAAGATTTTCGAAATCCTATCGTAATATTTATTTCATTAAAAAAACCACCTTTCCCGGTGACAAGGAATTCAGTATTGAATTATCGGAAAAGCAGATTTCCGGAAGAAATCTTCGCGCTTCATTAAGTTACTCCGATATCCTAAACGCCGACACCTTTTAATGTTTCATTATGGAAGAAAGCAAGGAACAACAGAGCCTGCACCGCTTCCTTCAGTTTGCCATTTATCTAGCCCTTTTGCTTGATGTGCTCATGTTTGTCTATGCAACTAAGCTGTTAACTGATTTAGGTGCAGAGAAAATCGGGCTCGCCAGGTTTCTAGTGCGCATGTCACGGATTATTATTTACCAGCACCCGCTCTACAGCCGGTTTTTCTCGTTGTTGCTTATCTCGCTGGTTTCAATCGGGACACTGAGCAAAAAAGAAAAAGATCTTGATGCTAAAACAGCGATCATTTATCCGCTCGTGTTGGGATTAGTCTTAATGGCGGCCAGTATCTTTTTTTTTGGTGAAAAGGGGACTGCGGTTTTTTATCTGACCAGCTGGCAGGATATCGGGTATATCTTTTTATTGTTGATAGGTACGATCCTGGTGCACCTAGCGATGGATAATGTTTCCAAGATTATCAGCTCTTCTTTAGGTAAGGATAAGTGGAATACCGAAGAAGAATCCTTTATGCAGGCAAGAAAGCCTGTAAACGGACCATTTGCAGTTACCATCCCCTCACTTTTTTATTACCGCAAGAAAGTACATTCGGGCTTCATTAACATAGAGAACATCTTTCGCGGAACGCTTTTGATCGGGACCCCGGGCTCGGGCAAGAGTTTTGGCATTGTTATGCCCTTTATCCGGCAGCTTATCTTTAAGGAATTCTGTATCTGCTGTTATGACTTTAAGTTTCCCGACCTGGGTCAGATCGCCTATTACCATTATCTGCTGGGTAAAAAGCAGGGCAGGCTCTCAGGCTTTGATTTTCATGTCATCAACTTAACCCAGGTAGAGCGAAGCAGGAGGATAAATGTATTAAGACCAGATTACATAGTAACGCTCGCCGATGCTGGCGAAACAGCGGAAGCCCTGGTTGAAGCCTTGAAAAAAGGGGATAAATCCGGTGGTAGCGATCAGTTCTTTACCCAGAGTGCGGTAAATTTTCTTTCTTCCTGCATTTATTTCTTTTCTCAGTACCAGGGAGGGAAGTATTCTACTTTTCCGCACGTACTTTCATTTTTGAACTGCAGTTATGAGCAGATTTTTTCGGTGCTATTTTCCAATCCTGAGCTTGGGAGCTTACTTTCTCCATTTGCCACTGCATGGCAGGCTAAAGCTTTCAACCAGCTAGAGGGGCAGATAGGAACGCTAAAGGTATTCATCTCCCGCTTAGCTACTAAAGAGACGTTCTGGGTTTTTTCCGCGGATGATTTCAACTTAAAGATTTCATCCCGGGCGGAGCCCTCTATATTAGTCCTTGCCAATGACCCCAATACACAGAATATCAATTCCGCCTGCTATTCTGTGGTGCTCAACAGGCTGACCAGGCTTATCAACTCTAAAGGAAACCGGCCCTCGGCCTTGATTATCGATGAGCTGCCAACCTTATTTGTGCACCGCATTGAAAATCTAATTGCCACTGCCAGATCAAATAAGGTAGCGGTTCTCATGGGACTCCAGGAGCTTCCACAGTTTCAGCAGCAATATGGAAAGGATACCGCAACCACCATTACCTCGGTAGTAGGGAATGTACTTTCTGGCTCGGTAAGGAACAAGGAAACGCTCGAATGGCTGGAGCGGCTTTTTGGGAAAGTTAAGCAACAGTCAGAGAGCTTGTCCATTGATAGAACCAAGACATCGGTGTCGCTCTCGGAAAAACTAGAATCGCTGATTCCTGCAGGTAAGATCGCATCATTGAAGGCCGGAGAGCTCGTTGGTATGCTTGCAGCGGATGCGGTAGAAGAATATACCGGAAAATTTGATACCTCGGCGATCAACTGCAGGGTGAATCTTGATATGGAGGCATTAGCTACAGAGGAAAAAGCTTACCCTGATATGCCGTTGTATTATGATTTCGCAGGAAAAAAGGATGAGATTCTCCGTAAAAACTTCATGCGCATAAATGATGAAATACAGGTATTGGTTAAAAAATTCAGAACCGAGGCTGCCGTCCCAAAAAATGGGGAAAGTCCCAAAGCCTCCATGGCAGGCGGAATGAAGAGATAAACAAACTATTTTTTTTCAATCTTAAAATCAATTTTTATGGAAGAATTAACCGGCCGGCTTGTGGTGGTACATCCCCAGCTGACAACAGATCCTGTTTCCAGACAGGGTCAGATAGGTGTAATTGCAATAGCGGATCTTCAAAAAGATAACATTAGCGTCGGCTTTGGTGGTGGTCCACTTGGCAGGTATTCCTCAGATGCCCTCCTTGTGCTAAAGGATAAAAGGGAGCTTTATCAGGATATTATGACCGGGGTAAAGGATATGGATGCCGGTACTTTTAAAGACCTGCTCGATATTAATATGAAACAGGAGTATTCAGATTATGGTCACATTTCTGCTGCGATGAAGATTGCTATCGAAAATCAAGAGGTGATGAAAAGGAGCATGATTTCCCTGGAGGACTATATTTCACGAAATCACAATATAAATGTCAGCGAAGCGGTTTCTTTTGAGCGTTAGGCTTTTGGCAGGCGTACTTCTCATTTTTGTTTGCTCTTCTCTATCCTGCTACTCCCAAATCTCCTTGCCTTTGAATTCAATAAAGGTAAATAGCGCTTTTGGTAAAAGGATACATCCTGTTACCCATTTTGCGGATTTCCATCGTGGCATTGATCTTCACGCAAGAAATGAGCCTGTATTTTCTTTTCTTACCGGAAAGGTATCCGGCGTAGGCTTTAATCCAATTCTGGGAAAATTTATAAGGATTGATCATTCAGGCCTTGAAAGCATATATGGCCACCTCTCCATTATTCTGGTTCGAAAGGGCGAGGAAGTCCGTTCTGGGGAAGTTATAGCGGTTACGGGATCTACCGGTAGGGTGACTGGCGAACACCTGCACTTTAGTTTGCGCATCGGGGGAGTCTACATCGATCCTGTAAACTTTATTCTTCGCTACTATAAAGTAGCCAAAATTAATCAAATAAATTTTATGGAAAATTCAGCCTATTTGACCCTAAGGCAAAAACTGGAACTACTCGCCATGGTAGAGGAAGTGGAACTGAATCAGGACGAGGCCTGGGTTTACGGAATTGGTTTTGCGGATACGGAGGAAGAGCAAGATGGATAAAAAAGATGTTCATAAACCCCTGCACGTTCAGGTTGCCGAGAAAGTAATTGAGGCACTCCGCGCCGGAACCGCACCCTGGCAGATTCCATGGGATTCAGCGGGCATGCCTCTTCTAATGCCTTACAATTTTCAGAGCGGCAATAGATATAAGGGAATCAATGCCCTATCACTTTTGATGGCAGGTAGGGAAGATCCAAGATGGATGACCTACAGGCAGGCAGAGGAAAGCGGAATGCAGGTGAGAAAGGGAGAGAAATCCATGCTCATCCAGTTCGTTAAAACAAGTGATGAGCGAACCAGGCGCGACGCTTCAGGAAAGGTTATGCATGATGAGCTCGGAAAGCCCATAAAGGAAACAAGGGAACTTCCCCATGCCATTGTTCGCAATGCTTACGTGTTTAATGCCGCGCAGATCGAGGGCATGCCCAAACTGGAAAGAGAAAAGCCAGGCACCAAGTGGGCACCGGTTGAGCGGGCAGAGAATCTCATTGCCTCCTCAGGCGCAGTAATTTTTCACCAATATTCCGCAAATGCCTTTTATGACCCAAAAAGGGATGCTATTACGCTTCCCTACAAGGACTGGTTTTCTGAAAGCCACAAATATTATGCTACACTGCTCCACGAACTGGGACACTGGACGGGGCATCCAGACCGGTTGAACCGAGACATGGGTAAAGGCTTTGGGGATGCGAGCTATGCCAGGGAGGAGCTCAGGGCAGAAATCGCTTCGATGCTTATTGGACAGGAACTTGGTATAGGCCATGACCCGGGACAGCATTATGCCTATGTGGAAAGCTGGATATCGATTCTGGAGAACAATCCTTTTGAGATCTTTTCTGCTTCCATGGATGCCGAGCGTATTCTTGGCTATATCATGGATATAGAAAGAAAGCAGGAGATTACCAATGAAAAGGTTTCCCTGAATGCGATGCAGCCTGCTCCCGGAAAAGCTTCTGGGTATCTCACCACGGGAGATAAGATTCCATATAACGGATCGGTCTATGAGGTTCTAGGCCATTTAAAACAGGGAAGGCTGAAGATGCATGAAAGCCTGAACGGCAATGCATTTACATTGGGCCGGGAAGATAGACTCTACGCAGCGCTTTTATATCTCAAACGCGAAATGGGTGCTGAGTTTCAAAATGATAAGCACACTAACCAGATTGGCGAAGCTGTGAACCAATCACATCTTGATTTAAACAGATAAAACGAATTTATGAAAAATATAATTATCGAGGAGGCCCTGCCCGTTGCAGAGCTATCCAGGCTAGGGCTATACGACGGGACCAGGTACTTATTGGACGACACAGACATTGCTGCACTTCTTTCGGGCAGGAGAACTTCTTTAGTGAACCTAAAGAATCTGGTCAGCGAGGCTTTTGCTATTGATAGCCTGGATGCTAAGCTATCCTTAAACCTGGATGAAGATAGTCTCCACGAGATAAAATTGCATCCTATTTACAAGGAGCCGAAACTGTCTCCGGATTTATTGGATGTTGAAGCTGATGCGCTGGTCGCAGGAGAGGTTAAGAATATTGCAAAACCCATTAATTTTCCTGATGGCACAAATAGGACTATCGTATTTGAATATGATAGTGAAACCAGGGAGTTCATTTCCTATGATCCAAAAGGGGTAGAGGTTCCATTTCAGATCAACGGAGAGAAACTAGATGTAAAGAAAAGTAAGGATTTTGCCCTAGGACGCATTGTGCAGCTAATCGATGGGACGATGATTCAACATAGGGCCAGTGAGCCCAAGGGGATCGTAGCCAGCCGTACAGCACTTATCTTAACTTTTTTGAAAGACGGTAAAGCCGCGGGTTTTTTATTAAAAGATCTCGCTCCCATAATGGATTCAAGTATTCATCAGACTCCCTTTTCACTAGGCTTTGAATCAGCATTCCTGGAATTGAAAAAAAACGATGGCGCAATTTCAGACGAGATGTTGCAGCAGAGAGAACTCGATGAGTTCAAAAACGAGTATAGCCGCGGCTATAGTCATGGCATATCTAGATAAATATGGACAGAGAATGGGTTATGTGCGATGGTTTCGCATACCTGATTCCTTACGGGCTGCCAGAGATATGTATCCGTACCGTTTATCTTTTTTATGAAAAAAGGGATTGTCTAAAAGTTCTGTCGGATGCTACCTCAGTCAAATTTCGGGATGCCGCGCTGGCAACGTTTGGTTTTCTTGCTCTTCCGGAAGGTATAATACGCATCAGCTTGGTATTTCCCAATGCGAAATTCGTGACTGTATTCGGAGATGATCTGCCTGCAATCGTATTAACCTGTAAGATTTCGCTATGGCTGAAAGGATTTGACGCAACTTTTCTGGTTTTATCCCATCATGTGATTTTCACTTTTAAGTCATGCGAATTTTCATGTGCGGAATCACTCTTTTCACTTAATAGGTTTTGTAAGATCACCGGATTTAGGACTAATCTAAGGCCTTTGCAAATCCGGTAAAATCCATTCCCATGATTCCAGAAATTTTCAAACAGGATATAAGTCTCGATATCCGGGTATTTGGATTCGATGTCAATGTCAATTATGTGTACAACTGGCCCAGCAAAAGAAATGATGAAAAAGAGCCAACCGTTGTACACCTGGAGTTTCGCTCAGATTCCAATATTATATCCGGTACAGGCTACCGGTCACATTTTCTCTTTTCTGCTTTTTTAAAGGATTGCGGATATGCGTCCATCGAGGAACTGGCAATCTCCCTTGGCGAACACCTCGCCCGGGAAAATGGCTATAGCCCTCCCCAGCCTGAGCGACAGCTTAGCCTATTTTAATTAATTAATAATATATTCTTATGAATGAACAAAATTTGGATTATCTAAAAAAGAGCCTGGATTATCTGGGCTTTGGAACAAAACTTAACGATGTTCTTGAATCAGCAATTTCCAGGGAACTCCCTGCTTTTACCCTCGGAGTTACGCAAAGCTACACATCTGCCAACGCCAAAAAGAATCCTGCAATTGGTTCCGATCAGGTCAGGTTCATGCTGAATTTCAACCGCTCCAAGCAGAGCGATATGTATTTTCTGAACGATTATGAGGTAACTCTGAATAAGGCCGGAAGTGCCTTGCCTATCAGACAAATCTTTGATCTGGAAAGGGACAACCGGATTACGGTGCTACAGGCCTATAAACTACTCTCTGGGAACTCACTTGAACGGGATGTTTACACCAAATTGGAAAACAGTGAGGGTTCGGAAAAGAAAAAGGTTTGGTTTAAGCTCAACCTTGATGTTCAGGATGCCTACGGGAATCATCCCCTGAAAAAATTCTACCCCGAATTCAAGTTTGAGCTATCTGATGCCATAGACAAATATCCGTTCAAGGGTCTTACTGAACTTGGAAAGGATGGTATGATGAAAATGCTGAGAAGTGGCCATCTGGCACCGGCCGAGATGATGGTGGGTAAGAAAGCCGTTGCTGTAATGGTAACCGCGAATCCCCAGTTTAAGGGACTTGATGTTTATGATAAGAACATGGCCATTATCCGCCAGGATGAAATCTTTCCTAAAAAAGAAGAGCAAAAAGAAAGCACGGCCTCGGCTGAGCAAAGAACTTCCCAAAAAAGCGAAATCGATGCCAGCAATACAGAAGAGCGGTTTCCATGGGAAAACCAGCGGGATGGTGATACCTCCCAAAGCGAGGAAATAGGAAGATAATCTTTTGTAACAGCAAAGAAAAAATGAGAAAGCTTTTAGCTAAGATAGACCGCATCCGCGCAAGCGGATGGGTTACCCTTGATCTTAAGGAAGATCACCTGCTATATAACTTAAACGGCAAGCGCTTTCAGGTAGAAAGTATGGCCACGCCCGATATCAAGTGCAGGGTGTCGGTAATGATTGAGGGTGAAAAAGTTGATTTAAGCATTGACGACTTGTATTAGAATTTATGACCAAACTAAAATTAAGAACCCCCATAAGCTATTATGGGGGTAAACAAAAATTAGCCAAACGCATTGTTTCGGTAATTCCGCCACATGTGCTTTATTGTGAGCCTTTTATTGGTGGCGCGGCGGTATTCTTTGCTAAAGAACAATCAAAGGTTGAGGTAATTAATGATACCAATAAAGAACTGATGAATTTTTATAGGGTAGCGAAGGAGGATTTTACTTCACTTGAAAAGGAGATCAGGATCTCTCTTCATTCCAGGGATCTGCACAGAAAGGCTTCGGTGATCTATAACAATCCGGATATGTTTTCGGAGATAAAAAGGGCATGGGCAGTCTGGCTGACTTCATCACAGAGCTTTTCTTCGCAGCTTGACAGCAGCTGGGGATATGATAAATCAGGTAATACCACCACAAAAAAAATAAATTCCAAGAAAGAAGGATTTGTTGAGGAAATGGCTATCAGGCTCCAGAACTGCCAGATAGAATGCGCAGATGCGCTCTACATCATCGCAAGCCGCGATACCTCAGATAGTTTCTTTTACTGTGATCCGCCCTACTACAACTCTGACTGTGGTCACTATGATGGTTATTCTGAAGGGGATTTTGAAGCCCTTCTTTTTTTACTGGCCGGAATAAAAGGTAAGTTTTTGCTCTCTTCCTACCCATCTCCACTATTGGAAAAATATGCCAAAGAACATGGCTGGCATCAATGGTCGGTAAAGCAACAGGTCTCCGTTAATGCAAAGGGAGGAAAGCAGAAAAGCAAGACGGAGGTGCTAACAGCTAACTACCCGATAGACCTAAAGACGGAATTTGGAGTTTGAAAGTAAAGGAAATAAACCCAGAATTGCTGGCACTTTATCATGGTTCGCTTGGACTGGACGGTGGGAAAATAAACATCCAGTCCGGTAAAGGAGTTGGCTGGAACGCTCTCACTCTCGGAAATGCATTTTATACTTCAATAAGTGAGGACGCCGCCTGCCTTTTTAGCCATCTCGTACTCCAGAAGTCAAGATTGAAAGGTGAATCGGGGTTTGATAATCTTGGATATGCCAAAATCTATAAGATAACACTCAGCAAGGATGCCAGCATTTTGGATGCTGACAAAGCTCTGGACGCATCTCGCGTCCGGAGTATTTTGCTGTGCGCAGGAGTTTCCGAGCGATACCTAAATCACTGGCACGATGACCAGCTCTCTGATTTTTACAAGGTTGCTGATCTGCTCTGCTATGGGATGGACTGGGAAGGTAACCGTAATGAATATCTTACAAGGGTACTGGGTTACGACGGACGTTTAATTAAAGAGAGAGCCTGGGAAAACTGGGATTATTATCCATCAGGCATTGGGATTGACTGGGATAAAACAAACGACCCGAAACTTTGGCCACCAAAAACAGTCGCGATATACAATACAGATAGTGTAGCGGGATTTGAGGTAATCCGCGATGGCGTAATTGAATCTTTGGCAATAGATCATTCAGATTTGCAAAGATAAATTATTAACAGGAGACTCATGTGCTCATCTCAAAATGCGAGTACATTAATGATAGATGCACCCCAGGTTATGCCTATTTGCATCTATTTCTAACAGGAGCGTAATTAAATGTGATTATCCAATCCTGTTATTCTTCAGAATACCGTTCGAAAAATATTTGTTACTCAAAATAAACGTCATGGATATGGAGTTTGATTTAAATATAGAAACTATTGTGCGCCAGCATGATCTAACGATCGAAGAGGTGCTTTCAAAGCAAATGTTTTCACATTTTACCGAGCAGCAGGCTAAGGATGTGATCCTTACTATCAAAAAAATGTCTATAATCATTTTTAATGCAAGTGAAAAAAAGGATCAAAAAACTTGATAAATTAATTGATTATTAGTATCTTATAGTGTAATAAAAAGAAGTATTATTTATGTCAGACATCTTTTTTTTCGACTCATTTGCAAAAGGGAAACAAAATAAAAAAGTTTCCAAAAGCTTGGAATGCGTTATCTATACAAGGGTTAGTAGTAAAGAGCAGGCTGATAATTTAAGCCTGGGAACCCAATTGAAGGCATGTATGCTATACGCAGAGAAATTTGGGTTTAATATTGCCGCTCAGTTTGGGGGAACCTACGAAAGCGCTGAGAACGATGAGAGAAAGCAATTTACCGCCATGCTTTCTTTCGTGAAAAAATTCAAAGGAAAAATATCTTCTATCTTAGTGTATAGTCTGGAGAGGTTTTCAAGAAATGACAACTCAATCTGGCTTAGCGGAGAATTGAGGCGCTTAGGTATAGAAATAATTTCCGTAACACAACCTATTGATACCTCGAGTGCTTCGGGTCAGATGCAACAAAAGTTGTTGTTCCTGTTTGGCGAGTTTGACAATCAATTGAGAAAGCAAAAATGTAGTGCTGGTATAAAAGAGATGTTACTGCGTGGTGATTGGCCGACTAATCCCCCTTTAGGATTTGAGATTGACAGATCGAAGAACAAAAGGCAGATTGTTATAAATGGGAAGGGAAGGCTCATTCGTCAGGCCTTTGAATGGAAAGCTTATGAAAATGTGTCAAATGAGGTAATTCGCGATAGGCTGGCGGCTAAAGGACTAAAATTGATTCATCAGCGTATCTCAGAAATCTTTAGAAATCCATTCTATTGTGGCTTGATGGTGCACAATATGTTGGAGGGACAAGTGGTTGTGGGCAATCACGAGAAATTAATTAGCAGGGAACTTTTCTTAAAGGTTAACGGTATGCTAGATAAGATTCCCCATGGTTTTTCACTAAATGAAGAAAATGTGCACATTCCTTTGAAGCGCTTTATGGTATGTGCCGAATGCGGGAAGCCGTTGAGTGGCTACCTCGCACGCAAAAAGAATATACATTATTATAAATGCAAAACCAAAGCTTGCTGTAATAACAAAAATGCTGATTCTCTTAATTCCAGATTTGCAGACATACTTGATTTCTTTAAAATTGACATTGCCAAGGAATATATAGAACTATTGGTTGAGCAGGTTGCTGCAACATTTAACCAGTTGACTCAAAATAAGCAAGCGGATCTTTTAGAGTTGGAGAACAGCCACAGAGAAGTGAAGAAGAAGGTGGAGCGATTAGAGGAAAGATATATTGAAGAAGATATAAGTCAGGAACTTTACACAAAGTACCATGAGAAATATTCGGACGAAAAAAGAGAAATTGAGCGGAATTTGCTCATCCTGTCTAATAAAAGTTCGAACCTTTTAAAATGCGTTAGGTTGGCTATAGAATATGCCACTCAGCTACCTTTAAACTGGCTTTCTGGTGATTACCATACTAAGCAACAACTCCAAACATTACTGTTCCCTAGTGGTATGAGTTATGATAAGAAAAATGATAAAGTTCGAACCACTGAAATAAATTTAGTGTTTTTGTATATAGCTTATTTTCAGCAACTTATCAGTAAAAAGAAAAGAGGCATACCAGAATTATCTCTGGATTATGCCTCTTTTGCCGATTCGGTAGCGGGGAGCAGGATCGAACTGCCGACCTCAGGGTTATGAATCCTGCGCTCTAACCATCTGAGCTACCCCGCCGGGTTAATATTTACATAATAACGTAAATACCAATGTGGTTATTTTTAAGAGTTGCAAATATAGAATAAATATACATTTTAATAAAAAGAAATGTGAAAAATACTTTAAGGCCTTAATGCTCAGTAAATTTAATTGTTTTTAGGGTGTTTTAAAATTGAAATTGGTGCTTCAAATGAGGCGGGTGATTTGGTTTATAGCAGGATAAAACGTCGCTTTTCTGCAATGGGCTAAATTAAACTATTTGAAAACGTTTAAATTATAGATTGGTCATTGCAACAAGGTCATCAGGCTAAATAAGATCAATATTGATAAACAAGGTCATTTGATGTCGAAAAGCGTGCTTAATCAGGCTAATTTGGTTTGAGTTCGGGCAAAAAAGACTTGATTTTGATCTTTAAAAATTAGGCGAATTTAGAAGATGGTGGACTCGAAGTATCGTCATTTCAATCCCTAATATTCGGGATTACACTCCATCCGATAGCTATCGGATCGAGATGACGGATTTTCTATTGGAATTTGTCAGTGGAAACATAGTTGAAGGGTAGTCAGTCCAAAGTTCATAGTCTATAGTCCTAAGTCGGATTCAACAATTAACCAGTTTAAACAATTAACCGATTAACCAATAACCAGTGAACCAATAACCAATTGAACAATCAAACTATCAACCATTGACTAATGAACCAATGACGAATGAACTAACAAACCAAACTATGAACCAAATTCACTAACTGTTGCAGATGTAGAATAAATTACCTTTCTTTAGAAAAATAATATTAAAAAATTCCGGAATTATCCTGGTAGTGTACTAACATGGCAGAAAAGAAAAAATTTACACTCGAGTACGAAGTTAGATCGTCGCCAAGAATATTGTATAGTTTTATTAGCGAACCTAATGGCTTATCGCAATGGTTTGCAGATGATGTAAATTTCCGCGATCAGGTATATACCTTTACCTGGGATGATGAGCAGTTAAAGGCAAAACTGGTTTCGGTAAAAGAAAATAAACTGGTTAAGTTTAAATGGCTGGATGATGAACCTCAATGTTATTTTGAGATGGAAATTGTACAGGACGAATTAACCAATGATGTAGCCCTATCGATCACTGATTTTACTACTGATGAGCTCCTTGCAGAGAAAAAATTAATCTGGGACAACCAGATCGATTATCTGATTAGCGTTTTGGGTGCATAATATTATCGTCGTATTGTTTACCTTTGTAGGGTGAAAAAAATACATCTTCTATTAATAAAAGCATTCGTGAAACCCTTCATAGCAACTTTTTTTGTTATGATGTTTATCCTGTTGATGTTTTTTCTATTTAAATGGATTGATGATTTAATAGGAAAGGGCTTTGAATGGTACACCATTCTAGAGCTGATGTATTATGCTTCGGCCGCCAATGTTTCGATGGCGCTGCCCCTCTCGGTATTGCTTTCTTCCATCATGACTTTTGGTACACTTGGCGAAAATTATGAGCTGGTGGCCATTAAATCGGCTGGTATTTCCTTGCAAAAGGCCATGCGCCCTTTATTTGTGGTGATCCTGATCCTTACTGTAGCCTCTTTCTTTTTCTCCAATTACATGTTGCCCAAAGCCAATTTAAAATTTGGCTCGCTGCTGTACGATATCCGGAACAAAAAACTTTCTTTCCTCATTAAACCTGGGGTTTTTAACAATGCCATTCCGGGTTATGCCATCCGTGTCGATTCTAAAGAGGAAGATGGTACCCTGCACAACATCATGATTTATGATCACCGTGAGAATAATGGTATTCCAAAAATCATCCTGGCCAAAGAAGGTAAAATGAGCAAAACCTCCGATGGGAAATTCCTGCAGCTTAACCTCAAAAATGGCATCCAGTACGAAGAGCAATCCTCAAAAAATGGGATGTACAACCCGAGGCAGGTTTTTACACGGAACCGTTTTAAAGAAACCTGGCCACGTTTCGATATGTCGTCTTTCGATCCGAATACAACCGACCCTAATGCATTTGGTAACAGTACCCCGATGCTCAACTTAAAAGGCATTGTGAAAAAGCGCGATTCGCTTACCAAACAGCTCGATACTTTACAGATTAAAACCATTGCCAACCTCACCAGTAACTTTAAACAGTTTAATACGACTAAAGGTTATACCAAAATAAAAGCGGTGCCGCGTGAAATTAATGATGTGGTATTGAAGAGCATCCCGAACGGATCGCGGAAACTGGCGCTTGATAATGCCACCAACGTAGTGGCGAATATTATGCAGCATGTACCCAACTGGGGGCCACGCCAAACCGATTTAAAGGGCGAAATTATTTTTGCCACCGTAGAATACCAGCGCAAGTTTACACTTGCCGCTTCCTGTATCCTGCTTTTCTTTATCGGCGCACCATTGGGGGCGATTATCAGAAAAGGGGGCATGGGTTTACCGGTGGTAGTGGCCATTTGTTTCTTCCTCGTGTACCACATCATTACCACCGTTGCCGAAAAATCGGCACGAGAAGGAAACTTGAACCCGATATTCGGGATGTGGATTGCGGTGATTGTACTGTCGCCATTGGCCGCATTTTTAACCTATAAAGCCACGGTAGATTCGGCACTTTTTGATGTAAATTACTACAAACAGCTCATCGTTAAAGTGTTTAAAAAGAAGGGGAAATAAAGGCCTTTTCCTTTACTTACAAATGATATTTTAATCCAAATAATGCGCCATAAGGTTGTACATTTGTACGGGTTATTGCCCTGGTGTAAAAGTGGTTTTAATTGGTCTTACACGAGCTTTGCCCCATAATGCTATATAAAATGCAAACGAAATTAAACACAATAGAAGAAGCCATCGCAGATATAAAAGCTGGTAAAGTTATTATTGTTGTAGATGATGAGAATAGAGAGAACGAAGGTGATTTCTTAACGGCTGCCGAAAATGCAACGCCCGAGATCATCAACTTTATGGCCACTTATGGTCGCGGTTTAATCTGTGCGCCCTTAACAGAAGAGCGTTGTAAGGAACTAAACCTAAACCTGATGGTGGGCAAAAATACAGCCGCTTACGAAACCAATTTTACTGTTTCGGTAGATCTTGTGGGCCATGGCTGTACTACCGGTATTTCAGCAAGCGACCGTTCTAAAACGATGCTAGCTTTGGTTGATCCTAAAACGGATCCTGAAGAGCTGGGCAGACCGGGACATATTTTTCCTTTGATCGCCAAAGATGGTGGTGTAATCCGCCGTGCAGGTCATACCGAAGCCGCTGTAGATTTAGCGCGTTTGGCCGGAATGAAACCTGCAGGTTTATTGGTAGAGATTTTAAAAGAAGATGGCGAAATGGCCAGACTTCCTGACCTGTTTAAAATTGCCGAACAACATCAGTTAAAAATCATATCAATTGAAGACCTTATTGCTTACCGTTTAAGGATTGATAGCCTGATTAAACAGGAAGTAAGCATTGACTTGCCTACAGCATGGGGCGATTTTAAAATGACAGCCTATACCCAGTTGGATAACAATGCAACACACCTGGCTATCTCTAAAGGAACCTGGAATGCAGACGAGCCAATTTTAGCCCGTGTACACAGTTCATGCGTAACAGGCGATATCTTCGGTTCATGCCGCTGCGATTGCGGACCTCAGCTGCACAAAGCTTTGGAAATGATCGAGAAAGAAGGTAAAGGCATTGTGGTGTACATGAACCAGGAGGGCAGGGGTATTGGGCTGATTAATAAATTACGTTCGTACAACTTACAGGATGCCGGTTTCGATACGGTAGAAGCCAATATTAAGTTAGGTTTTAAAGGCGACGAACGCGATTACGGTGTGGGTGCACAGATCCTTCGCTCAGAAGGAGTATCTAAAATGCGCCTGATGAGCAACAACCCAACCAAAAGGGCTGGCTTAATTGGCTATGGTTTAGAAGTAGTAGAAAATATTCCGATCGAGATTGCCAGTAACAAACACAACGAGCGTTACTTAGCCACCAAAAGAGATAAAATGGGGCACTCGATTATGAAAGGATAGCCCAGTTGGCAGTTAGCAATTAGCAGTTGGGAATTGCAAACTGAAAACTTAATAAAAAGCCAGTATCGAACTTCAGTTTGATACTGGCTTTTTATTATAGTCTGAAGTCCTTTTACGAGTCCGAAATCGATTAATTAATTGAGTCATCCCCCTGCGGTCGTCATTTCGACTGGAGCATAGCGGAATGGAGAAATCTGTTTTGTTAACTTCTAAGTCAGTTAATCCAAAAGCAAATTTTGTCATTCTGATCCGATAGCTATTGGATCAAAATGACAGGAGCAATTCAGCAATCGAACCACTGAACAATTGATCAATAAACAGTTAAGCAATTTCAACAATTACCGATTAACCCCTTAACAATTCAGCAATCAAACAATGCAACAACAACTTACCTTCTCTCTTTCCCTTTGCTTTGATTTATAATCGCATCCTTACTAAGCGATTTATTCGTTTTAACAGGAGCTTCGCTTTGTTTTCGTTTTAAATTACGGCGGTAGGCACCAGAAATTTTCTGGATAAACTCTTTAAACGTATCAAACTGCTGGGTATATAATAAACCAAAAGAGGTTACATTCGCCGTCGGACTAATTCCGCTGTTTAAGAAAATACTCTGTTGTGTAGGTGGTTTGTTGGCTGCTTTAATGGTTAAACTACCATCTTTCCTCAGTAAAAACAAGGCCTCAACTTCTCTACCCACATTGTTATCGGCGAAATTGATCAAGGTAAAATCGTTTACACTGTTCCGGTCTACAATACCTGCATTGATAATTAAACGGTCGTTGAAAAATTTGAACGATGCATTGGCTTCACTTAACGAACGCACGTTTAGATCCACAAAATTTAAGTTTAACGAAGAGAGCACATTGTTAAACTGGTTAAATACGAGTTCTGTTGCCGTACTGGTTGCCGTAGAGCTCAATTGGTTCCCGATAGATTCGCCACCATTACCAGGCGCAAAACTCCTTCTGATGATTAAACTGAAAGCCTGTAAATTGAGGTTGTTTTGATCGCTGAAATAAGTCTGCAATTCTTCCTTGATAGAAGGCTGTGAAGGGAAATTGATATCCAGTTTAATATCCGGTTTTAACAATAAACCTGTTAATCCCATTTCTACCTCGGTATTTACCCTTTGGTTGGCATTACTACTCGCATCGCGGTTGGCTGCTTTATACAGGTCATTTAAACTTGCTCTTAAAGCGTATACAGCCTTTAAGTTAATCTGTGCTGCCGTAGGATTACCCGTCCAGCGGATCGTTCCTCCCTGCCTGATGTCAAATTTCTTATTGATGACCTCCTGCGCCGTAAAATCGAAACTCCCGGTTTCAATAATGTAATCTCCTGACATCTCGAAATCGCCAAAACTATTGATGTTCAGGTTTAATTCTGCATTACCTTTACCACTCAGGTTACCCAGTGTAGTGTAAATATTGGCAGTAGTATTTGGATCAATGGTTAGTTTAAAGCTAAGCGTAATACCATCGAAGTTTGTTTTTTTCTTTACCACAACCGAAGAATCGCGGCTTACAAAGTTAATGAAGTCTTTGTCTGATATCGTTTCAGAACTGTTTAAAGGCAGGTTGAAAATCGTTCCTTTTTCAGTTTTAGCCTTAATATCGATTTTCATCTTATTTGTTGGCCCCTTAAAACTGAATACCCCTGTACCATAAGCGCGGCCATAATAAACCGAGTTGTCTTTTGCGGTGGTATTTAAGGCCATTAAACTGTTTGCATTAACGGTTACATCTAAGGTAGGATAGTTAATGTTGTTTAAATCAACCGAGCCATTCGCAGTAGCTTCGTGCCCTTCCAGATCGTTCAGCGTAAAATTGTCCAGTTTAATGATGCTGTTGTTCACCTCTACTTTGTCGGTAATTACATAAGTGGCTTTCAGGTAATTTACCATCAGCTGCCCCTTGTCAAGTGCTAAACTTCCGTTAATCTCCGGTTTATCAAATTTTCCTTTTACAGTTAAATCTGCGGAAATATTGCCTTTTAAATTCGATACCAGCTCTTTAACAAATGGCTCTAATATGGTCAGCTTGCTCTCACTCATTTTCAGTCCGAGGTCTATTTCTTTCTCTTTCAGATCAAGATTTCCCGTCAGTTTAAAAGTCTCCGAATCGTCTGCCACCACACGGGTAAACACATTTATTTTTTTGCTTTCATTGTTGTACGATGAGGTATCGGTTAACGTTCCGATGTAGATGTCGTTAAAATTTAGCGAATCGATCTTTAAATCGTCGGTTACCCTTGGTGCTTTTAATATGCCATAGAGATCCGTTTTTCCATTGGCATTTCCGCCAAGTTTAACGCCAAATCCTTTAGTAAAAGGGTTAAGGGTTTTGAGGTTAAAATCTTTAAGTCCAACACTAATCAGGTCTTTCGGATCTTCAGAAATCAATCCATCAATGGTTAACTGCTGTTTTCCATTGGTCAGGTCGAAATTGGTGATTTCCGTTTTACCATTGTTCAATACAATACGCACTTTCTCCTGGATGCGCCATTCTTCACTGTTGATTTTCAAAATAGAAGGCAATACGCTTAGCCTTGCCGTCGTATCCTGGTTTTTGGTAAACTCTACCAATCCGTTCAAATCGAGCTGATTCGCTTCGTCAGAATTCGACATTTTTACGTTGAAGGCCAAACTATCGTTCCGAAGGATGTTCGAAATGTTTACATCTTTAATAAATAAACTGTCGTTAATCTGCACACGATCGGATGTTACAATCAGTTGCAACTGTTGCGTGGTGGTATTTTCATCAAGGATGATGTTGTTCACCACAATGCCATTATACTTCAGTTTCTTCACGAAACCGTTTAAGGTAGCCTTATTGTTCCTCGAATCGAAATCGCCCGTTAGGGTTGCGCCTTCTTCCAGGTCTAAACCCGGGGCAAAGAGCTGCGCCAGCGGTTCGAACTTTTTAACCTTGAGGTTGAACTCGAAAATCTGATTTTTATACTTGAAGATATCAGCCTTTAGTGATGGAATATAGGTTTTGGCAATGGCCTTGTAATAGGATACAATAGAATTTAAATCGTACTCTCCTTTAATGTTTGCGTCTAAAATGTCCGACCGGATATCAAGTACGCGAGTTGCACCCGTACCGTTGGCGGTTAACTGCACCGAATCTACACTGTAAATGCCTTTAGGATTCTGGAGCCTTACCTCCTGTATCAGTAATTTACCCGATATGTTATTCAGGTTAGTGCCCGAAAAGTTGGTGGTAAATTTCGCATCAACCATCAGCGAATCTTTTAACAGTTTTAAAGCTTTTAACTTTGCTTTAGAAATGGTTGCATTAAAATTGAATACCGGCAATTTGGGATTCAGGTTTACCCCACCATCAAATACCAGTTTAACATTACGATCGTTAATGCTCAGTTTACCGTCGAAATACTTTTTATCAAAAGTACCATCAATCTTCACATTATGGTAACGGTAGTTGTTAAAGTCGACATAATCTACATCGCCGTTAATTTTTTCAGTTAACTCTTTCAGCTCTGTTCCTCGGCCTTTTACATATAGCGAAGAACTGATGCGGCCCAGGCTTTTTTCATCAAGCAGGTTGCCGATGTTGAAATCGTAGGTTTTTACATTTCCTGTATAAGAGGGTACATCGTTTTTATCGAGCTTCATGTTTACATCCGAAACAATGCGGCCAAGTTTGGTTTTAAATTCGCCATAAGCGATAAAATCGTTCTGGAAACCTGTAAAACTCCCGTTAAAGTTAATGTTGCCAAACTTGTTAACAATTACCGGGATCATTTTCTTTTTGCTGTTGGTGATGCCCATCAACACTTCATCAAGATCGGTTTTGTTGGTGCCGGCCATCTCGATGTTCAGGTCCATAAAAGTTTCCCTCCATTTTGGCAGCCCCTTTAAAATAAAATCACCTTTAATGTGGGTAGCTTTTCCTGTCCTTAATGAGAGTTTTTTAGCTTTAAGGTTATTCACTAATCCGGTAATCTGTCCGTCTACATCCAGATCGAGTTTCATCGTATTCAGCTCAGGTGCAAAGAAGGCAACATCACGCGAAGTAATGTGGCTGTCTTTAAAGTTGGCTTTCATCCGCACATTATCAACATAGTGATTAAAATCCCGATAGCTTTTAAACTTCATCTGGTAATAATCGGTTAAACGGCTCTGATTGGTTTCTAACAACAGGTTTTTTAACTCTATCGCATTGCTGTCGATGGTGGTTTGTGCCGTAAGGTTTTTTAAATAAAATCCACTGCGCTCCCTAAAAGTTAAGTTCTTGATATTGGTTTTAACCAAATGGTTTTTCATATCAAGCCCTTCAAAAATCCCGCTCAGTTGTTTTACATCTACATTATCGAAGTTAACACTGCTGCCCTGCGTGGTATCCTTTGCTGCGAAATTTTTATACCTGAAAGCAAATTTGTTTAAAATAAGGCGGCCGAGTTTTACATCAAAAGGCTTGCTCTTTTTTTTCTTTACCGTAGGTTTACCAGAATCGAAGTAGTTGATGATGAAATCGAGGTTAGAAGACTTATCTTTGAAATCCTTTAGGAAAAAATGCCCGTTATTGATCTGTACGGTATTGATATCAATAATCTTTTTATCAATGGATAATTGATTGATATCGACCATAAATTGAGGCGTGCTCAATAAAGTGTCTTTTTGTAAATCAAGCACCAGTAAATCTTCCAATACGATAGATTTAAAGGGTTTGATATACAGGCTTTTGATTGATATAGTGGTTTTAAGCTCTTTTGATAAATATGCCGCCGCTTTCTGAGCAAAATAAGTTTGAACAGGCTTAAATTGCAGAGAAAAAATAACAAGCGCGAGCAGCAAAATTATTGATGCGATTACCCAAAGGAGTATTTTAAATAGTTTTTTAATAATTTTGCAGCTTAAATATTAATAATTTGTCTGTTATACTTGCTATTGAGTCCTCTTGCGATGATACTTCCGTTGCTATTTGTAACAACGGCAAAATTACTGCCAATGTTATTGCAAACCAAACAATTCATCAAAATTATGGTGGTGTAATCCCTGAATTGGCATCAAGGGTACATCAACAGAATATTGTGCCCGCCGTACAACAGGCTTTAATTGATGCCAATGTAACAAAACAGGACATTAATGCCGTTGCTTTTACACGCGGACCAGGCCTTTTGGGATCATTATTGGTTGGTGTTTCTTTTGCAAAGTCTTTTGCATTAGCCTTAAATATACCTTTAATTTCTGTCAATCACATGCATGCGCATATTTTGGCGCATTTTATTGATGATCCAAAACCTAACTTCCCTTTCTTATGCCTGACCGTTTCGGGAGGACATACGCAGATTGTTCTGGTAAAAGATTATTTCGATATGGAAATTGTGGGCGAAACTTTAGATGATGCCGCCGGTGAAGCTTTTGATAAAACGGCTAAATTGTTAAATCTGCCTTATCCCGGGGGACCCTTAGTCGACAAACATGCAAAGCTTGGAAATCCTTTGGCTTTTAAATTTGCTGAACCGCAGATCGCTGACCTGAATTTTAGCTTTAGTGGTTTTAAAACTTCGATCCTTTATTTTATCAGAAAGCAGGAAAAAGATAATCCGAATTTTATTGCCGAAAATTTAGATGATATTTGTGCCTCGGTTCAACATAGCATTGTTCAGATTTTGATGAACAAATTAAAGAAAGCGGCAAAGCAATATAATATTAAAGAAGTGGCCATTGCCGGAGGTGTTTCGGCGAACTCTGGTTTAAGAAACGGATTACAGCAGGCTGCAGATGAGCTGGGCTGGAACATTTATATTCCCGCCTTTCAATACTGCACGGATAATGCCGGTATGATTGCCATTGCAGGCTACCAGAAATACCTGAAAAAGGATTTTGTAGGGCAGGATGTTTCGCCAATGGCAAGGATGGAGTTTTAAGCGAATGGTTAATCGGTTAATTGTTGAAATTGGTTAATCGACCGTGATTCCGTGACCGAATAATAATGCGATGTGGCAACTGAAAACTGTGTACTGAAAACTGAAAAGGATTATAGCCTCTTAAAATGGATTAAGGCCTTAACTTCCGACTTCGGACACCCGATCTCGGACTAAAAAAATAAATTAAATTATATGACTGGAGCATCGTTAATATTTTGGATTGTTTGTGCGATACCGCTTATTGCCATCATTTACTGGTTGATCAGGAAAGATAAAAATAAACTTAAAGGAAGTTGGGGGGTGATTATTTTAGGTGCCCTGGTTATTGCTGCACTTTTGGTAATTGTATATGTGACCAAAGATTTTGATGCTGTTTTCAGTCAGAATTAAGATACCTCTTCTTTAAAGGAAATGTTGAAATTCCTAAAGAATGATTCATTAAGTAAAACGCCCTGTTAAATTATCTTTAACAGGGTGTTTTTTATTATGGTAAGTTAATCTTTGGCTTATTTTTCAGCCAGTTTATCACCTGTTACTTCAGCTTTGATTTTGATTTCCAGTTCTTCAGCAAGTTCAGGATTGTCGCTCAGCAATTGTTTCACGGCATCTCTACCTTGTCCAAGTTTGGTATCTCCGTAAGAGTACCAGGATCCTGCTTTTTTAATAATTCCGAAGTCAACACCTAAATCTACAATTTCTCCGTTTTTAGAAATACCTTCACCAAACATCACATCAAATTCTGCAATACGGAAAGGCGGAGCTACTTTATTTTTAACGATTTTTACTTTAACGCGGTTACCGGAAACTTCGTCAGAATCTTTGATCTGCGAAATACGACGGATATCCAAACGTACGGATGCGTAGAATTTTAAAGCGTTACCACCGGTTGTAGTTTCAGGGTTACCGAACATTACGCCGATTTTATCACGCAGCTGGTTAATGAAAATACAGCAACATCCGGTTTTTGAAATTGTTCCGGTTAATTTACGTAGCGCCTGACTCATTAAACGTGCATGTAAGCCCATTTTACTGTCGCCCATTTCGCCTTCAATCTCACTTTTAGGAACCAGTGCCGCAACAGAGTCAATTACAATTACATCAATAGCACCAGAACGGATCAGGTTGTCCGCAATTTCTAAAGCCTGCTCACCATTATCTGGTTGAGAGATTAGCAGGTTATCGGTGTCTACACCTAATTTCTTTGCATAAAACTGATCAAAAGCATGCTCTGCATCTATAAACGCTGCAATACCGCCTTTTTTCTGTGCTTCAGCAATAATGTGTGTAGCCAAAGTTGTCTTACCAGAAGATTCAGGGCCATAAATTTCGATTACACGGCCTTTTGGAATACCGCCAATGCCTAAAGCGATATCTAAACTGATTGATCCTGTAGAAATAAAATCTATAGGTTCGATGGCAGAATCGCCAAGTTTCATGATGGTACCTTTACCGTATGATTTCTCTAGTTTATCTAAAGTTAGCTGTAAAGCTTTTAATTTATCTGGATTTGCAGTGCTCATTTCTTTTTTCATTGATTGCGTAAATATAATTGATTCTCGGCTAATATGTTAAAATGTTGATATTTATAATACTAATATATTTAGCTAAGTTAAATGTTTTTTAGCTAATGTCAATAGTAAAATGAAAATATTTTTTTAAGCTTTTAATTTATCCCGCTCATTTTGTGCGGTTAAGCGTTCAAAGTACCTGCACATGTAGGTAATTTCGCAAACATCACATTTAGGATTTCTGGCTACACAAACATAACGTCCATGCAAAATAAGCCAATGGTGTGCAATGTGGATATCATGCTCGGGCAGATGTTTAACTAAATCTTTTTCTACAGCAAGTGGGGTTTTGCCGTTGGTTAAGCCCAAACGATTGGCTACGCGAAACACATGGGTATCTACAGCCATTGCGGGTGCATTATAAATTACCGAGGCAATTACATTGGCAGTTTTCCGGCCAACTCCCGGCATTTTCTGCAGATCGTCTATGTCAGAAGGCACTACGTCATTAAATTCGTTCAGCAGGATATTGGCCATGCCTACAAGGTGTTTAGCCTTATTGTTGGGATAGCTGATGCTCCGGATGTAATCGAAAACAATATCTGGTGTAACCTCTGCCAAAGCTTTTGCATTTGGGAAACGCTGAAAAAGGGCAGGAGTAACCATATTCACCCTTTTATCGGTGCACTGTGCAGAAAGGATTACAGCAACCAATAGCTGATAGGGGTTATTATAATGTAACTCGGTTTCTGCATCAGGCTGCTTGGCCGAAAAATGTTCTACAAAAAGTTTGTAGCGTTCTTTTTTAAGCATGCGCAAATATAGGGGAAAGATGTAAGATGGAAGAGGGAAAATGTATGATGGGCCATTGGCTATTAGTTTATTGGTCAATAGTTCATATTACATATTTCATGGTCTGATTGCTCATTGGTTCTTGATTTATTGGTGATTGATCATTGTTTGCATCGGTTAATCCACTCCAGGCCCCAAACGCCCAACTCCAAACTAACCGATCTCGCTCAATAATCTATCGCATTCTGCAAAAGCATTATACAGGTATTTGTTACGGTGTTTTTCGCCCTGGCCGCTAAAGGAAACCGATTTCATAATCAGTCCCTGCATCCATTGTTTGGTTTGTTTGCAATAAGCCTGATCTTCAGTTCTTAAATAGTTAAAGGTATTAAACCTGTTGTAGCAGGCCATGCGGTCTTTAAAATCAACTAAGTAGGAAATGCTCCCTAAAACATCGCAGTTATACCAGTTGAAGGTGTGCGCCGGATCGATGGTTTTTTTGCTGCTGATGGCGTACATATTCATATCCGTTAAGCAGTATTTTACCTGTTCAATAATTTTTATAGCTAGTTCAGTATCGGTAAGGTGCCCGGCTTCAAATGCATACCTGATCTGTTCTAATGTACCTGTTATCGTATCTTTAGACCATATTTCGGTACTGGGTATTTCTAAATAAGCGGCATGCAACGCTTTCGAAATTTCAATAATTTCATCAGAAAGAAAGGAAGAATTAAAGGGTATCTCCAGGTTATTGGCGCTGTTTGCCCAGAAAAACAATTTAAAACTGGTGAGTTCAGGGTATTTGAAAAATGAAATACAGGAATATCATCAGTAGTAATGGTAATGTGTTTCTCCTTACTGTTTTTAATCGCCTTAATGTTATCCAAAAGATTGCGCAGGTAGTTTACCATATCTAAATCTTCATTTACACTGAGGTAGCTAAAAGTAACTGATAATGATTGTTTCGGACTATATAAAAAAGGTACATCAAAACAATCAGACAATTTGATAATCTGCTGGAAAGTGAGGTTGCTATCGCCCCTTATTTTTTTATATGCTTCGTTGGTGCTGATTCCTAATTCTTCCGCAACACTGAGTGCCAGGTTTTGATAATCGGGTAAGGCCGATTTAATTGCCTGAAAAAATAAAGCCTGTTGATTATCCATAAAGATTAATTTTTGAATTCAATATTGTAGTTTTTAATAACTAAGTGGATTATTTTATGATGTTAAATTAAGAATTATAATCTTTTATCATGATTTTTTGTATATTTTTTATTTATAAGATAATTTTTTGTACTGATATAATCTTTAAGGTTAATTCGTGTTTTTTTAGTGTTATAGATTTGATCAATAATTTAAACTATATCAAAATGAACATGCAAATCTCAACATTCTTTAAACCTTGTGACTATGTTGCAGGACTTAATCCAAAAACAACGGTAGCTGCTTTAGCTGTTTCGTTTTGTTTTTTCTTTTCAGGCTGTGCTTCTTTTTCGGATAAGATGATTAGTCGTCACAAAATCGACTTATCAAAGGATGATTTACCGCAACTCTCGGGTATCTATCAGCTGAAACCAGATTTGGAGTATAATAAAGATGGAGAAGCTAAACTGGCACAAGGCAAATATTTAATTGAAAACATTCATAGGTCCATCAGTCAAAAGAAGATCGATATCGATACTTCTGCCAATTTATTGCTTACAGTTAAAGTGCTCGATAGCAATAATGTCAATTTTCTTTTTAAAAACGATAAAATCGTTCTCGATAGCGTGACGTTGTCGACAGAATTACAGTCAACTGGATTGCTGTATTTAGGTAATCATTATGTAAAAGCTATTGGTGTACCATATTTATGGGGAGGCACAATGAGTGAGAAAACAAGGGTCGGTTTGGCGAGTGACGGTGGTCTCATTCTGAATCATGTAATTGATCGCTCGGGTGGGATCTTGTTAGTGTTTTTGGGTGGGCATTCTTCTCAATCGGCCTATCATTTTAAAAGAATAAACTCGAAATAATATGAAAAAGCTTTTTTTACTTTTTGTTTTAGCCCTGCCAGGCAATATGGCTAAAGCACAGACCGGTTATGGAAATTTTTTTAGCGCTTTAAATGTTGGAATAGAGTTTGGTGCGGCAACGTTACGTGAACCTTTAATGTCAGGTTTTATCGGTTATAACAAGCCCAAATCTTATATCAAGTTTAAGTTCTCTTCTGTAATGCAGGATACCTATGAAGTGAATGTAAATGGGGAGAACAATAAGGTGCCCGGTTTTTCGGAAGCGGCACTAATGATCGGCAAAAAGGTTAAAATTAACGCTAACAGCCGTTTTGAATTTGGTGCGGGTGCTGCGGTGAACAGTGATCTAAAAAAATATGATCAATCGAATAGTGATACCACGCGGGATAAAATTATACAGAAAAATGCTGCAGGACTTGTTGCTGAAGTACGGTATGTTTTTCGTTTTATTGATGATGTCGGGGTTTCCATATCCATCAATGGGAATGCAAATAATCAAAAAACTTTTGCTACCGGAGGTTTAGGTTTAGTATTGGGCTTAAAATAACATGAGTTTTGGGTCTTAATTTTGTCATCCGATAGCTATCGGATGCGAACTGAAGAAGGGACTTTGCATTGCTTCCGCTCGCTCATATGCAGCCTCGCAATGACGAAATATTTTACAAGGGGTTTTGTTAACGGCACAGACCCTTCATTATAAACCTGATGGGAGCGACAGCCCGAGCTTTTTCAGTGAGGCTACAGCGTACAGCAGGACTGCACATTTTTACCTGCACTTACCTTGGTTTTTCAAAAAAAATAAAAGGGAATTAATGAAAGGAAGTAACCGGCACTTTAACTTCTTCCGTTACGCCTTGACTGCTTTTAATTAACCAAAATGCAAAGAAAGCACCAACCAATGCCATTGCTGCACCCACGTAAGCCGGAGAAGTATAATCAAAACCGTAAACCAATGGAAGTCCGCCAAAGAAAGCACCTAAAGCATTACCGATATTAAAACTCGCCTGACTTGCTGAGGCTGCCAACATTTCGGAGCCTTTGGCACTCTGAATCATCAACATCTGGATAGGGGCAGCCAAAGAGAATGCGACCGCGCCAGTAATAAAAGTCATAATTAAAGCCAGCGGCTGACTTGCAGATACAAAGTGTACGATGGTTAAGGTAACTACCATGGTGAGCAATAATGCTGCAGATGCTTTTGCGGGTGAGAATTTATCTGCCAAACGTCCGCCAATGTAATTGCCGAACATCATGCCCATACCTGCCAACATTAAAATATAGGTTACAGCATTTGACGAAAAACCTGCAACTTCTGTCATTAGCGGGGCGATATAGCTATACCAGGTAAACAATCCGCCAGTTCCGATAGAGATCATAAAAATGATGATCCAGGCGTCACGTTTTTTGAAGAAACTTAATTCGGCTTTTAAATCACGGTTTTTTGTCGCTTCTAAAGCGGGCAGCCATAATTTTAAACTTAATAAGGTTACCAGACCCACAAATACCACCACAGCAAATGATATACGCCATGAGAAATTGTGCCCGATAAAAGTGCCCAATGGTACGCCTACAATATTGGCAATGGTTAAACCCATAAACATTAATGACACAGCTTGTGCAGCTTTACCCTTTTCGGCGATTCTACTGGCTACTACCGAACCTACACCAAAAAATGCACCATGCGGTAAACCTGAAAGCAACCTGGCGATAAACAAAGTATTAAAAGTTGGGGCAAAAGCAGAGAACGCATTGAAAACGGTAAACATGATCATTAAAGCGATCAATATCATTTTTGGTGGATATTTACCTGCAATCATAATCAACAAAGGAGCACCGATTACCACGCCCAATGCATAAGCTGAAATTAAATGACCGGCTTGTGGGATGGTTACTGCTAAATCTTTCGAGATATCAGGCAATAGGCCCATCATCACAAATTCTGTGATCCCAATGCCTAAACCGCCTAAAGTGAGTGGAAGTAAGTTCTTGTTCATAGCGCCCTTAGTGTTAAAATTACACTATGCAAAGGTAGGGCTTTTTGTATTAGGTGATTGTAAAAATTAGGACATTTATAGGAGGGGAGATGTTGTATGGAAGACGGGCGAGGGCAGCGATAAATTGTTAGCGGGCTGTTTATTGTTGAATTGTTTGATGGTTGGATTGTTCAGGGCTGATGGCTAAATAATCATGTCTTTATTGCTTAGGTAATTTGCAATGAAAGTAATGAACCATCTAGTTTGCCATTTTGCAAAAACAAATGAACCAATGGCCAATGAACTTTTTGTACAAAAAAAAACTTGTCCCACCTCGTGAAACAAGCTTTTTTGGCTCGTGTAAAATTTACTACTTTGCTCTGCTGTAAGCTAAAATCTTGTTGATGGTTTCATCTTGAGGATTTGTAGCCAGTCTATCTAACTTACCTTTTATTTGATCATAAAATAAGTCGATTTCTGCGTCAGATTCAATATCAGTTTTAGGCTGAAACATGTTAGGTGTAGGTAAGTTTACATTGTTTTTTGATGTAGAGGTTTTTGTCATAAGCAACTGAATGTGATAAGTTTTATAAACTTAACGATTGTTCAGATGCTTTATTTCAACCCCTAAAAAAAAATATGTAACATTTTTGCTACCCTTTATAGGTCATCTCCTTCGTCTTGAGCATTTTACGAAGATTGCTCAATGCATAACGCATACGGCCAAGGGCAGTATTGATGCTTACATCGGTTAAATCAGCAATCTCTTTAAAGCTTAAATCGGCATAATGACGCATTAGAAGCACTTCTTTCTGCTCATCAGGCAACAAATGAATCATTGCTTTTAAATCTTTATGGGTCTGGTCGCGGAGCATTCTGTCTTCCGCGCTCTCATCATAAAACTGTAGCATATTGAAGACATCCATTCCATCAGAACTGGTGATGATGGGAGTTCTTTTTTCTTTTCTGAAATAATCTATAACCAAATTATGCGCAATACGCATTACCCAAGGTAAAAACTTACCTTCTTCGTTATATCTTCCTGATCGCAGGGTATTAATTACTTTTATAAAAGCATCCTGAAAAATATCCTCCGCCAGATATTGGTCCTTAACCAATAAGTAGATAGAGGTATAAATTTTACTTTTATGTCTTCTTAAAAGTTCCTGCAATCCATTCTCGTTCCCGGTAATATATACCTTTACCAGGTCCTGATCGTTATATGATTGTAAATTCATAGGTTTACCTACACTAAATCCCTTACTATTTGCCAAAAATTAATTTGTAGATGTTTAATTTCTATAGCTCTTCTCCTATGTTTTTTGAATGTGTTAGTTTGGTTTTGAGGTTGTTAATATTCAAAGAAAGTTATTTTTTTATCAAAAAACAAAAAATAAAATGTTAAAAAATAAATTAACCGTCTTAGTACCCTATTTTTGTATGTTCTTAAAACCCTAACAACATTCTGGGGTTATACATTATATTCTTTACGATACATGAGCAAAAAAGAGGCCGAAAAAGATCCGCATAAAAATATTATCATAAAAGGTGCCCGCGTGCACAACCTAAAAAACATCGATGTTGCCATTCCAAAGAATAAGCTTGTGGTGGTTACGGGTATGTCTGGTTCAGGCAAATCTTCGCTTGCGTTTGATACTTTATATGCAGAGGGGCAACGCAGGTATGTAGAAAGTTTATCTTCTTATGCCCGCCAGTTTATGGGCAGGATGAATAAGCCTGATGTTGATTATATCAAAGGTATTGCCCCGGCAATTGCCATCGAGCAAAAGGTAATTACTTCCAACCCACGCTCAACGGTTGGTACCTCTACCGAAATTTACGATTACCTGAAATTGCTTTTTTCGCGTATCGGGAAAACCATTTCTCCGATCTCGGGCAAAGAGGTAAAAAAAGATTCGGTAAGTACTGTGGTGGATTATGTAAATGCGATGCCTGAAGATACCACGGTAACGATTTTTTGTCCCCTGTACCCGCACAATAACCGTACAATTAAGGAAGAACTGGCCATTTTATTACAAAAAGGCTTTTTACGGGTATTGATTAACGATAAAATAGAAAAAATTGAATCTGTTCTGGATGATGCTGATTTTAAAGATGCAGAATTAACAGATGATAAAACCGTTCAGATCCTGATTGACCGTATTGTAACCAACGAGGAAGAAGAAACCTTAAGCCGCCTGGCCGATTCGGCACAGACCGCTTTTTTTGAAGGTAAAGGCGATTGTTATGTAGAGGCACAAGGTACTACGAAACATTTTAGCGACCGTTTTGAGCTGGATGGGATTAAATTTGAAGAACCTACACCAAACTTTTTCTCTTTCAATAATCCTTATGGAGCCTGTAAGCGTTGTGAGGGTTACGGAAATGTAATTGGGATTGATGAAGATCTTGTGATTCCTGATAAGAGCAAAAGTGTTTACGATAATGCCATTGCACCGTGGCGCGGTGAAAAAATGAATGTATGGTTGCAAAATTTTATCAAAGCTGCTCCGAAATTCGAATTTCCGATCCACCGTCCATATAGTGCTTTAACCGAAAAGGAACAGCAATTACTTTGGACGGGTAATAAATATTTTGCCGGACTAGATGCTTTCTTCAAAGAACTGGAAGAACAGACCTATAAAATACAGTACCGTGTAATGTTATCGCGTTACCGTGGAAAAACCACTTGCCCGGATTGTAAGGGTTCGCGTTTGCGTAAAGATGCTTCTTATGTTAAAATAGCTGAAAAATCCATTATTGACGTGGTTTTAATGCCATTATCGAAAGCTTTGGGTTTCTTTAATGAGCTGAAATTAAATGCAAACGATACCAAAATTGCCAAGCGTTTATTAGCCGAAATTGATAACCGTTTCCTTTATTTAAATAATGTGGGTTTGGGTTATCTTACGCTCAACCGTTTATCAAATACTTTATCTGGAGGAGAATCGCAAAGGATCAATTTGGCGACCTCGCTTGGAAGTAGCCTGGTAGGTTCCATTTACGTACTGGATGAACCAAGTATCGGTTTACACCCACGCGATACAAATAAACTGATCGAGGTATTGGTTTCGCTCCGTAATGTAGGCAATACGGTTATTGTGGTAGAGCATGAAGAAGAAATGATGCGTGCTGCCGATTATATTATTGATATCGGTCCGGAAGCAGGTACACATGGTGGAAACCTGGTTTTCAGTGGTAATTACGAAGAAATTTTAAAAGATAAAAATAGTTTAACTGGTAGGTATTTATCCGGACAGGAAAAAATTGCCATACCAGAGCAACGCCGTAAATGGAAAGATCATATTCTGATTAAAGGTGCCAGGGAAAATAACCTGCAGAATATTGATGTGAAATTCCCGCTTGGTGTTTTTACTGCGGTAAGTGGTGTTTCTGGTTCCGGAAAAACGAGTCTGGTTAAAAAAATCCTGTATCCTGCATTACAAAAAGCGATAGGAAACTATGCTGGTGAGCAAACAGGAGCTTACGATGGTATTTTCGGAAATTATGACCTGGTAAGTGCAGTAGAAATGGTCGATCAGAATCCTATCGGACGTTCGAGCCGTTCTAATCCGGTTACCTATGTAAAAGCCTGGGATGATATCCGTGCCCTGTTTTCAGGATTGGCATCTGCAAAAGCTGCGGGATTAAAACCAGCGGCATTTTCTTTTAACGTAGAAGGTGGGCGTTGTGATGTTTGCCAGGGCGAGGGTGAAGTGAAAATTGAAATGCAGTTTATGGCTGATATTTATCTGCCATGCGAAGCCTGTAATGGTAAACGTTTTAAACAGCAGGTATTAGACGTAACCTATAAAGAGAAAAACGTATCCGAAATTCTGGACATGACGATCGATGAAGCTGTTGATTTCTTCAAGGATGAACAAAAAATCCTCAATAAATTGAATCCATTGGTTGATGTTGGTTTGGGCTACGTGCATTTAGGTCAATCTTCCAACACATTATCGGGTGGTGAGGCGCAGCGTATTAAACTGGCTTCTTTCCTGATTAAAGGTAACAATGCCAATAAAACGCTGTTTATTTTTGATGAGCCTACCACAGGCTTGCACTTCCATGATATTAAAAAACTGTTAAAGGCGCTAAATACCTTAATCGAACAGGGAAATACGATTTTAGTGATTGAACACAATATGGACATGATCAAATGTGCTGATTGGGTAATCGATATCGGCCCGGAAGGTGGTGATGGTGGCGGTCAGCTGGTGTTTGAAGGGATACCCGAAGACCTGGTTAAGGTAGAAAAATCGTACACCGGAAAATATTTAGCATCGCATTTAAATTTAAATCCATAATTTCGGCAATGCTTTTTCTAACGTTTTTCATCGGCATCGTTCTCAATGCCATGGGGTATATTCCCCCGGGCAACATCAATTTAACTGTTGCGCAGCTGGCCATTAATAAGGGCATGCGCCAGGTTTGGTATTTTATCCTATCGTTCTCTTGCGTAGAAGTCTTTTTCACTTTCGGGATGATGCGTTTCGCGAGGTGGGCCATGAGCGATATCAATCCAAACGAAGCGGTAAGCGAAGTGCGATTGAGCACACTGGTTGACTGCTTTATGATTGTGATGTTTTTGGTGATGGGTACTATTACCTGGAGAAACCGTAAAAAAGTACCTAAAACGAGTGGTAAAAAAGATGATAAACGCAGTGGAAGCGTTTTGTACGGATTAATTTTAGGGGTGTTAAATCCTGTTCAGATCCCATTCTGGTTGTTTTTTGGTAACTATGTGATTTTGCACCAATGGATTCAAACGGATTATCTTTCATTGGTGATATTTAGTTTGGGCTCGGGTGTAGGTTCTTCTTTAGCACTTTATGTTTATGCCCATTTTGCAACTTATATCCAGGAGAAATTTGCACTGAGCAGTTTGATTATCAATAAATCAATAGCGATATTTTTATACGCACTGGCTGCTTATATGGTAGTAAAACAGTTGATTATTATTTTGTAATCCAGCCAGTTTCTATACCAGCGCTGCCGATGAGTTGATAATTTCCGAAGGTACCTAAAAGGCTTACAGTTTGCCCATCGTTTAAAGTCGTTTTAATCGCTGCTAAACTATCGGGCGTAGCATAGACTTTTTGCCGGAGCGTATTTATTTTAAGCTTTTTTATTGGCTCAGTTATTTGTACAAGTTTGTTGCTTTGAATAAAACCAGTACTTCCATCTGGCAGCTCTGCCTTGTAATAACTTCCTGTTGCAGCATTTGCCTGTACAATTGTGCCCGTATTTAGCGTTGCCAAAACAGTTGCTTCACTTTGTGGCGAAGAAAACATTTTAACGGCAGATGTGGTCCTTAAGGTTTTATTTAACCTGGTACCTGGAGCCGTAACAGCACCTGGGTTTTTGGTTACAGGATCTATAAAAGGCAGTGGGTTAACCGCCCCATTAAAGGCATAAATACCGAAATGTAAGTGGGTAGGTGTATTGCGGGCATTGCCCGTGTTTCCCATAAGGCCCAAAGTATCTCCAATTTTTACTTCCTGTCCTTCAATGGCGATCTGTTCATCCAGATGGGCATAATACAAAGTGTAATTTTTACCTTTTGGGCGCATCCACACCACTTTTCCTCCCAGGTTATTTTCATTTACCCGCGTTACCATTCCTTCCGAAACCGCGAGAACGGGTGTTCTGAAATTGTCGAAAATGTCTACACCTTAATGTTTCCTCGCATTGTTATCCCTGCCATCTCCCCAATAACTTTTTATACTGCTGGTGTTTTTTGATTTTATGGGGAAAGCAAGAGATGGGCCGGTGGTAATTTCTAATTCGAAAGCCACATTTTGCAACAGTTCTGGCTGAAGCCTGATCAGGTAGGTGCCCGTTTCATCAATATCGAAAACAATTGGATTATTTAAAGTATCTGCTGAGGCAATAAGTTTTTGAGTTTGACCTGTGCTATACCATACATCGATATATATCAAGGCACCAACCGAAGGTGTTTTGTTCAGCTTTATATTCAATTTTTGCCCTTTGGTTACATTGAATTTATAAGCAGTCGCCGGAACCTTGTCCGCAGCAAAATAACCGTTTTCTCTGTATGGAATATTAATGTTTAATGCTTTTTGCGTACTAATCGTAGCAGCATTTAGCCATGCTGAACCCATTGCTGTTTTATCCAGGCCTATATTCACTAACTTTTTTTGATATTGCTCATGTGGACTAGTAGCCTTAAACAGGTTAACAGATCCTGTTTTGCAGGAAAGTATACCCGTAGCAACTGCAATGGAAAAAAGCCACAGAATGGATCTCGAAGTTTTCATTATTTTAAACCCTTTTTAAGCGGTTAAATACTGCTGCCGTTACCAGTCCGCCTACAATGTACCAGGCCACCGTGAGTACCTTTGTTTTATCTGTTTTAGTAACCGGGGTATCATCTAATCCAACTTTTTCTGGGATGCTTATTGCACCCAAACCAGCGGTAAGGCCTGCAATTGCACCTTTCAAATAAATATTTTTTTTGTCCCCTAAACCGATGGCACTATAATATAAACCATTGCTTATAATATCACCTGCGAGTGTAGCCAGATAGAGATTATTGCCACCAGGAGCTTCCAGGTTTAAACTGTTCATCGATTTCGACAGGGCCTGTTCGCCCAAAAGATCAATTCTGGGTGCATCAGGATCAAGCCGCTTAACACTTTCATGCAATATATTAAGGGCTGCAGCACCTGCAAAGCCGGCGAGTAACGATTTAAGTAGTTTCATAATAGAATAATCCCTTCAAGAGGTAAATTGTTTTATTGGGGGAGATATTATGCCTTTTTAAGCATTTGCAGATTTGTTATAAAATTGATACACAGCTAAGGTTCTGTTAACCTAATCATAACATTAAATTTATGTTTAAGAAGCTTGATCACCCTAATATTGGGCTTTGATATCAAACATACTTTATCCTTATGTCTAACAGACGATTTTTCCTGAAAAATAGTTTGGCTGCTGCGGTTGTGGCCAGTATTTCGCCCGTTCTATCCTCATTTGCCGATGAACAACATCCTGTTTCTGCTAAATCTGGTAAAGCTGCCAAATTGCGTTTCGCCATTGCATCTGATGGTCATTACGGGCAACCTGGAACAGAATATAAACTTAACCATACGAATATCGTAAAGTGGTTAAACGAAGCACATGATAACAATCCGCTAAACTTTGTCATCATAAATGGCGATCTGGTTCATGATCGTCCTGATTTATTGCCCGAAGTGAAAAAGGATTATTACGACAAACTCAAAGTTCCTTTTTACGCCATTCCAGGCAACCACGACCACGCGGACACCAGGATTTGGAAATCGGTTTTTGGTTACGAGGATAATTTTTCTTTCGAAAAAAATGGGGTAGGTTTTGTTCTTGCCAATACTTCTGATACCAAAGGAACCTATTTATGTCCGAACAACGATTTTTTAAAGCAGGAACTTGACAAATTTAAAAAACTGAAAACTGTTTTTGTTGTGTTACATATTCCACCTCATTCTTGGGTTCCCGAGAGCCCCTTTGTTGAATGTCCGGATACAATTAAGCTCTTGCATAGTTATCCGAATGTAAAGGCGGTTTTTCATGGTCACGACCATAGCCTTGATGCTGTTTTTTATACCGATAAACTACCGCATTTTTTCGATGCACACATTGGCGGAAACTGGGGTACGGCTTATAAAGGTTACCGGATTGTAGAGGTTGACGAAAATGATAAAATCCAGACTTATCAGGTAAATGCAAGCGGCTCGCCGTTATTAAACGAAACGAAATTTTAATGGTAGTTTAGAAATGAAAAAAATATACTTCTTAATATTCCTGTGTTTCCTTTTTACTCAAAAAGGATTTACACAGCTGCCTGGAAAGAACGAAACCATGCAGCAGATTTTATTGCCGAATGGATGGAAACTGAGTCCTGCAGGTCACTCCTTACAATTGGGCGATCTGCCTTTAAATATGCAGTTAAGCGCATCGGGCAAATACCTGGCCATTACCAATAACGGGCAAAGTACCCAATCGCTTCAATTGCTTGATGCCAAAACCGAAAAAATCATCGATGAAAAAGTTTTGACTAAATCGTGGTATGGCATTGCTTTTAGTAAAGATGAAAAACACCTTTATGCCTCAGGTGGCAACGATAACTGGATTTTAGATTTTAATATCCAGAACAATAAACTGGTGAAAAGCGACACCATTAAACTGGGGCCGATCTGGCCAAAAGGGAAAATCAGTCCGGCGGGGATTGTGGTAAACAAAAACAATAATAAATTATTTACCGTAACTAAAGAAGATAGTAGTTTATACATTATCAACCCTGTTGAAAAGAAAATCCTAAAGAAAATACAATTACCTGCAATTGCGTATAGTTGTGTTTTAGCCGCAGATGAAAGTAAACTGTATGTTTCCCTCTGGGGCGGAAAATCGGTTGCAGTGATCAATCTGGCTGCTGAAAACATTGAAAGGCTCATCCCTGTAGGCGATCATCCAAACGAACTTTTACTCAATAAAAAAGGGAATACTTTGTTTGTGGCCAATGCAAATGATAATACCGTTTCGGTAATTAATACCCTGAACAATAAGGTGATTGAAACCATTGCCACTACGCTTTATGCCACGCAGTTAACGGGTTCTACCACCAATGGTTTGGCTTTGAGTGCCAATGAGAAAACCTTGTACATTGCCAATGCCGATAATAACTGTTTGGCCGTTTTTGATGTAAGCAGGCCTGGGGTAAGCCAGAGCCAGGGATTTATTCCGGTAGGCTGGTATCCAACGAGTGTTAAAGTATTGGGCTCGAAAATTTTGGTTACCAATGGCAAAGGTAATACCTCCATGGCTAATCCACAGGGGCCACAACCAATTTCTAAGGTAGATAACAGTGGTTACCAGATGGGAAGTACGGCCAATAGCAGGTTGCAATATATAGCAGGATTGTTTAAAGGGACATTGTCTTTTATAGATACGCCAAAACCAGAGCAATTAAAAATATACACTAAACAGGTTTATGCCAATACACCTTTTACTGATAAACGTACGGTTAGTGCTGATGGTGAAGCCGGAAACCCTATTCCGCGCAAACAAGGAGAAAAATCACCTATGAAACATGTTTTTTATATCATCAAAGAAAACAGAACTTACGACCAGGTACTTGGCGATATTTCAAAAGGAAACGGCGACTCTACTTTAACGCTATTTGGAAGAAAAATCACGCCTAACCAGCATGCTTTTGCCGAAAACTATGTGCTGCTCGATAATTTTTATGTGGATGCAGAAGTAAGTGCTGATGGGCACAATTGGAGTATGGCTGCTTATGCCACCGATGTAGTGGAAAAAACCTGGCCAACCAGTTATGGTGCACGCGGTGGCAGCACAACTTTCGAAGGGGGCCGGCCGGTTACCTATCCAAAAGGAGGTTTTATCTGGGATTACTGTCAGCGGGCAGGCGTAAGCTACCGCAGTTATGGTGAGTTTGGCGATTATGGCAAAGCAAATATCAAATCGCTGCAGGGCCACATGTGTGCGGCTTCACCGGGTTTCGATATGGACATTAAAGATCAGGTACGGGTAGATGCCTGGCAGCACGATTTCGATTCATTACTGGTGGCCGGTGTTGTGCCTCAGTTTAGCACTTTAAGAATTTCGAACGACCATACCAGTGGGCAAAAAAAAGGAAAATATTCGCCGCAGGCTGCGGTTGCTGATAACGATTTAGCCGTAGGCCGCATTTTGGAACATTTATCACATAGTCAAATCTGGAAAGAGTCGGTTGTGTTTATTCTGGAAGATGATGCACAAAATGGTCCTGACCATGTTGATGCACACCGCTCGCCAGCGTATGTGGTTGGTCCTTATGTAAAAAGGAATACCCCTGTTCATACCATGTATTCTACTTCAGGGTTTCTGAGAACGATGGAACTTATTTTGGGCCTGCCGCCCATGAGCCAGTATGATGCTGCTGCAATGCCTTTATACGAATGTTTTACCGCTAGGCCCGATTTTACACCTTATTCCGTGTTGCAGCCTCTTATCGATTTGGATACCCGGAATGTAGCCGTGAACGAGAGCAGTAAACGTTCCGAAATGTTCAACTTTGCAAAAGAAGATTCTGCACCCGATTTAGATTTAAATGAGGTGGTTTGGAAATCGGTTAAAGGCGAACAATCGGTAATGCCCGCACCAAAACGCAGTGCTTTCGTAATTTTGGAGAAAAAGAAAAAGGATGATGATGATTAATTGTCAATCATTTTCCACACTAACTATAAACAACAAAAGAGGCAATTTTCAGTTAGAAAATTGCCTCTTTGTTTATCATTATTAATCGGGCGGTATATTGCCGTTTTTTAGAAAAGCAATTCCTGTGCTTATTTTTATGTTAGTCCTGCTTTTTGCTTGTAGTCCCGATTAGAAAAAAATCGGGAGCTATCGCTGCATCCGATAGCTATCGGATCAGGTTTAAAATGGGTAATATCTTGCTACTATTCAGGGCTGATCAGCATGATGCAGAGATATCGTATTTCAACATCCTGCAGCCCCGGATAGCATTACTTGCCGTGCCACCTAAACCTGATGGCAGCGGTCCCGATTTTCATCGGGATTAAGCGAACAGCAGGACAGGATGAACAGAAATGCTACTGTATCTGATTTCCAGAAAATGAAAATGATTCTCCTGATTTTTACGCAGTAATAACGATTTTACTTACAATTTCCAGTCTGGTCTTTCAAAATGGCAGGTATAACCGTAAGGGTTTTTCTGCAGATAATCCTGATGTTCTTCTTCGGCGTTCCAGAAATCAGTTTCAGGAACTACCTCTGTAACAATTTTTCCGGGCCATTTGCCTGATGCATCTAACTCTGCAATTAATGAGTTTGCCGTTTCTTTTTGTTCTTCGCTATTGTAAAAAATGGCAGAACGGTAAGAGGTGCCGATATCATTTCCCTGTCTGTTGCGGGTGCTTGGATCGTGGATCTGGAAAAAATATTCAAGTAATTTACGGTATGATAAAATAGTGGGGTCAAAAACAACTTCTATGCCTTCAGCATGTGTACCATGGTTTCGGTAGGTTGCATTAGGTACATCACCACCAGTATATCCCACAACAGTAGAGATTACTCCAGGGTAATGACGGAGCAACTCTTCTACTCCCCAAAAACAACCGCCTGCAAGAATGGCTTTTTCAGTATTCATATATCTTTCCTTTTTTTGATTAATAAAGATACGGCGAAGATGTGTAAAAGGAAAGTAAAGAAGGATGCTGTTTAGTTGTATAAGCAAAATAAATACATAGCTAATAATTGGATCGCAAGGCCTGTGCTAAACAAGAATTTTCTTCCCGTTTTTCGCTTTACGCTTTCCCGAAAGTTCGGGATACCTTGTTGCTTTCCCGAAACTTCGGGATAACGCTTCAACCGGGGCTAGGTGGCCACAGCAGCATTACATTTGTAAGGTTGTAAGGTGCACAAACTTTTGTCCTTAAAATCCGATAAGAGCGAACACCGATCCTTCATCGGAATTAGCGAATGGCGGGACTAATAACGGCCAAGAACCACAGGTCGCTCATTTCATAATTTTAACAAATGTTCTATTTCGATCGGTGAGACACCGACCGATAGATTGAATTTAGATATTCCCTGAGTTATGGCGTCATTGTGAAATTGTTTTATTGTTGGGATGATCGCCACACGCATGGCGCTAGCCGCCAAACTCAAATTTTCCCAACGGATTATTTTCGGAGTAAATGACTGCCAGTCGGTTACCAATATTTGCGATTTCTGCTGTAGAAAATTTTAACGCTTTAGCATAACAAGGAATTTCGGTCCTACAGTTTTTTAAGGATTATTTACCTGTCCTGTTTTTGATTTAAGCGCACTTTGTAATGCCGTATCGGCTGCAAGCATTTTACGCAGTTCGGGCAGCTGCTGAAATAAAGTAAGCAGGTAATAATTTTTGTATTGTACCTCATTTCTGGTCTTGATTAACTGGTAAGACTGACAAGGTAAATTCTGTGCAGATATGTCTTTACAAAACAGGCAGAGTAAAAGGCAATAATAAAGGGATTTCATTGAAAAATTTTAGCAGCAAATTTAAAGTTCAACCGTTAAAGAAACATTAACAGGTTATTATGTTTTAAAAGTTATTAAATCGATTTAGCTTATATATAAAGTTGGTTAATGTTAATTTAAAGTATCTGCAAATATTAGTATATAGAGTTAACATTATGGATACATAGTGTTAAAAGTACACTTATACTTTTGTCGCCGTAGAACGCTCCATAAATTAACCTGTTAACCTTAAAAAGGATAAGCCTATGTAAATGTGAAATCTACGCTTCTACTTAAAAAAAACAAATCCCAATTATATTTCAAAACCATTACTAAGAACAAAAAGATGACATCATTTTTTTTAGCCACAGGTATAAAAAATACCTGCAGGAAATTGCTTTTGCCTTTAGGGTTACTGGCCATCTGTAATTCAGAAGCAATAGCAATAAACCACGGTGTGTTTACTCCGGGGTTGCACCATAAAGCATTTGCTTCGGTAAGTGGAACGGTTACCGACCAAAATAACCAACCTTTACCGGGTGTAAGTGTATTTGACAAAAAGACCAAAAAAACAACGGTTACCGATATAAATGGTAAATATTCGATCAGTGTTGATGAAGGCACTGTTCTGGTATTTTCGTACATCGGTTACGATAACCAGGAAGTGGTGGTTAATGGCCGCCAAAATATCAATATCATTTTAAAAGAAAGCAGTAATACTTTAAATGAGGTGGTGGCTATTGGTTATCAGAAAATCAGGAAATCTGATGTAACGGGTGCCATCAGCAGCGTTAAGGCCAGTGAAATGAATTTAAGCTCGCCAACGGTTGGCCAGGCTTTGGTTGGTAAGGTTGCGGGTGTGCAGGTTTCGCAAACTACAGGTGCGCCTTATGCAAGTGCAAAAATACGTGTTAGGGGTGTAGGCTCTATTAATGCCAGTTCCGACCCTCTTTATGTAATTGATGGCTATCCTTCAGGAAACAACGTCTTTATCAATCCTGAGGACATAGAAACCATCGACATTTTAAAAGATGCGGCTTCAGCGGCCATTTATGGGTCAAGGGCATCGGGTGGTGTGGTAATGATTACTACCAAAAAAGGTAAAGACGGAAAAGGACGTTTCGAATACGATGTTCAGGCGGGTATGACACAACTGGCCAAAAAAGTAAAATTATTAGATGCGGGACAGTTTATCCAGTTGATGATTGACGGACGTAATAATGCTTATAAAGATTTAGTGGTTAACGGCGGCAAAATAACCTGGAACGACTCCATGTTTTCGGATAATAATGCTACCCGTACAAAAAATGTAGGTAATGGTTCATCGGTAAGTATTCCGACCGATATTTACAATTTTGCCACACAAACAGCTATTGCTCCTGCAAATAATACCGATTGGCAGGATGTACTGTACAGAAATGCATTTTTTCAACGCCACAACCTTTCATTCTCTGGCGGAAATAAAGATATTAAATACTTTGTAAGCGGCGGGTATCAGGATCAGGACGGTATTGTAACCAATACAGCCATGAGATCTTTAAACTTCCGTACAAATATTGAAGGACAGGTGAGCAAACGTTTAAAAGTGGGTGCAAATATTGCTTTAACGCAAACCAATAATAAAGAAGTTGGCGAAGGCCGTTTCAGTCCGATGATGTCGGCACTGCTTTATTTGCCTTATCTCCCTGCTTATGATGCCAATGGCAATCCGGCTAAATATGGCATGTCTGCAATGGCTAACGAGTTTGGTTACCAGGGATTGGAAAATCCATTGGCTACCGTAACCGAAATGAAAATTAACCGTTTGGGTAACCGCAACAACTACAATGCTTATGCTACCTATGATATTTTAGATGGTTTAACATTTAAGGCTAATCTGGGTGCGCAAAACTATAGTGAAAAATACGATTATTACCGTCCTGGTAGTTTAAGTAACGGTGGTGGTAACGCGCCATATTCGGCTTCATCATTGGCTGCGGCAAATGCAGTGGCACAGAACTATACAACAGTTGATAAGCTTGCCGAATTTACCTTAAATTATAATAAAAAAATTGGCAAACACAGCCTGGATGTATTGGGCGGATATTCTGCGCAGCAAACCAATACCGATCTGGTAAGGGTAACAGCAACCGGATTTACCAGCGACAGGATTGGCGAAATATCTGATAAAGGCGCATTAAATACCGATTTTGTATTAAACTCAGCAGTTAAAACAGTTACTACGCTTCTTTCTTATTTTGGCCGTTTAAGCTATAATTACGATGGAAAATATTTCTTAACCGGATCGTTCCGTACCGATGGATCGTCGAGGTTTGGCCCTAAAAACAAATGGGGCGTTTTCCCATCCGTTGCTGCAGGCTGGAATTTATCGCAGGAAGACTGGTATAACGAATTTTTAGGAAAAGGTTCTGCTGTTAAATTAAGGGCAAGCTGGGGACTAAGCGGAAATAACAACATTGGCGATTACAACCATACCCAAACCATGAGCACACCTGGTGGAACTATTTTTGGTCCGGGCAACTCTATCACCACTGCAGTTTGGGCAGGTAACATCAAAGACCAGAGCTTAGGATGGGAATCTACTTCACAATATAACCTTGGTACTGATTTAAGTTTCTTTAACGGACGTTTATCGGTAATTGCCAATTATTACTACAGTTTATCGTACAATTTATTGTTTAATCAGCCAATTTCGGCCATTTCAGGTACTTCTACCATCTTAACCAATTTAAAAAACAGTAAAGTAAGAAATACAGGTTTCGATTTACAATTGGATGGCCGCATTATCAACACTGATGATTTCACTTTAGGCTTGAGCGGTAACATTGCCTTAAACAAAAATAAAGTACTCGATCTGGGTGGTAACAGTACCATTTACAGTTTTGGTGCAGAAAGGCAGTACATTACGCACGTTACTCAGGAAGGACAGCCTATCGGTATGTTTTATGGGTTTAAAGTTTTGGGGAGGGTAACACCAGAGCTGGTGGGTAAAGTAGCCCCTTCGGCAGCACAATCGAACAGTCAGAAAGTGGGTGATCTTTATTTCGAAGATACCAATGGTGATGGAATTGTAAACGATGCAGACAAAAAAATCATCGGAAGCCCGTATCCTGATTTTACCTATGGTTTCGCTGTAAATGCAAGTTATAAGGCTTTCGATATCAGGGCTTCTTTTAACGGATCCTATGGAAATCAGGTATTAGACGGACAAGATTACTACCTGTACAATTTTGAGGGATCGGGTAACCAGTACGTAGAAGTAGCCGATCGATATAGAAACGAGGCCAACCCGGGTAGTGGTTTAAATTACCGTGCATCTCGCGCAGGTACACAAAGCAACAGTACACGTTTATCGTCATTCTATCTTCAGGATGGTTCTTATTTAAGGTGTACCAATATCACTTTGGGCTATAACTTCCCTAAAACCTTAGCTAAGCACCTGCATGTAGAAAATATCAGGGTTTTTGGTAGTGTAGACAATGCATTTACGATTACCGATTATAAAGGATATAACCCGGAGGTTGATTACAACGGTGGTGCAAACTTAACCCCTGGTGTTGATTATGGCAATTATCCATTGGCCAGAGCGTACAATTTAGGTGTTAAATTAACTTTTTAATCCACCTTAAATCATCATTAAAATATATCAAAATGAGAAAAAATATATTCATAGTTTTTGTAGGCCTGATTTCACTGTCGGCCTGTAAAAAAGATTTTCTTGATCAAAAAAGTCCCAATGCAGTAACTGTTGACCAGTTTTTTGCTTCACCTAACGATGTACAACTTGCCGTTAACGGTATTTACCAATCGCTAAGGAGTGGCAGTAATATTGGCGAAGGCAGTGGCCTGTATACCGATCAGCGTTCGGATGATACAGGTACCAACGATAACCAGTCGAATGCCGGAGAGCCTTTCCAGTTTGGGAATTTTAGCATTCTGCCGAGTAACAGTTATTTAAAAGGCCATTGGGGAAGTTTGTACCAAACCATTAGCAGGTGTAATGTAGTTACTTCTAATATTGATAAAGTAAGTTTTCCAAGCCAGGATGTAAAAGGACAATATTTGGCCGAAGCCAAATTTATCAGGGCTTTAATGTACTTTCATTTGGTTAGGAAATGGGGCGATGTACCTTTGGTAACCAAACAGTTAACCAGTAGTGAAGAAGTATTGGCTAATACGTCACGCCAACCGCAGGCAACAGTCTATGCCCAGATTGTTGCTGATTTGAAAGATGCCTTAAACAGCACATTGCCTAACCTGCAAACAGGAGCGGGTTTGGGCCGGGTATCAAAAGCTGCTATAAACGGCTTATTAGGACAGGTGTATTTAACCATGGCCACTACTTTCGAAAATGGAAAAGCAGATAACCTTACCAATGCGAATACGTATTTAATGGCAGCTTACAACATGAAAAATTTTGGTGCCTTGGCGAGTATAGCTTATGCCGATGTGTTCGATGTGGCAAAGAAAAGCAGCAATCCGGAAGTTATATTTGAAATTGTAAACTATCAGGGCAATATAAACTATGCATCGAGCATTGCGGCTGATAACCAGCCTTTTGGTGAAACCATTAACTCAAGAAAAGCACCTACTGGTGTTGGAGGCAATGTAACGCCTGATCTGGTACTGGATTATGAAAACGGCGACCCAAGAAAAGATTTTTCCATTAAATATGCAGCCGATAACAGGGTGTTGGACTGGTTTGTAACCAAATACCGCGATGCAAGTGATGCTGCCGGGGTTAATGGTTATGGTGGCAATAACTGCCCGCTGATGCGTTATGCCGATATTATTTTAATGCTTGCTGAAGTAAATATGCTGCAGGGCAATGATGGGGTGGCTATCCAGTATTTAGATATGGTGAGGGCGAGGGCCGGTGTACCTTTGTATGCTGTTGCACGTACAGATGCCAATTACAATACAAAATACCCAACACTTAAACTGGCTATTTTGCACGAACGTAGGGTAGAACTTGCCTTTGAGCACCAAAGATGGTTCGATTTGTTGCGTTTTTTTACTACCGATGAGCTTGTAGCCTATTTCCGTGCTAAATCTCAATCTAATTTTGGTAACGCAAAGTTGAGCAATTTTACCACTAAAGACAGGTATTTTCCGATTCCTTTTGATGAAGTAAAATTAGATCCGGTTAAAATGTACCAGAATCCAGGGTATTAATAATTTAAAGAAGCCAGGTTTTTTTGCACTGCCCCCAAAAAGTTAGACACTATTTGGGGGCATTTTTATGCGAAAAAAGTACTCAGCCGAATTTAGGTTGAAGCTAGTCAATGAATATCTGGCAGGGCAATCCAAGAAAGGATTAGCA